>Ga0070733_10000420_pt1 | contig 34736 bp, 22 predicted proteins | sample Coa_R1_9_FD_66450 | JGI IMG/M metagenome (GOLD analysis project Ga0070733, IMG submission 66450) | Surface soil microbial communities from Centralia Pennsylvania, which are recovering from an underground coalmine fire - Coalmine... | ecosystem: Environmental > Terrestrial > Soil > Unclassified ... | reverse complement strand
TGACTCCTTATGACCGGCGGCCGCTGCTGGGAGACATGGCCGAAGTTTTTGTGTGCGTGCGGCGATCGTTCCGGAATTATGGAGTGGGCCAGCAATTGATGACCGCGATTCAAGAGGAGGCGGGGAAATTGCTCTACCGGAAACTTGTGGGGCGATTGCTGGCGGAAAATCGAGACAGTTTGCGGCTTTGTCTTTCATGCGGCTGGCGCGAAGTGGGCAAGCACATTGCGCATGACACATCCTTTGACGAGCGGCGGGATGTTGTTGTCGTGGAATATTTGATTCCGCAGAAAGAAAAATCCACCATCGAGCCACCCGAGGAGAAAATTGCTTGAGCGGCGAAACAGATTTGGAATTGATGCGCGCCGCATTGGACGAGGCCCGCATCGCGGCGGAGCGCGGTGAAGTCCCCGTGGGGGCGGTTGTTGCCCACGAAGGAAGAATCATCGCGCGCGGGCACAATCGGACGCTTAAGGATAACGATCCGACCGCGCACGCGGAAATGGTGGTGCTGCGCGCGGCGGCGAAGGCGCTCGGAAATTACCGGCTGAATGGCGTGGAAGTTTACGTGACGGTGGAACCATGCGCGATGTGCGCTGGTGCATTGGTCCAGGCGCGCGCTTCGCGATTAATTTATGGGTGCGCGGAACCAAAGGGCGGCGCGGTGCGCTCGTGCTTTCAAGTGCTGGACCATCCCTCGGTGAATCATCGAGTGGAAGTTACGTCCGGCGTGCTGGCGGAGGAATGCGCACGCGAGCTGCAATCGTTTTTTGCATTGCGCCGATGAAGTGTACGTTGCATTTTCTGGTCAGGCATTCTTAAGAATCCCGAAGAAAGAAATTCCATCCAATTGAATTAGTATTGCGCGGGCTATTTAGACATGAGGTGAAAGTAATGGCGGCACTGGAAGGTTTGGCGGGGCTGGGGATTATCGCGATCATCCTTTGGGATGTGTTTGAGACGATCATTTTGCCGCGGAGAGTGACACGCAAATTCCGTTTGGCGCGATTGTTCTACCGGTCGACCTGGCAGCCCTGGAGGTTTGTGGCGGGACGGATGCGATCGGTAAACCGGCGCGAGTCGTTTTTAAGTTTCTTCGGGCCGCTGTCGCTGCTTTTTTTGTTCGGGGTGTGGGCGATAGGGCTGGTTCTTGGATTTGCCATTGTGCACCAGGCAATTGGGTCGGCGATTGAGATTCAGAATGCGACTGGGAGTCCGGCGGGATTCTGGACTGATTTGTACATGAGCGGGACGACGTTTTTCACTTTGGGGCTGGGCGATGTGACTCCCACGACGGCGCTGGCGCGCGTGGTGACGGTGTTCGAGGCCGGGATTGGATTTGGATTTTTGGCGCTGGCGATCAGCTATTTGCCGGTGTTGTACGGTTCATTTTCGCGGCGCGAGGTGAATATTTCGTTGCTGGACGCGCGCGCGGGATCGCCTCCCACAGCGGCGGAATTATTGAAGAGGCACACGCAGCCGCACAGCGTGGAGGCGCTACAGGAATTCCTGCACGAGTGGGAAGCTTGGGCGGCGGAGTTGATGGAGAGCCACCTTTCGTATCCCGTGCTTTGCTATTTCCGATCGCAGCACAACAACCAATCGTGGCTGGCGTCCATGGCGGCGATATTGGATGTGTCGGCGCTGCTGATTGCGTATGGAAAGGGTTCGCTGCGGTGGCAGGCACAATTAACGTTTGCGATTTCACGGCACGCGATTGCGGATTTGTCGCAGGTAATTAATTGTCCGCCGATTGCAACGCGGAAAGACCGGCTGCCCGCACTGGAATTGGAAAAGCTTCGGCGGTTGCTGGTGGACGCAAATATTTCAGATTGCTGCCGGGAGGATGATCAGAAATTGGGGAAGTTGAGGCAAATGTATGAGCCGTATATCGCGGGGCTGTCGGCGCGATTATTGATGCCGGTTGCGGCGTGGACGTCAGAGACGAAGCGCGCGGACAATTGGAAGACTACGGCGTGGGGGATTATTTCGGGGGATGAGGGATCGGAGAGGGATGAGAGAGGCCGATTCTGAAGATTGAGGCGCAGCAGTATAGGGATGGTGCGAGGGCCCCGATTTTCAAAGGATGGATACTGCAAAGTGACCTTGCAACATCAAGAGAGCCGGCACGGAGGCCCTTCGACCTGACTCAGGACAGGCCGGCGCTACAAAATTGACGGGCATGGCTTCGAATTCGGCGAACCTCAGCATTACCTGCGGGAAACCAAGAGCAAGACAGAAGCACAAATCAAAGCGACAAGTCTAATGAGCGAATCAAGAGCGCCATTCAAAAGCGCGCCGCTACCAAGCGGGGCGGGGTATAAAAAGAAAAGGCCCCGGTACTTGCCGGGGCCTTTTCTCAATCAAAGACAGGAACGGTTAGAAGGAGAAGCGTGCGGCGAGTTCGACTTCTCTTGCACCGCCGTTAATGTTGGATCCCGCCGCAGTCGAGGTGAAGTTGCCGAAATTGGTTGGACTGGTTGGGCTAAGGTTGAACCCGTTGAAATTAGTGTCATTGAAGACATTGAACGCGGTCATTTGAAGCCGAAGCGTTTGGCTTTCCCTCCAGGGCATCTTGAAGGTCTTGAATAAGCCGAAGTCGGTGTTGAAGTAAGCGGGTCCATAGAAGGCGTTTCGCGAACCCGAAAGACCCGGAAGAGTAAAGGCCACGTCAGCGAGTGCCGCCTTCGCGTCCGTAAATAGATTTGGACGAGGGACAGACCCAACATTTCCCGTGTACGTGATTGAGCTCTGGAGCGGCGAGATGAGCGTGCCTGGCGAAGTCAGAAAAAAGTTAGTGGGGAAATTGAAACCGTTCCCAACACTGACCGGGAAGCCAGAATGCCAGCGGACGATTGCCACGGTTTCCCACCCGCCGATGATAGCATCCAGAACCCGGCCGGATGAACTGCCGAAGCGCTGTCCCTTTCCGAAAGGAAGATCATAAACCAGGGTGCCGTTGAAGTTGTGTTTAAGATTGAAATCGGAAGTGGATCGTCCGGAACGGAGATTGAAGGGATTTTGAATCAGAGCGCCCAGTGTTCCAGCCCCGCCCGTGCTGCCGAGGTCCGTGTTTTCTCCGCCGGAGCCGTTGTCAATGCTTCGGGAGTAGACATAGTTGGCAGTGAAACTCAGATTGTGAGTGTTCTTGCGAACTGAAACCTGAAGGCTGTGGTAATTCGAGTTGGCCAAGTTGGTCCAGGCCGCCAGCGTCTGGAATTGCTGCTGAAACAAAACGAGCCCTGAGCCTGTGGGATCGAGTGTGGTGTTCCACGGGCTGGGAGGACCACCGGGGCCGTTGGATCCGATGCCGACGTCCATGGGGAAGAGAGCGCAGGACCAGGACTGTGCGGAGTTTCGAACCGCGAAAGCGTAGAAGGCCTGCGTTGGCGTCAAAGACGAATAGCCGGGGGTACTAAATTGCGACGCGAGGAAAGCGGGCATGTTCGGGACGATGTCGTTAAAGAAAGGAATGTCCTGAATGGTCTGCAGCGCCGCAATGCTCTTGGGGTTGATGGCCGCGTGACTAGAGCCGCCTGGAGGAGCAATGTTAGCGAGCAGGGCGATCTTTTGGAACGCGGTGAAGAGATCCATGCCTGACTTGGGATCTCGAATATCCAAGTACTGGCCCAGGTCAATCTTACCGAGTTCGCGGCGTCCGAGGGTTCCGACGTAGCCGATATCCAATACGACTTTGCCGGGCAATTCGCGCTGGAAGTCCGCGGTCAAATGAATTGAATACGGGGTGCGAAGATGCGGATCCACGGCAAAGCCAATCCCGGATGTGTTGGAGACGGGCGTGAATGGGAATGTTGCTTTGGTGGGCACAGGGAGCAAAGTTGTGATGTTCGGCAAGCCCGTGCACCCAGTCGCAGAGCAAGTGCCCGTGAAGCGCGGAGCATCCGCAAGGTCATATTGCTGGGAACTATTTCCAAGGGAAGTCGAAGTACCCGGAGAACCGTTCACGTCACTGTTGATGGCGATGGCTTGTCCGACCTTGTCGTCAAACCAGCCGACGCCGAGACGAAGGACGGAATTTCCGTTGCCCCCGAGAATGGACTTGGCGATTCCATTATCCCAATTCGGGGAATAGGCAATTGCCAAGCGCGGCATGACATCTTTGTGATAGGGCAAATACCAGGAGTTTGCGCCATGGTTAGCCTTACCCGCCAAATTCCAGCTGAGCAGAGGCGAAGCGGAAGAAGGAACATCGTTGTTCATGTTGACGATTCTGTTTTGAAACCACTGGTAAATGTCGAATGTGGGGGCAACCTCGAAACCGTTAGCCTCCCAAACCGGGGTTTCATAGCCGTAGCGCACACCATAGGTGACTGTGAGATTTGAGCGCATCCTCCAGCTATCCTGAACATAACCCTCGATGTAATCCTCTCTAAAAGAGCGAATGTCAGGGGCACCGACGGGAAGGATCGCGCCTGTGCTGGGATTACCGAAGGCGGTGTCAGCGAATTCAGTCATGGAGCCGGTGAGCATCATGAATGCCCGGGTGACGGCGTCGGGATTGAATGCTTGAGGGAAAGCGGCACCAGGGCCAGGGACGCCGAGGCTATTGGGTACGTCTTCGCAAAGGCCGATGCAGAATCCGTTATTGTCGAAGTAGCCGGGGAATGAAGAACTCTGGGTGTTCACGTTGTTGGTGACGATGAAGAGGTTGCCACCAAACTGGACAGTGTGCTTGCCGCGAACCAAAGTCAGGTCATCACCAATTGTATGGACGGGAACAATTCGGGCAGCCTGACGAGCGCCGAAGTTAACGATGTCCGTGAAAGACCGAACATCAAATTGGGCACCCTGGGTTCCGGACTGGTTCACGCCCTCGCGTGTGAAGCCGTACTTGAGCAGGTTGGAGAAGGTCGGAGAGAAAATAGCCTGATAATTTACGGCAAAGCCGCGACTGTTGTTGAGCAAACCGGCTGCCGCACTTTGGCCTGGAAATTGAGCGGGCGTAATGGTGTCATTGAGGCCAATGAGTGATCCCCGAAAGAAAACGGAGTGATTACCATCGCGGGTAATCTTATAGTCGAGGCGACCAATATAGCTGTTGCTCGCGGTCGTCTCCGGAGCATTAAAACGGAAGCCAATAAAATTCAAACCATTGTCGATGCCTTGAGTAGCGTCGGTGCCGGTAGGAAATAGACTCATATACTTAGCCATAGCTGGGTTGATCCCTGGGGCGACGCCGTCGGGTCCAGGCGCCGTCCTGGGATCCAAGGTCGCGATATTCGCAGGGGACAGTCCGAAATCGCCCGACGGAACGGTGACGTTGCCCGATAAACCAGGGACAGAGCCACCAGGACATTGCGAGGCGGTCTGGCACTGATAGATCAAGACTCCATTCTTCAAGCTGCTGGTCGGGACAATCGGCTCTACGTTCTGAGCGTGGGCGTCTCGGCGCTCCTCATTGTCGATGAAGAAATACAAGCGATCCTTGATGAGTTTGCCGCCGAGTGATGCGCCGGCGATATTGCGCTGCAGACCTGCTCGAGCAGTCCCATTGATATTATTGAAGAAGGAGTTAGCGGAGAGTCCCGTATCGCGATAAACCCAACGGACATTGCCGTGGAAATCATTGGATCCACTCTTGGTTACGAGTGCAACTTGCGCGCCGCCGGTCAGTCCGTCGGTGGAGTTGGCATTGGTGGTGGTTACGCGGAATTCCTGAACGGAATCGAGAGTGACCGGCAAGGCGCTGGTGAATGGAGATTGATTATGCCAATCGTTGGAGTCCACACCGTCCAAGGTGACATTGGATTGATTGCCGCGAATGCCGTTGACAACGCCTTCGCGGTTATCAAGCCCTGCGTTGGAACCCATGGCCAGGAGGTCGGTATTGGTGCGGCCAGTGAACACAACACCGGGCTGAAGCGTGAGCAAATTTACGACGTTCCTGGCGGCAAATGGCAAATCCTTGATCTGCTGCTCTTGAAACGCTTCACCGACAGTGGCGTCCTGCGTATTCAATGCAGGTGCTGTACCACCTTCTACAGTAACGGTTTGAGTGGCGACTCCGAGTTCGAGTGCGACATCAAAATTCGTAGGTGTTGACACAAGCACGGCAACGTTGGTGGCGATGTGGGTCTTGAATCCATCCTTGCCGACTTCGAGCTTGTAGGTACCGGGCTCCAAGCCAGTGATACTGTAGGAGCCGTCCTTATCGGTTTGAGTGGAGCGCGGAGTGTTGTTGGCTACATTGGTTACGGTTACCTTGGCGCCGACAACAGCCTTGCCTTCAGGATCTTTTACATTGCCGCCGATGCTGCCGTAGTTTTGTCCCCAAGCGGCAAAGGAGGTGAGAGCTGCCAAGCAGAAAACAAAAATAGAGGTACGGAAAACACGCAACGCGCGTCCACTCATAGGTTTCCTCCGAAAAGGGAAGGATATGTCCCCGAAATTAGAATCCAGCGTCGTCCACCCCGGAAAACGCTACTGATTGTGCGCTGTGACCGAGATCACGCCCCGACATGACCTGAATCACGAGCAAAAGATAGGAAGCTTGGTACACCTGACACTAAATCTATGTCAAGTGAAACTTTCCCGTATCGGCGGGTGTGATGATCGAACCGACGTGGGGGTTGCATGGGAAGAGACAGAAATTCGAGGGCATTTATGAAAACTCAATACAAATAAGATGAGAAATGGACACGACTATCGGGCGCGGCGGGCCATTTGTTTGGCGAGGCTGTAGATGAGGCGGCGATCGCTGGGGGTGATTTTGGCGAGGAGGCGGCGGAGGCTATGAAGGTAGTAGGCATCTTGTCCGGCGGAACCAAAGGCGACGTGGTCATCGGCCTTGGAGTGTAATGGCCTGGGGAGAGGAGGAAGAGCGTCGCTGTCGTAAAAAAGATAGTGGATGGGAACTTCGATGGAGCGAGCGAGCTTTTCAAGAGTTTCCACGGTCGGGACGGTGTGGCTGTTTTCGACGCGGGAGAGATAGCAGCGCAAGAGCCCGGTGCGATTTTTGATGTCGCCCTGAGTGAGATTGCGCTGTTCCCGAAGCAAGCGGAAGCGTTGACCAATAGTCATTATAGATAATTATCACATATGCATACTGGGAAGGCAATGGGAAGCGCGGGAGACGGCGAGCTTTTAAGGTTTGCCCGCCTCAGCGAGGATGGAGGCAATTACTTTGCGAAAATCCCCAGGGGATTTGACTTCAAACACGCGGGGGTTAAGCGGGGCCAGCGTTTTTTCAAGCTGGTCCTCGTAGGGGATAGTCCTGTAGTGAAGACTCCCGTGGGGCGCACGACTATCCGGCACCCTGGGAATCCCGGGGTGGTTAATACCGATGCCATCCTGCTCGGAAATGGGGGAGTCGGAATTGCGGGAGGTCATAGGTGAGCGCCCGCTGTAAGACTGCAGAAGGAAGTGCGTGCGGATATAGAAGACTTGAAGATTACAATTGCCTTCGGTCGAAACAGGAGAAAGGTTGACGTCCTTTGCGAAGGCCATCTCATTGCTGATAACGATGATGACACGCCGAAGATCTTCCATTGTTGCGCCGGAGGGCGACTGGCCACAGGAAACGCGCTTGCTTAACTCACCGGTGAAGAACTTCGCTTCCTGCGTTCGTTCAGAAAGCGAACTCAGGGAAACCACGGTTGCCTGCTGAGGGTTGAGAGCATCCTGAAGTCGTTGCCATTCCAGAGTCTGGACGCTGTCCTGCTCGAAAGCGATTTTCTGATTCTCGAGATCCATGGCAATTACGTCCATGGAACCGGTGTTCACTCGGATCTGAGAGAGGACTTCGAGTTCGGGAATCAAATGAGACAGATTCATTTGATAGACCGCCATTGAGGGCGCCAAAGCGTGGGTTGGAGTGGCATTGGCAATAACCTCGAGGTGAACAGGCCGAGACAGTTTCAGGGGCAGGTCAAGGTTTCCGGTCTGACTGTCGGGCAATAATTTGTCGGAAAAGAAAGCGACCGAAGGAAGATTGGCCCAAGCATCGGGGAGCGGGTCATTCTTGATCGGGGGAACATTGAAGTAGCGGTGCGCGACACTATGTTTTTCGGTGACCGGGTCATAGATTGACAAAACGAGTTGGTAATCCCCCGGCAAGAGGAAGGCACTAAAGAGAAGGCTCATGGTGACGGATGTTTTTTGAGCAAGAGGGTTCTTTATATCGACGGTACCGGCGGTCCGATACGGTTTTCCGCTGCGGCCGGTGATTTGCGCGACATAGAGGAACTGACCGCCTTGCGATGCTCTCCAGCCAGAGACGGGGATTTCAGCCGAAATAGAGGCTTCCAAACGCTGAAAGTCTGTGAGGCCGGGTGTTTCTACGGCGATGCCCCACGGAATCTGAGTCGCGTCATTTCCAGCGATCCAAAGGTCGAAGGGAATTCCCTTGAATGCGGGGTCGGAATCGGATGATTGAGCGAAAAGAGCAGGGGCGGTCAGCACGGCGAAGAGGAGCATCACCAGGACGGCACCCAAGGTTGGCGCACGATTAGACAGCCACGGGCACGTCCGCAGGATTTGCATGGCCGATGCCCGTTCAGACTGCATATGAGGAATCTCCCCGGGCGATGAAGGGCGAACAAATTGCGCTGAACCCTTCCAGCAAGATCCAGATCCCCAGGAATTATATCACCGCGATAGGTTACTAACTGTAAGGGGCCTTTTGGGAGAGGAGATTTCAGATTTGATAATGGAAAGTTGAAATGAGAGAGGCTTCAGCCCAGTCGCGCAACGAGCGTGGGTCGAGAGTCTTCAATGCACAGGACGGAGGCACGCTGGGGAGGAACCCACAACATCCAAGATGAGGGCGATTGGAAGATGCCGGGCGTTTTGAGATTGGAGGAAAGGTGAAACAGCGCGGGGCGTGATGTATGCTGACGCGAGTAAGGGAGAGACGAAGATGCCTCAGACGCCACATGTGGAGAAACATTTTACGGGCAGCGAATTTGTCCGGGACGTTGTGATTGGAATGGCGGACGGATTGACGGTGCCGTTCGCGCTGGCGGCGGGGATTTCGGGGGCAGGAGTCAGTACGCACGTGGTGGTGGTGGCGGGGCTGGCGGAAATTGCGGCGGGATCGATCGCCATGGGGCTGGGCGGATATCTGGCGGCGAAGAGCGACGAGGAACACTATGAAAATGAATTGGAGCGGGAAACGCGCGAGGTGGAAACGATTCCGGAGGCGGAAGCGGACGAAGTGATGGAAGTATTCGAGTCGTATGGACTGACGAAATCAGAGAGCGAGCCGATTGTGGCGGCGCTGACCAAGAGACCCAAAGATTGGATTCAATTCATGATGAGATTTGAGCTGGGGCTGGAAGAGCCGCATCCCGCGCGGGCTCGGCGGAGCGCCAGCACGATTGCGGCGGCGTATGTGGTGGGAGGGCTGGTGCCGCTTTCCCCTTATATGATCCTGTCGGAAATACATGCGGCGATACTGGTGTCGGTGGGGGTGACGCTGTTGGCGCTGTTTGTTTTTGGATATGGTAAAGGGAGATATACGGGGACGCATCCGTGGCGCGGCGCGGTGCAGACATTGGTGATCGGGGCGCTGGCGGCGGGGGCGGCTTATTTGATTGCGAAGGCGATTAGTTAGGGAATTTTGATCGAGCGCATATGCCCAGTCGTAATGAGGAATTTGAACAGCCCAGCCACTTCGGGGCTCAGTGCAGGCACGAATGGCTGTGCCAAGCAAACCGCGAACCGTGAAGCGCGCCAAGGAAGCTGCGGTTAGCGGCTCAGGGTGATTTTTGCTGAGTCTGCCTGATAGCCTTCGTCCTGAACCAGTTTCAGCGCGCCATTGCGAAGAGACTGATCATCTGCGTTCTTTGCGGCGCTGAAGGGGCGGCGAAGGACTTCATCACCGGCTTCGATACGAACCAGCCATTTTGATTTTGCGGAATCCCAGGAAACTTCCACTCGATCTGCTTGCATGTGACCTCCTCGCGCGATGTTGGGGTGATTATATGCCCGGAACGGAAAAAGAAAAATATAATTTCAAATGGCAAGGAGACGCGTCACTACGACCGGGCAAATGGTCAAGGTTGCGAGGGCGCGGGGGTCGAGGGGGGTGCGGTCGGTGCCGGGATGATCGGCTGAAGGTTGGGAGTGGCGGTGCCGACCAATTTAAGTTTGGGTTCGCGGTCGATGGCGTCCAGAAGGGAACGGGTGATGCGGTCGTCAACTTCAGAGGCTTTTTCGAGGTCGAGGGGATAGCGGATGACTACCTCAAGTCCGGTCTGCGTGAGGCGGAGGCGACTTTGAGGCTCGAAGGATTTGACGGACATCATGGCGAGAGAGCGTTCCATATGGAGGCGCTGCTGCTCCATAGCTTCTTTATAGTCGGCGAAAACGGAATTGACGGCGCCCATGAGACGCTCCTCGACTTTTTTGTAATTGCTTTCGGGGGCGAGGATGAGAGTGATCTGATGCCAGATGAAACTGGTGTCGGGAATTTGCTTGAAGAAACCCTTGCCTGCTTCAAAGACCACTGAATTGGAGAAGCCTACGACGCGGCCGGTGGGCTCGGCGTCGGATTCACCGCTACTCAGTTCGGCGAGATGCATGCGGATGAGGCCGATGTCCACGACTTCGCCGGTGATAGAGGAGATTTGGACGCGGTCGCCGACGCGGACGCCGTATTTGCCGATGAGGAAAAAATATCCGGCGAAAGAAAGAATCACATTCTGAAGGGCCAGGGCGATGCCCGCGGTCAGGAGTCCCGCAAAAGTGGCGAGAGAGCCGAGCTGTGAGGCGAAGGCGACGGCCACCACGACGGCGATAAAAACCCACATAGTGATACGGCGGAGCAGGAGGAACCGGTAACGGCGTCGAGGGTCCTGGACGTAGCGGAAAATGATGCGGCGCCAGATTTCAGAAAATCCCAGCGCAATGAGGATGAAGAGACCCAAAGTGCCGAGGTTGTAGAGAAGAGTTTTGAACTCTGAGTTGTAGAGAGCGTGAATGGAGGCTCGCCAACTGGTCAGATTACTCTTGTAAACATCGAGAAGAATAACTTGCTTGCCCAGAGGAAGGACGATGTCGGAGGCCAGCTTGAATTGCTGAGTCAGCGCGTCGAGATCCTTTTTTTCCTGGATGAGATCGACAGAGTCACTGGTGTCGGCTTGAGCGGCGAGCACATCGCCTTGCTTGACCAATTCCTGAATGTCCGCGTTAAAGGGAGCGCCGAGGGATTTGGAAGCATCGGAGAGCGAGGAACAGAGTTGGATGGCGTCGTCAAGGGTGGACATCTTGCGATGCAGGGAAACGAGATCGGAGACGAGACCAAAGATGCCGGTGGAAACGGCCGGACGCGGAGGGAAAACTTCAGGAGGAGCGGAAGAAGGAACAGATCCAGTTCCGGGGCCGGGCGCGGCCGGCTGAGCGGGCGTGGATTGCTGAGGAGACTGATTGGAAACGGCGCTGCGCGTAGTCGAATTCAGGACGGGTACATCGCGCTGGAGCTCGAGAATCTGCGAGTGGAAACTCGGGGCAGAATTGCCACCGGAATCGATGGCGCCAACAAATTGGACCATATTTTGGAGAACGTCGCGGCGGGTCCTGGCGAGATCTAGTTCACTCTGAGTTTCAGCGAGTACGGATTCAAAGCGGGGGCGCGTGGCGGCAGTCGCTTTTCCCAATTGTTGTTTGAAAAATTCCATCTCGCCTTCGAGTTGCTTGACCTGCTGATCGGCCTGGGAAGCCATGTCCAAAACAGAGCGATAGTTGGTTTGGGTGGCGGAGCTGGCTTGCGCTGAAGCGGGGCCAGCTTGGGCGGACTGGCGAGATTGGAGATCGGCATCGGCCAGGGCAAAATCAAAGGAAAGGCGAATAATTTGGTCGACCAGCTGGCGATCGTCGCTGAGGAACGAGGCGTCGTTGGAGTCAGAGGCGAGCCGCTGCTCGTAGGGGAAATTGCGATACCAGGCGACACTTTGGTTGAGGAAAGCGATTACGGACTTGGGAGCAGCGGGCTTGATGGCGGGGGCCGGAGCGTCAGCGAAAAGTATAGCGGAGAGGAGTAAGCAAGAAAGAATTGTCAGCGCGAAAAGGATGGAGCGGGGGAGACGCATCCTTACATTTTTGCATGAGGGTGGTGGGGAGGCAAATGGGCGAGGGGGGGATTGGGAGTGCGGGAAAAGCCATTTGAGATTTGAAAGATTAGATGGCTCTGTTTGCATCGTCGGCCCTCGTCCGCGGGATGAGCTGGGTTTACTTGCTGAAAAGGACCAACTCGACGCCGTCGAATTTTTGCGCGCTGACCTGATGGTAATGCCAGAGGCACCAGGCGCGAAGGAACGGGTAGCTGCGGTCGTTTTCGTACCAGCCTTGGGGGGAATCCAGGACGATCCAGACGCGCGGTGCGTCGCTCGGCAAGTTCTCGATGACCTCGGCAAGTGGCTGGACGAGGAAGTCGCGAAAGCTCAACTGTGTCGGGGGATTTCCGTGCGCTGGGAAGATGACGCGCGGCGAGGCCGAGGGGAGGTCGAGCGATCTGTAAAACTCGTAGTCCATGCGCGACGGCCCGGGATAGAAGATCAGGCCGTCATCCGGACGCGCGCTGACCAGGAGCGCGCGGGTCGCTCCACGCCAGTCTTCGTGATACGCGCCGAAGTCCGATTTGTAGTACGACAGAATGCCGCGCGCCGAAAGCAACGCGATAGACGCGAAGGCGAGCACCCGCAAGGGAAGGGGACGAATGCGGAAAATGCCGATGGCCACTACAAGGATCAGCGCCGGCAGACACACAATCAAATAGCGCGTGAGAAAAAGGGGCCTCCAAACGGAACCGGCGAGAACGGCGAGGACGGGGAAGGCAGCCCAGGACCACATTGCGGCGAGCGACCAATTCTGAAACGAGCGGCGGTCCGCTCGCCAGGATTCGCGCCAGCTCCTAAGGGCCACGAGCATCGCGGCGACGACAATCACCGCGAGCGGCGAGCCGCCGTTTCCGGTGAATAAGACGAAGTCGCTCCAGAGCGAAGCGAAAGAGACGCGCGGAATCCAATTCATCTGGGAGGCTCCGCGAACCGCGAGAAACGCGACAACGGGAAGCGTGAAAAGCGCCAGCAAGCGCACGGGCCGAAGAATCGCGCTCCAATGCATCCCACGAGGCCGGGCGATGGGAAGGGAAAGCAACTCGGCGGCGACAACCAGCGCGCCGTAGAAATGGCTGTAGACAAGAAGCGCGGAGACGGCGGCCCAGGCGATTCCGCTGCGTGCGCCGTGCGATTCCACGAAGCGCACGAAAAGCCACGCGCTTGCGAGCGCGAGAAGAACCGCCAGCGGATACGCGCGGGCCTCCTGCGAATAGCGCAGGTGATACGCGTTGATGGCGAGCAATCCGGCTGCGGCTAATCCCACGCGCGTCCCGAAAAGGCGTCTGCCCAGCCCGTAGATCAGCGGAACAGCGGCCACGCCCGAGAGCGCGGAAAGCGCGCGAATGAAAAACTCGCCGCCGCCGAAAGTCAGCCAACCGCGCAGCAGCAAGTAATAGAGCGACATGTTTGCTTCGCGTTCCCACAGAACGCGGGCAAAATCCGGCCAGTGCAGTCTGGCGATGCCGACAGAGATGCCCTCATCCAGCCAGAAGCCTCGCGCGGCAAGGTTGTGCAAACGGAGCACGGCGGCTATCGCGATGAACAGACACAGAGCGCCCAATTCGTATCTTCTCGCGGAGGGAGAGGATGCGGGGGCGGTCATGGCGCGATTCTATCTTGGAATCGCGCGCGACCGTCGAGCGAGCGCAGGTGTGCTTCGCAAGGAGCAATCGGGTCGCGTGGGGTTGCGCCGGTCGAGATGGGCGCGATGCCAAAGAGTACCGCGCGGCCGGAGCTGCGTTTTCGGGGAAATGGAAGAAGAGAGCAGAAGAAATCAAAACGCAAGGTTGAATGGCAAGAGTTTACTGAGGTTGGGAATGGCGGCGGAGTTCGTCTTGCTTTTCTTTTTCTTTGCGGCGGCGAGTTTGCTCCTCTTGTTGGAGTTGCTTAAGGATGGCGACGGTGGAGGGACTGAAATTGTTTTGTACCCATGCGGGGACCAGCCAAACGGGATCTCCGTGGGCGGCCTGTTGGAAATAGGAGTTAGCGGACTCGTGCTGGTTGGTGCGCATGGCGATCACGGCTTGTACGGCCTGAAATTCATCATTTGAATAGGAGCCGCGGAGGTTCGAGAGTTGTTCGGTGGCGTCGGCTTGGCGGCCTTGGTCGGAGCGGACCCAGGCCAGGGCGAGCGATGTTTCGGTGGACTGGGGGAGGATTTGGCGTGCTTCTTCGAGAGTATTGGCGGCTAGATCGAATTTTCCGGCGTGGGACATCCAGAAAGCCATTTCGCGGCGCATGGATGCCCTGACGTCAATGTAATTTGTCGGGGTGTCTACTGATAACAGGTCATTGAAGGCGTTCACGTTTCCTTGCAGGAATTGCAAGCCTGCCAATTCGACATTTTCGATGGCCTGGGATTCAAAGTCACGATTTGCATTTTGGCCTAAGTCAATCTGGATCTTGAATTTGAGAGTTGCGCCACTGGGATCTGAAAATGCCAAGCCGCGGGCGAGGAGTTCCCAATCGCGAGCAGTGGACTGAAGGTGAACGGCTTTTGAGGCGGCTTCGGCGGTTTGAGCGGCATCACCCGCGCGCCATTCGGCTTCGGCCAGGCCGCGCCAGGCGCGAACATAATTGGCGTCGAAGGAGAAGGCCTGCCTGAATTTGACGATGCTGGCCGGGAAGTCACCGGCGCGGTCGAGGGCTTCGCCCTGATCGGTAAGGAAAATCGGACGCAGGACGAAAGGCCGCTGTGGTCCAACGGTCCAGCCCTGCGAACGGATTTCGTCTTCCATGGCGGCGCGGCGCTCGGCGGCGGGCGGGTGAGAGCGGAAGTAATCCTGAAGCGCGGAAATTGGAATCTGGGCGAATTCCTCGATGGGAGAACCGGCGCGGTTGGCCTCCTGTTGCTGCTCCTCTTTTTCCAATTTTTCAAAGCGAGACATAACGCTGACTCCGCCCGCAGGGGAGAAACCCGCATCCACGGCGAAGTGGAGACCGACGCGATCGGCTTCGAGTTCCTGCTCCTTGGCATAGCCGGCACGGAAGATATCCACGGCGAGGCTGCCGAGTCCATAGAAACCGTCGAGGCCGATTTTGCGCGCGGCAATTTCGTACTGGAGACGCTCGATGGCGTGGCGATTGTCCACGTGAGTGATTTCGTGGCCGAGAATGGCGGCGAGTTCGTCCTCGGATTCAAACAGGGAGAGGAGTCCGCGGCCCACGACGATTTGACCGCCGGGGAGAGCGAAGGCGTTGACGAGGTAAGGATTGTTATCCAGATAGAAATGGTAGCGGATTTTCTTGCGCTGAACATTTTGGGCGAGTTGATGGCCGATGTCGTTGAGATGGATTTCAATGCGCCTGAGGTCGCCGGAGATGTCCTGTGCGTAGCGATTGGGGTCGGAAAGTCCGTATTCCTTGGCAAGCCGCTCACCGATCTTGTTTTCTTCGTCTTCGCTGACGCGCGTAATTGCAAGAGGAATGCGTTCGGCTTCGCGTTCGGTGTCGGCGACCAGGTAGAGGATGGGGCTGGGAGAGATTTCGGCGGTGGCTTTGTCGCGCTGCAAGTAAATGAGCGCGACGATGCCGAGAATCAGGAGAGCGGCGGCAATCAAGCGGCGGGTCACAGGACCCTCCGGAAAACTTCGCGGTGGCGCGCGTAGAGAAAGCTGACGGCGAGAAGGGCCAGGCCGAGTCCCATGAAAGAGACGATGCGGCCGAGGGCGTCAAGATTCCAGATATCTACGGTGAGGATGCGGCCCACGCAGAGGAAGAGCAGCAGGAGGCTGAACCAGCGATAGGCACGCTCGTCCATTTTGAGGACGACGAGGAAGATGAGCAGGCCTTCGAGGCCCCAGGCTGGGGTGAGATAGCCGCGACGGACTTCGAGGCTCAAAAGGACAGTGACCAGGATTGTGGGGACGAAGAAGAACAAGTGCTGCGGATACTTGCGCAAAAGATTCCAGGCGTGGTGGAATCGGGCAAAAATACTGAGGACGAGTTGCGGCGGTTCCGACGCGCTTGGTTGCAGGCGCGATTGCCTGGTGGATTGAGTGACGGCAAATAGGAGGTAGAGCAACACGGACGCGGCGACGACTGTGACGGTACGGGTGTTGGTGAAATGCCAGGGGATGAGCTGAAAGAAATTGTCGAAGGCGCAGCGGATACCGACGAGAAAGGTCATGACAAAGGACTGGTCGCGGAGGGCGCGAAGATCGCGGCGGGCGCCCGCGAAATAGAGAGCGATGGCGAGGAGCGCCCAGGTGACGGCGACCCACTCGACGCGGACTTCAAAGCGAAGGAGAGCGGTGATGGAAATGGTGCCGAGCCAGAGCATGACGGAGCGCATGCGCGAAGGTTCCGGGGAGGTCAGAGCGTCGTAAAAATAGATTGAGGCGAGCAAAGAAACGGTGACCACCGGGGCGGCGAAAGGGCCGATGCGGGAGACGGAGTTGAAGTCGGCGATGAAGATGCGCGCAAAGCTGAGGAAGATAAGGATGCGTGGCTGGATCAGCAGGGGGCGATCGTGAAATGCGCGAGAAGCTTCAAGGAGGGCCAGGCCGAAGAGTCCCCAGGCGAGGCTGATGGCGGCGGTGGTGAGGTCTTGCCAAAGGAGAAGAGTGACCAGGAGCGAGGCAGCGCCGGTATAGAGAGCGGGGAAGCCACCGACCCGTGCGAGGAAATCGGAGAAGAAAGCCCCGGCAGTGTTGGGATCATGTTCGGTGGCGTCGAGGGGAGTGGTGCGGCGCGCGATGACGTAGAAGAGCGCCGCGGAAATAGAGATGGTGATGATGCGAAGGTGGATGGAGTGCCAGGAATCGTCGCGGTAGAGATTGAGGCCGAGGAGGCGCAGGACGGCCAGAAGTGCGGAGAAATGGCCGCACATATATAGGATGGAGTCACGGAGGCGGCGTCCGGTGATTATGAGAGCGGCGGCGGTGATTGCCCAGACCAGGGCGGTCCAGAGGAGAGGCAGGGCGACCCAAGCGGCCGAAAGAAGAAAAGTGGAGGCGAGAACGGGAGAGGCATCCGCGCAAAGAGCGTCGAATTGAGTCAAATCATCTGCAGATCGATCTTTGGGGGACGCGAATGCGGAGAGCCTAGAATTCACATAGAAGGCGACGGCTAGTGCGAGGAGGAGCCAACCCATTCTAGTGTTGGGTGGCGCCCAAGTCGCCATACGAGGGAAGAGATCGTGGTAGAGGACATAAACGGAGAGAACGCCCGAAGCTGCCCAGCCAAGCCTTCGGAGATGTTTGTCGAGAATTCGCCAGCCAGTGATGAGGAAAGCTTCCGCTTCAACCAGCCATAAAATTTTAAGACGGCTATCGGAATAGCGATAGGGGACGGCGGCGACTACCAGAGCTGCGCCCAGAGTGCTGGAGAGGATGAATGCGAGACGGCGATGAATTACGCGAGAGTAGGCGGAAACACCCAGATAAATGATGCCGACGGACATGAGGAACCAGAAACGCAACTCGGGATGGAAGGATTGATGATGCATGACCGCGAGATACCCGGCGGCGTTGAGGAGGAAGGAGGCGGAGAGGAGTTGCTGCTGCCAGGGTTCAGAGTCGTCGCGGAGGAAATGGGAGATGAGATAGATGAGCCAGTAGATGGAGAGGAGCACGGCGCTCTGAGTGAATTCAGGAAAGAGTCTGTAGCCACCGAGGCGCTGGTAGGTCTGATCGAGCCAGAGCCAGTGGACGGAATAGGTGGCGATGACGGCGAGGGGCTCGATTGCGTACCACTTGCGCTGGCGGAGGACGACGATGAGCGAGACGGCGAGGAGGGCGCCGGCGAAAAGGGCTCCGAGTGGGATTTCGCTGATGGCGATGCTGGCGAAGGCCAGGAGATAGGCAAAGCCGGTGGTGATTTCGGAGTGATATTTCAGGGAATGAGCGACCATCGCGGCGGCGACGATGAAGAGCAAAGTGAAACCGAGGGCGGGGCTATCGACGAGTTTCACCGCGGCGACATTGTGGAGAGCGTAAGTGGTGAAATAGGCGAGGGCCCAGCCGCCGCCTAATACGGCGCGGCCGGCAACGCGGTAACGCTCGTTGCGCTCACCGATGATTCCGAGGACTAGGAGAAGGACGCTGAGGAAATATCCGAGGGCGATTTTTCCAGCGGGGCCGAGGTAGTGCATGGAGTAATTCAGAAGCAGTGCGACACCGATGACGAAGGCGGCAGTGCCGATTTTGTTGAGCCAATTCGCGCCGAGACGCTCTTCGATGTCAGACCAATTGCGTTTGGGGGCGGGCTTGAGGAGGGAAGGTGTTGGCGCGGGGCCCGATGGCGCGGGGCGCGGCGGTGATTGTGGCGGAGGCTGCTGCGGCGGCGGAGGAGCAGCGGGACGCGCTGTGGAAAGGGGCGGCGCCGATACCGGAGGCGCGTAAGGCGATGATGGTGGAGGAGGGGAAACAACCTGGATTGGTATTGGAGCGACAGGCTCAGGAGCTGAAGGGGGCGATGGCGCGGGAGATTCCAATCCTGCCGAAGGTGGATTGGTGATTGAGCGTTCAAGCGCAAAGAGCCGAGTGGTGAGGACGCGAATTTGTTCGCGGAGAGCGCCGAGTTCGGTTTGGATGGCGGCGGAATTTTTTGCGGCGCGGCCAGCGCGGACGAGAGCAACGATAGGGGCAATGAAAATGAATCCGACGATGAGGAGGATTAGCAGGTAGATGCCGGAATCGTCCACGTCGGAAGTCGCCTCGGGAAAACCGTTTTGCCGGGAAAAAGACTGAAATCGCGGGGATAGTACACCAAGTAGAGGAGTTAGGGGTCATAAAATGGTGAATTGATATGGATAGAAGAAGAAGATTCCGGCAAAGAATGGCTGAGCCACTTCGGCCAGATTGAGTGGAACAAAGTTGACATGGCGAGCGTAGATACATATAGATAGCTATAGGAGTGGCGAGAGATGAGCGCTTGGGAGAACGAGAAATGAATAAGGCGAAGAATGATGTGTTGCAGGGGACGCTGGGGTTGCTGGTGCTGAAGACGCTGGCGCGGGGGCCGATGCATGGGTACGGGATCACCGTGCACATACAAAGGGTATCCAAGGATGCGCTGAGGGTGGAGGAAGGATCGCTGTACCCGGCGCTGCACCGGATGGAGCAGGACGGGTGGATCAGCGCGGAGTGGGGGACATCGGAGAACAATCGGAGGGCAAGGTATTACCGGTTGACGGCGAAGGGCAGGAAGCAGTTGGCGGAAGAGAAGAAGAGTTGGGAAAGATTGACGGAGGCGGTGGGGAGTTTGTTGCAGGGGGAGTGAATCGAGGGACGAGGGAAATGGACATTTGAGTGGGGGTGCGACTTGGCTTGGATGGAGCGGATTAGAAATTTGTGGCGGCGGAACAGGGTGGAGAAGGAGATTGCGGAAGAGGCGCGGACGCACATCGAGATGCGGACGGAAGACAATATTGCTTCGGGAATGAGACCGGCACAGGCCCGGCATGACGCAAAATTGAGATTTGGAAATGTGAGATTGGTGGAAGAGAGGACGCGCGAAATGGATTTGATGACCTGGATCGAAACGGCGGGGCAGGATTTGCGATTCGCGTGGCGGATGCTGGTGAAGTCGCCCGGGTTCACGGCAATCGCAGTAATGACCCTGGCGCTGGGGATAGGCGCGAATACGGCGATGTTCACGGTGGTGGAGAGTGTGCTGGTGAGGCCGTTACCGTACACGCATCCGGAGAGGCTGGTGTACATCAAGCCTGCGGGAGCGCCGGGATTCGGAAGCACCTCGTGGCTGAATTTCCGGGACATACGCGACGAAACGCAAAGGATGGAGATGGTGGCGGGGTACTCCGAGGATGTAGGAGTGGTTCAGGGGAAAGAGGGATCGGTGAGCGTGAATACTCCGAGATTGACGCCGAATATCTTTGACATGCTGGGTGCGAAGGCGCTGGTGGGACGGACATTTTCCGAAGAGGAAGGGAAAACGGGCGGACCGCAGGTGGTGATTTTGTCGGAAGGTTTGTGGAGGGAGTCATTCAACGGAGATCCGAACATTGTGGGGCAGACGGTGCGAGTGAACGGGCAGGCGCGGGTGGTGGTGGGAGTGATGCCGAGAAGCTTCCGGTTTCCCGAGTCGACGGGGAATGACATTACCAAGGCATTGTGGTTTCCGCTGCAGCCGACCGAGGAAATGGAGAAGGTGAGGGGATACGACTTCTTTAATATCCTGGGAAGACTGAAGCCCGGAGCGACCGTGGCGCAAGAGCGAAGTGAATTGGGAATGATTGCGCACCATATTGGCGAGATCGATCCGAAAGAAGGGGCGGACCTGAAATTGGATGCCACCCGGTACCAGGAAATGATTACCGGGCCCGTGAGTGAGGTGTTCATGGGGTTGGTGATCGCGCTGGGGCTAGTGTTGCTGATTGCGTGCGCCAATGTGGCGAACCTGATGATTGCGCGATGCCTTGCGAGACAACAGGAATTTGCGATCCGCGCGGCCATGGGTGCGGGAGCCTGGAGATTGATACGGCAGTTGATTGTGGAGGGCTTGCTGCTGAGCTCACTGGGGTGCGCCGTGGGATTTGGGCTGGCGTGCGCGGGCGTCTGGTCCGTACATCAATTGCCAGTGGATACGATCCCACGCGGGAATGACATTGCGGTGCGGTGGACGGTGGTGCTCATGCTTGGGTTGATTGCAGTGGTAACGACAATTCTGTCAGCGATCCTGCCGGCATTGCTGGCGTCGAAGACGGATCCCCAGAAGGCGCTGCAATCCGCGACTCGAGGAGCGGGAGGGCGGTCGCTGAAGCGGCGGATGAGCGGATGGCTGGTGGCGGGAGAGGTGGCGCTTTCGGCGCTGCTGCTGATCGCTACGGGGCTGCTGTTTCATACGCTATGGAATTTGGAGCACACGCGACTGGGATTTGATACTACGCGAGTGACGATGTTTATGGGGATGCCCGCAGACGCGGCGGGATTCGGCAACATTGGAGTGACGCAAGAAAATGCGAAGGCGCCTGCGTCGGTGGTGGCATTGGTATACCAACCGGCGCTGGAGCGAATCAGGAATACGCCCGGAGTTCAGGACGCAGCGCTGGTGACGTCGCCGCCCCTGGCGGGAATGAATTTGGGATCGAGCTTCAAGATTGTGGGCTATCCGAATGATGCAGCGCACAAGTATCAAGCCCGAGTAACGGCCGTAAGCGGGGAATATGAGCGAGTGATGGGAACTCCAGTGATCCGCGGGCGAATGGTCAACGATAACGACACGATCGCCATGCCATTTGTGGTGACGGTGAATGAGATGTTGGCGCGCAAAGTTTTTGGAGAGAAAGATCCCCTAGGCCAGCAGATAGACCTGGGAGGTAAAGATACGGGAATGATGAAGCCGTACACGATTGTGGGTGTGATAGGGGATCAGGTGGACCAAAGCGTGTCGACGCCACCGCAACCGTACATCCTGCTTCCGTATGGGCAGGTGCCAACCACTTCGCTGTATTACCCGGCACTATTGAAAACGATTGTGAATTTCGTGGTGAAGACTCGCGGCAATATGGAAGTGGCGCCGGCGATGAGAAACATATTCAAGCAAGTTGCGCCGGACTTCGCGCTGGATAATTTCAGGACGATGCAGGAGGCGGTGGACAGCAGCAATTTCAGCCAGCGGTTGGGATTGTATTTGATCGGGGGATTCGCGGGGCTGGCGATACTGATGGTGGTGGCGGGGCTGTATGGAGTGCTGGCGCAACTGGTGAGCTACCGGAGGAGGGAGATTGGATTGCGGCTGGCGCTGGGGGCCACGCCGGGGACGATTTTGCGCATGGTGGTGCGGCAAGGTTTGGCGTATGTGGGCGCGGGGTTGGCGGTGGGGATTGCCGTGGGGCTGTTCGCCGGGCGACTGGTGGAGAGCTTTTTGTATGAAGTGAAGCCGGCGGATGCGTGGACGTATGCAGGAGTGGTGATTGTGTTGATGGTGGTGGGAAGTGTGGCGGCGCTGGCTCCGGCGATGAGAGCGGCGGGAGTGGAGCCGATGAAGGTGCTGAGGGAAGAATGAGGAGAGTGGAAGAAAGAAATCTCAAAATTGAGATTTCAAATGTGACTTCTCCGACCTGCGGGACTCAATTAGAGCTTCATTGGCGGCCTCCGGGGATTTCGGCCACGGGCATGTTGATTTCGCGGACAGGGCGATCGAGCTCGCGCGGAGATGCGGGCAGGTCGAGGCCGTCGGTGAGGAGCAACCCTTTTAGCGTGACGGCGTTGATCCAGGCGGATTCGAGCGCATTCACATAATTGGTTTCGAGTTGGAAGAGTGTACGTTGTGCGATTAGGACTTGAGGATAGGCGGCCGCACCTTCGTGATATTTCCGCAGATAAAGCTCATAGGCCTGGCGCGCGTTGGGGAGAGTTCTTGAACCGTAGCGGTCGGCGAAGGCGCGCGAAGTGGAGTAGTTCTGAATGACGGGCGCGGCAAGCTGGCGGAGGACGAGTGCAACTCGCTGGACTTCCAGGACCGCGCGATCGTGGTCGGACCGGGCAGCGGAGATATTTCCTTGATTGCGGTTAAAGACGCGCAGATTGAGGCCGATCTCGGCGAAGGCCTCGGAACCGGCGGATTTGGGAGGCGTGGCGCTGAGCTGTTCGTTGTTGTAGAGGTAGCCCGCGCGCAAAGTGAGATCGGGAATCGTTTCGCGGCGGGCGCGCGCTAATTCCGCGTCGGCGTGAGTGACTCCGAGTTGAGCGATTTTTATCGCGGGGCTGTCGCTGAGAATGGTTTGCAGGACTTGCGCGGGATCCACATCGGGGAGCTTTTCGAGATTTCCTTCGAGATGGGCCAAGGGTAGATCGGGTTTACCGACGACAGCGGCAAGAATACTCCAAGCACGCTGCTGATCGCGTTCGGCGGAGACGGCGGCGAGGCCGGCCTCATCGGATTCCACTTCGGCCTGGAGCACATCGGGCTGGTCTGCCTGGCCGATGTTGAAAAGCTGACTGGTGGTTTCGACGGCGTCTTTCGCGAGGGCGCTGAGTTTACGGCGAACCTGAACCATCTCCTGTGCGGCAAGGGATTGGTAGAAAGCGATGGCGACACCGTTTTCCACGCGGAGGCGCTGCTCATTGGCTTCCGCTTCCGCCTGCTGGCCCTCAGCGGCGAAAATTTTCTTATCGAGAGAAAGCTTGCCTCCTAGAATCACATTCTGCCCGATGAAGACGCCCTGTTGGCCTCCACCGAACGAGCCTCCCCGAATTTCATCTCCCGTGTAGCCGACGGTGGGATTGGGCCAGAGTCCGGCCTGGCGCGTTCGGCCCGCGGCGGATTGGATGCCAGCTTTGGCCTGGCCGAGCGTGGGGTTGTTCGCGAGCGCCATTTGCTGGAGCTGGTCGAGCGTGAAACTCGGGCCGGATTGTGCGACGAGAGCGGGTGAAAACAGCGCAAGCGAAGCCAGAATAGATATGGAGAGACTTCTGAAGAATTTGCGATTCATTTTGCGGCTCCTGACTTGGGATGCAATTAGAGCGCACAGCCAGAAATGGCTGCGCCACCAACAACTGGCTTTAGTGCGCCGAAAGATAATGGAATTATTTTTTCGCATTGCGCAGGGCCATGATGTGTTCGTACTGGTCGGGAGGGAGGACACGGATGAGCGTCATCATGCCCTGCATGTAGCCTGACCACCCCGGACGCAGGCCGAAGTTTTCGGGCTTGTCGAACATTTCGTCCATAGTCATCACCGGCCCTTCCATGAATACATCCTGTGGAAAGCCGGGAACGGAATTGGCGTCCTTGGCCACGTTGGCTTTATCCATTTGCATCTGCATCTGCATTCCTGGCATGGAGGGCATCCCTTCCGTGGCAGTTTTTTGCGAGAGCGGTCCGTTCGTGGTTCGCTGTTGAAGAGTTGAACCTGAGCCAACGCCGCGTCCGAGGCTGGGGCCATTTTCCTGTCCAGTCGCATTGCCACCGCGAATTATTCCCATGCCTTCTTCCATTCCCGCGCCCGCGGCCATTCCGGATCGACGCGTGAGCGGGCCGACCATGCTCGACATCTGGTTCATCATGTGATGGGGCAGATGGCAGTGAATCATCCAGTTGCCAGGATTGTTGGTGTCAAATTCGATGGTGCGTGACTGAGCGACTCCCACGAGAACAGTATTGTTCGGGCCCCAGGTCGCGCGTGGCTGGCGTCCGCCCTCCGTGCCGGTGATTACAAATTGATGGCCATGCATATGGATGGGGTGATGATCCATTCCAAGATTGATGAGCCGGATGCGGACGCGATCTCCCAAGCGAACAATCAGTGGAGTTGAGGCGGGGCCGGCTTTGCCATTAAAAGTGAGCCAGTTGAATTCCATATTCATGGAATTGGGCGTGGGATTGTTGGGAAGGAGTGCGTACTCCTGGAGCAAGATGGCGAAATCCTTGTCCACGGGAGGATCGTAGGATTCCTTCGGGTGCATGATGAAGGCACCAAGCATGCCCATCATTTCCTGCATAGCCATGTGCGAGTGGTAGAAGAAAGTGCCTTCCTGCTGAAGCGTGAATTCATACGTGTAGCGGCCGCCCGGAGGAATTGCGTCCTGCGAAAGGCCGGGCGAGCCATCCATGTCGAACGGGATGTCGAAGCCGTGCCAATGCATGGCGGTGGGCTCGGGCAAATGATTGTCCACGATGATGCGCACACGATCGCCCTGCTTGATCTGAATGGTGGGGCCGGGAGCGGAGCCGTTATATCCCCAAAGATTGATGATTTTGCCGGGATAAATTTCCTGCTGAACCGGCTCGGCAATCAAGTGGAAAACCTTGACGCCGTTGTCGAGCTCGAAGGGAAGATCGGGGACATCGGGTGCGAAAACGGGGAGGAATCCCGCCGCGTTTGCTGAAAGGCGATTGGGCGGAGTGTCGTGCGATTGCATCTTGCTGTGATCCATTTTTTGCACGGATTGATCCTTTGCGCCGGAACGCGAAGCGAGTGCGCCCGCACCCAGGACCGCGGCACTGTGGAGAAAATCTCTGCGAGTTGATTGCATGGCGGCTCCTTGAAACAATTTCACCGAAATGACGTTGGGCTGGCATGAAATTGCCGGCCAAAATACACAAGTATGAGAACCACACAGCCAGAAATAGCTGTGCCACCAAAACTCCGCTTTAGGAGATCGACTTCAGATGCGAAGGACGGAAAAACTAGAGGAGACAGAGAGGGTGAAGTCCGGGAGAGTGGCTAATCCGAATTCGGCGAGCGAGCTCCGGTTTATCAATCCAGTTCGCGTGGAGACGCGAAGGAAATCAGGCGAAGGGGCGTGGCTCGAGAAAGCCGAATGAAACTGAATGAGGCTCGAGGGCTTGACCAGATTGCCGGCCAGGTCATGGTGTGTGGTGCAGCCGGACTTGCCCGGGTTATGAGGATGAGACGGACTGCCGGGATCTGGGGAGGAATGGCCACAGTCCTGGGCGGGCGAATCATGAAATTGACCAGGACAGGAGGAAAGCGCACAGGTCATGGGGCAGAGGGCGGCACAAAAGAGTGCCGCGATGGAGACGGCAACGGTCAGGCGCGCAAATGACTTATGAAGAAGCATCGGAAGTACTTGCTGATTATACGTCGGATGGATTATTGGAGCTAGTTCGTGGGCACTAAGAGTAAGAGCAATCTCAAAAAGGAATCAGGGACACGATTGCCGGATGGGAAACAAGAGCCATATCGAGCGGGTCGGGAGGGGCGGGCGTTGGTAGACTTTGGAAGTGAGGGGATCATACCGGTTGGAAATGGGGCTGCTTTCCTTCGACTCTTAGCTAAGACACTGAATTGAATTGATCGGCCAGGGGGCAATCCAAATGAAAATGCAGTTTTATAAGGTAAGGCCGTCGCAAGCGACTGCGCAGCCACAGATTCGAGGATTAGGCGAGACGAAGAGAAGGCTCCTGGCGGCATTCATCGCAGTTCTTGCAGCATTCACTATGGGGGGCTGCAACTTCTTCGGAGGAGGAGGACCGAAGACCGGAATTGATGTGGCGATTGCGAAGGCGCACGTCGGCACCATATTTACTCCAGGGCAGAATGGGTCGTACACGCTGGCCGTTTCCAATGGTGGAACGTTGGCGACGACGGGAGGGATCACGGTTACAGACACTTTGCCGACGGGGTTGGCGTTTGTATCGGCTGTGGGAACGAACTGGGCTTGCGGCGCGGCGGGGCAAGTGGTGACCTGCACGAATCCCGGGCCGATTGCCAGCGGAGCGGCGGCGGGAACCATCACACTGACCGTGGCGGTGGCGAATAATGCGCCGACAAGCATCATGAATACAGCGACGGTGGCTACGGCCGGCGATGTCAACGCGGCGAACAATTCATCGACGGACAGGGTGTCAACCGTGGCGGTGATTGCGAGCAACTGCGGGGCCTCACTGGGTAACGAGGCGAAACTGAAGGGGCAATACGCGATTCTGATGCACGGATTCCAAGGGAGCGGAAATGGAACTCCCGAGGCGATTGCCGGGAGCTTCAATGCCAACGGACTTGGAGTGATCACCAGCGGCGAGGAGGACATCAACAATTCGACGGCGGAAACGCACTCACAAATCCAGCAGAATGGGAGCTTTTACACGCTGGGTGCGGATTTCCGAGGTTGCCTGCAATTGACGAATGCCGCGGGGACGACGACCGTGTTCCGAATTTCCGTACAGGTGGGCGGAGCGGGAGTGAGTGGTCAGATTGTTTCCAAGGGGCGGATTATTGAAGATGACGATGCGGTAGGAAATGGGACTGGTCAATTGGCGCGAGCGGCCGGGATACTACAATTCCAGGATCCGACGTCATTTTCGTTGAGCAAGTTACTGGCGCAATATGCATTTGGATTGGAGGGAGTGGATTCGACCTCAGGGCACATCGCTACGGGGGGATCGTTCACTTTAAATAACGCCACAGGAGTTATCAGTGCCGGATTTCTTGACACGGATGATGCGGCGACTCTGCTCAGCGGAGTAACAGGAGCGACAGGAACGATTGTGATACCGGCAGGGTCGGCAAACGGGCGAGGGACGCTTACGTACCTGTTCACGGCCGGCGCGTCAAACTTCCAGATTACGGCGGCGATTTACATGGTGAATGCGAGCGAGTTTTTCATGATTGATACGGACGCATTCGCCACGGCTCATGGAATCACAAGCGGGAGAGCGATTGCGACAGGGAATGCGTTCACCGGGGCATCCTTGAGCGGAAATTTTATGGTGCACGCAACCGGCTCGAATGTGACCGGAGGAGTGCTCACGGCAAGCGAGACGCTCGGGCTGGTTAGCTTCACGCCCACGCCGGGGACGAACACGGGCACAGTGAATGGCACGCTGGAACAATATGCTTCGGGAGGGCAGACGGGTGTTGTGGCGCAGTCGGTGAACGGAGGAACGTTCACTGTAAGCGCGAATTCGGGGCGCGTGACGCTAGTTATCCCAGGACTAAATAATCCGCCGGTGCTTTATTTGGCGACCGATGTGGCGCTGACGGATCACCTGGCGGCGTTTGCGATTGGGACTGACAGTTCGGCGTTATTTGGGGCGGCGGATAACCAGCCGGTGGCCGTTTACAACATCAACTCGGTGATAACGGCCGCGGGGCTGGACTCATTTGTGGGGACCGAGGACCCCGGTGACAATACGGTTACGAATGAAACGGGCGCGGTGGCGATTGGAAACGGGACCACGACTTTTACGAACGATGAGAGCGGGCCGGTGGGGCTGCAAACGGGGGTCATGTCCAACGGAGGGATCCTGATTAATGCGAACGGGACCGGGAACGTTGGGGTGAAGACATTTGTGGTCACAAACGGGACGAAGCTGTTCATTTTGAATGGAACGGGAGGTGCGGCGGTGATATTGGTGGTGGAGATGCAATAGAGAGTATGAAGGAGGCATAGGATCAATCAGCGGCCATAAATGTTCGCCGCGAAGCGGGGTGGGTGAGGAAACTGCGCCGAGGCGTGTGATTGCGGGAGTCGGTCGCGTAGGGAAAGTTAAGAAGAATTGTTTCAGATCCCGTATTTGAAATTTCAGAGTGAGAAAAGCGATACGGAGAGATCAGAGTTAATTCATTCAGATTGAGGCAATTCGATTCGGTTTGACTCCCCGCAATACATTCAATTCAAGGCGTTTCAATTCGTGTTGCCGCCACGCATTCAAGTCGAATTCCCCCGGGCAACTTGCTACGAACTGAGTGGTCGGGGGCCAATTGATAAATAAAGAGTGGAGGGGAGGAGTTTTTCGCAGGGAACACAGGTGCGTGTTATGATGGCGCTTCGTTTCCGCCCGCCCTTCGCACGCCAGATGCGAAGCTATGCGCTCAGCCGGGAAGCAACTCGAGAAGGGGCACAGTACATCTGTAGGTGGAGCAGGCGGGAGTCCGAAGCTGTAGGAAAATGGGGGCAACTTTGTTGTTGAGTCATGGAAGGACGCGGCGGAAGGCGGGGTTGGCGTGCGTCCTATTTGCCGCGGTCCTCGCGGGCGGCTGCCAGGATTACAACATTCCCATTACTCCCACCGGCGGCGGAGGTTCCGGAGGAGGGAGCAGCGGACTTTTTATTCAGCTTGATCCGGCCGGAACTGTTTTGGTGGACGTGGGGAAGACGCGCCATGTTACTGCGACGCTCACGAATGACCCCAATCATATGGGGGTGACGTGGATTCTGACGGGGCCCGGTTCGCTGAGCAATATTTCGACGACATCCGTGACTTACACGGCGCCAACCGCACTTGACGTGCCCGCCACGATTACTGCGACTTCCATTGCCGACACAACTCAGGTAGCAACGGAGACGATGTATTCAGTGCCGCTGCCTACAATTCCGATGGTGACCCTGGCCACGGGAACCGTGGGTGCGGCGTACAGCAGCGCCATAAGCGGAGTGAACGGCAGTCCGCCATACAACTGGAGCGTATCTTCGGGGAGCCTGCCTCCGGGACTTTCGCTAAGCGTGGCCAGCTTTACTTCCGTGGTTCTTCAGGGGACCCCGACCGCGGCCGGGACGTTCAACTTCACGATCCAATTGGCGGACGCGTCGAGCTCCGTCGCTTCACAGCCGGAAAGCGTGGTTGTGAACGCCGGGATGAGTCCGGGAATGATCTCCAAGCTGGCGACGCTCGGCGGCGGGGGAGTGAACAATTTACAACTGCAGGGGAGTTATGCGTTCCGGTTTGGGGGATTCGGGCCGCACGGAATGACAGTGTCGGCGGGGAGCTTCACGGCAGATGGGAATGGAAAAATTTCCGGCGGTATGATGGATCAGATCGGCGCGGCAAACGCGCGGACAGGGTTGGCGTTTTCAGGGACGTATGCGGTGGGCGCGAATCATTTGGGGGAGATGACTCTGAATCTGCCGAACGGGCAGACCGGGATTTACGCGCTGGCAGTGTCGTCGAGTGGGAATGCGAGATTTATTGAGTTTGATGACGACCAATCCGTGACGGCCACCAGCAAGGGCACGCATGGCTCGGGAGAAATGAAGAGGCAAGATGCGAAGTCGCTGGGGACTCTAAATGCGGCCGGGAATTATGTGTTTGAGTTGACGGGCGTTGATTCGCAGGGGGCGCGGGTGGCGCTGGCCGGAGAATTTTCCGCGACGGATTCGGGCGCGCTGAGCCAGGGAACGGCGGACGCGAACGACAATGGAAGGGTCACGGCTCAAGTGGGATTCGCGGGGAACCATATTGTAGCGGCAACCGGCGCAGGGAATGCGACATTGAATGTGCCGGGATTTGGGGTTGTGCATTTGAATTTGTACGGAGTTTCTGCGGACGAAGAGTTTGGCGTGGGAACCGATGGATCCGGGCAAATGGTGCTGACGGGATCGGTTTTGAGGCAGAAGGGCGGGCCTTTCACCAACGCATCGCTCGCAGGGAATTTGGATTTTCAGACGACCGGATTTGCGAATGGCGGATCGCTGATGACGTTTGGAATGATCAGCGCGGACGGAAGAGGAACCGCAACAGTTTCCGCTGCGCAAATGACCGGGGATGGCGCAGCGGCGGTGGATGCAACGCACTCGATGAGCGTGAGCGCGGCGGGGCGAGTGGCGCTGGGATCGCAACAGGACTCACAGATTATTTACCTGGTGGATGTGAACGAAGGGTTTGTGCTCGGGCCGGACGCAGAGGTGACGACGGGATGGATTCAGCCACATGCGACGGGCGCGATTACGGCGGCGTCGTTTAACGGGATGCTGGAGGGAGCGTCGGTTGTGCCGGACAGCCCGGGGGTAACGGAGAGCGTGATTTCGCTGAACTTTGATGGAAACGGAAATGTGACAGGAGTGGGAGCGTCGAGCGGGCCGCAAGGGTCGAGCATGCTTCCGGCGCAGCAGGGGACCTACGGGATGGGTGCGGGAGATATCTTCCTTTCCGTGACGTGGGGGCTGCAGAATCCGCAGCCGATGTTGATCGTGTCACCGTCGAAATTGATTGTGGTGCCTTCAGGGGCGAGTTTTGCGCCGATTGTGATGGAGAAGTAGGGGGGACGGGACGGCGCTCCAAGTTAACTTTTTTTATCACCTTAATGTGAACGACCTTCAGAGAAACTTTCCAGCAGGGAAACAATCGAACTACAAATTGTTTGACAGGGAGCGAGTCCGGTAAGAGTATGCGTCCGGCGGACGTTTATGAAACTTACCTGGCTGGATTTTCTGGCGATATTCGGGTATTTGGCGGCGACGTTGCTGTTGGGGCTTTTTTTCCGGCGGCGGTCGGGGCGAAGTACCGCGGATTATTTTGTTTCTGGACGGCAGGTTTCGTGGTGGCTGGCGGGGACATCCATGGTGGCGACTACGTTTGCCGCGGATACGCCGCTGGTGGTCACGGGACTGGTGTTCACGCAGGGGATTTCGGGGAACTGGTTGTGGTGGAGTTTTCTGCCATCGGGAATGATGACCGTGTTCCTGTTCGCGCGATTGTGGAGGCGGTCGGGGCTGCTGACCGACGTGGCGTTTGCGGAGATGCGTTACGCGGGGAAGCCGGCGGCATTTCTGCGGGGATTCCGCGCTGTGTATCTGGGGCTGCTGATGAATTGCCTGATCCTGGGCTGGGTGACCAAGGCGATGACCAGCATCGTCGGCGTGACGCTGGGATTGAGCGATGCGAAGAGTCTGGCGCTGTGCGTTTTATTTTTGATGCCGTTTACGGGGCTTTACGTTTCGCTGGGTGGGCTGTGGGGCGTGTTGTGGACGGATGTGTTCCAGTTTGTGTTGAAAATGGCGATCGTGATTGCGGTGGCGTGGTATGGAGTGCAGGCGGCGGGCGGAATGCATTCGTTATTGGGGACGCTGGCAGCGCAGCGCGCGGCCGCAGGCCCGGGAGCGGGAGATATCACGGCATTGCTGCCGGATTTTTCGCGCGGGATATTCGGGTCGGGATTGTGGACGCTTCCGGTGATGACCTTTGCGGTGCTGTTGTGCGTGCAGTGGTGGGCGTTCTGGTATCCGGGTGCGGAGCCGGGGGGAGGCGGATACATTGCGCAGCGGATTTTCAGCGCGCGGGATGAAAAGAACGGAGTCCTGAGCGTGCTGTGGTTCAACGTGGCGCACTATGCGGTGCGTCCGTGGCCGTGGATTCTGGCGGCACTGGTGGCGGCGGCGCTGTATCCAAATTTAGAGCACCCGGAATCGGGATACATGCTGGTGGCCACGAACTTCATGCCTTCCGCGCTGCGGGGGATTCTGATAGCAGGATTTATGGCCGCGTTCATGTCCACGCTGGCGACGCAGTTGAATTGGGGAACGTCCTACCTGGTGTCGGATTTTTACCGGAGATTTTTGCGGCGTGACGCGAGTGAGGGGCATTACGTTACCGTATCGAGGGTCGTGACGCTGCTGCTGGTGCTGGCGGCGGCGCTGGTATCGGTGGAGTTGGCCACAATCCGAGCGGGATGGACATTTGTGTTGGAAGCGGGGGCGGGGACGGGCGGAGTTTATTTGTTGCGGTGGTATTGGTGGCGGATCAATGCGTGGAGCGAGATTTCCGCGATGGTGGTGGCGCTGGCGTGCGCGGTTTACTTCCATTTCGCGCAGCCGTTTAGCGGCCCGGAATTTGTAGTGTTTGCAAAGACGACCATGGCTACGGTGGTGGTGACGACGGTGGCGTGGGTGATGGTGACGTTCTTGACCCGGCCGGAGCCGGATGAGGTGCTGGAGAAATTCTATCGGAAGGTACGGCCGGATTCGAGGGGGTGGAAGAGGATTGCGCGTGCGGTGGCGAACGTGCCGGAGACGCGAGATCTGGGACAGAATCTGTTTTCGTGGATACTCGGTTGCGTGATGGTTTATGCGGCGCTGTTTGCGACGGGGGAGATTTGTTTTGGGAGATACGAGTTGGGGATTGGATTGTTTGTGTTGGCGGGAATTTGTGCGGTGTTATTGTACCGGCAGATTGAGCGGATGACGGGGTCGGTGGAGACTGCGGCGACGGAGTGAGATGGGAGAGAGAATCGAAAGGCGAAAGGCAAATGCCGTAACGCAGAGTCACCCTTCGGCTTCGCTCCCTTCGACTACGCTCAGGGCAGGCAGGGCGGGGGCCGGACGCTGAGGATGCACGGAGAATTCGCCGTGCTTCAGTCATGCTTCAGTGATGCGACGAGTGAAATCGATAGCAAGTTTTGCTGAACTCCAAGAATAAATTGAGCACAACTTCACGGGAGCACATTCATGCGGTCACGGCCAGCTTCCTGGGCTGGACGCTCGACGCGTTTGATTTTTTCGTGGTGGTGTTTTTGGTGGGTACGCTGGCGACACATTTCAACGTGTCGAAGGCCGCCATCATCACAACTCTGTCGCTGACACTTGTGACGCGTCCGATTGGGGCGCTGTTATTCGGCGTGCTGGCGGATCGCTATGGGCGGCGCATTCCGCTGATGGCGAATGTGATTTACTTCAGCGTGATCGAGGTCCTCTGCGGGTTTTCTCCCAACTTCACTTTCTTTGTGGTGATGAGGACACTGTTTGGAATTGGAATGGGAGGCGAGTGGGGGATTGGCGCGTCGTTGGCGATGGAAAGCGCGCCAAAGCGCTGGCGCGGAGTGATGAGCGGATTTTTGCAGGGCGGATACTCCGTGGGGTATTTGCTGGCAGCGGTTGCGGCGCGGTTCGTGTTGCCGGCGTGGGGATGGCAACCGATGTTCTGGCTGGGCGGCGTGCCGGCGCTGCTGGCCCTGTATATTCGCACGAAGGTGCCGGAATCGGAGGCGTGGCGCCAACATCGAGCGCCAAGCGTGGGCGCGGTGTTGAAGACGGCGGGGCGCGAGTGGCGGCTGTTCGCCTACCTCATCCTGCTGATGACGTTCATGATGTTCCTCTCGCACGGATCTCAGGACCTCTATCCGGATTTTATGGGCGCGGTGCACCGGATCTCTCCTGCAAACGTCTCCAACATCGCGATGATCTATAACGTTGGCGCGGTGCTTGGCGCGATCATTTTCGGAGAGCTTTCGCAGAGGATTGGGCGGCGATACAGCATGATTACGTCGCTGGGCTTGTCGCTGGCGGTGATCCCGATGTGGGCGTTCAGTCACACCGCCACGCTTCTGGTCGTGGGAGCATTTTTGATGCAGGTCGGCGTGCAGGGGACGTGGGGGATTGTTCCTGTGCACCTGAGCGAGCTGGCGCCCGACGCGGCGCGCGGATTGGTGCCGGGACTCGCGTATCAGTTGGGAACAATATTATCGGCACCGACTAACAATATTGAATACGCGCTGCGCGACAGAGTGGGATATCAGTGGGCGCTGGCGGGTTTTGAGTTGGTGGTTATTGTGGCGCTGGTGGTGCTGCTGCTTCTGGGGACGGAGAGGCATGGGAGAGATTTTCGTGCGGCAGGCACGGCTGCGCCCGCGGATTGAACCAGGGTTGAGGGCGGATCACCGCCGCGGATGAATGCTTCAATACAGGGCGGGAATTTCAGATATTTGGAGGTGTGAGGGTCGCGTGATAAAATGCGGTCACTCTGTGCGCTTCGGTCGAGAGATTGGAGCGCAAACGGCGCGCCCGTAGCTCAGCTGGATAGAGCGTCTGGCTACGAACCAGAAGGTCGGGAGTTCGAATCCCCCCGGGCGCACCACAACTAGCGCCATGTTCTTCGTATACGTTCTCCAAAACTCGATCACGGGCCGCTTCTATACGGGATTCACGGCGCATCTTGCTCAGCGCATAGGCCAGCACAATTGCGGCATCACAAAATCCACGAAGAACCGAGGACTGTGGACATTGGCGCATCAAGAGGAATATGCGACGCGCGCAGAAGCGATGCGACGGGAAAAGTATTTGAAGTCTGGACAAGGCCGCGAGGAATTGAAAAGTATCTTGGCGCAGAGGATGTGCGAGAGCGAAGCTGGATAGAGTCCGCCTTCGGCGGAAACCAGAAGGTCGGGAGTTCGAATCCCCCCAGGCGCACCATTTTACTTCTTCCTAAACTCTCAATAATTTGCCGCAATACTCCCCGCTCAATTCTGATTCGCGTTCAGAACGCTTGGTTTCTGCTAAAGTGTCCGTCGAAGAAAAATAGTGCCGACTACCACAAGGAGTATTCCAGCTTCCATGCCTGCATCCACTGCCAGGGAACAATTTTCTTGCTCCAGTTGTGGAGCGGGAATGCAGTTCAGCCCGGAAACCGGACAACTAAAGTGTCCCAGCTGCGGAAACACGCAAGCGCTCATAGCCGGTTCCTCTGTTGCGCCGCATGACTTTACCAGCGCGTTGGCCAGTCACACGCATCGGCCCATCG
>Ga0070733_10000418_pt1 | contig 34974 bp, 29 predicted proteins | sample Coa_R1_9_FD_66450 | JGI IMG/M metagenome (GOLD analysis project Ga0070733, IMG submission 66450) | Surface soil microbial communities from Centralia Pennsylvania, which are recovering from an underground coalmine fire - Coalmine... | ecosystem: Environmental > Terrestrial > Soil > Unclassified ... | reverse complement strand
AACTGTAAAGGATGTATCGGGACAAACTGTAAGGGATGTGTTGGGCCTTGACATCGTACGGGCGAACGTGGGGAATCGGCCTTTCTGTTCGAGAGCTGCGCTTGCGCAAGTACAGGCAGCTCTCAAATTTGCTCCGTTACGCGTTACCTGAGTGGCTCCTATCCCTGAAGCGGGCCAACCTTGTTGGTCTACCCATCGGCGCTAATCTTCCGCAATGCGACCCCTTCGGTATTCCATCAACGTGACATTGGACGGCTGCTGCGATCATCGAGCATTTTCCCCGGACGAAGAGATGCATCGTCACTCGACCGAGCTCCTGGACCAGGCCGATGCCCTCCTGTTTGGCCGGGTGACTTACGAAATGATGGAGGCAGCGTTCCGTCCACCGGCAGGGGATTTGCGCCAGCCACTGCAGGCACGGCCGACGGGGTGCGAACCGCAGCAGCCCCACGGCCCAAGAGCAATGACCCACCCTGATTGGATGGACCCCTTCGCCACGACGATTGACGCGGCAAAGAAGTACGTGGTGTCGAGCACGCTGGCGCGGGTGGATTGGAACGCGGAGCTGGTGCGCGGGGATCTGGGGAAGGCCGTTCAGCAGCTCAAGCGGGAGCCGGGTAAGGGACTGTTGGTGGGAGGCGTGAAGCTCCCGCAGGCGCTGGCGGAGCTGGGATTGATTGATGAGTACGAGTTCGTGGTGCATCCCAGGATAGCGGGCCACGGGCCGACGCTGTTCGCGGGGCTATCGAAGCATCTGGACTTGAAGCTGGTGAGCCGGGTGGAGTTCGGCTCGGGGGCGGTGGCGCTGCGGTATGAGCCGAGAAGGTAGTGCGCCCGCCACTGCGGGCGTGGCCGACGGGGTGCGAACCGCTGCAGCCCCGCGGCCCTTAACAAAAGACTTGCTGGAGCCGGCCGGCTGTTTTTCACAGGGGATGATTGACTTTACGGCTGGAACGACACAAAATCCACGCAATGGTTCCACGTCGGGACGGAATTAACGCACGAACTGCGTTTTGCCCCGATAAAGAATCAATCGAAAACCAACAAATAAAATCAACACTCGAAGTCAAAACTCAGGAGGAGACTCAATGAAAGGACGTATTTTGGGAATGGCCTGCTTTGCGATTCTGCTGGCGGGCGCGGTGGGAGCACAGACAAAGGTTTCGGGCACAGTAGTCTGCGCCAAACCTGATGTAGTGGGCACGCAAGAAGTCGGGGATCACCCAGGTCATACCTTGACGCTCACCAAGGGCACCTGCTCCTGGTCGAAGCCCATGGAGATTGAGGGCGCCAAGACCAAAGATGATACGGACGCGGGCTTCACGGAAGCCACTGCGACGCGAATGAACGGCAGTGGATTCGTGGTCGGCACGCTGGACAGCGGCGACAAGATGTTTGTGAGCGTCCATGACAGCACTCCGATCAAAGACGGCAAGCCCGGCGAAACTTCAGGAGCCTGGACGTTTACCGGCGGCACGGGAAAGATCAAGGGAATCAAGGGGAAGGGAACCTATAAGGGGACGGGAAGCGCGGACGGATCGATCACGTTTGATGTGGAAGGCGAATACAGCATGCCCGCGCCTGCCGCGCCAAAGGCCGCAAAGCCAAAATCATAGTAGTTGTTTGACGCAGATTGAACGAAGAGAAGTGTTAATCGCCGCAGGCCGCCTCAGGAAGCGCGGCGCGGGAAGTGTTTCGGGGACGATGAAACAGGCCCCGGAGCCGCTCGCGCAGCTTGAGGCGGCCGCGGAACAATCGTGTGCGCACGGCCTGAGGCGTCAGTCCCAATTGCTCGGCAGTTTCCTGAGTGGAAAGATTGCCGACGTCCCGCAACAAACAAACGCTCCGCAGAGAAGGATCCAGCTGGCTCATCGCTTCAAACAGACGGCGGCGCAATTCCTGGCGTGAAAAAGTTTGCTCGGGGTTTTCACGGACCGAGCGTGGCTCAAATTGCGCCCGGCCCGAAGGGTGCTCCATCATCATTTCGTCGAGGCTGGTCCAGCGGCCGTCGCGGCGGCGCCGGAGAAGGCTGACCGACTCATTGGCGGCAATCTGGGTGATCCAGGCGGCGAAGCGGTAGCCATCGCGGAACTGGTCGAAGTGGGCGAAGGCCTTTAGCAAAGTTTGCTGGCGGACGTCTTCGGCGTCGGCGGTGTTGCCGGTGATGCGCAGGGCGACGCGAAATACGGCGGAATTGCAGGTGCCGGCCAGTGTGGTGAAGGCGTCCGAATCGCCCGAGCGGGCGCGCTCAAACAAGGACACGTCGTAGTGGGCCGCGTACTGAGTGGCTGGGATGGTTGCTGTGGCCATTGTACCCCCGCTCTATATAAGTGGCAGGGGGAGTACCACTCGGCGTGCTTGGAACTCCTTATTTATCTGATAGATAGAAGGATGATGGTAGGCGGCCTGACGAGGGACTGCCCGATTCTGGGGAGCGGCGTCCCAAAATCGGGCAGGTAGGATTCGGATGCCAATGGCGAGGAATTAAGGCCAGAGGCAGGATAAGTAGATGTCTAGGTGGCAGCGACTTCATTCATGGAATTTGGGTCCTTGTGGCCATTCGACTTGTGCAACGGAATTTGGGGCTTTTCGCAAGCAACTGGCTTCGAGAATTGCTGGGCTTCTGTTGAGCCGGCCAAGGCTGTCGTGGAGGACTTCCCGCCGGCCACGGTTTGCGCGACCTCGTCGAAGTACCCCGTGCCGACAAATCTTTGGTGAGTGACAGCGCGATAGCCGTCCTTGTCGGCAGAAGCAAACTCGCGTTCCTGGAATTGGGAATACGCGCTCATGCCGATTTCGGAGTAGCCGCGCGCCAGCTCAAACATGGAATGGTTCAGCGCGTGGAAGCCAGCGAGAGTGACGAACTGGAACTTATAGCCCATGGCGCCTAGTTCGCGCTGGAAGGTGGCGATGGTGGAGGCATCGAGTTTTTTCTTCCAGTTGAAGGACGGAGAGCAATTGTAAGCCAGCAATTTGCCGGGGAATTGGGCGTGGATGCCGTCGGCGAACTGCCGCGCTTCGGCGAGATCGGGCGTTGAAGTTTCGCACCAGATCATGTCGGCGTAGGCGGCGTAGGCGCGGCCGCGGGCGATGGCGGCTTCGATGCCGCCGCGGAATGGGAAGAAGCCTTCGGGAGTGCGCTGGGAACTGGTGATGAAGGCGTGGTCGCGAGGGTCGGCGTCGGCGAGCAACAGGCCCGCGCTGTCGGCGTCGGTGCGGGCGATGAGAATTGTAGGAGTGCCCATGACGTCGGCGGCCAAACGCGCGGCGATCAGCTTTTCGACGAATTCGCGAGTGGGCACAACAACTTTGCCGCCCAGATGTCCGCATTTTTTCGCCGAGGATAATTGATCCTCAAAATGGACGCCCGCGGCGCCCGCTTCGATCATGGCCTTCATTAATTCAAACGCATTCAGAGAACCGCCGAATCCGGCTTCCGCGTCGGCGACGATGGGCGCAAGCCAATGAGTGTTCTGCCGGCCTTCCACGGAATCCACCTGATCCGCGCGCAACATTGACTTGTTCAATTTCTTGACCAGGTTGGGGCAGCTATCGCACGGGTACAAGCTCTGATCGGGATACATCTCGCCGGAATCATTGGCGTCGGCCGCGACTTGCCAGCCGCTGGCATAGACTGCTTTCAATCCGGCGGACACTTGCTGAACGGCCTGGTTTCCCGTCATGGCGCCGAGCGCCGCGACGTAGGGCTCGGTCTTCATAAGGTCCCATAATCTTTCGGCGCCCATGCGCGCGACGGAATGCTCGATGGTGTAAGACCCGCGTAGGCGCAGGACTTCGTCGTAACCGTAGGGCCGCACGACGCCGGCCCAGCGCGGGTCGCCTGCCCACGGATTCTGCTTGGGATTGTGGGTGGCCTTGCCATTGCCATTGTGCTTACCGTTGCCGTTTGTCTTGCTCACTTTGGAAAGCCTCCTGCCCGTTCGGGCGGTTTCAACTGGCGAATAGTTGCGGGGCCGATAGAAACTTTTTCGAGCTGATTTACATGGGATCGAATTCGGCGCGGAGAATCATCAGTTCGCTGATGCGACGCGCCTCGCGATATTGGTCAATGACTTCCGCGGGCGCACCCGCGGGGAGTTCGGCGAGCAATTGCGCCAGCTCTTCCTCAAATAACTGTGAAATCAGCGCGGGGCTGTGCTGGATTTTGTTTCCCTGATCGTCCACGACTGGCGCGACAGCCCAGTGATTCATTCGCTGGGCGATCATCAAGCGATAAATGCGATCCGTGGCGAGATCTTCCATGTAGCCATTAATGAGACTGGCGCCCCGGCCCGCGAGCACACCGAAGCGGTAACGAATCACCGTGCGTACGGCGGCGCGAGTTCCAGCGAGAGTTCGCTGGCCGACTCCCGTGGGAGCAGGCCGCAAATCCGGATGGTCGTAAGGATCTTCCGGGCGCTTGGAGAGTTGATTGGGTGCAGGAAACTTGGACATGGCGATTTCATTCTGGTCGGGATGCCCGGTCCAAGCGCCGTCCATGAGGCAGGCGGACTCATTCATTTTGTCGGAGGCGAGGACGGAGAGGGCGCGTGCGTTCAGTTCCGCATTTTCGCGGCTGGGATAGAGCGCCGTCATTCCGCCGATGGCAAGCAATCCGTGTTTGTGACAGATTTCTGGAATGTGGAGGCGCAAATTCTGGAAGAACGGAACATTGTGAGGAATGGTGTTGCGGTCCGGCAGGACCCAGTTTGCATCGCGAAGATTGAAATGGATCAGGCTGGCCATGTAATCCCAGCGGCCGAGGTTGAGTCCGACCAAATATTCGCGGAGGTTGAAGGCGAATTCTTCGATTTCGTAAGCCAACGGATGAGACTCGACCAGCGCCATGCACTTGATCCAGCCGCGCTGCCAACCACGTGCTTGCTCGATGGCTGCGAAAAGTGCGCGCCACCAGAGGGCTTCTTCAGCGGATTCCGATTTGGGGATATAAAAGCAAAGTGGGTGGCTCAGCCGCGATGGGTCTACTTGCCAGGCCACCATGGCAACGTCAAACAGGGAAGCGGAAATCAATTCACCGTCAATGAGTCCGGCCTGATGGACGTGCAAACCTCGCGGCCGCGTGAAAATCACCGTGGTGCTTGGATTGATGCCGACCGAACGTTCGCGTTTGCGGTCGTAGTAAGTAAGGTCGCCGTGCAATGCGGCAACGACGTGAGCGATGCCGTGCAGAATGTTTGGCCAGGAGTTGGCGACGGAATCTTCGAGATCGAGCATGACTCCGGGCGCGCCGGAGTTGAGCATTTTGACCACTAGTTCCGCGTCATCGGCTGGGCCTGTCATTTGATTGCGCTGATCCTGACACCATGCCGGGAGCTGAATCGTCCAGGGCTCCGATGTTGCAAATGACGAGGGCTGGTAATCAGGCAAGTTTCCGCGGTGTGCAGCGGCCAATTGCGTGGCGCGCCGTTTCACAAGCGTCTTTTGCCAATTGCCAAGCGAGTGGTGCAAGGAGAGCAGAAAATCATAAAAGCCGCGCGGCAGATCGGTGCGGGCCATGAATTCGGCTGGTGCTTGATTGACGGGAACAAGCCGCTCAGGTGCCTTGTGCCGCTGCGGTATAAAGTGAGGTCCGGATAAATCGTGGACATTTGTGCTCACGCTTGAGGCCTCCACGGGAGGGAATCTCCCGAATAAATGCATAACAGGGCGTTCTGACTGGCAGCGATAAGAGGCAAGAAGGCGGCCAAAAGTAGGGAATTGATGCCGATTGTTCGTATTCAAAACAAAGGAGTTAGCAGAGTTGCCGGAATACATTTGACGTTATTGGTGAGCGAAAGCACATGGAAGGGAAAAGATTTGACCAATGAGTGAAGGGAGAGTCCCGAGAGAGTTCCTTGTGTTCAGGATATTGAACATCCGTTCACCAGCCGACAGACTTGGCTTGACTCGGAAACGCCACCGTGTTCAATATAGCGAACTGCCATTCTCTAAAAAGCGCGTTCCTTATATAGATGGCGCGCCAGTGAGGGAATTAATGCCGGTGCGAGAATCACCATCCATTGCCGTTGAGCGGGCCTTTGCCATCCTCGAGGCCACTGCCGGGCAGAATGGTGGATTGACCAACGCGGAGATTAGCCGCCAGCTGAGCATTCCGAAAAGTTCGGCGAGTTATATTTTGCGGACGCTGGTACGCGGGGGATATTTAAGGCGCGAGTCGGCCAGTGGGCGCTACCGTCTGGGCCTGAAACTTTTGAACCTGGGGCGCGGAGTGCTTGCGGGTTACGAGCTGCGCGAAATTGCCGTAGCGGCCATGCGTAATCTAGTGGAGCGGACCGGACTGACGTCACATCTGGCGGTTTTGGATCGAAGTGAAGCTGTATATATCGAAAAAGTGGAAGCGCCGGGATTCATCAAGATGGACACCTGGGTCGGGCGGCGGATGTTTGTACACTCCACGAGCGTGGGGAAGGTTTTGGTGGCCCACCTGCCGCGCCCGGACGTGGAGGCAATTATTCGGGAGCAAGGATTCAAAAAGCGCACAGCGAAGACCATCACAACCAGCGGGCGATTTTTCGCGGAGCTGGCGCGTGTACGCGATCAAGGATATGCGGTGGATGATGAGGAAAACAGCATCGGCGCACGGTGCCTGGCGGTTCCGGTGTTCGATGATCACGGGGCTGTGGTTGCGGCGATCGGGTTGAGCGGAACGATTTCACAACTCGAAAGCGAGAACATTCCGCGCGTTGCCGAACTTGCTCGAGAGGCGGCGCGGAGAATATCCCGCCAAGCCACACGGCCGATTTCAGCGCACTAACCGGGATGTATTCGCAAGAGTAGGGCCGGGCTTTTCCAAAACAAGTTGTGGAGTATCGAATCGCAATGTGGAATATCGCCCATCGGGGAGCATCGGGTCACGCGCCGGAAAACACTCTGGCAGCATTCAAGATGGCCCTGGAGATGGGAGCACAGTTTATCGAGACCGATCTGCAAATGACGCGCGACGCGCGAATCGTGGCCATGCATGACGCAACCGTGAATCGGACCACCAATGGCCGAGGGCAGATCAGCAAGATGTCCCTGGCCGAAATGCGCGGGTTAGACGCGGGCGCATGGTTTTTGAGCGACGATGGGCGATCGTTTAAGGGCGAGCGAGTTCCCATCCTGGATGAGATCTTGAATTTCTCGCAGAAGGCCGATGTGCCCTTTTATCTTGAGTTGAAGCCGAGCGAGACATGGGGGATGGAGTTATCCATGGCGGGTGCGCTCCAAAAATCCGGAGAGATCTCGCGCGCCGTAGTGATTTCGTTTGATGCTGGTGTGTTACTGGCCATGAGGCGTGCGTCGCCGATGGTAATGATGGGGTTGCTCGCCGAACGCCCTACGGAGCAGACAGTGATGAAGGCCGTGGAGATCGGGGCCAGGCAGTTGCTGCCCAAAGCGGATGCAATCACGCCGGAACTGGTTGCGACGGCGAAAGGCCAGGGATTGGGAGTTGTGGCCTGGACCGTGAATGAACCCACGGAAATGAGGGCGCTGATGGCTATGGGAGTGGACGGGATCATCACCGATTATCCGGACAGGCTGAAGGCTATTTTGTCTGCGTAGTGTTGGTCTTGGAATTCAGGATGCGATGGAGTGCGGCGAATTGATCAAGGGATAGTTCCTCTGCACGGGCGCGTTCTGAAATTCCCGCATTCCGCAGGATATTCGATAGAGGATTGCTGTTTGACTTGCTACGTTTGCTGCCGCGAGCCGGTTTTGCCGAAGGAAGTTTTCCCCGCAAATTGTTGACCAGTGTTTTCCGTTTTTGCGCAAAGCATCCTTGCACAAACTCAAGGAAGGCGGAGTCATCCAAATTTAAGTCAGCTCCAGGACCGGGAAAGCGCAAGGCGACGAGCGCCGAATCCACTTTTGGTTGCGGTCGAAAAGCGCCCGGTGGGATTTTCAAAAGGATTTCGGGTCGGGCGTAGAACTGTGTGGCAACAGAAAGATAACCATATTCGCGGTGCCCGGGTTTGGCGGCCAGACGTTTCGCGACCTCAAGCTGCATGATCAGATGCGCGGATTCAATGTGGGCCGAGGTGTCGTAAATGCGGTGGAGAATGGGCGAAGTGATGTAATAGGGGATGCTGCCGTAGATGCGAAATTTCGGCGCGCCTGCGATTCTCGCCAAATCCGACGCCAGCACATCTGCCTCGACGACTTCAACATTGGGCCAATTGGCGGCTCGTTTGCGGAGCCCGGCAGCAAGCTGCGCATCGAGTTCAAGTGCAATCACTCGAGCGGCGCGCCCGGCCAATAATTCCGTCATTTCTCCGTGGCCAGCGCCAATTTCAAGCCATATATCGCCGGCCCGCGCCCCCAGCAGGCTAAAGATGCGTCCCCGCCAACCTTCGCCGGCAAGAAAATTTTGTCCCAATGGTGCAGGAACCATAGCAGGCAGTTTAGCAACAAATGGATGAAGTCATTTAAGACCATGGTGATTTTTGGCGTGCGATGGGGGCTCGCATCGCCAAGCAGCTCGATTGAAGCTTGGGACAGAAACCCGGCATCACATTACGGAAATGGGTGGAGCGCCGCAATCTCAAACGAAAGCCTCTAAATTGATTGCATTCCGTTCGCGATTTGTTTTACAATATAAAAGAAATGCGGCGCGAAGATCATCTCGGCTCGCTGGAACAGATCGTCCTTCTCGCGGTGTTGCGTCTTAAGGAGAACGGATACGGAATGATGGTGCGCCGCGAAATCGAGGAGTGCACGGGCCGAAATATCTCCATTGGCGCGGTGTATTCAACGCTCGAAAGGCTCGAGGGCAAAGGCTACGTTAGTTCGTTTGTCGGCGAACCCACGTCGGAGCGCGGAGGGCGAGCGAAAAGGATTTTCCGAATTGAAGCCGCCGGCAAGCGCGCGCTGCAGACAACCGAACATGTCATACGCAGCATGACAGAAGGCCTGACTGGCCGTTGGAGGACGATATGAGGCGCCGTCTGCCGCCCGGAATAGCCTGCCGGCTCTTCGAGTTTGTTCTTCCAGTGCCTAACCGAGATGCCATGCTGGGCGACCTTATCGAAGAATATGCACTTCGCGCCCAAGCAACGTCGTCCCTCGCGGCGGCCCGTTGGTTTTGGAGTCAAACATGTCGCTCCGTCTTATGGAAGGCCTGGTACTCGCTGCGAAACATCGATTTCCTAGACAACATAAGCATCGCATTGGGTGTGTACGTCGCCATTGCAATCTTGCAGCTGGGAGTAGATTTAGTGATCTCAAAGCTGGTGGCGCCAAGCCCAACAACCAGCGTGGCGATCGCGCCGGTTGTGTTTCTCGCGACCGCTGCAATCGGAGGTTGCCTGACTGCTCGAATTCGCCGCGGCACGACTTTGTTTCTTGCATTGGCTGTAATGATTTCGGTTGCCATGATGATTGATTTCAGAATTTGTACGATACCGGTTCCGTGGTGGTATCCGTTTGGATTCTTAACTCTGGGCCCTCTGGCCGTGCTGATCGCACCAGCCTTAATTGGAGTGACCAACGCAGGTGCTGGACGACCTGCACGGTAGGCTTGGGCAATTCGAGAAATCCGGTTCGGGCGAATGACTGCATGGAAAGGAATGTTGAGATGCTCAATATCCTGTACTTTAAACGGTGGGCTGCTTACGGGATCGCTCTAATCTCTCTGGTCGCCGGCTCCACGACAGTTGGCCGATTCGTTCGCCAAGGGGAAGTGAGGGCCGACGGCAATCGCGTGTTTGAGCTTCGTGTCTATCACGCGGTGCCGGGTAAGGTTTCCGCTTTGGAGGCCCGGTTTCGCGACAAGACTTCCAAGTTGCTCGCAAGACACAATCTGACTGTCGAGGGTTACTGGGTGGCCAGCGATTCCTCGGCAGCGAGCGATGAATTCATCTGGGTTGTGGGTTATGCCAATCGCGAGGAAGGAAAAAAGAATTGGGAAGCGATGGCTTCCGATCCCGAATTCCAGGCGATCATTAAGGAAGAGCAAGCCGAGAAACTAGTGGAAAAAGTGGACGTAACATACATGCGTCCTACCGATTTTTCAGCGATAAAGTGATTTTCTGACTTAGATCATGGGGCGTGGATCAATGCGAAGTAAAATTCGTCGCAGTTCCGTTGTTTTTCCATTGTAAATCGTTCATGAAGCGTCATGAGCCTGGTTCATGCCTGCTAGAGCGGTGGGCGACTCCGCTTGCGTCGCGCTCAAAACGGCGAGAAGTAATTGTGACGGTTTCGGGTCCATTGCATCGAATTGAGTGGTGGGGGAATGTTGTGCGAAACTGTACCGTCGGGGTGCAATTGAAGTTTACGTCCTAGCGGGGAGCCTCCTGAAATCCATGAAATCTTCTGCGGAGAATCTTGTGAAATTTAGTTACCGGAAGTTTGGGTTGCTTATCCTTGCGCCGTGGCTGGCCGGCATTTTGCTGACCACTTCCGGCTGCAGCACGCAGGGACAGCAGGCAACGCCACCTGCGCCGCCACCGGCCCTGGTGACGATCGCTCAGGCAGTCACACAGGACGTGCCTGTTTATCTTGACGAAATTGGCAAGAACTACGCCTCCGAATCGGTGACCATAACCCCTCAGGTTGCAGGGAAGATTACCGAGCGGAATTTTGTGGACGGCGACGACCTGAAGAAGGACCAGATACTTTTCAAGATTGACCCGCGGCCATTTCAGGCGCAACTCGATCTGGCGGTGGCGCAGCTCGCTCAGAGCAAATCCGCGCTCGATCTCGCGAATATCCAGCTCAAAATGTACGCATCCCTCCCGGACCCGCGCGCCGTTTCTCAGGTTGACTATGAGACGAAAAAGAACGCAGTGGACGCGAATCAGGCGCTGGTTCAAGCGAGTGAAGCAGCCGTTGAAGCCGCGAAATTGAATCTGGATTACTGCATCATCCGCTCGCCGATTGATGGGCGCGCGGGCGCCCGGCTTGTGGACACGGGAAATATAGTGCAGGCAAATACGACCGCGCTGCTTTCGATTGACCGCCTCGATCCCATTTACGCAGATTTTACGGTCACCGAGCGCGATCTTCCGAATGTGCGCCGCCAGATGAGTCGTGGTGAATCGAGGGCCATGGTGCGGATCCCCTCAGATGCGGAAAACGCGGCGCGCGCGGCCAAGCTCACATTCCTCGACAACGCCGTGCAGGCCGGCACCGGCACGATTTTCATGCGGGCGACACTGCCCAATGCGGATCGCCATTTCTGGCCCGGGCAGTTTGTGGACGTCAAGCTCGTGCTGTCAATGTTCAAGGCAGCAGTCCTGGTTCCCAATGAAGCGACCCAGGTCAGCCAGAAGGGGCCGTTTGTGTATGTGGTGAAGCCGGATAACACTGTGGAATTGCGTCTGGTGACATTGGGACAGCGGCAGGGCGAAAACGTTGTTCTCGCCAGTGGTGTTGCGCCAGGCGAAAACGTGGTGGTGACTGGCCAGTTGACCATCGGCCCGGGGGCAAAAGTTCGCACTGGTGGGGCACCAGGTGCTGCGCAAGGCGGGCGTCAGTGAACCTCTCAGAGCCATTTGTAAGCCGCCCGGTAATGACCGTAGTGTTGACCATTTCCGCCATTTTGTTTGGCGTGTTGGCGTATTTCACTTTGCCGGTGAACGATTTGCCCGCTGTGGATTATCCCGTAATTCAGGTGCAGGTCGGTTACCCCGGCGCTACGCCCGAAACGATGGCCAACAACGTTGCCACGCCGCTGGAACGCCAGTTTATGCAAATCCCCGGTTTGGAGCTGGTAACCTCCAATAGCGGACAGGGGCACACCAGTTTCGTGCTGCAGTTCGATTTGTCAAAGAGCCTGGACGCGGCCGCGACGGACGTGCAGGCGGCAATCACACAGGCTACTGCGAAATTGCCGGTGGACCTGCCCAGCCCGCCCACATTCAGCAAGACCAATCCGAACGATCAACCCATTATGTACATCGCGCTGACCAGCGATTCGGTGACCGCAGGCCAGCTTTATGATTTCGCGAACACACAGGTGGGCGAGCGGATCAGCATTCTCTCGGGCGTGAGCCAGGTGGGGGTGTATGGAACGCAATCCGCTGTGCGGGTTAAGGCCGATCCATCGGCGCTGGCTGCTCGCAACTTGACCATTGATGACCTGACCGCGGCTCTCAAAAACGGCACGAGTTATACAGGCGCGGGGCAGTTCGACGGAGCCAATCGGACATTCCTGCTGCAGCCGCAAGGGCAGTTGGACTCGGCCGAGCAGTACTCGAACCTCATCGTAGGACAAAGCAACGGCGCCCCGATTTACTTAAAGGATGTCGCGCTGGCGAAAGACAGCGTTCAAGACGAACGCATCCAGATGCGCTTCTGGGTTCGCGGAACTCATGTGCCTTCTGCGATTTCCGTAGTGGCCGTATTTCGTCGCGCGGGTTCCAATGCGGTGGAAGTATCCAAATTGATTAAGGGCCTTGTGCCCAGCATTCAGGCCCAACTACCGGGCTCAATCACGATCACGCCGATTTATGACCGGTCGCAAACGATTGTGAACAGTGTCAAAGACGTGGAGGAAACGCTTTACATCGCGTTCGGGCTGGTGGTGCTGGTCATATTCATATTTCTGGGACGGGCGACGGACACGCTGATTCCGGCAGTGGCGCTGCCACTTTCACTACTGCTCACGTTCGTCGCTATGCAGTTGCTTGGCTATAGCCTGGACAATCTCTCGTTGATGGCTTTAACGCTGGCCATTGGATTCCTGGTGGACGATGCCATCGTGTTTCTTGAAAATACAGTGAGGTTAATGGAGGCGGGCCGTGGTGCGCTGCAAGCGACTCTGATGTCAGCGCGGGAAATCAGCTTCACAATCATGGCCATGACGATTTCACTGGCCGCGGTGTTTATCCCGCTGGTCTTCATGAGCGGGCTGGTGGGGAGAATCTTCCGCGAGTTCTCCATCACGATTATCGTATCGATTTTTGCCAGCGGAGTCGTGTCTCTGACGCTCACACCGCTGATGTGCTCGCGCCTGTTGGGCAACCGCGGCGAAGGCCAGAAGAAGAATTTCGTGGAGCGGGTGATTGGGGGCGTCGAGCGCAAAGTGTTGGACTTGTATGGGCGTTCACTTTGGTTCTTTCTGCGCCACAGGTGGATTTCGGCTTTGACCTGGGTGATTTGTCTCGCTGGGACGGGATACTTGTTTTATGTCGTTCCAAAAGCGTTCCTGCCCGTAGGCGACAGCTCATTCATTCGCGGCGTGATGGTGGCGCAGGAAGGCTCCTCACCTGAAATCATGCACGCTCACCAGGAGGAGGTTGAGAAAGTTTTGCACGCCAACCCCGCTGTGAATACTTCTTTCACATTAACGGGACTCAGTTCATTCATTCCCGGCAACCAGGGATTCGTGCTGGCGTTTTTGGATGATCCCGACAAGCGTCCGCCGATTCAGGCGGTTGCGGGGCAGCTGATGGGAGGGCTGAACACTCAAATCCCCGGCCTGATCACGTTTCTCCAGGCCAACCCGGTTCTCGATATCAGCACGGGCGCCACCTCAAACGCGCAGGGGCAATTCGCCTACGCGATTTCCGGGATCGATCCCGATCAGGTCTACGCCGTTGCTGGGAAATTGCTGGCCAAGATGTTCCAATATCCGGGCTTCCTGTTCGTGAATTCGGATTTGTACAATCACACACCGAACCTGCAAGTGGATATTCTGCGCGACCAAGCCAAGATTTACGGCGTTTCGGAAACGCGAATACTCAACTTGCTTCACGAGGCCTATTCGCAAAATTACGTATATCTGATCAAGAAGACGAGCGACCAATATCAAGTGATCCTGGAAGCGCAGGACAATGCCCGCAGCAATCCCGAGGACCTGCATCTCTTGTATATCAAGAGCGACGATGGCCAACGGTTGGTCCCGCTCAGTGCGGTCACTTCCTCGCATACCACGCTGGGACCGCAAAGCGTGAACCATATCAATCAGTTCACCAGCGTGACGTTGTTTTTCAACTTGAAACCCGGATATGCCATTGGCGACGCCACGACGTATGTCGAGAATGCTGCCAAGGAAATCTTGCCGCCGGAAGTCCGCGGAGGGTTGCAGGGGCAGGCGCTGATTTTCCGCGAAACGGTTTCGAGTCTCACCATCCTTATGGTGCTGGCTGTTTTCGTAATGTACGTAATTCTGGCGATTCTCTATGAGAGCTATCTGCACCCGATCACCGTGCTTTCCTCGCTGCCGGTGGCGCTCGTTGGAGGATTGCTCACGCTCTGGGTTTTTGGAGCGGAGGCTTCGCTCTATGCTTTCATCGGCATGTTCATGCTCATGGGCATCGTGAAGAAAAACGGGATCATGATTGTGGATTTCGCCCAAGCGCGCGTGGAGCAAGGCATCAAGGACGATCAGGCGATCCACGATGCCAGCATGGAGCGGTTCCGTCCCATCATGATGACCACCATGGCGGCGTTGATGGGCGCGCTGCCTATCGCGCTGGGATTTGGCGCGGACGGATCCTCGCGGCGGCCGCTCGGGCTGGTGGTTGTAGGAGGACTGGTCATCTCGCAATTCATAACGCTCTACGTTACGCCAGCGATTTATCTGTACCTCGAAGAATTCCAGGAGAGGGTGCTCGACCGGACCAGCTTCTTCCGCTCCACGCGGGCGAAGTCATTGCAAGAGGCGAATGCCGGTGGGTCGCAGTCATGATCGTGCGCGAATGTGGCGAAAAATTAAGAAGCATCGGGAAGCGGGAGATGCCGCGCAATCCTCACAAACCGCTCGTAGAATTGCTGCTGTGCGTAGCGGCAACTACATCCCTGTTCTTGACCGCATGCAATGTTGCGCCAAAGTATTCCAAGCCCGCCGTGCAGGCCCCGGTGGCTTACAAAGAGCTGAAACCCGAAAACCTTCCGCAAACGGACGGCTGGAAGGTCGCCCAGCCCAGTGATGACGTCATCCATGGGAAATGGTGGGAAACATTTGGTGATTCCAAACTGAATGCGCTCGAAGATCAGGTCAGTGTTTCCAACCAAAACGTGGCTGCCGCTGCGGCCGCGTTCGTTTCGGCGCGCGCGTTGGTCAGGCAGGCCCGGTCGCAGTATTACCCCACAGTTGGGGCGAACCCCAGCATCTCTTACGCGCAAGTCCCGTTTGGAACGGCTCCGAGCGGCGGTTCTTCCGGTGGGGGTTCCGGCAATACATTCCTGAATGGAACGTTTGCGCTTTACTCGCTTCCGTTTGATGCTTCCTGGCAGCCCGATCTGTGGGGCCGTGTGCGCAATACCGTCCGCGCCAATGTTTACGGTGCGCAGGCAAGCGCCGCTGACCTTGAGAACGTGCGCCTGACCATGGAGGCCGAAGTCGCACAGGATTACTTCCAACTTCGCGCGCAGGACAATTTGAAACAGGTTTTCGATGAGACGGTGAAGGCCTATCAAGAGTCGCTCAAGTTGACGCAAGATCTCTTTAAAGCGGGGCTGGCGACGGATGAGGCTGTGGCTCAAGCGGAAACCCTCTTGGAAACCACACAAGCGCAGAACACCAATCTTGGGATTTTGCGTGCTCAATTTGAACATGCCATCGCCATGCTTGTCGGGCAACCCGCTTCCAGTTTCTCGATAGCGGCGGAACAGAGTGAAGTGAGTCCTCCAGCGATTCCGTTCGGAGTGCCCTCACAACTTCTTGAGAGGCGACCCGATATCGCCGCAGCGGAGCGCACCGTGGCGCAGGCAAATGCGCGAATTGGAGTGGCCAAGGCCGCTTATTATCCGAACATCACGTTAAGCGCCTCGGGCGGATTTGAGAGTACCGCTATCACCAGCTGGTTCACGTGGCCGAGCCGATTCTGGTCGTTGGGACCGTCTCTGGCGGAAACAATTTTCGATGCGGGTTCGCGTAATGCCGGGGTTGTGCAATCTCAGGCGGTGTATGACCAAACCGTGGCGAATTACCGGCAAACCGTGCTGACTGCCTTCCAGCAAATTGAAGATAACCTCGCTGCGCTGCGCATCATGTCGCAAGAGGCGCAAGAACAGAATACGGCCATTGTGTCCGCGCGAAGAACGCTGGAGATTGCCACCTCGCGGTACAAAGCCGGGATCGATCCTTATCTCAACGTGATTACGGCGCAGGCAGCGTTGCTTGCCAACCGTCAAACATTGGTGACCCTGCGCATGCAGCAAATGATGGCCAGCGTTCAACTGATTGAGGCGCTGGGCGGCGGCTGGGATGCATCGAGACTTCCAACGCCACATCAAGCTACCGCCAAATAGGATTTATCCGCCATTCCAAACATGAGAATTGAATGAGCGCCGCATCTGGAGTTCTTCCATTAGATCAATCCGTTTGGAAACCGAAGGCAAATCCTTGGCTGATTGCCGTGGTGGTGTCGCTGGCGGCGTTCATGGAAGTTCTGGACACCAGCATCGCCAACGTAGCTTTGCCTCATATGGCTGGCAATCTGGGCGCCAGCGGGGAAGAGAGCACTTGGGTTCTCACTTCCTACCTGGTGGCCAACGCGATTGTTTTGCCGCTCAGCGGATGGCTTGTGGGGATTTTTGGCCGCAAGCGCTTTTTCATGACCTGTATTTTCATTTTTACAGCGAGTTCTTTGCTCTGCGGGATCGCGCCGAGTTTGGGCCTGCTCCTGTTCTTCCGCGTTCTGCAGGGAGCCGGAGGCGGCGGCTTGCAGCCCATGGTGCAGGCCATTCTGGCGGACACGTTTCCGCCCGCCAAGCGCGGCCTGGCGTTCTCGCTTTATGGCATCACGGCCGTGTGCGCACCCGCGCTTGGGCCTACGCTTGGCGGGTGGATCACGGACAGCTATTCCTGGCGCTGGATTTTCTACATCAACTTGCCTGTCGGGTTCTTCGCCTTGGTGATGGTCTACCGGCTGGTGGAGGACCCACCCTACCTGCTCAAAAGGATCGGGAACACCATTCGCATGGACTACATCGGTTTCTCGCTTCTCGCGCTGGGTGTCGGGGCTTTGCAGATCCTGCTGGACAAGGGACAGGAAGATGATTGGTTTGGTTCCCGCTTCATCGTCACTTTGGCTGCCGTCGCGGCTGTTTGTCTGGTCTCTCTGGTCATCTGGGAGTTGCGCCAGAAAAACCCCATCGTGGACGTACGGCTATTTCGAAACTCCAATTTTTCAACTGCCTGCGTGATGATGTTCATGGTCGGTGCGGTGTCATTCGCCACCACTGTCTTGATGCCTCAGTTTCTGCAAACCCTATTGGGATACTCGGCGGAGTCAGCAGGAATGGTGATGTCCGCCGCTGGTTTTCTCTTGCTGCTCGCGCTGCCTGTCGTTGGCCGGCTTACAACCAAGGTTCAAGCCCGCTACCTGATCGCTTTCGGGTGGATGTTGCTGGCCATTACCATGTTTCTTTCGACGCAGCGGATCGATCTCATCATGAGTTTTGGCGCGGCAACGCGTTTGCGCATCATCCAGTACATTCCGCTCGGTTTTATTTTCGTGCCTGCGACGCTCGCCGCGTACGTGGGCATAGGACAGGACAAGAGCAATGCAGTCGCCGGACTGATAAATTTCGTTCGGAATATTGGCTCCAGTGTGGGCACTTCGGTGGTGGTCACTGTTATTGCGCGACGCACGCAATTTCATCTGTCGACTTTGGTGAGCAATATTCCCGCCGGGAGCGAGAGATTCAAGAATGCGGTGGATGGATTGACCGCGCTCCTTATTAGGGGAGGTCTGAGCCCGCACGAAGCGCACCAACAGGCGGTCGCGCGGATTTATGGATCGATTCAGGCCCAGGCTGCCACACTGTCATATATTGACGCCTATTGGATTCTGGCCATCGCTGCCGGAATCATGTTTTTCATGTCCTATATCTTGAAAAAGAATGATCCGAAGAGCGGCGGCCAAATTTCCGCCCACTAAGTGCGGTTTATCCTGCAGATGATTGGCGAATGAGCGGTAGTTAACCTCGGCCATGGAGTCGCGATTCGAATGGCCAAGGATTTCTGGACGGAAAATTGAAATTCGAATGCCGCAAGTTATTTCATTTGTGCAGGTTTGATGAAAATGTTTCACGTGGAACATTTCTGCCCTGCGTGGGCTGATGGCACCCAAGATTGATCTCGTTCCCCGAGCCCAACTTTTAGAAAGCCGTTCATAATCCTAAAATACTGGTAAGTGATAATGTAGGTGTTCAGCTCCCCCAGGTGCGGGGCTGCCGGGAAGGAATTTCAAATATGTCCACACATGCCGTGAAAGAAATGAGAATTGCCGATACGAGTAAACCGCTTTCGCAGGAAGAGCTGCGCAAAATTCATGCCTATTGGCGCGCCGCGAATTATCTATCGGTTGGCCAAATCTATCTTTACGACAATCCGCTGTTGCGCGAGCCGTTGAAGATGGAACACGTGAAGCCGCGCCTGCTGGGGCACTGGGGCACAACGCCGGGACAGAATTTCATTTACGTCCACTTCAACCGGCTGATCAAAATGCACGATTTGAATGTGATCTACATCGCCGGCCCGGGACACGGCGGACCAGGACTGGTGGCCAACACCTATCTCGAGGGGACCTACAGCGAGTTTTACACCAACATTGGCCAGGATACCGGCGGAATGAAGCGGCTGTTCAAACAGTTTTCATTTCCGGGAGGGATTCCGAGCCACGTCGCGCCTGAAACACCCGGTTCGATTCATGAAGGTGGCGAGCTTGGATATTCCATCTCTCACGCATACGGCGCAGCCTTCGACAATCCCGACTTGCTAGTTTGTTGCGTAGTGGGCGATGGAGAAGCGGAGACGGGGCCGCTGGCCACCAGTTGGTTTTCAAACAGGTTTCTTAATCCAGTTCGCGATGGAGCAGTGCTGCCGATTCTGCATCTTAACGGATACAAGATCGATAATCCAACCGTGCTCGGGCGGATGGCCGATGAAGACCTGACCGATTTATTTGCAGCGTACGGTTACAAGCCCTTTTTCGTCGAAGGTGATGATCCCCCGGTGATGCATCAGGCTATGGCTGCCACTCTCGACACGGTGCTCTTGGAGATTCAATCCATCCAAAAAGACGCGCGGGAAAATGGGTTCTCGGGACGCCCCACCTGGCCGGTGATTATCTTGCGCACGCTGAAAGGCTGGACCGGCCCGAAAATGGTTGACGGCAAGAAGGTGGAGGGCACGTGGCGGGCGCATCAGGTGCCGATACCCGAGGTCCGAGGTAACCCGGAACACTTAAAGCTGCTGGAACAATGGATGCGCAGCTATAAGGCCGAGGAATTATTCGACGCCAATGGGCGGCTGATCGCTGAAATTGCCGAACTCGCGCCCAAGGGCAATCGGAGAATGGGCGCCAATCCCCACGCCAATGGCGGACTACTGGCGCGCGACCTTGTTATGCCGGATTTTCGTAAGTATGGCGTCGCGGTCTCCAAGCCTGGCGTGGCGGTTGGTGAATCCACGCGGGTGCTTGGTAAATTCCTGCGAGACGTTATGAAATCCAATCCGGCCAATTTTCGCGTGGTTGGTCCGGATGAGACGACTTCCAACCGGCTGGAGGCGTTATACGAGGTCTCCGGAAAGATGTTTACGGGGCCAATCCTGCCTGAGGACAACCACTTATCCACGGATGGACGAGTGATGGAAATGCTGAGCGAGCACCAGTGCCAGGGCTGGCTGGAAGGATATTTGCTCACCGGGCGTCACGGTCTGTTTTCGTGCTATGAAGCCTTCATTCACATCGTGGACTCCATGTTCAACCAACACGCCAAGTGGTTGAAAGTAACTCAAGGCATTCCCTGGCGCGTGCCCATTCCCTCACTGAATTATTTGCTGACCTCACACGTCTGGCGACAGGATCACAACGGATTTACACACCAGGATCCCGGCTTCATTGACCTGGTGATGAATAAGAAAGCGGACGTGGTGCGCGTCTATCTTCCGCCGGATGCGAACACACTCCTATCCGTAGCAGACCATTGTTTGCGCAGCCGGAACTACGTCAACGTCATTGTTGCGGGAAAGCAGCCCGAACTCCAATGGCTGGACATGGAATCAGCAATTGCGCATTGCACCACCGGAATTGGCATCTGGGATTGGGCCAGCAACGATCAAGGAGGGAACGCAGACGTGGTCATGGCATGCGCGGGAGACATACCCACGTTGGAAATTTTGGCCGCCGCGGATTTGTTGCGTCAACATTTCCCGGATATCAAAATCCGCGTAGTCAATGTGGTTGACTTGATGACGCTTCAGCCTTCGACCGAGCATCCGCACGGGCTTACCGATTCCGATTTCGACTCAATTTTCACGAATGACAAGCCCATTATTTTCGCCTATCACGGGTATCCCTGGCTGATTCACAGGCTGACCTACCGGCGCGCGGGCCACGACAATCTTCATGTCCGTGGGTATAAGGAAGAGGGAACGACGACCACTCCCTTCGACATGACGGTTCTAAACGACCTCGACCGATTCCACCTGGCGGGCGACGTTGTTGATCGCGTGCCCCGGCTCCGCGAAATTGGCGGGCACTTCAAACAGTTCCTGCGAAACAAGCTGATTCAGCACAAGGAATACATCTGCCAATATGGCGAGGACATGCCGGAGATAAGCAACTGGAAGTGGCCGTATTAAGCCATGAAGATACTGGTGCTGAATGCCGGCTCGAGCAGCCAGAAATGCAGCTTGTTTCAGATAGCGGATTCAATTCCTGCAGCGCCGCCCGATCCTCTCTGGCAGGCGGAAATTGATTGGAGCGGAGTCGGCGCCGCTGGATCGGAATTGCGCTTAGAGAATTCTTCCGGCGCGAAGAGTACGGAAACGGTTTCAGTTACCAAGCACACAGACGCAATTGGGAAGATGCTGGAGCATCTATGGTCCGGCTCCACGAAAGTGATCGCCAGTCCGCGCGACATGGATGTCGTAGGGCACCGCGTTGTTCACGGCGGCGCGGAGTTGGTAAAACCCACCAGAGTGACCCCTGAAATCAAGAATGCCATCCTCAAGCTTTCTGAACTTGCCCCGCTGCACAATCGTATTCAAGTCGATTGCATAAATGCCGTCGAGAAGCAACTGGGTGCAGTCCCACAGGTCGCTGTATTCGACACCGCTTTCCATGCTCACATGCCCATCGAAGCCGCGGTCTATCCCGGACCATACGAATGGTTAGGGGAGGGAATTCGTCGCTATGGATTCCATGGCATCAACCATCAATATTGTGCCGAGCGGGCCTGGCAGATTCTGAAGGAAAAAGCGCCAGCGCTGCGGCTGATTTCCTGCCATCTGGGAAACGGATGCTCCCTGGCTGCAATCCGCGGCGGGCGCAGCTTGGATACGACCATGGGCTTCACTCCCCTGGATGGAATCATGATGGGAACGCGCTCGGGCTCTGTGGACCCGGGGATCCTTATCTATCTGATGAAAAAGTATGGCAGCAATGCTGATGATCTGGATCAGATTCTCAATCGGAAGTCTGGGCTTCTGGGAATTTCTGGATTATCGAACGACATGCGCGAAATACTCTCCGCAAAGAATCGCGGGAACCACCGCGCCGCCCTGGCGTTCGATATATTCATTCACCGGCTCCGCTCGGGAATCGGCAGCATGTTGGCCGCACTAGGGGGATTGGACGCCTTGATCTTCACCGCGGGGATTGGGGAAAACTCACCGGATGTTCGCTTCGCTGCTTGCGCCGCATTCGACTTCCTGGGTATCAAGCTGGATCAGGAGCGGAATTTGCTCTCCCCCAGAGATCAAGATATCTCGACCAGCGATTCGCGTGTCCGCGTGTTGATCATTCGCGCGCAGGAGGATTGGGCCATTGCCCGCGATTGCTGGAAACTTATCAACGACTCCATCTGATTCCGACCAAACATAATGAGCAAACGGTCCACATTTGAAGGGCTATTCATGCCGGAGTCGGTGGCGGTCATCGGAGCCACCGACCGTGAGGGGAGTGTCGGCCGAACCGTTCTCGCAAACCTGACCTCTGGAACATTCAAGGGGAAGGTGTACCCGATCAACCCAGCCCGCGCTGAAATTATGGGGTTGCGATGCTGGCCGAAGATTGGCGACATTCCCGCGAAGGTGGATCTCGCCGTAATCATCACTCCCGCGCCGACTGTCCCGGGCTTGATTGCGGAGTGCGTGAACGCAGGAGTTCGCTCAGCCATCGTGATTTCGGCGGGATTCCGGGAACACGGGCCGGAAGGCGCCGCCCTCGAGCGGCAAATTCAAAATGAACTTCGGCGCGGTGAGATGCGGCTTATCGGCCCGAATTGCCTGGGCGTCATGAATCCGCACGTTGGTCTGAACGCCACGTTCGCGCAGGACATCGTGCACCCCGGCAATGTCGCTTTCCTGAGCCAGAGTGGGGCGCTCCTCACGGCCATTCTGGATTGGAGCCTCACCGAAGATGTTGGCTTCAGCGCGATTGTCTCCACGGGTTCCATGCTCGACATCGGTTGGGGCGACCTGATTACGTATTTCGGGGAGGATCCGCAGACGCAAAGCATTCTGATGTACATGGAATCTGTGGGCGACGCCCGCGCGTTTCTTTCCGCCGCAAGGGAAGTGGCGCTTCGTAAGCCGATTATCGTAATTAAGGCCGGGCGCTCCGAGGCGGCATCGAAGGCCGCGACCTCACACACAGGCGCCATGACCGGAAGCGATGATGTATTTGATGCTGCTCTACGCCGCTGCGGCGTGCTGCGCGTGCAAAGCATTTCCGACGTTTTTTACATGGCGGAAGTCCTGGGCAAACAGCCTCGCCCACGCGGCCCCAGGCTCACAATTCTTACCAACGCCGGCGGACCTGGAGTCCTAGCGACGGATACTCTGATCGCAAACGGTGGCGAACTTACTTCAATCTCCGATGAAACCATGCGCGCACTCAACGAATTCCTGCCCCCGCATTGGAGCCACGGAAATCCCATCGATATTTTGGGAGATGCGAATCCTGGCCGGTACGCCAAGGCGCTGGAGATTGCCGTCAAAGATCCGAACAGCGATGGCCTGCTCGTGATTCTTGCGCCGCAGGGCATGACTGACCCCAACAATGTCGCCGAAGGATTGAGGGATCACGCCAAGATCCATGGCAAGCCAGTGCTGGCAAGCTGGATGGGCGGAAAACACGTGGCCGCGGGTGTCGCCACACTGAATTCCGCCGGCATCCCGACATTTTCATACCCCGACACTGCCGCGCGCGCGTTCGATTATTTGTGGAAATACACTTACAACTTGCGCGGGCTCTATGAAACGCCTGCATTTCCTGAAGATGAATTGGCAATCGGCGCGGCGCGCCAAAGAGTGGGGGATATTCTGCGTGCCGCGAGAAACGCCCGGCGGTCGCTGCTCACGGAAGTGGAATCGAAACAAATTTTGGCGGTCTACGGTATCCCGACGGTCGAAACCCGTGTTGCGAAAAGCGAAGCTAATGCAGTATCGGCCGCTTCCGCGATTGGATTTCCGGTGGTGTTGAAGATCCATTCGGAGACGGTCACACACAAAACAGATGTTGGGGGCGTGAAGTTGGATCTAAAAGATCAGGACGCAGTGCGCAACGCATTTCGCGAAATTGAAACCGCGGTTACGGCAAAATCAGGCCCGGGCAGTTTTCTTGGCGTGACCGTGCAGCCCATGGTGCGCCTCGAGGGATACGAACTTATCTTGGGCAGCAATATCGATCTGCAGTTCGGGCCCGTCCTCCTGTTTGGATATGGCGGCCAGCTTGTCGAAGTTTTCCGCGATCACGCTCTTGCTCTGCCTCCGTTGAATACAACCCTGGCGCGGCGGCTGATCGAGCAGACGCGAATATCCGCAGCGCTGCGCGGCGTCCGCGGCCGCCAGGCGGTGGACCTCGCTGCCCTGGAGACCATTCTCGTCCGATTTAGCCGGTTGGTGATGGAGCAGCCCTGGATTAAGGAAATGGACATTAATCCGCTGCTGGCTTCACCGGAAAAAATTCTTGCGCTCGATGCGCGCGTCGTTCTTCACGATCCGGACACGGCTGAAGAAAATCTTCCGAAGCCGGCGATTCGCCCCTATCCCGGCCAATATGTTTTGCCCTGGACCATGAAGGACGGGAGCGAAGTGATGATCCGTCCAATCCGTCCGGAAGACGAGCCCGCCATGGTGAATTTCCACGAAACGCTCTCCGATCGATCGGTTTATCTGCGCTATTTCCACATGGAGAAACTGAGCGAACGGGTAGCTCACGAGCGACTAATCAGAAAGTGCTTCATTGACTATGACCGGGAGATGGCTCTGGTCGCGGTTCGTCCCGGGCCCGGCGGCACGCAAGAGATTCTGGCTGTGGGTAGACTGAGTAAGACCCCCGGCACGCGCGAGGCGGAAATAGCCGTGTTGGTCACCGACCACTACCAAAAGATGGGGCTCGGCAGAGAACTTGTGCGGCGGTTAATTCAAGTGGGGAGAGACGAAAAGCTCGAATCCATTGAAGCCAACATTCTTCCGGAAAACCTCGGAATGCGCGCTCTGGCTTCCGGCTTCGGATTCAAAACTCGCCCTGGTCTTGCCCTGACGCGGACGTTCCTGGACCTTTGAATTTGATTTTAATTCCGCGCGGCGGCTTTCCTAGACCACCGGGGAATGTTCCTTCTTCTCCGCCGCTGGAAGTTCTGGCCAAAGCAACTTCAGAATAACCCCTTGACCATCTTCATAGCCGAGCGCGAACACGCTGGAGCATCGTTCGCACAGCCAATAATGCTTCACTCCGTGTGTCTTATTGGGCAGGCCAATATGCGGCTTTGATGATTCGGTTGCGGCTTCGCCCGGGAAAAATCGGAATAGCTTTCCGCCGCTCAGCCAATGAAAAGCAGAAGGGCACGCGGGATTTGCGCACTTCGGGTGGATGTTCTCATGAAGAGAAATGCCGGCATATGCTTCTCCCGCTGGAATCGGCCGCTTGGCTTTCCCTGCATGCAGCTCCTCTCTTTCCTCTTCAAGGAGCTTGATTGTGGTGCGCAGCCAAGTCCCGAAAGTCTCTTCAATTTCTCGCTGGTCCGCATACCGGTACAGAGAGTCCAGTGTGTCTCCCGCTGCGTCGAGTGGAATATGGCGGCAGGGGATATCCTTGGTCCAGCCTTCCGGCGGGACCAACTTCATCAGAACACAATCACTGCACGGTTCAGGGTGATCCTTGCTGTCGTAGTTCATACAGCTAGGTGAATCCTCGAAAATAAATTGAGGCCGCCAGGGCGCCCGCGGGGAGCGCCCATATCCGCCCTTTTCCAGGAATTCCAGTTCAAACTTGAGTACATCCAGAAGATCTCGTTCGTCATTATGCATATGACCCTCCGCAGCAAACTCAGTATCGCCTGGGTGGATGTCGCCCGCCGTGACTCCCATCACGACACATTGTGACGAGCGTCACAGTCACATCGTGGTGGCACGGGCACAATTCCAGTATGCGGAAAAGGGCAGTCGCTTTCCCTGCCTGCGTCATGGGCAAAGGTTTCCAGATCGTCGGACAGCGTAAGGGGCGCGCAATGCGCTTAGCCCAGGAGATGAGCCAGACCTATCGTTCGGCATTCGCTGAGGTGCGCGCCATTGGCCTGTCGCATTCGGCGGGGGAAAAGCTCGCCCGGTTCGTCCTGGATTGGGCCGCCAGTCAAACGCCCGAGAAAGGGTCGAACAGGTACAGGCTAACTCTGCCACATGAGGAAATCGCCCAGATGATTGGGGCAACGCGTGAGTCGGTGACGAGGCTATTTGCCGATTTCAAAAAGAAACAGGTCCTGCTTGTGAGAATTCCAATTTGGTACTTAAGGACAAGGCAGAGTTGGAACGGATGGTCACGGCATATTGATAAGGCTGTTTTCACAGTGTGCACTTTTACACAGACGAATCATCAGGAATTCCATCAAATTCGTCAATTCCAGTAGTAAATTCTACCCACGAAATCGCAAGTGTGATGAGCCATACCCTGTCTTGTGATGATCGTCACTGAGTCCCTAGCTTGAGATGTGGAAAATGACGTGCAAGGGGTGCAAGGTGCACATTCCGAAACCGAGAAGAGGATGGAAAGCGGGTCGCGGGACGAAGCAATTTTCATCTTGGATGGCGTTGATTACCCTCTGCTCGGCGCAGGCCTACTTCATTTTAGCTCGCCCGCATTCCGCTCAAGCAATGACGTTGAGCCTTCAGGATTCCCAGGACAAGCCAAAGCCCGATTCGCAGGCGCCGGCCGCCTCGTCAGGATACGTGGGCATAGAAGCCTGTAAGACTTGTCACGAAGATCTCTACGACAGCTACGAGAAATCACCGCACTTCAAGACCACACTGGATACGCGTAGAGGGCCGTCACACCAGGGCTGCGAAGGTTGTCATGGGCCGGGAGCGCAGCATGTCGATAATCCCGGTGATCCGACCAAGATATTTAGTTTCAAAACTGCCTCCGCCAAGGTGGTGAACGATCGTTGCATGTCCTGTCACGAATCCGGCAAGGAGCAGATGAATTTCTCGCGATCCGTCCACAGCCACAACAATGTGAGCTGCTTGGATTGCCATTCCTCGCACCACGCCAAGGAAGCCGAGTTTCTGCTGGTTAAGGCGCAACCGGAGCTCTGCTACACCTGCCACTTACAGCAGAAGCCGCAATTTGCAATGCCCTTCCACCACCGCGTGAACGAGGGCCTGGTATCGTGCAGCGATTGTCATAACCCTCACGGAACTGTCTCGGACAAACAATTGCGGACCTCGGCGGCACAAGACGCTGTGTGCTTCAAGTGCCACACTGAGAAGCGCGGGCCGTTCGTATTCGAACATGAGACAGTCAAAATTGAAGGGTGCCAATCGTGCCATACACCCCACGGATCCCCGAATCCTCACATGCTGAAGGTCAGCAATGTGAATCTGTTGTGCCTGTCGTGCCATACGACTTCCTTCGCAAACGCACCGGGGGCGCCGTCATTCCATAATCAGGCTGCGCAATATCAAGCCTGCACGCTTTGTCATTCGCAGATACACGGGTCAAATTTTGATAAGGACTTCTTCAAATAGAGGGACCCATATGATTTTCGGCAACTCGCGAAGAAGCAAAGGGAACAACGAGGTAGCGGCTGCGGCGGCACGAAGGGCTGGCGGCATGCAAAAAATAGTCGCCAGTGTGGCCGCATCGTTATGGATCACCTTGATGGGGTTGGGGATGGCCGGCCGTGCGAATGGTCAGGCGCCGGGCCAAACTCAGACACCGCCTCCTTCGACGACGCAGACCCAAGCCAACAATGAGTCAAGAGCGAAAATCTGGGGAGACTACGACGTTCAGCAATCGGCTGAAGTTGGTTACCGGGACAGCATGATTGGCGGGAACCTGAACAATTACAATACCTTTGAAAACCTGGCTACGGGATGGCGTCTTTTTGATTACACCGTGAGCATGCGTTCGATTGACCACAAGGGGTTGTTCTTCGACAACCTGACCTTCAGCAACTTTGGATATGGAGGCGATCCGAATGACGTATCGCGTCTGCGAGTCCAGAAGAACAAGATTTATGACTTTCGCGCATTGTTTCGCCGCGACAAGAACATCTGGAATTACAATCTGCTGGGTAATCCGCTGAATCCATCAAGTTCGAATCCCGCGATACCCGTAGTCAGTTCCCCTCAGGCGCTCGATTTGACTCGCAAAATGCAGGATTACGACCTGACCTTGCTTCCGGAATCTCGTGTCCGCTTCCGATTGGGGTTCACCCATAACATCAATAATGGGCCGGCAGCCGGAACGGTAGAGGGCGGGACTGAGCCGCTTTTGTCAGACAAGCTGATCTATACGAGCAATGCCTATCGCATGGGCGTGGATTACCGCGGTATTCCGCGAACCACACTTTCCTTTGACGAATTCTTGATCTACTCCAAAGTAGACACTTCGGCAAATCTGACAAGCTTTCCGTATCAACTGAGCAATGGGACTCCAGTGAATCTAGGTCTTCTGTTTAATACAGTGGGAAACACGCCCTGCGCGGCGCCAATTACAAACGCGGGGACGACACCGCCGATGGCGAACGCAAATTGCAACGGATATCTAGCGTATGGCCTGTTTCAGAATCCGAGATCCTCATTCCCTACTGAGCATTTCTCCTTTCAATCGGCGTATTTCAAGAATCTCTCCATGGTCGGGTCAGTGGGATATGCAAGTGGCAACGATACACTCACTGATTTGAGCGAAACCATTAATGCATGGACGAGCAGGACAGCGGCGCGTGGAAGCACGCTGGGAGGCCCAACGCAAGCGAAACGAGTCACCGTCAATGCGGATTGGTCGGGCGATTATCACATAACGGACAAGATGAGTATAAACGACGAATTTTCATACAACAATTGGCGGATTCCTTCCATGTGGGCCACTGTCGGCACTCAACTGTTCGCGACACCGCCTAGTGCACCGGGTCAGGCTGGATTGTTGCTCCCCATCTCGACGGTGACAACGGCGACCTTTCCCACGGTCTGCCCAACAGCTCCTTACAATGGGCCCGGTTGCCCGCAACACACGTCCAGTTCACTTGCGGATGTCACCAACGAATTGGTCCAACAATTCTTAGGGCAGAATATCAGGGAAAATACCATCGAGTTGCAATACGATTTCACGAGGAAAATTAGCGCCCGCATCGGGTATTTCTTCAGGGCTCGCACCATCGCCGATTTTTCCTCAACGGCTGATGTTTCCGAGATCTACCTGCCCGGGGGTGCCTCGGGCAACGCGGGGAACGATTTCCTGGCGGCGCGCGCGGACTGCGCAAAAGTCGGAGGCGTCCTGCCCGCAGCTTGTTCGCTGAATGCGGCCACCGGGGCCATCACGGAAGTTGGGATCGATGCAGGCAGCGATGCCGCTCGCAATCTCACAGAAATCCACGAGCATGCGCTCTTGGTGGGAGTCTCTGCGCGGCCAACTTCACAGTTGCGCTTCAATGCCGATCTGTTGTTCGGTTCCAACGACAATTCCTTCACGCGCATCAGCCCACGACAACTACAGAGCTATAAGGTCCACGGCACCTACACGCCCACGCCCTGGGCGAGCATTGATATGGCTGCTGACATCCATGAGAATCGCGACAATGTTTCCATGGTGAATAATCTCGAGCATGGGCGCACCTTCAGCTTCGTTACCACTCTCTCGCCCAACGCCAGACTGTGGGTCGATTTCGGCTACCACTTCATGGATATTTTCATGCAAACGGAGATCTGCTTTGCGGATACGGGTTCGACGATCTTTACGGCGCCCTGTCCAGTCCCTGCTGCGACGGGTCCGTTGGGAACGCTCGCCCTTTATACCAGCAGGGATCACTATGCATATGGCGACGTGATGTGGAAGCCCTACAAGCGCGTGACTGCATTGTTGGGATACTCGGGCAGTATCGTCCGCGGAAACGCGACCATGCTGAACAAACTGCAACCCACGGGTCCTTTGGATTTCAATTACCTCAGGCCCTTTGTGAGCCTTGAGGTTCTGCTATACAAAGGGGTGAGCTATAAGACGGCCTGGAATTATTATGGATATAATGACCAGGGCGTCGCGAATCCGGCCGGCCTTGCGCCGCTTCCGTTGCAGGATTTCAACGGGAGTAATGTGACGTTTTCTTTGAAGTATTCTTTCTGATTTTATGGCAAAACAATACTAAATGAACAAAACTCTCAAAATCTTTCTGGAGACATGAAATGAATGCGATGACGATTCGCCGGTTTGGCGCCCTGACTGTGGCATTCTGCGCAGCTATGCTTATCGCCCCTGCTTCTCGGGCCCAGGACGGCGCAAAGATTTTCGCCGATAAGAAATGCGCTTCGTGCCATGGCACCGATGGTCACGCCAATGTCCCGGCCGGGAAGGCACTCAAGACGAGAGATTTCAGTTTGCCGGACGTGATGGCGGAAAGCGACTCGGATCTCGAAACAGTGATTGCCAAGGGCAAGAACAAGATGCCCGCGTACGAAAAGCAATTGAAGGACGCTGAAATCAAGAGCCTGGTCACTTACGTGCGAAGCCTGGGGAAAAAGTAAGAATTCTCCCCCTGTCTTGCCGGACTTTCCGGCGGGAATCTCGCAGTGCCAGGCGCAGAGCGCTTTCCAGGAGGTCTGCAATTCTACCGGGGCCGACAGTTTTATTATTTGCCCTCATCTGCCTCAGTATCGTTCTGATTGGCATAATTCTGCTGCGCCCTTCAGTTACGGACACTCGAGGCGGAAAGATTCTGGCGTTTCTTGCGTTTTGCGTCCTGCCGATTTTTTGCGGCGCGTGGGGCGGCACCAACCACTTGGAGCGGTCCAAGCAAACAAGTTTCTGCCTTTCTTGCCATGTGATGGAACCCTGGGGAAGAAGCTTGTATGTGGATGACCCGGCCCATGTGGCGGCTGCACATTTTCAGAATCATCGTATTCCCGCGGATGAGGCTTGCTACACATGCCACACCAACTATGGAATGTACGGCGGTTTTACCGCCAAACTGAATGGCCTGCATCACGTGTACGTCCAATATTTTGGCAAGGCGATGCAGCCCATCCATCTCTACACGCCATACAACAATCGGGAATGTCTGCACTGCCATGAGGGAGCGAGGTCGTTCGCTAGCCCCACCCACCTCGCGATGATGGATCTGCTCAAGAGCAACGGGCTTTCCTGCATTTCCAGCGGCTGCCACGACACGGTCCACAGTACAGCTACCCTGGACAAAATGAAATTCTGGAGCCCGGAACCATGAGCGTTGGGAACCAAAGCTTTTCACGGGCTTTTCGCATTTCCGGCATACTGTTGATCTTGGGGTTGCTGGTGGAGGCGATTAGCCTTCGGTTCAATCACCCGCTTTCCTTCATGGGATTCATAATCCTAGGGGGTGGTTTATTGTTTTTCGGTGTTGCCTTCTATTTGTATTCCCTGGTGCAGATCACACCCCCTAAGTAAGACTGGGTCCGAATTCAGCTGAGAGAAGTTCCAACAGGCGGAAGTTGCAAGTGAGCCTCCGATTGGGGCAGACTGCCGTGCGCGTGCACCGTGGAATCACTGGAGCCGACATGGCCATAATAGATTTTCACAATCACTACTATCCTCCGGCGTATCTCGACGCCCTTGAGCGCGGCCCCAGCACCGTGCGCATCACGCGCGATGCCTCCAACAATCCCGTGATCCATTATCCCGGTGATTACAACGTGGCCGTGCCCGGCCATCGTGACATTGACTACCGCGAACAGGTGTTGCGCGAGGCGGGCGTGGATACGCAAGTGATCACTCTGACTACGCCCGGAACGCACGTGGAAGAACCCGCTGTAGCCGTGCGTTTGGCGCAACTTGTTAATGATGCCTTCGCAAAAGTCGTGGCGGATAAAAAAGGGCGGTTCGCCGCGCTGGGCACTCTTCCCTTGAATGATCCCGCGTCCTCTGTCACCGAGTTGCGGCGCTGCGTGGAGCAGCTCCACTTCCCTGGGGCCATGCTATTCAGCAATGTAAATGGCACGCCGCTCTATGACGGCCGCTTCGCACGGCTTTACGAAGTGGCCAATGAACTCGAAGCCGTCCTCTATATCCACCCCACAAATCCCATCAGCGTCGAAGCGATGACCGATTTCTGGCTCATGCCTCTGGTGGGATTCCTGTTTGATACCACTCTTGCCGCGGCCGGTTTGGTTTTCAGCGGCATCATCGAAAAGTTTCCCGATATCCGCTGGGTCTTGGGCCATCTGGGCGGAGCGATTCCATATTTGGCGGAGCGGCTGGACCGCGGATACAGCGCCTTTGCGGAGTGCCGGGAGCACATTGTTCAGCCGCCGAGCAACTACCTGAAGAAGTTTTACTTTGACACAGTAAATTTTGATCCACACGCCATCGAGCTGGCCATCAATTTCGCCGGTCCCGATCACATCCTGGCCGGAAGCGATTATCCCCACCAAATCGGCAGCATTGAACAAATGTTGAAGAGCATCCGTGATTTGCGGGTGACTGAAGAAGTGAAGGCTCGCATTCTGGGTGGCAACGCCGTGCAACTCTTGCGATTGAAGTGATCATCAGGAAATTTCAACTTTGCGATGTAGCGCGCTTGCGCCAGTAACGCTCCAATCCATACCAACTTAGGGTCGCGTTCGCGCCCTTGGTGTATCTCACCGCAGTTTCCGCGGGAAGCGCCCGGTGCATCTCCGCCTCCGATTCCTTGATGAATCGTGCGATTCGGGCTCCGTCGTCGGTTGTGGCCGCCATGATTTCCGCGGCGCGATCCGCCCAGCGATGCATGCCTTCCCGCGTTTGGTCCAGGTGCTCTTCGACGTTCTTGTAGGGGCCGAAATGGGTCAGGAAAATGCGCGCCGGCTTGCGACGGCTGATTTCTTCGAGACTTCGGTCCCAAACTTCGAGGTCAATATCCGGAGGAGGGGTGACCGGCGCTACCAGGCCATGTCCAGGAAGACGCAGCCCGGTTGTGTCTCCCACGAATGCGGTCCCAGTGGACAGATCAAGAAAAGTGACGTGATGACTGGCATGGCCTGGACTGTAGATCACCTCCACCTTGCGGCCCGCGACCTGCAATTGCTCTCCGCCTACCAGCACGGTCAAATTTTCTGCGGGAACAGCCAGGAATTCTCCGAACATCTGCTGCATGGCATCGCCGTATAGCCGTGTGGCGCTGGCCAGCAGCCTCTCGGGATTAACCATGTGTTTGGCGCCGATACCGTGGACATACACTTTCAGCCGGGGGTTTTCGCGAACCAGCGTGCCCGCCGCACCCGCGTGATCGAAATGAATGTGCGTCAGTAAGATCGCAGTGAGATCCGCAACTTGAAGGCCGCGCTCGGCGAGCTTGGCGCGCAAAGTCGGCAAGCAAGACGTCGGACCGCTATCTACCAGCGCCAATTCGCCTCCGCCTTCCAGCAGACATGAAGCGATGGCCTCGGAATAGCCCAGGAAATTAAGGTCGAGGATGGATGCCTCGGGAAGGGAAGTATCCGGCGTTGGCTGTGGAGAAGGCGGCATTTGGTTTCCGCTTGGAATGCTATCCTGCCGGAGGAATCATTTCAAATTACGGTATTTTCATTTGCAAAGCACGGATTGATGGTGGAAAATTCCGAGGCAAGAAGAAAGACCACAAATCATCGGAAATTCAGCGAAAGAAAACCAGCCAATGCCTGCCGCGCAAGATAAATTCACAGTCGGACTAGTGCAGATGCGCTGTTCAACCGACGCTGCCGGAAACCTCGCTCGCGCCGTGGAGCGTATCGGCGAAGCCGCGAAGCGCGGGGCCCAGATAATTTGCCTGCAGGAGCTGTTCCGCTCGCAATATTTTTGTCGTGTGGAAGATGCCGATCTGTTTTCCCTTGCCGAGCCGATTCCGGGGCCAACCACAGAAGCGCTCGCAAGGGTCGCGCGGGAACGCAAAGTTGTGGTAGTCGCCTCAGTTTTCGAGCGGCGTGCCGCCGGCCTCTACCATAATTCAGCGGCAGTCCTGGACGCGGATGGATCACTGCTGGGCATCTACCGCAAGATGCACATTCCTGATGACCCGCTCTACTACGAAAAATTCTATTTCACACCGGGTGATTTGGGTTTTCCCACGTTTCAAACGCGCTATGGAAAAATTGCCATCCAAATTTGCTGGGACCAGTGGTATCCCGAAGGGGCTCGGCTGGCCAGCCTGCACGGCGCGAACGTGATTTTTTATCCCACCAGCATTGGCTGGCATCCGCGCGAAAAGGCCGAGTTCGGTGCGGCGCAGCTTGATGCCTGGCGGACAATTCAGCGTGCGCATGCCATTGCCAACGGAGTCTATGTCGCAGTGGCGAATCGGGTTGGCCTGGAGGGTCCGGCTGATAATGGACTTGAATTCTGGGGCAACTCTTTCGTTGCCGGGCCGTTTGGCGAAATGCTCGCGGAGGCGTCCAACTCCGACGAGGAAATTCTGGTCACGGAGTGCGATCCCGCTCGAGTGGAGGACACCCGCCGCAACTGGCCGTTCCTTCGCGACCGCCGCATTGATGCCTACCCGCCGATCCTGGAACGATGGCTCGGCTGATGGCCGCTCCCGATAAAGCAACTCGTGCGCAAGCAGCCTTCCTGATGCCCGCCGAATGGGAACCGCACGAAGCCACATGGCTCGCATGGCCGCATGAAAAAACCGACTGGCCCGTAAAGTTTGCTCCTATCCCGTGGGTGTACGGCGAAATTGTCCGGCATCTGTCGCGCGTGGAAAAAGTACGCATCCTGGTCCAGGGCCGCGGGGAAGAAGAGTCCGCAAAGCGCGTTCTGAAAAAGGTGGATGCCGAACTTGCCGCCGTTGAGTTTTTCCGTGTGCCAACGGACCGCGGCTGGATACGCGACTTCGGGCCGATCTTCGTTCGTGGCCAGGGCGGGGAATTGGTTGCCACCCACTGGCTGTTTAACGCCTGGGCGAAGTATGACAACGGCCGCCGTGACGCTGCTGCCGTGACTCGGCTGGCAACAAATTTTCGCCGGTGGAAAATTCCCGTGCACCAGCCGGTTTATCGCGGCAAGCGCGTGGTTCTCGAGGGCGGTGGAATTGAAGTGAATGGCCGCGGGACACTTATGGTTTCAGAGGAGTGGCTATTGAGCTCCGTTCAGGTCCGCAACCCCGGTTTGACTCGTGTGGACTATGAACATATTTTCCGCGACTACTTTGGCGCCACTCACGTCCTGTGGCTCGGCCGGGGGATTGCCGGCGACGACACGCATGGCCACGTGGACGATTTGGCGCGCTTCACAAGCACTGACACGGTCGTCACCGTCGTTGAAAGCGACCGGTCGGACGTGAATTTCGATCCGCTTCAAGAAAATCTCGCACGGTTGCGTGAAATGCGCGATCAGGATGGTCACGAACTCCGCGTGGTCCGACTGCCCATGCCCGCGCCGGTTATTTTTGCCGGTGAGCGTCTACCCGCGAGCTATGCGAATTTTTATATTGCCAATAAGACTGTCCTGGTACCAACGTTTAATGACCCGAATGACCGCGTGGCGCTGAATACGCTGGCGGACTTATTTCCGGATCGCAAAGTTGTGGGTATTGCGGCGCAGGATTTGGTGTTGGGCTTGGGCACCTTGCATTGCATGTCGCAACAGC
>Ga0070733_10000416_pt1 | contig 35185 bp, 31 predicted proteins | sample Coa_R1_9_FD_66450 | JGI IMG/M metagenome (GOLD analysis project Ga0070733, IMG submission 66450) | Surface soil microbial communities from Centralia Pennsylvania, which are recovering from an underground coalmine fire - Coalmine... | ecosystem: Environmental > Terrestrial > Soil > Unclassified ... | reverse complement strand
CTTATCCACACAACTCTTGCTTCTCGGGGTACCGATCGATGAACACCAAACTTGCTCTTAGCGCAATTGTCGCCGCGCTGATGCTGACGGCCTGCGCGAAGCAGGAATCTGCCGGCACCGACGCCGCCGCTCCTCCTGCTGCTCCCGCCGCTGCCATGTCGTCGGCGACTGACGCTGCCAAGGACGCTGCCGCGACCGCTGGTCAGGCTGCCTCCACGGCTGCTGACGCTGCCAAGGACGCCGGCGCTGCGGCTGGCTCCGCTATGACCAGCGCGGCTGATGCTGCGAAGTCCGCTGGTGCTGCTGCTCCGGCTGCTGATCAGGCTGCGCCGCCGGCGAAGCAGTAAGTTCGAAACTTACCGCTGAAAACACGGCCTGGACGGTTCGCACGCGCGAGCCGTCCGGGCCGTTTCTTTTTCCGCCCCTGAAGGCTATGTGAGCGATGAGCGGCGTGACCGTCAGCGTGCGCGACGCACGCGCGACACCAGCCGATCGGCTGTGGATCCAGAGCGTTTACCGCGACTACCTGGATGACCTGAATCCCGGCACCGGCCTCTTTCCGCGCCTGCCGGAGGTCGGCCATCGCGAGCCGGACCAGATTGCGCACTGGTTTGGCGATCCCAACACCTACCCACTGGTGATTGTCAGGGGCGCCGAGGCGGTGGGGTTTGCCCGGGTGCTGCGCGCGCAAAGTTCCGCCGCGCAACCGCGCATCGATTACCGCATGGCGGAGTTCTTCGTGGCGCGCGCCCGACGGCGCTTAGGGGTCGGGGCGAGCGCGGCGCACCTGATCCTGAGTCGCTTCGCCGGGCGTTGGGAAATCAGCGAATACCTGCGCAACGCCGGCGCGGTGAATTTCTGGCGCCGCGTGGTCGCCGGCTACACCGTTGGTGCGTACCAGGAGCGCATCGTCAACGGCGAAGTGCACCAGGTGTTTGATTCCGCGAAGCCACGCCCGGCTTAGCCGCGTGCGCCGCATCCGCGTTGGAGCAGCCGCCGCAGGCGAGCGTCGACTGCGCGAGCAGGCGCTGCCGCAGACGCCCGAGCCAGGCGGCGCCGCTGGCGCCCGGCAGGGCGCACAGGGCATCGAGCAGGCGCAGGCGCCAGCGCGCCGACAACAACCGCCAGGCGCTGAACACGATACCGGCCGCGACCAGTAGCCCCACCAACACCTGCTGCAGCGCCAGGTTCATGCGCCGGCGCCGAGCATGAGCGCCACGCGGTAGGTTGCAAACGCGCCGAGATACGCCAGCGCAAACAGGTATGCCGCCATGTACAAAGGATAACGCCAGGAGTTGGTTTCGCGCTTCACCACCGCGAGTGTCGACAGGCACTGCGGTGCGAACACGTACCACGCCAGCAACGACAAGCCGGTGGCGACGCTCCAGCTGCGCGCAATGACCGGCGTCAGCGCGCCCGCGATGTCATGCGATCCGGACATGGCGTACACGGTGCCGAGTGCGCTCACCGCCACCTCGCGCGCCGCGAGCCCCGGCACCAGCGCGATCGAGATCTGCCAGTTGAATCCTAACGGCGCGAACAGCCATTCGAGCCCGCGACCGAGGTAGCCGGCGATGCTGTACTGGATGGCCGGACCGGTCGCCCCCGCGGGCGGCGCCGGGAAACTGGCCAGGAACCACAGCACGACCATGAGGGCGAGGATGATGGTGCCGACGCGGCTCAGGAAAATGCGCGTGCGCTCCCACAGACCCAGCAGCAGGTTTGACAGGTGCGGCATGCGGTATTCGGGCAGCTCCAGCAGCAGCGGCCGCTCTTCGCCGCGCATCATGGTGCGCTTGAGCACGAAGGCCACGCCCAGAGCGCTCACGACACCGGCGAGGTAGAGCGCAAACAACACCAGCCCCCGCAGATTGAAAATGCCGAGCGAGCGTTGCGGGATGAAGGCGGCGATGAGCAGCGCATACACCGGCAGGCGCGCCGAGCAGGTCATGAGCGGCGCGATCATGATGGTCGCGAGGCGATCGCGCGCGGAAGGAATGGTGCGGGCCGCCATGATGCCGGGAATCGCGCACGCGAAGCTCGACAGCAGCGGAATGAAGGCGCGTCCGGAAAGTCCCACACGTCCCATGAGCCGATCGAGCATGAAAGCGGCGCGCGGCAGGTACCCCGAGTCCTCCAACGCCAGAATGAAGAAGAACAGGATCAGGATCTGCGGCAGGAACACCAGCACGCTGCCGACACCTGCGATCACGCCGTCGAGCAGCAGCCCGCGCAACGGGCCCGCCGGCAGCACCTGACCCAGCCAGGCCCCGAGCACCTGCACGCCTGAGTTGATGAGGTTCTGCGGTCCGCGGGCCCAGCTGAATACCGCCTGGAACATGAGGAACAGCACCAGGGCGAGGAGCGCGGGCCCGGCGACCGGATGCAGCACCACCGCATCGACTTTTGACAGCAGCGCCAGGCGTGCCGGCACGCGGTAGCCGCTCTGGTGCAGCACGCGGCGCACTTCGCGCTGTGTGGCTTCAATGTCCGCCGCGCTGGTGACGGGCGCCTCCAGTCGCGTAGCCGGTTGCACGCCCGTGGAGGCGCCGAAATCGAAGCGCTCGATGGCGTTCACCAGCTCGCGCTCACCACCGGAGCGTACCGCCACGGTCGGGATGACCGGTACGCCGAGGGCGCGCGCGAGCGCCTGTCGATCGAGTTGGTAGCCGCGCTGCTCGGCAACATCCGACAGGTTGAGGGCGACGACCATCGGTCGCCCGAGGCGTTTCAGTTCGAGCACCAGCCGCAGGTTGAGCCTGAGGTTGGTCGCATCCACCACGCAAACGAGCAGATCGGGCGCGGACTGGGCAGCATGACGGCCAAGGACTACATCGCGTGCGATGGCTTCATCGAGTGTGGTGGGTTCCAGGCTATAGGCGCCGGGCAGATCGCTGACACGGTAAATGCGCCCGCTGCGCGGTCCGACCAGGCGGCCTTCCTTGCGCTCCACGGTCACACCCGGATAGTTGGCGACCTTCTGGCGGCTGCCGGTGAGACGATTAAAGAGCGCCGTCTTGCCGCAATTCGGCACACCGATCAGGCAGATGTTGAACTGCGGCGCGGCGACGGCCGCGACCGCCGGGGCGTTCATGCTGGCAGACCGGAACCCGGTGCCTCAGCGAGTGATGCGGCCTCAGGGGCTGGGGCGTTGGATCCGGAGTGCTGAATCTCGACCCTCCCGCTCGCGTTCCTCAGTGCCTCGCGGGGGGACGCGGCGGGCTCGGAGTGTTGAATTTCGACCCAGATGCTGCGCGCCTCGCGCCGGCGTAGTGCCAGCGTCGTGTGCCCGATGCGTACCACGAACGGGTCGCGTCCGGGGCGCGCCTCGGCGAGGATTTCAACCTGCTCGCCGTTCACGAACCCGAACTCGAGCAAGCGCCGCTCGAGCGCGGAGAGCGGCGAGGAGGGCGAGCCGGAGCCAACGCCGATCACCCGCCCGCTCGTGCCGGGCGAGAGTGCCGCCAGGCTGACGAAAGCAGGGTTAAGTGAGAGCCCGAAAGGGGCCGCAGCCGCGTCCATGAATGCAAGTATGGATGAGAACGGTTCGCATTTGCAATCGCATTTGCGAGAAGCGGGAACTGGTCGTTCCGGAGGCAAAGGCCGCCTCTGTGCAGACATTAAATCTAAATTAAATCAGGCACTTGCTGCAGGCAACAGCTGCTCCTGCGAGAGGAGCGGGGTGAGATATTTTCCCGTCCAGGAGCGCGCGTTCGCCGCAATCGCCTCCGGCGTCCCGGCGGCGATGATCTCGCCACCGCCTTCGCCCCCTTCCGGGCCCAGATCAATCACCCAGTCGGCGGTCTTGATGACATCCAGGTTGTGCTCGATGACGACGATGGTGTTGCCCTCATCGCGCAGGCGGTGCAGCACGTTGAGGAGCTGCTGCACGTCATGGAAATGCAAACCGGTCGTGGGCTCATCGAGGATGTAGAGCGTGCGTCCGGTGGCACGCTTGGCGAGCTCGCGCGAGAGTTTCACGCGCTGCGCCTCGCCGCCGGAAAGCGTGGTGGCGTTCTGCCCCAGGCGCACGTAGGAGAGGCCCACGTCGGTCAGGGTGTGCAGCTTGCCCGCGGCTGCGGGCACGTTCTGGAAGAAGCGCGCCGCGTCCTCCACGGTCATCTCGAGCACTTCGTGGATGTTCTTGCCGCGGTAACGGATCTCGAGGGTCTCGCGGTTGTAGCGCTGGCCCTTGCACACATCGCACGCCACATACACGTCGGGGAGAAAATGCATCTCAACCTTGAGAACGCCGTCTCCCTGGCACGCCTCGCAGCGGCCGCCCTTGACGTTGAAACTGAAGCGTCCCGCGTCATAGCCGCGGGCCCGCGCTTCGGGCACCGCCGCGAACAGCTCGCGCAGCGGGGCGAAGAGTCCGGTGTAGGTCGCGGGATTGGAGCGCGGCGTGCGTCCGATGGGACTCTGGTCAATGTCGATCACGCGATCGATGTGCTCCAGTCCCTCGATGCGCTCGGCCGGGGCAGCCGCGACGCGCGCGCCGTTCAGGCGCGCGACGGCGTGGCCGAAGAGCGTATCGACGATGAGTGTTGATTTGCCCGAGCCCGACACGCCGGTCACGCAGGTGAAAAGACCGAGCGGAACCTCTGCGCTCACGTGCCGCAGGTTGTTGCCGTGCGCACCGACGATGCGGATCATCCGCGCCGGATCCGGCCGCGCCCGCAGCGAGGGCACGGCGATGCGCCGGCGGCCTGACAGGTACTGGCCGGTGATGGAGGCCGGGTTCGCCTTGATTTCGGCGGGCGTGCCTTGCGCCACCAGATGCCCGCCGTGCACGCCGGCGCCGGGACCCAGGTCCACCACGTGATCGGCTTCGAGGATCGCCTCCTCGTCATGCTCCACCACGATCACGGTGTTGCCGAGATCGCGCAGCTGCCGCAGCGTCGCCAGCAGCCGGCGGTTGTCGCGCTGGTGCAGCCCGATCGAGGGCTCATCGAGGATGTACATGACACCGGTGAGCCCGGAGCCAACCTGGCTCGCGAGGCGGATACGCTGCGATTCACCGCCGGAAAGCGTCTCGGCCTTGCGATCGAGCGTCAGGTAATCAAGACCGACGTCAGACAGGAAGCGCAGCCGTTCCACCACGCCCTTCACGATCTTGGCGGCGACTTCACCGCGCCAGCCGGCAAGATTGAGTCCGCCGAAAAACTCCAGCGCCCGGCCGACCGTGAGAGAGCTAAGCTCCGGCAGGGTGCGTTCCGCGACGAATACGAAGCGCGCCGCGCGGTTCAGGCGTGTCCCGCCGCACTCCGGACACGGCCGGGTCCCGAGGTAGCGCGCGAGTTCCTCGCGCACCATCGCGGACTCGGTCTCGCGGTACCGGCGCGTCAGGTTCGGCAGGATGCCTTCGAACGGGTGGCGCTTGCGCGACTTGCGTCCTGCCTCCTCGCGATAACTGAACTCAATGGCTTGCTCGCCGCTGCCATGCAGCAGCACCTGCCGCACCGGTTCGGCAAGCTCGGTCCACGGCGTCTCGATGTCAAAGCCGTAGTGCTTGCTAAGCGACTGGATGAGATGAAAGTAGTGATCGTTGCGCCGGTCCCAGCCGCGCACCGCGCCGCCGGCGAGCGACAGATGCGGATGCAGCACCACGCGCTGCGGATCGAAAAACTCCTGTACGCCAAGCCCGTCGCAGCTCGGGCAGGCGCCCGCCGGGTTGTTGAACGAGAACAGTTTCGGCTCCAGCGGCGGCACGCTGTAGCCGCACACCGGGCAGGCGTGCCGGCTGGAAAAGGTGAGCTCTCGCTGCGCGTCCTGCTCCGCGATCGCCCCGGCCCGGCCATCCGGGCCAGGCTCACCCTCGCGCTTAGGTTCATCGAGGAAGGTGAGGCGCGCGAGTCCGCCGGACAGACGCAGCGCCGTCTCGAACGACTCCGCGAGACGCTGCGCGCCATCGGACCTCACACGCATGCGGTCTACGACCACCTCGATGGTGTGTTTTTTCTTCGGCTCCAGCTGCGGCAGCGCCTGCATCTCGTGAATGCGCCCGTCTATGCGCACCCGCACGAAGCCCTGGCCGGCGAGATCCTCCAGTAATTGCAGGTGCTCGCCCTTGCGATCGCTCACTACGGGAGCCAGCAGCGCCGCCGCCGTGCCTTCGGTCAGCTTCAGCACCTGGTCGACCATCTGGCTCACGGTCTGCGCGGTGAGATCAATACCGTGGTCAGGACAGCGCGGCGTGCCGGCGCGCGCGTAGAGGAGCCGCAGGTAGTCGTAGATCTCGGTGACCGTGCCGACCGTGGAGCGCGGGTTGTGCGAACTCGACTTCTGCTCGATGGCGATCGCCGGCGACAGGCCATCGATGCCATCCACGTCCGGCTTCTCCATGGTCGAGAGGAACTGCCGCGCGTAGGCGGAGAGGGATTCGACGTAGCGGCGCTGGCCTTCGGCATACAGCGTGTCGAAGGTGAGCGAGGACTTTCCGGAGCCGGACAAGCCCGTGACCACGATCAGCCGCTCGCGCGGCAGCTCGAGAGTGAGGTTCTTCAGGTTGTGGGTGCGCGCGCCGCGCACGCGAATTTCGTGCATTGAACCGGCAATGGTACGTGCGGTGGCCACTCGGACCCAAACCCCCAAAGGTGGATGTGATGGGCCGGGGTCTCCTTGACTATCTTTGAATATATCTTAAGATATATCCGACAACATAGAGGAGGTGCCATGCACCATCATTTCTTTCACCGCAGCCACGCGTGTCTCCCCGACGAAGTGCGCGAGTACTACCTGGGTCGTCACGGGCGGCGTTTTGGCCGCTTTGCCGGCGGGTTCACCGGTGGGATGGGTATGGGGGGGCGGGCGTTTCGCGCCGGGCGCAGGCTCGCCTCCGGAGACCTGCAACTGGTGCTGCTCGCACTGCTCAGCGAGCGGCCGAGCCACGGCTATGAATTGATCAAGGCGCTGGAGGAGCGCTCGGGCGGTTTCTACAGCCCGAGTCCCGGCATGATCTACCCCGCGCTCACCTGGCTCGAAGAGGTCGGCTACGCGAGCGTCGCCGCCGAGGGCACGAAGAAGCTCTACAGCATTACCGACACCGGGCGCGAATACCTCAAGGACAACCAGGACGCAGCCGAAGCCATGCTCGGCCAGCTCGAGCACATCGGCCGCAAGATGGGGCGCGTGCGCGAGATATTCGGTGGCTTTGATGAGGAGGGCGAGGAACTCGCCGACTCCCGGGAGGTGCACGAGGCACGGAGGGAGCTGAAACAGGCGTTGCGGGACAAGCGTGGCGCGGCGGCGGAAGAGAAGGCCCGGATCGCGGCGATACTGATGAACGCCGCGGCGCAGATCAAAGGTAAAGGCTGACGGCGCGCGGCCCGCTCTGGGCGGCCTAGGTTGTCGGGAGCCGCTGCGCTGACTGGATGGCCTGCAGCGCTTCGCTCCACGGCGTCGGGCCGATATGCATCATGAAGAAGCGCTCGACAGCGAGTCCTTCCCGCTCCACCGCGTGCGCGACTTCCCAGACGGTCTGCGGGAACGTGAAGCCCTGGTCGTTCTGTTGGAATGCATCACTGCCATACAGCAGCTTGCGCTGCGGGAAATAAACCATCAGTTGCCGTTCCGAGGTCTCGCCGCGCAGCGGGTAAAGTTCCATGGCGTTTGCTCCGCTCCCCAACAGCGTCTTGGCGGCCACCACGCGGAACAGGGGTTTCTGCGCAGCCTTTGCCAGCGCGTCCGGAAAGCGCCTGCGGGACGCGGCCACCAGGCGGCTCAGAATCGCCACATTCAGATCGAGGGCGTACACGGGAATGCCGCGCGCCACGTACTCGCGCACCCCGGCCAGGTGCGGCCACGAATCGGAAGTGGAAACCACCGCCTTGACGGGCACCCCGGGCCAGCGGCGCGCCGCTTCGGCCAACACCTTGGCCGAGTAGCCTGAGGAGATCGGGGCTTCCAACACCACGACACCGTCCCCCTGGCGTACCAGGGTCACGTTCCAGGCGCCGGGAATGTGCACGATGCCTTCGGCGAGCTCCACCGCCGGCTGACCGGCAATTCCCAAGGGTCGATCGTCAAGGGTGCCGCGGCGCTTCTCGAACGCCGCCCGCTCCTCGACGGACACGGCGAACGTGTCGGCGGGGAAGCCGACGTTGGTGGAAATCCTGGTGATGGTGAAAAAATGATCTGGCAGGTCGTTGCGGAAGAAATCCCATTGCAGCGGATAGTGGATGCCCGCCGGGCCCAACCACCACAGCGAATAATAAAGACGCGTAGTCACATCGCCCCAGGTGCTCCAGAAGATGTTCCACGGGTAGGCCGATCGCCACTCGACCTCGGTGGGCAGCGCCGTGTAAGTGTTCAGATACAGGCGCACGGGCTGCCCTCGCCAGGTAAACGCGACGACATGGTGCAGCACTGACTGCAGCACGATGTCCGCCTCGGCGCGCAGGTCCGGCGCCGCCAGCGCGGTAAATACAATCCGCTCGGGACCCAGCTCCAGGGTCTCCTGAGCGCCTTGCAGATCGTCGAGCGATCCTGGGCGCACGTGATCGTCGATAGTCTTTTTGGCCGATTCCCCGTCGCTGACCGTGGTGATCGTCACATCCGGAAACGGTCCGCCATTCAGCGTCACCGTCTGCTTCCAGCGCTGCTGTTCGAGGTCGCGTTCCTGGACGATGCGGTGGTCGTACTCGACGACGTAGGGCCCCTCCGGCCGCTCCGACTGTTCGACCATCTCGCGATGTCCGATGGCTTCAAAGCGCACGGTTTTAAGCGCCTGCAGCGCCGGCGCGCCTCCCATCTGCAGTACCGCCTGCGTGAGATATTGCCGCGCGCGGGCGGCGCTTGAGGGTGTTGCGCGGCACGGTAGCACCACACTGCTCGTGCTCAGCGCCAGGACGAGCAGGGCTGTTCCGCGGACTTTAGGATTCATCGGGCACAACGATCAGGGTGGCGTAGCCCGCCTCGGGCAAGCTGATGAGCCCGACGTTTATGAGTCGCTCCAGCACCGCGCAGATTTCGATGTTGAGCGAATCCTCGAACGCGGATGTCCCGAGCAGCACAGACGGGACATCGTTTTGTGAGCCCGAGGCGACGAAGAATTCGAACGCGGGTTGGCTCTTGGCGGCGGCCACCGAAGACAGGAGCAGGAGGAGCGCGCTGCCCGCTGCGGCCACCGCCCGCGCACCATAGCGGCGCCTGTTCGCCGGCTGTCTCATGAAATGTCCCGCCAACAAATCCGGCCGCCGTGAATCAGCCGATTATCAACGAATCTGTCGCGCCGCCGCACCCGCCTGCTGCCTGGCCGGGCCGTGAGCGTCGTTCCCGCACGCGCCGCGCGGGTCGTCAGGCGGTTGCGGGCCAGACACGTTGCGGATCGAGTCCGTGCCACCGTGGCGTGGCCGATGAACTCACCAGCACAGATGGGCAGTGCAGGATCTTGATAGTCGCGCTTTGCGCATGACGTGCAGCGCTCGGCGGGAGCTGCGGGGGCGGTTCGGCCTTCAGGATGGTCGAGGAGGGGGGAATCGTCACTGTTTAAGGCAGATTTGAGGTTCGCGCGTCCCCGGCCGCTCCTTTAGAATGCGCGCTTCCGTCGGCGAGCGCGCACCGCGACTTCGCCTGTTCATCTGCGGCACTTGCGAGGCTTTCCCCATGGCGCGTGGCATAAATAAAGTGATCCTCATCGGCAACCTGGGCGCGGATCCGGAGACGCGCGCCATGCCCTCCGGCACCACGGTGGCGAACCTGCGCGTCGCGACGAGCGAGAGCTGGCGCGACAAGCAAAGCGGCGAGCAGCAGGAGCGCACCGAGTGGCACCGGGTCGCGCTCTTCGGCCGCCTGGCGGAGATCGCCGGTGAGTACCTGCGCAAGGGCTCGCAGGTGTACATCGAGGGCAGCCTGCGCACGCGCAAGTGGCAGGACAAGCAAGGCAACGAGCGTTACTCCACCGAGATCATCGGCAACGAGTTGCAGATGCTCGGGGGTCGCGGCGGTGCCGGAGCCGGCGCGGGCGCCGAGGGCGGCGCGCGTGCCGGGGGTGGCGCAGGCGCCGCCCACGCCTATGCGGAAGAGTCCGGCGGCGGCGCCAGTCAGGGTGGCGGCGCTGGACCCGGCGGCGGCGGATCCAAGGGCGGTTCCGGGGATGAGTTCGACGACGATATCCCGTTCTGACGCAGCCCGGACCGGTGTGACCCGCGTCACTGTTGGGCGGTGAAAACCAGCGCGCCCCCTTGAAACGGCGACCTGTGACGTCGCCACATCCGGCAAAACACCGATCTACAACGACTGGCTGGTCGCGCTATCGATTGCCGTAGCGGTACTGGTTTCCTATACGGCGCTGAAACTTGCGGCACGGGTCGCGCTGGCGGACCGGTCGGTGCGCCCGCTGTGGCTGGTAGGCGGGGCAACCGCGATGGGCATCGGCATCTGGTACATGCACTTCATCGGCATGCTCGCCTTCTCGTTACCGATCCCGCTTCGCTATGACATCGCTACGACGCTTGGGTCACTCGCGGTCGCGATTGTCACCTCAGGGCTCGCGATCCGGATAGCGAGCGGCCCCTGACCACCGACGCGATCGACTATGCAGTTGTTGAGTCCATTCAAAATATCGCGCGGGTCATGGGGATCAAAACCGTGGCTGAGTCGGTGGAGGACGAGGACCTCCTGTGCGCACTGACCCAGGTGGGCGTCGATTTTGCGCAGGGATTCTACCTGGGACGGCCTGTGCCTCTGCAGGCTGTCAGGCTCGCGGGGCCAACCGCGGGAGAGGACATGCAATGGATCTTTGAGCACCAGCAGCGACGGGCAACCCGCTAGCACGGATCGAAGCCGAACCCTAAGGCTGGGGTCGTCGCCGCGGGCTCGTGACGAGATTTCCGCGGACCTGCCGGTGCCCTGTCTTTTCCAAGTCTTTGATCATAAAAGTGTTTCTATTGGTCCGCCATACCCGTGGCGACACCAGCCGTGCGGCCCCCGGCTCAAGGCCGTAGAATTTCGCGATTCACTTTTATGTCCCGCCGCTACTTCATCAAGACCTTTGGCTGCCAGATGAACGAGTACGACTCCGCCCGCATGGCGGACGTGCTCAGCGCTGGTGCTGGCCTGGTTCCCACACAAGACCCGGGTGAAGCCGACGTGCTGATCATGAACACCTGCTCGGTGCGCGAGAAGGCGCAGGAAAAAGTGTTCTCGCTGCTGGGCGAGTGGCGGCTCCTCAAGGCCGGGCGCCCCGAAGTCATCATCGGCGTCGGCGGCTGCGTCGCGAGCCAGGAGGGCGATGCCATAACGGCGCGCGCGCCGTTCGTGGACCTGGTGTTTGGGCCGCAGACCCTGCATCGCCTGCCGGACATGATCGCGCAGCTGCGACGCACCGGGCGCTCAGTGGTCGATGTCAGTTTCCCGGAGATCGAGAAATTCGATCACCTGCCGGCGCCGCGTGCCGAAGGCGCGACGGCTTTCGTATCCGTCATGGAAGGCTGCAGCAGGTACTGCAGCTTCTGTATCGTGCCGTACACGCGTGGCGAGGAAATCAGCCGCGGCTTCGACTCGGTGCTGGAGGAAGTGCGCGCGCTCGCCGCCCAGGGAGTCGCGGAAATCACGCTCCTCGGTCAGAACGTCAACGCGTATCGGGGGCCCATGGCCGACGGCGCGCCGGTGGATCTGGCGACGCTCATCCATCATGTCGCCCGCGTACCCGGGATCGAGCGCATCCGCTTCACCACCTCGCACCCTTTGGAATTCGGCGACAGCCTGATCGAGGCGTACGCGAACGTGCCGCAGCTGGCCAATCACCTGCACCTGCCGGTGCAGAGTGGCTCCGACCGCGTGCTCGCGCTCATGAAGCGCGGCTACACCGCGCTCGAGTTCAAGGACAAGGTGCGACGCCTGCGCGCGGTGCGTCCCGACATCGCTGTTTCGACCGACTTTATCGTGGGCTTCCCGGGTGAGACCGAACGCGACTTCGCCGCAACCCTCGCCCTGGCGCGCGATGCGGGCTGTGATCAATCATTCAGCTTTCTTTACAGCCGCCGTCCCGGGACGCCGGCCGCCTCGCTGCCGGATGAAGTCGGGCAGGAGGTGAAGCTCGAGCGCCTCGCACGCCTGCAGGCGCAGCTGGAAATCCAGGCGCGCGCGATCAGCGAGGCCATGGTCGGCACGCGTCAGCGGGTACTCATCGAACGGCCGGCCAGGAGAGATGCGCGCGAACTCGCCGGCCGCACGGCGAACAACCGCTGGGTGAATTTCGCAGGCCCCGCGACGCTCATCAACCGCTTCGTCGATATCGAGGTCACCGAGGCGCGCGCCCACAGCCTGCGCGGACGGCTGCTTGAGGCGAGTCGCGACAGCCACGCGCAGACCGGAGCATCCCGCGCGGCAGTGTCAGCCGCGCTGCTCGCCGCGGTCAGCGGCTGAAATGCCCGTGGCCGCACCAGCGTCCGGTTTCCAGCGCGAATTTGCTCTCGAGCCGGCGGATAACGCCCGGCTGGCAAAGCTGTGCGGGCCGCTCGATGCGAACCTGCGCCTGCTCGAGTCGCGACTGGACGTGCGCATTCAGCGCCGCGGCGACAGCTTCCGCGTCAACGGCGCGCAGGCCGCCAATGCGCAGGAACTGCTGCGGGAGCTGTTTCTACTCACCGCCACCGAGGAAGTGACGCCCGAGCGGGTGCATCTCGCGCTGCACGAGCGCGAGTCCGGACCGCCAGCCGCGGGTGAGGATCCGCGCGAGCAGGGCGTGAGTTTGCCGCGCGGCATCCGCGCGCGTGGCGCACACCAGCGCGACTACCTCAAGCACATCCGCAACCGCGATCTGACCTTCGGCATTGGACCTGCGGGCACCGGCAAGACCTATCTCGCGGTGGCCTGTGCGGTGGAGGCGCTGCAGGCCGAGCGCGTGCGGCGGCTCGTCCTGGTGCGGCCGGCCGTGGAGGCGGGCGAGCGCCTGGGATTCCTGCCCGGGGATCTGACGCAGAAAGTCGATCCGTATCTGCGGCCGATTTACGACGCGCTCTACGAGATGATGGGGTTTGATCGCGTAGCACGCTTCATCGAGCGCAGCGTCATCGAAGTCGCACCACTGGCCTTCATGCGCGGCCGCTCGCTCAATGATTCCTTCATCATCCTCGATGAAGCCCAGAACACCACCATCGAGCAGATGAAGATGTTCCTCACGCGCATCGGCTTCGGCTCGCGAGCGGTTGTCACCGGCGACATTACCCAGACGGACCTGCCGGCCGGCCGGCAGTCGGGCCTGAGTCACGTCGTGCAGGTGCTGCACGCGGTGGAGGGGGTGGCGTTCACCTACTTCGACGCGCACGACGTCGTGCGCCACCCGCTCGTGCAGCGCATCGTGCAGGCCTATGAGTCGCGCGGGAGTTCATCGTGAGCGCGGCGGCGCGGCGCACGCCCTTGAGGCTCGTGCAGCTGCAAATGCAGCGCCGCGTCAACGCCTGGTCACCCTCGCCTCGCGAGCTTGCGCGGTGGGCAAGCACGGCGGCGGGCCGGCGCGCGGCCGGCCGTGAACTCGGGCTGCGCGTCGTCGGGGCGCCCGAAAGCCGGCGCCTGAATGCCCACTTCCGCGGCCGTGACCGACCCACCAATGTACTGTCGTTTCCGCCGCTGCGGCTGCCGCGCGCAGCGGCGGGCGCATCGCAGCCGCTCGGGGATCTCGTGATCTGCGCGCGCGTGTTGCGCGCCGAGGCGCGCGCCCAGGACAAGACACTCAGGGCCCACTGGGCGCACCTCATCGTGCACGGCACGTTGCACCTCGTTGGCTACGACCACGAGCGCGACGCCGATGCGCAGCGCATGGAACGGCGCGAAGTCGCGGTGCTCAGGCGCCTCGGCTTTGCCAACCCGTACCGGAGCCCGTAAGCGTGGCGAAGGATCTGAACAGCACCGGGCGCTGGCTGAAACGTCTTACCCAGGGACTCGCGGTCGAGCCCCAGGATCGCGAGCAACTGCTCGGTGTGTTGCGTGAAGCCGGCGAGCGCGGCGTCCTGGACGGTGATGCGCTCACCATGCTCGAAGGGGTGCTCGGGGTCGCGGATCTGCAGGTGCGCGACATCATGGTGCCACGCGGGCAGATGGTGGTCGTGCGGCGCTCGACGCCGGCGTCGCAGATCCTCGCGGTGGTGGTCGAATCCGGCCACTCGCGCTACCCGGTCATGGACGAGGACCGCGACGATATCGTCGGGATTCTGATGGCCAAGGACCTGTTGCGACTCTCCGTCAGCGCCGCGCCGCGCTTCGACATCCGCGAGTACATGCGGCCGGCGCAGTTCGTGCCGGAGTCCAAGCGCCTGAACGTGCTGCTGAAGGAGTTCCGCCGCAACCGCAATCACATGGCGATCGTCGTCGATGAGTACGGCGGCGTCTCCGGGCTGGTCACCATCGAGGACGTCATCGAACAGATCGTCGGCGAGATCGACGACGAGTTCGACGTCGAGGACGTTGAGAACATCCGTCGCGACGGCGAGCGTAAGTTCACGGTGCGCGGCGTGACCCGCATCGATGAGTTCAACGAATACTTCGGCGCGCGGCTCTCCGAGGAGCAGGGCTTCGACACCATTGCGGGTCTGCTCATGCAGCAGCTGGGTCGCCTGCCGCGCCGCGGCGAGACCGCCGGCATCGACGGCTTTGAATTCCAGGTGATGCGGGTCGATCGCGGCCGGATCGACGCGCTGCGGGTGGTCGCGCCGCGCGACGTGCTGCCGCCCGAACAGCATGCCGCCGGCGGCGGCACCTGAGCCGCATGCACGCGCCTCGCGGCACCGCGGCCCCGCTGGCGGGGCACGCCCGCTACGGCCTGCGGCGACCCTCATCGGCGCGCACGCGCGCGCTACTGGCGCTGGGCGCCGGCGCGGCGCTGGCGGCCGCGTTTGCGCCGCTGAACCTGTGGCCGCTGGCGGTGCTGTGCCCGGCGCTGCTCATGTGGCTGTGGCAGGACGCGTCCCCACGCGAGGCCGCGCGCCTCGGCTTCTGGTTCAACGCCGCGACCTTCGCCGCCGGCACTTACTGGCTGTACATCAGCGTTCACGGCTTCGGCGGCGCGCCCATCTGGCTCGCGTTTGTCCTGATGCTCGGACTCGTCGCCATCATGGGTCTGTATCACGCCGCGCTTGGGCTGGTGGTTGCGCGCTGGCTGCCGCGCAGCGGCGTTGCGCGCTGGCTGGTCGCCCTGCCCGCGGGCTGGCTGCTCATCGAGTGGTGGCGCGGCTGGTTCCTGTCAGGTTTTTCGTGGCTGTCGCTCGGCTACTCGCAGACCGATTCGTGGCTCGCAGGCTTCGCACCGGTGGTCGGCGTCTATGGCATCAGTGCGCTGTTGCTCGTGAGCGCCGGCGCCCTCACGACGCTGGTGCTCGGCACGCGCCGCTCGCGCCTCATCGCGACGCTCGTCCTCGTGGTCCCGTGGCTCGGCGGGGCGGCCTTAAGGCAAGTGTCGTGGACCCACGTCAGCGGCCCACCAGTTTCGGTGGCAGTGATTCAGGGCGCGATCCCGCAGGACCAGAAATGGCTCGACAGTAACAAGGACACGACTCTCAAGCTGTACCAGTCCCTCACCGAGAAGGCCCTCGGCGTGCGCCTGATCGTGTGGCCGGAGTCCGCGCCCGCCGACGTCGCCAACGATCTCGTGCCGTACCTCGACAACATCTACGACGAGGCGCGCGCCCATCATTCGGCCCTGGTGCTCGGCGTGCTGCGGGCGGAGAGCGGCGCGGACGAGACGCGCTACTTCAACTCGGTGCTCGCCATGGACGACACGGTGAGCTGGTACGACAAACATCACCTGGTGCCCTTCGCCGAGTTCTTCCCGGTGCCCCATTTCGTGCGCTCGTGGCTGCGGCTCATGAGCCTGCCGTACTCGGACTTCACGCCCGGCGCGGCTGAGCAGCCGCCGCTCGCGGCGGCGCAGCTGCGGCTGGGAGCGACGATCTGCTACGAGGACGCCTACGGCAGCTCCATGCTCGGGGTCCTGCGCCACGCCGATGCGCTCGTCAACGTCACCAACGACGCCTGGTTCGGGCGTTCCACCGCGCGGTACCAGCATTTTCAGATCGTACGCATGCGGGCGCTGGAAGCGGGCCGCTACCTCGTACGGGCCGCCAACGACGGCATTTCGGCGGTCGTGGGTCCCCACGGCGAGGTGCTGGCGCGTGCCCCGGAATTTCTTGCGGCGGTGCTGGTCTCGAAGATCGTGCCCCTTAAGGGCCTGACGCCGTACGCGGTGGTGGGAAACTGGCTCATCGTAAGCCTCGCCGCAATGGCGCTGGCGTACGGACTTTGGCTGCGGCAATGTAGAGACCGACCCGGCGTGGAACCCTCCCCATGAACCCCATGTTCGACTCCTGCTATCCGGCGCTGAAACGGCTGTTTGCCGTGCTGGCGATAGCCGTGGCGCTGGCCGCGTGCTCCAAGGACCTGAGCGCCCAGTCCGAGACCGGCCCCGCCCCGCCCCGCACGGCCTCGATCCTGCCGGCGGACACAGGGCTCGCCAGCGGCACCGCCACGCGCGTGAGCGATCCCGGCTCCCCGGCCGCCGCGGCCGCGCCGCCGGTGGAGGGTATGGTGCGCGCGCTCCCGGACTTCACCCAGCTGGTGGAGAAATACGGGCCGGCGGTCGTCAACGTGGAGGTCATTGAAAAGACTCCCCCAGGCGGGGCCCCGGGGTTGTCGCCGAATGATCCGTTCTATGATTTTTTCAAGCGCTTCGGGGTTCCCGCCCCGGGACAGGGCCCGCGTGGCAACCAGCCGCCGGCCAGGGGCGCAGGTTCGGGCTTCATCATAAGTCCCGACGGTTACATCCTTACCAACACCCACGTGGTGGCAAACGCGGAAACCGTGACGGTGCGGCTCACCGACCGGCGCGAGTTCCAGGCGCGGGTGCTCGGCGCCGATGAGCGCACCGACGTCGCGGTGATCAAGATCAGTGCCACCAACCTGCCGACCGTGCGCCTGGGGGATCCCAGCCGCATCAAGCCTGGCCAGTGGGTACTCGCGATCGGCTCGCCGTTCGGCTTCGACAACAGCGTTACCGCCGGCATCATCAGCGCCACATCGCGCTCGCTGCAGGGCGAGAACTACGTGCCGTTCATCCAGACCGACGTGGCCGTGAACCCGGGCAACTCCGGCGGCCCGCTCTTCAACATGTCGGGCGAAGTGATCGGCATCAACTCGCAGATCTTCAGCCGCACGGGCGGTTTCATGGGGCTGTCGTTTGCGATCCCGATTGATGTGGCCAAGAACGTCGAGGAGCAGATCATCAGGACCGGCCGGGTGGTGCGCGGCCGCATCGGCGTGACCATCCAGGACCTGAACGCGCAGCTCGCGGAGTCCTTCGGTCTTGACCGCCCGCGCGGTGCGCTCGTGTCCTCGGTGGAGAAGGACAGCCCGGCGGCGCGCGCCGGTGTGCAGCCTGGCGATGTCATCCTGAGTGTTGGCGGACACGCCATCGAGCACTACGGAGAGCTTTCGGGTGCCATCGCGACCATGAAGCCAGGCCAGGATGCGACGCTGCAGCTGTGGCGCGGCGGACACCAGCAGGACGTCATAGTCAGGATCACCGAGCTCAAGGACCAGCCGCCGACTGCCGCCAACCCGGCAGTTCCACCAGGTCACGGCGCCAGCAGCCACGCGAGCGTGCTCGGACTTACCGTGCGCGCACTCACCGCTGCCGAGAAGAGTCAGGCCGGGGCGCCGCAGGGGGGGCTGCTGGTCGAGGAGGTCACCGGACCCGCCGCGGCCGCCGAGGTTGAGCCCGGGGATGTGATCCTGGGTGTCAATGGCAAGCGCGTGCACACGACGCAGGAACTGCAGGATGCGGCCAAGTCCGCCGGCAAGAACGTGGCGCTTCTGGTCCAGCGCGAGGACGCCCAGATTTTCATCCCGCTGCGCCTGCCCTAGACAACCATGCAAGACAGCTACGATCACGCGGCCGTCGAGCGCGCCGCGCAACAGCATTGGCGGGAAGCGCGCGCCTTCGAGGTGCGCGAGGATCCCTCGCGGCCGAAGTTCTATTGCCTGTCGATGCTGCCGTACCCTTCCGGCCGCCTGCACATGGGCCACGTGCGCAACTACACCATCGGCGACGTGCTGGCGCGCTACATGCGCATGCAGGGACACAACGTACTGCAGCCGATGGGTTGGGATGCGTTCGGTCTGCCGGCCGAAAACGCCGCGATCACCAACGGGGTTCCGCCGGCGAAGTGGACGCGGCAGAACATCGCGTACATGCGCGGCCAGATGCAGCTACTGGGTTTCGCGATCGACTGGAGCCGCGAGCTGGCCACCTGCGACCCGTCCTACTACCACTGGAACCAGTGGTTGTTCCTGCGCATGCTCGAGAAGGGCATCGCCTACCGCAAGACCGGGGTCGTGAACTGGGATCCGGTGGATCAGACCGTGCTCGCCAACGAGCAGGTGATCGACGGTCGCGGCTGGCGCACCGGCGCGCCGGTCGAGAAGCGCGAGATTCCGACCTATTACCTCAACATCACGCGCTACGCCGACGAGTTGCTGGCGGCGCTGGCAGGGCTTGGCGGCTGGCCGGAGCGCGTGCGCGTCATGCAGGCGAACTGGATCGGCAGGAGCGAAGGCTGCGAGATCGAGTTCCCGTACGCGCCGGATGCGCGCGCCGCCGCGGGCGCCGACGCGACGCTGAAGGTTTTCACCACCCGCGCCGATACGCTCTTCGGGGCCACCTTCATGGCGATCGCGGCCGAGCACCCGCTGGCGCAGGCCGCAGCCACGACCCGCCCGGCACTCGCGGGCTTCATCGCCGAGTGCCGCCGCGGCAGCATCATGGAAGCCGACCTCGCCACCCAGGAAAAAAAGGGCATGGCGACGGGACTGCACGTGCTGCATCCCTTCACCGGCGCGCAGCTGCCGGTGTGGGTCGCCAACTACGTGCTCATGGGCTACGGCGAAGGCGCCGTCATGGGCGTGCCCGCGCACGACGAGCGTGATTTCGAGTTCGCGCACTCGAACGCGCTGCCAGTGGTGACGGTGGTGCGTTCCGCCAACGGTGCATATGAAGAAGTGCGTGCCCCGTGGATCGCCGCTTACGCCGACTACGGCGTGACGGTCAACTCCGGTGCGTTCTCGGGCCTGAGCTTCCAGGCGGCGGTGGACGCGATCGCCGCGGCGCTGGAGAAACACAACCTCGGGCGCAAGCGCGTGCACTATCGCCTGCGGGACTGGGGCATCTCAAGGCAGCGCTACTGGGGTTGCCCGATCCCGATCATCCACTGTGGGCAGTGCGGGCAGGTGCCGGTGCCGGATGAGCAGTTGCCGGTGGTGCTGCCGGAGGAGCTGGTGCCCGACGGCAGCGGCAATCCGCTCGCGAAGTCGCGCGCCTTCTACGAGTGCAGCTGCCCGAAATGCGGCAAGCCGGCACGACGTGAAACCGACACCATGGACACCTTCGTCGACTCGTCCTGGTACTTCCTGCGCTATGCGTGCGCGGATGCCGCGCAGACCATGGTGGATCAGCGCGTCGACTACTGGCTGCCCGTGGACCAGTACATCGGCGGCATCGAGCACGCCATCCTGCACCTGCTGTATTCGCGTTTCTGGACGCGCGTGATGCGCGACATGGACCTGGTGAAGCTCAGCGAGCCGTTCGCGAAGCTGCTGACGCAGGGCATGGTGCTCAACGACATCTATTCGGCGCAGCCCGCGGGCGCGCGCAAGCGCTACTTCAACCCGGCGGATGTCGATGTGCGTCGCGGTGCGGATGGCGCGGAAGTTTATGAGGTCACCACCGCCGAAGGCACGCTCACGGTCCAGCACGAGGGCCTGGGCAAGATGTCGAAGTCGGAGGGCAACGGGGTCGATCCGGAAGGGCTGATCGAGCGCTTTGGCGCCGACACCGCGCGGCTCTTCACGATGTTTGCCTCGCCGCCGGAGCAGACACTCGAGTGGTCCGACGAAGGCGTGCAGGGCGCCTCGCGCTTCATCAAGCGCCTGTGGCACGCGGTCTACGAGCACGCCTCCGCGGGCCCGGCGCCGCGCCTTGATCGCGGCGCACTCGGCGACGCGCAGCGGGAACTGCGCCGCGCAGCCCACCAGGCGCTCGCCAAGGCCACCGACGACATCGGCCGGCGCCGCAATTTCAACACCGCGATCGCGGCCGTGATGGAACTGCTCAACTCGATCAGCCGCTGCGGCGATGCGAGCCCGCAGGGGCGCGCGGTGCGACAGGAAGCGCTCGAGATCGCAACCCTGGTGCTCGCACCCATCACGCCGCACGTATGTCATGCCCTGTGGCAGGGCCTGGGCCACGGCACAGCGCTGGTCGATGAGCGCTGGCCGGTTCCGGACCCGCAGGCGCTGACGCAGCAGGCGGTCGAGATCGTGCTGCAGGTGAACGGCAAGCTGCGCGGACGCATCAGCGTCCCGGTCGACTCCGATGAGGCGGCGGTGCGCGCGGCGGCGCTCGCGCACGAGCACGTGCGCAAGTTCGTGGCGGACCAGCCGGTGCGTCGCGTCATCGTCGTGCCCGGCAAGCTCGTGAACGTGGTGGTATGAACCGGGCTGCGGCAAGGCTGCTGGCCTTGAGCGCCGCGCTGCTGCCGGCGGCCTGCGGTTTTCACCTGCAGGGCCATACCCCGCTGCCCGCGGCCGTGAAGACCCCCTACGTGGAGGCCCAGGACCGCCAGAGCATTTTCACTCAGAGCCTGCGGCATGCGCTCCTGTCCAACGGCGCGCAGCTCGCTGACGCGAAGGACCAGTCGTCCGCGGTGGTGCGAATCGTCAAGGAAAACTACAAGAAGCGCGTGCTGTCGGTGTCGGCGACCAATCAGCCCAACGAGTACGAGATCACCTACACGATTACCTTCGCCGTCACCGCCGGGGATAAGGACCTTCTGCCGCCGGAGGACATTTCCGCCATCCGCACTTACAGCTTCGACGAGCGGCTGCTGCTCGCGAAGGGTCACGAAGAGGATCTGCTGCGCGCCGACATGGCGCGCGATCTCGCCGACCGGGTCATGCGGCGCCTGGCGAGCCTGTAAGGAAAGTCCGCGGTGGTGCTGCTGCTGAACGCTTGCCACCGCCTGGCGGTGGCGCTGCTTTTGAATCGTTTCGGGCTGGCACTCACCCTCACCGCGCCCGGGCAGATCATTCCTGGCTCCTACTGGGGGGAGAGCGAGGCGGGCTTGATGGGAAACCGCCTGTACGCGCGCCTCGATACGCCGCTGCATTCAGTGCTGCACGAGGCCAGTCACTTCATCTGCATGACGCCGGAACGGCGCGTGGGCCTCGACCGCGACGCGGGCGGGGACGACGCGGAGGAGTCCGCCGTGTGTTATCTGCAGGTGCTGCTGGCGGGCGAGTTGCCGGGCGTCGGCCGGGCGCGGCTGTTCGCCGACATGGATGCCTGGGGTTATAGCTTCAGGCTTGGCAGCACGCGGGCGTGGTTCGAAAGTGACGCCGCGGATGCACGTGAGTGGCTGCTCGAGCGCGGGATCACGGATGGCGCCGGCGCGCTGACCGGCACGGTAAGAACATGAGCGGCCGCCAGCGGCACCCTCATGCCTCTAAAGGCGCATTTCGGGTGCGATTCATGTCATGGGTATGCGTGGCGCTGGTCGGACGGATTTATGCGACGGGCGGCCTTCGGTATGTGCGGCGCAGCCAGGAAATGGGCGGCGCAACGCGCTAGACTCTGCGGCGGTCTATGCTGCCGCTGCCGTAAATATGCGTCGATTGGGTCTCTCGTGGGTGCTGTCGCTGTCGCTGTTGCTCGCCCAGCACGGCGCGATGCTGCACGAGTTCAGCCACCTGACCCATGCCGGCCACAGCGCCGGAGCGGCGCTGAACGCGGAGCTGCAAGCTGCTGAAGGCGGTTCGTGCCCGACCTGCGAAGCGTTTGCGCAGATTGCAAACCCTGCGGCCGCCGGGGCTACCGACCTCACGGTTTGTCCGGCCGCACTCATCCCCGCTCCGCATCCCTGCTTCACTATCGCCGGCGCTGACGCGCCGACCCCCCGCAGTCGCGGCCCCCCGCAAGCCTGAACCGAGCTTTCGTTCCCGAAAGATGCAGCGCCCGAATGTGGTGCTGCCTGAGGTTTCAGTTCTTGCGGAGTAGTTCATGGTTAATTCCCTATCCCGGGGCACCGCGCTTGGCGCGGTCGCCGTAGGCGTCCTCCTCGGCGCGCCCGGAATGTTGGCGGCGCCCGCGGTTCAGGCCGCCGACGATTCTGCAGCTGACAGCGCGTCCAGCAGTGCCGCGGCTCCGCCCACGTCCGGCGAGCTGGCGGAAATAGTGGTCACGGCGAGGCGACTCAACGAGGCGCGTGCCGAGATCGAGACGCAGACCGGCGCCTCGACCTACACCATCACGAGCGATGCAATTGCCGCGGCCCCTGGCGGCGACAACGTGCAGCTCAATCAGGTGCTGTTGCAGGCGCCGGGCGTGGTACAGGACTCTTTCGGGCAGCTGCACGTGCGCGCCGATCACAATGATCTGCAATACCGCCTGAACGGCATCATCCTGCCCGAGGGCATCAGCGTCTTCAGCCAGACCTTGAGCCCGCGGTTGATTTCCTCCCTGAGCCTCATCACCGGCGCGCTGCCGGCGGAATACGGCCTGCGCACCGCCGGGATTATCGACCTCACTACCAATAGCGGCCTGCTGCAGCCCGGTGGCGAGATCTCGCTCTATGGCGGCAGCCACGGAACGTTTCAGCCGGCGGCCGAGTACGGCGGCAGCTCCGGCAATTTCAGCTACTACGTGAGCGGCGACTACAAGAGCAATGATCTGGGCATTGAATCGCCGGACGGCAGTTCAAACCCGCTGCACGATCATTCGACGCAGGCTCACGGCTTCGCCTATTTCGAAGATATCCTCAATCCAACCAACCGCCTGTCACTGATCATCGGCACTTCCAACGACGCGTTCCAGATTCCGAATCAGCGCGGCCTGCAGCCCGGCACGGGCTATAACTACCTGGGCCAGAGCGCGTTCCTCAGCGACGACCTCAATGAGACCCAGCATGAGCTGGCTTCGTACGTGGTGGTCGGGTGGCAGCACTCGCAAGGGGCGCTCAACTGGCAGACCTCGCTATCGGCGCGCTACACCACACTGCATTTCGCGCCCGAGTGGATTGGGGATGTGCTCTACAACGGTATCGCCCAGGACGCGTACAAGAAGGACACCGCCCTGGCGTGGCAAACCGACGCCTCCTACAAGCTCGGCGCAACGCATACGGTGCGCGCCGGATTCTTCTTGCAGCACGACAGCTCCGCCAGCGACACGACTTCGCAGGTGCTGGCGATCGATGCCCTGGGCGCGCAGACCAGCAACGTTCCGCTGACCGTCGTCGACAACGGCACCCAGGCGCAGCAGATCGAGAGCATCTATCTACAGGATGAGTGGCAAGTGCTCTCGCCGCTGACCATCAACTACGGCCTGCGCTTCGATCACTACAGCGCCTTTTCGAGCGGCAGCCAGCTCAGCCCGCGCCTCAACTTCGTCTGGAAGCTCGATTCCGGCACGACGGTGCATGGCGGCTACTCGCGCTACTTCACCCCGCCGCCGTTCGAGCTGGTCGGCAGCGAGACCTTCACGAAATTCACCGGCACCTCAGCGCTGCCGCCCGGCTCGGTCACGCTGGACACGCCGCCCTTTGCCGCGCGCGCCAACTACTACGACTTCGGCCTGCAGCAGAAGCTGCTGGACAACGCCCTGACCCTGGGCATCGACAGCTTCTACCAGCAGGCGCAGCATCTGATCGACGAAGGACAGTTCGGCGCGCCGATCATTCTCACGCCGTTCAACTACCGCGACGGTCTCATCGGCGGCGTTGAATTCACCGCCAACTACTCGGTCGAGAAGTTCTCCGCCTACGGCAATTTGTCGTTTCAGGCCGCCCACGGCAAGGGCATCGAATCGGCGCAGTTCAACTTCAGCCAGTACAAGCTCGACTACGTCGCCGACAACTACATCCATCTCGATCATGAAGGACGGGTGTCGGCGTCGGGCGGCGTCTCGTATCTATGGCGCGGGACGCGCTTCAGTGCCGACATGTTGTTCGGTACCGGCCTGCGCGCCGATCAGATCCTGCCGGACGGTACCGACATCCCGAACGGCGCTCACCTTCCCAGCTACACCCAGATCAATCTCGGTGTGAGTCACGCCTTCAATCTCGCCGGCAGGGCCCCGCTGACGGTGCGCTTCGACGTCGTCAACGCGTTCGACGAGGTTTACCAGATCCGCAACGGCACCGGTATTGGCGTCTTTGCGCCGCAGTACGGGCCGCGCCGCGGATTCTTCGGCGGACTGGCCTGGCAGTTCTGAGGCTTGGAGGCCGCGGGTGGCCGGGTCGAAAACTGCCCCGTCCCCCGTCGATGGTTGATAATGACCTTGAGGACGCGTCCCGCGGGCGCGCCACGACGAGGTCCCTTGAAGTTCACCTCCGAATCGCTTAGCGCTCACCTCGGGGAACGCTTGTTGCCGGTGTATCTCGTGTCCGGGGACGAGCCGCTGCTGGCGGGCGAAGCGGCCGACGCCGTGCGCCTCCGGGCGCGCGCTGCTGGGTTCACCGAGCGCGAGGTGTATTTCATCGAGCGCGTCACGGACTGGGATGACGTGCGCGCCTCGGCCGCGAACCGCTCGCTGTTTGGCTCGCGGCGGGTGTTGGAGGTCCGCCTCGCCAGCGGCAAGCCCGGCGTGGCCGGCAACGCCGCGCTCGTCAAGCTCCTGGGCACCGCCGATCCTGACACCGTGTTTCTCATTCTCGCGCCGCGCCTCGACCGCGACGCGCACAACGCCGAATGGGTGCGCGCCGTGGACACCAGGGGCGGCTGGGTGCAGGTGTGGCCCGTGGATGCTGCGCGGCTGGTCGGCTGGCTCAAAGGCCGCTGCCGCAGAATGAAACTCGAGGTGAGCGATGAGGCGCTCAAGGTGCTGGCCGCGCGCACCGAGGGGAACCTGCTCGCCGCACACCAGGAGCTGGCGAAGCTCGCGCTGTCGGCGCACGCACAGCTGATCGCCCCGCAAGAGGTGCTGGCGAGCGTCGCCGACAGTGCCCGCTTTGATGTGTTCCAGCTCGGGGAAGCGGCCCTCTCAGGGGACACACCGCGCGCGCTGCGTGTGCTCGCGGGCCTGCGCGCCGAAGGGACCGAACCGACGCTGGTGCTGTGGGCGCTCAACAAGTCGCTGCGCGATGTGTGGCAGGCCCGCGCCGGCGCCCGGGCGCCCGCCTGGCAACGCCAGGGTGCTGCGCTCGAGCGGGCGGTGCAACGCGCGCCGCGTCTGCCTTTCGCAGCGCTCGCGCGGCGTGCCGAGCGCGCTGACCGCATGATCAAGGGGCGCGCGCCGGGGAACGCCTGGGATGAGCTGGCGCTGCTGGCGGCGGACATCTGCGCCACGCCGGCGCTGCCGCAGCCGGGCGTGCCGCGGGCCGCGGCGCGCTAGCGATCCATGCAACCCATCGGTCTTTTCGGCGGTACCTTCGATCCGATCCACTGCGGGCACCTGCGCACCGCTTTCGAGCTGTGGCAGGAGCTGCAGCTCGCGGAGGTGCGGTTTTTGCCGACCGGCAACCCGCCGCACCGCGAGCATCTGTACGCGGACGCTCAGCAGCGCCTGCAGATGGTGCGCGCCGCCATTGCTGATCAGCCGCGCTTCGTAGTCGACGATCGCGAGGTGCGCCGTAGCGGCGTTTCCTACTCCGTGGATACGCTTGCGGAGATGCGCGCCGAACACCCGCGGGCGTCGCTGTGCCTGCTGCTCGGGATGGACGCGTTCCTCGGCCTGCCGGGCTGGCATCGCTGGCGCGAACTACTCGACCTCGCGCACATAGTCGTGGCCCACCGGCCTGGCTGGCGTGCGCCGACCATGGGTCCACTGGGCGAACTCATGGTCGATCACGGCACGGGTTCCGTGCGCGAACTGCATGAGCGGCCCGCCGGCTGCGTGTACGTGCATGCGGTCACGCAGCTGGAGATTTCATCCACCGAACTGCGTGCCCTGATTGTCGCGGGCCGCGACCCGCGCTATCTGGTTCCCGACCCGGTGAGGCAGATCATTCTCGAAACGAGGTGCTATGCTCCACGCGGGGGCCCATAAGGCCCGCAACAACTGCAAAGGCCACAGGAGAATCCACGTAAGCACATGATTACCCGCAAACGCCTGCGCCCCGTGGAGGAGCGCGCCTCGCCGTTGCAACAAGCCGTGACGACCGCGCTCGATGACATGAAAGCCGTGAATATCAGGGTGCTCGACGTTCGGGGGCTCACCGATATTGCCGACACGATGGTTATCGCGTCCGGCAACTCCGACCGCCACGTGCGCTCGATCGCCGAGCGCGTCGCGGCCAAGGCCAAGGCCGCCGGGTTCCGGCCACTCGGAACCGAAGGGACGCGCGACGGGGAATGGGTGCTGGTGGATCTGCAGGATATCCTGGTGCACGTGATGCTGCCGCGGGTGCGCGAGTTCTACGGCCTCGAACACCTGTGGGACAACGGCGCTGCCGCACCGGTTGCGGCCGTCCCGGCGGTTGCCGGCGCCTCCGCACGGCGGCGGCGCAGCGCGCGCTAACCCTTCCAAGCATGCGGCTGCGCGTAATCGCCGTCGGCACCCGACCGCCGGCCTGGGTGCGCACCGCTACCGAGGAATACCTGCAGCGTCTGGCGCCGCTGTCGGCCGCCCTCACGGAAATTCCGCCCGGCACGCGCAGCACCCGCGGCACGTCGCACCAGGCAATCGCCGCGGAAGGCAAGCGCCTGCTCGGTGCGCTCAAGGCCGGGGAGCATGTCACGACGCTCGATGAGCGCGGCCGCGAGCTGTCGACGCGGGAACTTGCCGCCTGGCTTGGCCAGCGCATGCAGGACGGCCGGGATCTTGCGTTTCTGATCGGCGGGCCGGATGGCTTTGCCACCGAGGTCCTGGCACGCAGCGACTTCACGCTTTCACTGTCACGCCTGACGCTGCCCCATGCCCTGGTCCGGGTGCTGCTCGTCGAGCAGCTCTACCGCGCCCACAGCATACTGGGCAACCACCCCTATCACCGCGACTGATGAAATCCGATCCCGCCGCCGCACTGTGCCTGGCCTCGGTCTCACCGCGGCGCCGGGAGCTCTTGACCCAGATTGGCGTTCGCTACCTCGTCGCGGCGGCGGACATCGATGAAACGGTGCGGCCCGGAGAGCGGCCTTGCGACTACGTAGCCCGCATGGCGCGCGACAAGGCGCTGGTGGTGCGCGCCCGCGGCATGACTCTGCCGGTGTTGGCGGCGGACACGACGGTCGTCGTGGACGAGGTGATCTGCGGCAAGCCGCGCGGCGAGGCCGATTGCGTCGCCATGCTGCAGCGCCTGTCAGGCCGCACGCACCAGGTGCTCACCGCGGTCGCGCTGGCCGGAGTGCACGGCGTGGACGAGCTCTTAAGCGCAAGCACGGTGCGCTTCCGGGCCTTGAGCGCCGCCGAGTGCGTCGCCTACTGGCGCGGTGGTGAGCCGCGCGACAAGGCCGGGGGTTACGCCATTCAGGGTCATGGCGCGGTCTTCATCGAACACCTGAGCGGCAGCTACTCCGGCGTCATGGGACTGCCGCTGTTCGAGACCGCGCAGCTCCTGCACGCGGCCGGAGTCCCGTGCGGACAGCGCACCGCTGACGGCGGGGAGGCCGCGTGAGTCTCGAGATCCTGGTCAACGTAGCGCCCCGCGAGACGCGCGCGGCGATCCTCGACAACGCGGTGGTGCAGGAAATCCACATCGAACGCAGCAGTCGCCGCGGACTCGTGAGCAATCTGTACAAGGGACGCGTATCGCGCGTGCTGCCGGGCATGCAGGCGGCGTTCGTGGAGATCGGGCTGGAACGCACGGCGTTCCTGCACGCGGCGGATATCGCGGCGCGGGTAGCGGACGACACGGTGCTGAGCGCCCCGGCCGCCGTGGCGGCCATGCAGGACATCCGGCGGCTGGTCAATCCCGGCGATGAGATCCTGGTGCAGGTGATCAAGGACCCGATCGGCAGCAAGGGCGCGCGTCTCACGACCTTTATCGCGCTGCCCTCACGCTACCTCGTCTACATGCCGCGCGGGGAAGCGATCGGTGTGTCGGCGCGCATCGAGGACGAGGCCGAGCGTGCGCGTCTCAAAGCGGTGCTCGGCGAGCTGCTGGACGCTGACAGCGCGGGGGGCTACATCGTGCGCACCGCAGCCCAGGGTGTCTCGATGCAGAGTCTGCGCGAGGACATGGCGTACCTTGCGAAGTTGTGGGGACACGTGCGCGAGCGTGCCGCGCAGGTGAGTTCAGGCGCGGTGGTGCACGAGGACCTGCCGCTGAGCTTGCGGGTGCTGCGGGATGAGCTGACCCACGGCGTCAGCCGCGTGCTGGTTGACTCGCCAGGTGAGCACGCGCGCATGCAGGAGTTTGCCGCCGCCTTCATGCCGGAAGCGGCGCCGGTGATCGAGCTGTACAGCGGCGCGCGGCCGATTTTCGATCTCAACGGCGTCGAGGAGGAAATCGTCAAAGCGCTCGACCGCAAGGTGCCGCTGAAATCCGGCGGCCACCTGGTGATCGACCAGACCGAGGCGATGACCACCATTGACGTCAACACCGGCGCCTACGTCGGGCACCGCAATCTCGAGGAAACCATCTTCCGCACCAATCTCGAGGCGGCGGTGAGCATCGCGCGGCAGCTGCGGCTGCGCAATCTTGGCGGCATCATCATCATCGACTTCATCGACATGCGCGATGAGCCGCATCGGCGCGCGGTGCTGACGGCGCTCGAACGCGCGCTGGCCGGCGACCGCGCCCAGACGCACATCGTGAGCCTCTCCCCGCTGGGGCTGGTGGAGATGACCCGCAAGCGCACCCGCGAGAGCCTGGAACATCTCTTGTGTGAACCGTGTCGAAGCTGCGAAGGGCGCGGCTTCATCCGCACCCCCGAAACAGTGTGCCACGAGATTTTTCGGGAGATTGTGCGACAGAGCCGACAGTTTGCGAGCCGTGAGCTGCTGATACTCGCTCACCAGGACGTCGTGGACCGCCTGCTCGATGAGGAGTCCGCCACTCTGGGCGAGCTTGAGGCGCAGGTCGGCCGTCCGATCCGCCTGCAGGTCGAGGCGCTCTACGGCATTGACCAGTACGACGTCGTACTCGTTTAAGGCATGACCGTGACTGTTACGCCAGCAGAGCCGGCTGCCGGGCCGGCGTCCCCTGCCGCCGCGCGCGCGAGGCGGCCTGAGTGGCGCTGGCTTGCGGTAACGCTGGGCTGCATGTTCAGCCTGGTCACCGTCGTATGGCTCGTCTACGAGCTAGCGGTGGCGCGCCTTCCCGAACATCGCGCCGCGCTCGAGGCGCTGGTGCGCGATGAAACCCGCCTTGATCTGCGCTTCTCCAGGCTGCGTCTGCGCTGGGGCTGGTACGGCCCGGAATGCGTGTTCCGCGACGTGGAGCTTGGTGAGCCCGCGGCGGGGGCGTTTCTGGTGCGTGCTCCGGAACTCGTCGTCGGCCTCGACCTGTGGCGGATGCTGCGCACCGGCCAGCCCGAAGCCGGCCGCATCACCCTGGTGGCACCGGACATCGTGCTGCATGCGGACGCCGACACCGGCACCGCCATCCTCGACGCCAACCCGGCCCGTGCGCCTGGCCCGGATACACCGCTGTGGACTGCGGCCGCGCAGGCGCTGTCGCGCTGGCGCGGCGGACGCATCGACATCGAGGGCGGGACACTGCACTGGCCGAGCGCGGCCGCGCCAGTGCCGCTCAGCCTGGGACTGCGGCACGTAACACTGCGCCGCCTGGGCGCACAGTGGAGCGCCGATGCCGACGTGCAGCTGCCGGAGAGCCTGGGAGCGAGCGCGCACCTGACTTTGCTCATGCAGGGCGATCCGGCACAGGCCGCGAGCACCAGCGGGACGTTCCGGTTGCAAGCGCAGCGGCTGGAATCAGCGCTGTGGCGTAGCGCATTTGCAGACTCTGCGGTGACGGAATTTCTGCCGCAGGCGGGGATCGCCGACATCGACATGCGGGTGCAATTCGCCGCCGGGCGCCTGGTAGCAAGTGAGGGCAACGTAAACGCCGCGGCTCTGGAGTGGGCGCCGCGCGCAAGCGGTGCCGCCGCGCTCGTCCTGCCGCGGCTGCGCGCCGCGTGGCAGCTCGCAACACCGGCCGGCGCGTGGCACCTGAGCGTCAGCGGTCTTGAGCTGGATCGCTCCCCACAGCCTGCATCCTTGGTCATCGATGCGCCTGCAGACATGCACAGCGCCACTGGCGCCGTGCATCTGGCGCCGCTCGCGCTACTCATGGATATCGCCCGCTGGCGCGACGCCGGGCTGCCGTTGCGCGACCTTGAACTGGGTGGAATGGTCACGGCGCTCTCGTTCGACTGGAGCGCGCGGCGCGCGGCCGGCGAGCGCCTGCAGGCTGCGGCGCAACTCGACGCCCTGTCGCTGGCGGGCGTCGGCGGCATCCTTGCCGGCCTGGCGGGGCGGGTATCGGTGCGCGACGCATCATTCAACGCCGAGCTGCGCGCCGAGGATGCGCAGCTCACGCTGCTGCGCGCGGAACCCGTCAGGCTTGCCGGGCTCAAGGTTGCCGCGCACGTGACCGGCGGCGCAAGCGCCGGCGGCTGGCAGCTCAGGAGCGAAGATGTACGCATCCGGCAAGGGGAGGCGAGCCTGGTCGCATCCGCGACTCTCGGCGCGCATCCGCGGGATGCGCATCCCGGGATTGACGCCAGAGCGACGCTGCAGCAGGCCGATGTGGCGTTACTCACGCAGCTCCTGGGTCCGGCGGCGGCGAGCGTGTTCGGCGCTTCCGGGCCGCATGTGACGGCGGGCCGCGTCGCCGACGCGCAGCTCACGCTGCGCGGTCCGTTGGATGCCGCGGTGCCGTGGAGTGACGGCAGCGTGTTCCGCGGCACGCTCGAGCTGCGCGACGCCGCCGTAGCCGCCGGCGATTCCTGGCCCGAGGTGCACGGCCTTGACGCGCACCTCGAGTGGCGCGGCCCGCGCATTCACGCTGCGCTCGAGTCGGCGAGCGCCGGCACCTGGCGGTTGTCTGCTGCGAGTCTGGATTGGGACGCGCTGGGGGTGGGCGGTGCGCATCTTAAGGGGCGCTTCAAGGGCGCAACCGAGGAGGCACTCGGCTGGATGCGCGAGCGTCCGCAGCTCTACGCCGCGGCGCCGGCTATCGGGAATCTGGATCTGTCGGGTGAGGCGCTGCTGGATGTGGATGTCACGATCCCGGGCGGCGCCGCGTCGCCGGGGCACCCGCACGCGCACCTCACCGCACTCCTCGACGGGGTGCGCCTGACCCCGCTCGCGGGACTGCCGCCGATCCACGATCTGTCGGGCACGCTCGCATTCAGCGACGGCCGCGTGCGCCGCTCGACGCTCTCGGGCCAGTGGCTCGGGGGTCCGGTCGCCTTGAATATTGCCGAGCATCGCGAGCACGGCGCGACCGGGCTCTTGATCTCCAGCCGCGGCCTCATGAACGCGCGCGAGGCGTTGCTTGCTGCGGGCGGCAGTGTCGAGGCGGCGCCGTTGCAGGGCAACGCCGAGTGGACCGCGTCGCTGGATATGCCCGCGGCGACGGATCCACGCCAGGCACGCTGGCGGATCCGCGCCGATTCAAACCTGGTGGGTGTCAGCAGCCGCCTTCCCGAGCCGTTTGCCAAGACACAAGGCGCAGCGCTTGCGCTGCGCATTGAGGCCCAGGGCAGCACTGACAACGGTCAGTTGCGGGTGAGCCTGGGCGAGCGCTTACGCGGTGTGGCCGCCGTCACGCGCAGCGGCAACACCTGGCGCATCAAGCGCGGCGCGGTGCGCCTCGCCGCCAGCGTCCCGCCCCTGCCGCAGACACCGGTGGTGCTCGTCGAGGGCGCCGTCGGCCGGCTTGATCTGCCGGCGTATCTGGCGTTGTGGCGCCGGGCTGGCGCCGATGAGGCGCTGCCGGCTGTGCAGGGTCGCTTCACGTCCGAGCAGCTCCTCATTGGCAGCCACAACTACGCCAATGTCACGGTGACCGCGGATGCCACGCACGGCAGCGGCCAGGTGCAGATCCAGTCGGCCGAGCTCTCAGGTCTCGCCCGCTGGCCAGCGCCAGGCGCCGCGGCTGCGGTGCACTTCACGACACTCAACGTCGCCCAGCTGACCGACGTGGCACTCGGCGCCGGCATCGTGGACGCCCTGGGCGCGGACCTCGTGGTCTCGGCGGACGAGCTGCAGTGGCAAGGGCGTCCGCTCGGCCGCTTTGCGGCGCGCGTCAGCGTGACCGGCGAGCGCCTCGAGATGCGGGACCTGGAGCTCGTCGGCCCGAGCGACCGAACCATCGCCAGTGCCCGCTGTCAGGGCGGCGATTGCGGGGTGAAATTCTCGCTGGAGAGCACGGACGTCGCGGCAACCCTCAGCCGGTTCGGGCTGCGCCCCGACTTAAGCGCCAGGCACGCCCAGCTGACGGCAGATGTGCACTGGCCACGGGGGAGCGAGGCCACCCTTGCACTCCTGAACGGGCGGCTCCATATGCAGCTGCTGGACGGTGAAACCCGAGCCGCGAGCGCCACGGCGGCCGCGGAGGAGTTTGCGCTGCTCGCCGTGCCGGCGCTCGTCAGGGGCCTTGGCACGTCCACGCGCGCCGCAGGACAGCCGGAACTGCGTTTCGCGAGCCTGAGTGCAGATTTTTCGCTGCACGACGGACTGGCGGAAACTTCCGATCTGCACTGCGATGGGGACGCTGAGATCCTCATGCGCGGGCGGGTCGGGCTCACCGCCCGCAACTATGACGCGGAAGCCTGGATCTTGAGCGGCGAGGAGCGCCTGCCGGCGGCGGTGCGAGGCCTTGGGCCAACGCCGCGGATCGCCGCGTTGTGGATGTCGCTGCGCGAGCTCTTCACCGGATCTGCGGCGCAGCGCGCGGGCGCCGCGGCGTTGCGCCTGCAAGGCACGTGGGATGATCCGGTGGTGGTGTCCGCCGACTGAGGTTGCGAACAGCAGGAAAGCACATGAAAGTTGCCGCGATACAAATGACGTCAGGCCCCGAGGTGAGCGCGAATCTCGAGCAGGCGCGGGAGCTGCTTGAAGAGGCCGCCGCCCGCGGTGCGCGGCTCGCGGCCCTGCCTGAGAACTTCTCTTTCATGGGACTCAAGGATGCGGACAAACGCGCGGTCGCCGAAGCCGACGGCCAGGGCCGCGCACAGGACTTTCTGGCGGACATCTCGCGGCGGCTGAAGCTGTGGATCGTCGGCGGCACCGTGCCACTGCGCGCCGGCGCCGCTGGCGACGGACGGGTTGCCGCCGCCTCGCTCGTGTACGACCCGGATGGCCGGCGTGCCGCCCGCTACGACAAGATTCACCTGTTCGATGTCGACATTCCGGGTCGCATCGAGGCCTACCGTGAATCGCGGCACGTGGCCCCCGGGGCGGCCGCGGCCGTGGTGGATACCCCGGCCGGCAGGCTCGGACTCTCGGTGTGCTACGACGTGCGCTTTCCGGAGTTGTACCGGTATTTGAGCGCCGCAGGCGCGCAGCTACTGGTGGTACCGTCGGCGTTTACCGCGCCCACCGGGCGCGCGCACTGGGAGACCTTGCTGCGCGCCCGGGCCATCGAAAATCTGTGTTATGTTCTCGCGCCCGCGCAGTCGGGCTTCCATCCGGGCGGACGTGAGACTTACGGCGACAGCATGATTGTCGACTACTGGGGACGGGTCCTGCAGCGCGTGCCGCGCGGCCGCGGCTGCGCGGTCGCGGACGTGGATCTCTCCCGCCAGGCCGGAGTCCGCGAGAGCTTTCCGGCGCTCGCGCATCGTGCCTTCGCCAACAACACCCATGAATGAGACACCCGACAACGATCCCTTGCGCCTGGCGCGCGATCTGATCCTGCACCCGAGCGGACTGGACGAGCGGCGTCTCGATCAGGTGTTCGGCGAGGTGCTCGCGCACTCGGTGGATTTCGCCGACCTGTACTTCCAGCTCACGCATCAGGAGTCCTGGGCGCTGGAGGACGGTATCGTCAAGGACGGTACCGCCAGCATTGAACAGGGCGTCGGTGTGCGGGCACTTGCCGGTGAGAAGACCGGCTTCGCTTACTCCGATGAGATTCTGGCTCCCGCGCTCGAGGAAGCCTCGCGCGCGGCGCGCGCGATCGCGGTGCACGGCGGTGAACGCCGCGTGCAGGCGCTGCGCCCCCAGGCGGGCCATCAGCTCTACCTGCCGGTGGATCCGGGCGTGTCGCTCGCGGCGCAGGACAAGGTCGCCTGGCTTGAGCGCGTGGACAAAGAAGCCCGCCGCGTCGACCCGCGCGTGGTGCACGTCACCGCGAGCGTGGTCGCGGTGCACGAAGTGGTGCTGATCGCCACCAGCGACGGGGAGCTCGCCGCGGATGTGCGGCCGCTCGTGCGCATGAGCGTGTCGGTGCTCGTCGAACAGGAAGGCCGGCGCGAGCAGGGCTATGCCGGGGCGGGCGGACGCTACACCCTGGGTGAGCTCGTCGCGGGGGATCGGCCGCTGGCGCTGGCGCGCGAAGCCGCACGCCAGGCGCTGGTGAATCTGGAGGCGCGCCCTGCGCCCGCCGGCACCATGACCGTGGTGCTGGGGCCGGGCTGGCCCGGAATCCTGCTGCACGAGGCGATTGGTCACGGGCTCGAGGGGGACTTCAACCGCAAGGGTACTTCTGCGTTCGCCAACCGCATCGGCGAGCGGGTCGCCGCGCCCGAATGCACGGTGGTCGATGACGGCACGCTCCCGCGCCGCCGCGGCTCGCTCAACATCGACGATGAGGGCACGCCGACCCAGTGCACCACGCTGATTGAAAACGGCGTACTGCGCGGCTACATGCAGGATCGGCTGAATGCGCGCCTCATGGGCGTGGCGCCAACCGGCAACGGGCGGCGCGAGTCCTTTGCACACCTGACGCTGCCGCGCATGACCAACACCTACATGCGCCCGGGACCGCACGCCCCCGAGGACATCATCGCTTCGGTGGAACGCGGCATCTACGCCGTCAACTTCGGCGGTGGCCAGGTGGACATCACCTCGGGCAAGTTCGTGTTCTCGGCGAGCGAAGCCTACGCCATCGAGAATGGCCGCATCGGCGCTCCGCTCAAGGGCGCGACGCTCATCGGCAACGGTCCGGACGTACTGACGCGGGTCTCCATGGTGGGCAATGACCTGAAGCTCGACGAGGGCATCGGCACCTGCGGCAAGGATGGGCAGAGCATTCCAGTCGGCGTCGGTCAGCCGACGCTGCGCATTGACGCGCTGACGGTCGGCGGCACGGGCTGA
>Ga0070733_10000415_pt1 | contig 35264 bp, 51 predicted proteins | sample Coa_R1_9_FD_66450 | JGI IMG/M metagenome (GOLD analysis project Ga0070733, IMG submission 66450) | Surface soil microbial communities from Centralia Pennsylvania, which are recovering from an underground coalmine fire - Coalmine... | ecosystem: Environmental > Terrestrial > Soil > Unclassified ... | reverse complement strand
ATCTTGTTTCAAAAAAGGAACTACACAAATACTAAAATCTCCAGCAATTCCACCTCCGATTTGAAAAAATCCTTTATTCTCTTTAGTTTTTAAGTACCAATCAGCTAGATAATTCATGGCTTCGATGCCATTCTTCAGTACTGATAAATCAACTTCCTGTTTACGTACGAGAGCAGTAAAAACATTGCCTAGAGTTGAGTCTTCCCAACCTGGAGTTACGATTGGAATGTCTTTTTCGGCCGCTGCAAGTAGCCAACTTTCAGCTTCATCAATTTGATAGTATTTCTTAAGCTTTCCAGCTAGAAGAATTTCATAAAGAAACTCATGTGGGAATTTCCTATCTTCAGAACTCTTCCATGCTTCAATAATAACGTCTTCAACTTCCTTCATTGAACTAGCAGGAATAGCCACATCAGTTACTCTATTCAATTTCTGATCTAACATCTCCTTATTATCTTCCGGAGTAATGTCTCTGTAATCTGGGATGTGAACATATTCTTTATTTGCCACTAGATTAAAAACATCTTCTTCTAGATTTGCCCCTGTGACACTAAGCCCGGAAACATATCCTTTTCGAATCATAGCGGCTAATGAAATTCCTAGTCTTCCAGTAGACATAGCGCCGGCCATAGATACGAACATTTTACCGTTATCATCTAATAGCTTCTTATATGCCATTGTGGCATTTTTTAATACTAGTGCATTAAAATGATGATAATTCCGTCGAATGAATTTAGACGTATTTCCAGATAATTTAACTTCTATTGGCTGCTTGATTTCACGCGGTAGCATTATCGTCCATTCTCACTAGAATCATTCTCTTCGTCATCGGAACTATCCTGACCAGCTTGCGGCCCAGCTAATGCTGCTGGCGGAGTTTTATCTGGAGCATGTTGCTGATTCCATTCATCTTGCTTATTAGCAGGTATTTCATATGTTTTACCGTCCTTCCCTTTAACTTGAACTGTGCCAGCATCAGAACCAGTAGTTGTTTTAACAGTCTTGCTAGTTCCATCAGGATTTAATGTCGTTGTTGTAGTCTTATTAGCGGCATCAAGCTTCTTCTGCATTGCATCCATCAAGTCTTGATGAGCTTTCTGAGATTGTGCAAAAACTAGATCTTTTTTAGACATTTCAGCATCATGATATGCCTTTGTATTCTTAGCTATGGTATCATGAAGTTCTAGTTGATTCTGGAGATTGGTATTCTTATCTGTTAGTGCTTGATGAGCTAAATCTAGCTTATTTTTTGATTCTGCTTGTTTAGCTTCTAATTCAGCTATTTTCTGAGCATGAATCTGATCACTCTTCTGCTGATTTAACTTTTCTTGAGCACTCTTTGTATCTTGAGCTTCTTGACCAAGCTGTTTCTGTTGGTCTAACTTTTGTTTATCTAAATTCAATCCCTGCTGTTTAATATCCAATTCACCTTTTTGATTAGCATTCATAGCATTAGGATCTCTAACTTGGCTAACTTGTGGCCCCTGTTGTTGATTAGGATTTTGTGCATCTTGCTGATGCAGAGCAGTAGGATCATACATTGCTCGTAATCGTTCTTGCTTTAGGCTCAAATCGGCCATAAAGCCAGCTTTATCTTTAAAATCTCGCATCTCTCTATCTTTTAATTGATTTACAATAGCTAACTCATTAGCTTGATCAGGAGGCTTTTGGCTATTATATATTCCACCGCTACCAGAAGGGTTAGCCGTTAGAGAATCCATAAAAGTTGGCATAATCAATACCCGAAGAGAGCTCTGCGTTGGGCATTATCTATATTTTGCTGGTTTTGTCCAGAACTTTGTGCTTGCATGACTTGATTACCAAATGTATTCGTAAGTGCTGGTGTAGTACCGTATAAATTAGCTTGTCCCTGTATAGCCCCTATAGTACTATTTCTATTATTAAATTGAGCCAATAAAGATCTATCAGCATTGGCAGTATTAGCAGTGTTAGCATTATTTGCATTGAATTGATTGTTTTGCGTATCTCTATTTGCATTACCAGTACTAGCCGCTAGGGCATTGGCAGCATTATCAGCACTAGCCGTTAATGCGTTAGCAGCATTACCTGTACTAGCTGTCAAAGCATTAGCAGCATTAAACTCACCAGCTTGATTTACTGCATTAGCGTCAAATTCTCCAGCTTGGGCTTGTTGTGCATTTGCAGCTCCAGCAGCACTTCCATAAGCCCCACTTGCGGCTAATTCATTTGCAGCTACATTTTGTGCGATTCCAGCATTTGCATTAACTCCGATATCACTAATCTGGCTAGATTCATCTCTAGCCATTTGAGCTTGTGTAGCATTAGCATTCGGTGAATAGCCGCCACCTAATGCCCTAGCCCTATCCACATTCTGTTGAGCATTAGCATAAATAGATCTAGTAGGAGAAATATCTCTAGCTCTAATATCAGCAATTCCTTGAGCTGTGTATCCACCAGTTCGTGCTAGATTTGATAAATCAGCTAGAGATTGAGTTACATCACCAGATTGCTGATAACCAGATTTTTGTGCAGTTACATTCTGTGCATTTATAGTTTGTGGAGTAACAGTTTGTGCAGTTACATTCGCTGGAGCCGCTGAGGTCTGTGGAGTTACATTCGTAGACGTGATTGGGTTATTCTGATTTGCTTTTATAATATTATTATAATTTGCCATTATTGTATCATAATCACTAGCTTGTGTATTAGCGGCTGCATTAAAATTCAATGGATCACCAAATGTTGAAATAGGACCAGATGCAGTCGTATTAGTATTAGCAAATGGCATTCTACCCATTGCACTAAATGGCATTACTGTAGTGCTCCAAACGTAGAAAGCTTATTTCTACTTCCTAATGAATTTAGAGACGGCTGATTCATACTACCTTGCATTGCAGGATTCATAATATTAGAAGGCTGAGTATTCATCGTACTTGGAGTAGAACCTGTAGGAGCTGCAACATTAGTAGTTCCAGAAATAGGAGATGCTAAATTCGGAGTGGCATTATTAGTAATCATACTTGATCCAAGTGTATTAGTTGGGAGAGTCATATTAGGACTCGATGTGATCATTTGAGAGTAATTATTAGGAGAACTATTAGTTGTATTATTACTAGGCGGTAGTACCCCATTCACATAAGAACCAGCACCCATTCCACCACCATTAGGGTTAGTAGCTGGACTACTATTATTTAGAGAGGCAATAGATCCACCTCCAGGTACTACACCAGAAGCTCCTCCACCTGCATAAGCATTATAACTACCACCACCAGGACTTCCTAAACCAGTAGGAAGAGAACTAATAGGACTGGATGAAATCATATTAGAACTCGGAGAAATAGGAGCAACACCTTCATTTGGATTAGATGATATCATTTGTGGAGCAATACCCTCACCCGGACTACTTGATTTGAGAAGATCGTAGTTTGTAGCCATTTTTTACACCAATCCAATTTCCCCTTCTGCTTCTAGTGTGAGAGTAGTATTCGCAGAAGCTCCCCCAACAAGGAAATCAGCCGCATCGAGCCGCAAATAACCATACCAATCAAATGAAGAATTAGCAGCTACTGATAATGCGTTTCCAATAGCTTCTGTTCCAGCTACGTTGCCACCCGTAGCACCAATCCATAGACTAAATGTAGCCGCTGAGGCCGTTTTGTTCACTATTCTTATATGTTTAATAATCAAATAAGGCTGAGTCTGTGTATATCCAACTGGCCCAGCTAGTGACGTAATATTGCAGTTAATAATATTCGTTGTTAGTGTATTAGTTAGTGCAACTGGTCCGAAACGGATGACTTTGTTCTGAGCCATTAAGTTGAAACTCCTGCTAGAGCACTCCACAAAGTGAATATTTGTGATAATATTGCGGCATCAGTAGCATCAGTTGTTACGCTTCCATCAGCATTAGTTGTAGTATTTGCTGCAACTAAATTAGCACTTCCTACAATAACCACAGAAGCATTAGATGCTGCTTGACCAGGATTGCTTAATACTTGATGAGCTAATTGAACTCTAAGATTATGATTTGGAGTTGTATTGATTTCAGCTAAGATTGTTAGTGCATTTTGAGTCATCAAATATTGCACACGATTTAAAAATGATGAATCATGTGCAAGACCCATCTGAGTTATCGCATTTCCATTTGACACTTTAATTCCCTTAAACTAAGCCGCTGGAAACCACGAAGTTGAAGATGCCTGATAAACAAATCTAATATTAGTATCTATTGCGGCTGCTGTTAATGGAGCAATAACTGTAGCACCACCAGGAGCATTTATTGTCAATGCTGTAATTGCTTGAGTGAAACTTATTCCAGCAATCTGTCCATCTGTGGGTGACGATGGAAGAGTTACAGTCAAGACTGCAAGAGTTCCAGCTGGATTAATAATTTGACGTTGCTGTCCAGCAGACATTACTACAGTTCCAAGAGTTACTGGAGCTGCAATATTATATGATTTATCAATCAAAGTTCCAGAAGTTGTAATGTTAAGAGCTGAGAGTGAACCATCACCTGTTTGTGCTAATGTGCGAATCTTCAGTAATGCAGTAGTAGAAACATCAAATCCAACACCAATTGTTATTGCATGATTAACAAAATTAAATTGTGCATCTGCTGGAGTATTGATACGGCCACGTGCTCCCCAAGTAATCTGTCCACCTTGATTAATAGTCAATCCTCCACTAGTACTATTTAATTCATTTGCAGATGTTAGAATACCTTGATCTGTCACAGAAAATGGGAACGTTGCGGCTGCCCCATTCTGTGATGTGCCAAGTTGCATTAATCCTCTAGGTGCTGCTGCACTTATAGGAACACTCTCCCACCAGAAATCACTCGTATTATCTGCTGGAGTAGTAGTATTCCAAACATGACTTCTAAATCGTAATCTTGGAGACTGTTGGATTGGAACACCAGCAGTTGATGGAGTTTCATTTTTAACAGCCATTCCATCTGTTGAGGTTACTGCAATATTATTTTGGTTATCAGTTATTATTCCAGTAAAATTCTGAATTATAGGAGTGAAATTCGGCCAATCATCAACATCATTATCCCAATTAATTAAACCCTGAACTGGTAAATTACCAGTAATTAATCCTTTAACAGCAAGATTTCCAGCTACTGCTACATTAGTTGCACTAGGATCAACTCCAGTATTAGAAAATCCACCAGTAGGATAAAGAGTCCATCTAATTGTTGCAGCAGTACTTAATGTTAATGGAGCAGCACCAATAGTTGCTAAATCTAAACCTAAATTAACTCCAGCGACTCCAGATTTAACTTGTACAGCTGTAGAAGATAAATTAATAGTAAAAAATTGCTGTGAAAATCCCTCATTAACAATTGACATTACTCGGCTATCAAATACTCCAGGAGCACTACCTAAATTCATTCTTAATGATAATGCTGAAATGGAACCGGCCGCAACGGCTTTAATAATAACTCGATATTCATTATCTGGTGGAATAACATTAAAACCAAAAGAACCAAAATTAGGATTCCAAATTAATTCAGTCGAAGATGTTTCTAATTGCTGATTCCCAGGAGTTGCATTCACCCACACTGGATACATATTAGCATTTGTAGAATTATCATCCAATATTGATGACGAATTTGAATTACTGCTGCTTGGCGGAAAAAAGAAATCGTCACTGCTATTATCATCAAAAAATGGAATCGTTTGCATTATTTTAGAACTACCAGATGACGGAGAAATTGACGGAGAACTAGCAATAGTAGAAAGAAGAGTAGTAACTTGAGTATTAACAGATACAAGAGTCGCAATCAAATCATGTATTACTTGATAAAGAGGCTGGTCTTTATTCTGTAGACCAGTATTCATCAAGATTGCATATAGACGGGCAGGATCGATGGTTGTTGCCATTTCAGTTAGCTAGTTTCTGGGAATGATTTTGCTACTGGCTTGACAAATACTATAATTTTAGAGATTTGAAATGTTTCATTTATATTCTGCGTACTAATCATCAACTTAGCTCTCTGCTGAGTAAAGTTACTTAATCTATTTGGCTCTGTACTTGTTGTAGTCTGTAATGGAACTGGCACTAGAATATTATTCCTAACCTCATCAAAGCTGAACAGTGTCATTAAAAGATTTCCTGAGCCATTAACACGTAATCTAACAGCGCCATAATGATTAATTACTTGTTCGTCTGTGACTGTAGCTTTCTTGGCCATTTCTTATGGGATAAAAGCTGTTTTGACGAATGGATCTGGAAATTTCACTTGAGCAGTAGTATTATTAATTGGACTATTCACATACAGCGTATCTGCTGTATTCCCAGGAGTGATAACATAAATTCCGGCACCATTAACTATCGTGATAGTAAATAATCCTAATGCTACAGTTCCTGAAAACTCCGTCGGGGTGCCAGATAAAACTACAGGAATACTAGGATTTATACCAGGAAGAAGCGGAAGAGTTGGAATAGTTCCTGGAGGAATTGGAGTAGTTGGATCAATTCCAGGAGGTAATGAAGGAACTTCTATTGTTATAGGAGAACCAGATATAGGAGTGTACGTAATATATATCGGTGTAGTTATCCCATCCGGAACAGGAATTGCACCAGGAGAAATCACTCCAGTTGGAACTCCATTCGGACCAGTAGTTACAATATTGATTGGATTATTATAATCTAATGGAACCGTTGGAGGATTTCCAGCGATTGATGGAATCCCATTAATAGTCCACGAAAATGGGACATTTCTATACTGATAGGAAGCTGGAAGAGTTGCTATAGAACCATCAGTTGCAGTAATAACAACATCTATATAAACACCAGTTGCGTGCGGAGGTGTTATGCAAGTAATAGTATTAGAATTAACTACTACTACTGATGTAGCCGCAATGCCGTCAAATGTGACAGAGCTAACTGTTGAGAATCCATCACCTGAAATAACGATAGGAGTTCCACCTTTAATCGGGCCGTTCGTGGGTGTGATTGCCGTGACATCAATACTATTATAGACTATAACTACGTTCGCAGATGTTATACCAATTTGAGAATTAGAGCTATATCCATTTATAAGATAACCAATATAAGGATATTGAGCAGCATATGGCCAAGCTGGATCGTGAGTAAGAGGAATTGCATATGTTCCATATGGCTTATTTAGAACACCATATGAACCAATTATAAATGCTAATGAAGTCTCAAAATCAGTAGCATTAAGTGCTGCATATAAAAAGATTTCAGTTGATGAAGTAGTATGTCCAGCAAAGGCAGTAGTAATATTTAAAGTAGCAGATATGATAGAAGCAAATGTAGGAAGAAATGTGTTTGCTTCAACAATTTGTAAAACTATGTTATTAAGTGAAACTGAATTTCCAATAATTGTTGTTGAGTTCCAATAATTAGAAAATGGTGGAGTAACACAATGATCTTGAGAGGCTCCACCAAGAGTTAATGTTACTGTTGGCATTACGTTAGATTCATCCCAAGAATAATATCAGAAATATTCTGAACGGCAACAGAATTAACTGGCATCGAAAATGACCAAGGACTCCACCTAATATTCTTCCAGTCCATTCCATTTGCATAATTTCCAATTAACATATTCCTAGTTGGCAATACAACATATATCTCTTTTTGAATCGGAGCATTAATTATCTGTATAATATTGAATTTAGTACGATCAAGAGTCTTCCAAAAACCTTCAACCTTCCATGAAAGTTCAGGAACTACGTATTTTCCATTAAATTGACTAATCCCTTGATATGTGCAGATGATCAAATAGTCGATTGATGAACTTCCGGAGTCTAAAACAGTAGCTATTCCATGAACACAAGTTCCTAAAGCATTGTCAATAATTGTGGACGGCCAAGAAACAGGATCTCCTCCATTATCAGCATATGCTATGGTTCTAGCTCTCTTAAATACATATAGAACATCTCTCATTTCTTGAGCATTAGTAATTGGATTTCCATCTAGCGGTACTACGATAAGACCGGTAATCTGATTAATGGCTTCAGGTTCACCTGGTTGAGAAACTAACATTAAAGATATGTCTGTAGCTGTAGCCGCTAAACATAGTCTTTCATGATATAAACTCAATGAGGCTCCAGCAGGAATTGCTGTATAATTTGATAAAAGATTAGATGCATCAGCCAGCAAATCGGCGTCATAAAATGATATATTATTCAAGAATGTTGAAGTGTTATCGTTAATAACTCCATTTGGAACAAAAAAGAGTTCATATCCAGTCAAATCTGGACTTGCAGCAAATACAGTTGGATCAATAGCCTTCGACGAAACAAGTAATCGTTTAACAACAGTTGGATCACCTGATGTTGGAATGCTTCCAAAAGATACAGAGCTAGCAGCAACTGTCGTAAAGCTAGTTAAAATACCTGGAGGAGCATTATAACCAGAAATAGTTTGTGATACGAATCCAAATATATGTAATCCTGGATCTGTATGTCCAGCGGCCCCAAAAGCTACTGTCATGGTTCCAGTCATTCCAGAACCAGCAGCCTTCCTAGCGGCCGTTCCGTCACCAGCGTAAACATATAAGAATTGATTAGCTAAACCAACCTCAATAACATTGGTTCCAACTATAATAGATGAAAAAGGAGAGATGAATGCTCTACCAGCATAAGGAACAAAAGCAAAATCTTCCATTCCAATGATTGTTAGTATTGAATATGTTAAAATCGAAGAAACTACATGATAGATGATTCCAGTAGTTCCATCCCAGGTTAGAACTAACAACGTATTCGCAGTCTGTGTAGGATAGTTGTAGATTCTCTTAATATTGTAGAGCGGAACGGCTACATTTTGCGATATTCCTATCCCGTCTCGCCATTTGAATGAATTTCCTATAAATCTGATGTTATTGCAATCACTAAAATGGTCGATAGGAGTTGTATCTGGATCTCCCCTATTCCACAAACCATTAAATGTTGCTAATGTTATTCCTTGATGATCTCTGACTGGAGACATGGCTAATAGCTTATTCCGCGATGTTTAAACGAATGTCGAAACGGCCGTCTTCTCGTAACTACAGATTGCATACCTTTGATCGGAATCCCGAGTGCTCTATTCAATGCGGTTCCTGCAAGACTGTCTAAAGCTTGTGCTCTAGTCTCGTTTTCAGCAATAAACATACTGCATAGGGCCGTTGTTTTGTACTCTAAATAAGTTTTTATATTCGTAAATGGCAGACTCACAGCAATATCTTTGATTTGAATAGGAGTGTTAAATATCGAAGCAGTATAATCTATCTTAATATCATTATTCTGATTAGCTGTAACCACCTTGATTCGTCCGTGCTCCCATGCCCAAATCAAAAACTGAGAGATTTGGGTCCCATCTTTTAGATAGTTAGGAATAAATTCTTTTTTCACCATTTCAGTCCATTTATTCAATCCAGTTGGTGATTCCCATAGATCTTGGATTTCTATCAAATCGGACGGAAGAGCCGGAACTGTATCAAATCCTATATCTGTTATTATCTTAGTGTTAGCACTCGATGATAGAATCGTTATAGCAGCACTCGTTTCGTTGGTGATTGGCAATCCATTCTGCTCGTAAATTTCTTGAAGTTCATCTAATGCAAGATTCAGAAATGGCAAACAAACAGCATTCGTGTAAAGTGTTTGTGCACTGTCATTCATGAGTCCTGATACGGTCGTAATGATGTCACTAGGTCTTGGCATGAATTACGTCCAAATCAAACGAACTCCGACTACTGCAACAGTAACTGTCAATACTAAACTAACAAATGTAGAATCCAATGCTATAGAAGTCGGGTCCGTTTTATGTAATGGCACTCCAACGTCGCCAGTTACTCCCTTGAGTATTATCAGATTGACATTTCCGGCAGGTGGTATTATGGTTAATCCTGAAATAGTCAATCCAGATACTACCGGTGCTGTTATTGTGTTAGCTCCAATTGCTAGAGTATCTGTATCTGTTTCACCGAATGCTGTTGTATTGTCAATAGCAGAATTAATTATCTGAGAACTCATGTCTCCTGAATATTGAATCTGGACTGTCCGAGATGCTGTTATGCTCATATAGCAAACTTTATCTCTTTGGCGAGTGGATGCGTAGGTTCTATTGCCTTACAAGCAGCGCAGATTGGGAACGCGGGATCTCTTAAATTTCCACAGAAGCGGCAAGGCACTCGTTGAATAGCAGCAAAATCTTTCAGCCACGGTTTATCATTTTGATGTAAGCTCCTTGCGGCTAATCTAGCATCATCTGAAATCACCAATGGGTTTCCATTACTCCGAGCCCACAAACTATCTGCAAGACGAACTAGTATTTGATACCATCGTATCTGTTTCTCATTAGCTCTATCTAACTCATTCTTATATTTCATTTTAATATCTAAAATCTTATATTCTCCCAAAACAAAAAACAACCCTGGCCCAACATCCGGAGTGACGCCGAGCAAACTGCCCGCATAATCTTTAATGATAGATTCAGCTATTTGTATACTACTATTTGGAATCTCTATCATAGGCTGTGCCACGTCAATATCCTTAAACCATGAGCTAGAACCAACTATTAGGATTGAAGGATTCTCAAACGTTCCAGCTTCAATATGAAAATGTCCTGGCTCAATCGTATGTTTAACTTCATTAATCTCCCTAGGATAAATACTAATAATAGTACATTTATCCATCGGATTTTTCTGAGCTCGAACTAGCCTGCGGCTATTCAAGAAACTATTAGTAAATTCTAATGGGGTATTTCCAGCAATGATCGGTGCTCCAACTTCAGCCATTAATTAATCCTTCCAGGAACTACAACTCCTGTCCCATACGCTAAGTGATCTCCAACGTCCGTCTCATTACCAAAAAGTTCGTCTTGCATTTTTTGGACTTCAGCTAAGTAGTGCTCTTCATCCATAATATCCTTATATTTAGCATAGTAATTCTTAGCTCCTAGATTCATAAGAATATTCTCAACTATAAATTTACACGCTTCAAACCAAGGCGGTAGATAATTGCCTTTTTTATCCTGAAATGTCCATACAACTTCATATGCTATTTTATCTACAAGATCAGTCTCTCCCACAATAGGAGTTAGCCGTTCTAAGACGTATCTATGCTGAATATATTGTTTATATTTTGGCAACAATCTAACTTCTGGATGAATTAGCTCATCTCCAAAATGTGTATGCGTAGTTATTCTTTTCTCAAATTGATCATCACTCCAAACTACACGATAAAACGGCCGTCCGTCGCCTATATCTCTTCCAAACTCATCAGATAATCGTGAATTTATCGACTCGATGCTCTCTCTTAGCTCCATCCTTCAGAACTCCAAAAACTAGTCAATCAGAGCAGGAATTGTCTGATAGGTTACTTGATAGTTAATTACTCCAGCAGCAGTCCCTGGATTAGTCGGAGCAATACTAGTCACTAGATTCAAACTATTAGCACCAGTTACATAACTAAGATTTGTTGCTGCGAGTGGAACCAAGTTGATGATTACGTCGCTTGCGGCCTGAATGAATGTAGTTGTATTAACTAATCCAGTCAATGCGGCACCACCTCCACCAATATTAACCGTAGTATTTCCACCAGCCGTGTAAGCGGCAGTTAGAAAGTCCATAGCTATTGTAGCTGACAATAGAACGTTTACAGACTTAGCGGCACAAGCTGGAACCATGATAACACCATTAGCATGTCCTAGTGCTCCAGCAGTAGTTGCAATAATATTAGCGGCACTAATCTGTCCGGTAATAGTCTGGATAATACCAGCATTAATCTGATTCGATGTTAACCCCGTTGCGGCAACAGTCTGTCTAGTCCAAACTGGAGATGCTAGAGTTCCAGTATTCTGATACTCTATTCCGTTCAAATAGTCAACTAATCCGACTCCAGGACCAGCTTGTCCAGCGAATGAACCAGAAGCTCCATTTACAGGTGCTCCAGAAATAGTTAGAAATGGCACATTGTTGTTCACCATAGCTCGCAACATTGCGAACATATTGATTGGTGTAAATGATGCCGGGGTTGGGTCCATCGTTACTGTTGACATTTTGTCCTTCTCCCGTGCGTTAGCACGATCTCACTAAACGTGAGACAGAGAATGTTTGCGTGATTTTAATGATAAAGCGTCATTCTTTTCTTCTTGTTCTTTAATCTGTGCATCAGTTAATATATTCTGTGCAATATGAATATTACCATCAGGATGTTTGTAATTCGTTAACCATACACCGTTAACTTTTTCCGGCCAAATAGTTAAATTAGTCATATGTCCAACTGGACAATCAAGGTCACAAAATACCTTAAAACCTGCTTTCTTAACTCGGTTGAAGAATCCTACATCATCACACCACTCATCCTGTTCTAATTCTCCCAATCTTACATAAGGTCTTTCCATCTTCTCAAACACTCTAGTTGCAATTAAAACACAGCCTAATCCGCAATTCACTCCTTCGACTAGTCCTGAAAGTTCAGGAGTGAGAGACATGAATTTACACTTGCCGTTTTCGTATGCTTTATCGAAAAGTGCAGGTCTATGTGGAAATGATCTCAAAAGATATAATGCCGACACGACATCTTTATTGTGCTCAACTAGTTTTATCAATGTATCTGACGGAGGAATCATATCATCGTCGAGCAATAGGATGTGTGTACAATCATTTTCTATAGCTCTATCTATTAGCAGATTTCTTGATTTAGCAGGTGATTGACCATGAACTGTTGCTGTAAAACAATTCTCTGGCCGCATCAAGCCTATGAATGATGGCAGAAACTCAGCCCTACGAATGTGTTCACCAGTTGACAAGCCCACTAAAATCTTTTTTTGTTTCATTTTATTTGTGCAGGCCAGATTTCTCCAGCCTGCACACTCCGCTAGCTCGTAGTTGAACTAACAAGCAAGTAATGTCCACCAGTTGTAGCAAATCCAGCATCTGTTAGTGGATTAAATACGAATAGATAAACTCTACTAGCTACTGTAGTTGTGGCTCCAACGATATTCCCACCAGTTGTAAAACCAGTAGTCGTTCCGGCCATAATAGCTAGCATATGCACTCCGGTAACAGGTGGAATAATAGTTGAAACAGCAGTATTACCAGTCAAAACAGTTAGAAAATTCTGTGGTGCAATAGTAGCAGCAGCTGTAACTGTAATAGGAGTAGGCTGTAGTCCTGATTGAACAGTTGAAATGTTCTGAAAGAGTTGGTCACTCATTTTATTCTCCTTTTAGTATCCAGAAGGAATAGCCAAATTATCGATATATGCACAAGCTGCGGGATTGAGCACGAAGGTCTGAAATCCCACGACCATATAGAAAATATCAGCAGCCGCAACGCCTCCTGAACTACCACGAAGTTCAAAGATGCGACGGCCATCACTCGTATAGAATCCAATAGGCAATATCTCAGCGCGGCCCCAAACAGAGCTAACAATAAAATCAATACGTTTCTTAGACCAATTAAAATGCTGCCGGATTGGAGCACCAGCAAGCTGCATGTTATCACCAAAATACAAATTCAAAGATTCATCTTTAGGTGCTTTATGGATAATCGAAATTAGCTGTCCAATCTCTTCATAAGCCTGAGCTTGACAAGGATGTGTCCAAGCCTGAGGATCAAAGTTATTATCAATACCAACTCTATTACCAATCTTATTGATTGCTAGTCTTGGAAGTGGCAGTGTTAGAGCACTAGCGTTTCCATTAACTCGATTAGCTCGAATTTCAGGAGTTGTAGCTCTATCATAACCCAACCAAGTGCCTGTACTAGCATTACTATGATGATATGGAACACCATACAATCCAGGGAGTGCAGTAGGATTAGTCAATCCATCTACAACTAATACATCTGTATTTGTAGAGCCTGTAATTGCTGGAGTGACGTTAATAGTCTTTGCTTCAACGTCCCATAGCGTTACAACACCCTTTCCTCTAAATGTAGCCAAAGTAGTATCATAAACCTGCACTACTTGATCGTATCTTACTAGCCGTGCACCAAATTCGGCATCCATAACATACGTATCTACTCCAGCAGTAGTAGTCTGAGTAGTAATAGTTCCTACTTGGCCGGTTCCAGTACCTTGTAGTTGAGCATCTAGCTGTCTTTTAATTTCGACAGTAGCTCCCGCAGTCAAACGACGGACTGCGTTGATAACAGACTTTCTACGGTCATCTGTAGACCACTGAGTTAGTTTAGTATATTCAATATTCTCTGATAGAAATACAGGACGCAGAACGGCTTTATCCCAAGTAGGACCACCACCGCGGCCCATATCTCCACCATCGGGATTAAAATATTGAAAACGACCACCTGGTCTTAGTTCCATAGGTGCTCGCATCTCTCTATAGCTAACTACTTCTACATCTCTTTTTTTAATATTTCCAAAAAAGGTGTCATCGCTTTCAAAGACCGTAGTCACTTTCGGCAACACACGTTCCAGCTCTGTTCCGGCAACTACAGATTCAACTACTTGTCCTGGCATATATTAAACCTCAATCTCGCATAAAGAAATCGGTTACGGATTCACCTTTCTTCATTTGGTTTTTACCAGTTGATTGGCTTGGACGGCCAGCACTAATTTGTCGTCTTTGTGGACGAGTTTCTTCTTCCCTGTCTGTATCGTCATCAGTTTCTCTATGACGAGGTGCTAGATCTTTCAAAGCTTCAGAACGAGCTTTGAGAATCGCATTTTTAAGGTTCCCCTTGGCCTTGCTAAGATAGAATGATTGAATCTTGCTTAGACTATCTTTTGAGAACTTAGTGTTAAATGCTGTTCTCCACAATGTATCAAGATTCTTAATAACACTTGGATCTCTTGCAATAGAACTAGTCAGTATTTTCATAGCATCAGTAACAGCATTCTTCTTAACATAACTACTCATGACTCCTTTAGGATCAATATAATCTGATATAGTCGCCCTAAGAGTGTTATCAACTTTTGTTTGAAGATCATCACGGGCCGTTTCGAACCGTTCTTTAACAAAATTAATACGTTCTTGTTGAACTTCGTTCTGCTGCCCATTATTATTCTGAGTTCTATTCTGCGGAGCAGTGAACTTTGACGTGCCGAAAACGAATTGGTTGACGAGCAGAGCGGCCTGCTTTAAGTCATCATTATTTGTATCATTAGCTTCCTGAACCATCTCCAAAATTAATCTACGATTTAAGTTTCCGACAACTTGATAATATGCTTCTTTGTCAACTTTGTGTAAGGCCGGTAAATAATCATCAACTATTTTATCAAATGCTGCTTTATCAGCCTCTTTTACTTCATTTAGAATATCAGTAGTGTTTCCGGCCAATAGTTGATTTTCAAAATTACTAAAAACTTCAGCCTTATCTGCCAACTCCTTAGCGTCATCAAAGCTACCGAAAATCTCATTCCATTGTCTATCACGATACATCATCTTTTCTAAGAATGGATAATCTTTAAATAGCTCAGGATACTTCTTTAATATTTCCTTCTTCCTTGGAGGAGTTTGAATTTCAAAATCATCTTCTTTAGTTAAATCTAGCTTCTCTTCATCTTCCTCGTCAGGTTCTTTAAGCTCTAATTCATCTTCTTCTTTTTCGTCTCTGTCTTTTTCAGGAAGTTCTCTAGTTTCTCTACCTCCTTCTTTATCTCCTTTAGCCGCATCTCGCTCTTTAGTTTTATGACCAGAGTCTTCACTGTCTATCTCCTTGAAGAGATCATTAATATCATCAGCCGTTTTTGCTGATGGCTTTATTCCAGAATTATCAGGAGATAGGACTTCTATCGGCACCTTGAGCTCCAGTCTTTATTTTTTCAGGATGCTTCGGCTTAGCCTCCTGAGTATTTCCGCTTGGTTCTCCAATTTTCTTCTTTTCCATCCCAGTAGCTAATTGCATTTGATCTTGATGTAATTGCTGTGCTTGCTGTTGCTGTTGAACAATAGCCATGTGAGCTTTCATATGTAATAATACATTTTTATAGCCGTTAGGATTCTCTCGTTTTGCTAATCTTCCAGCACTACTAATTAACCAATTTTTACAAATAACTGCTTCAATCTGATGATTATCTACATCTTGATCTATTTGAACTGATGGCTGTTCTTGCGGCTGTGGAGGTATTTGCGGCGGAGGCATTCCAGCTTGTTGTGCCTGCTGCGCTTGCTGAGATGCTTGTTGAAACTGTTGAACAGCTTGAGGGTCGGGAGGAATTGGAGAAGCATTTATCAGCTCATTAATTTCTTCGAATTGCTTTTCTCTATCGTCTTCACCAGGAATTCTGAACTCTGGAATCTTGATGATTTTAGCAATATATGGGAGATTCTCAGGGTCCATCAATGCCGCTGTGACTTCCTGGTTATTTATCTGGAATAACTGCATAATCGAATCAGCTTGCTGCTCATCTGAAATTGGGAGTTTCTCATCTGGTTCTAATTCAATACTCCCAATGCGGCCGTCAAGCTCAGCTTTTCTAATAAAGACATTAATGAAATTACCTTGTTCATCCTTTTCAACAACTCTTTCATCTTCGTATAGGTTCTTAATATACATCGGTATTACTTTACCAAATATCTTCTTCCACCAGATGGTCATCATCCGCCAGGGAGTCTGTAATCTCTGCAATGCCATGCCTTTAGACATTGCATATTCGCTAGCTGTTCTAGAACTCCCAGCGGCTTGATTTCCTCCGAATATGCTCGGAAGAGCACCAGAAACAAACTGTCCCATTTCTTGAATGATCTTATAGAATGCAAATACTTCTGGAGCTAGACTGGCCGTCTTTGACGAATAGAATGCTTCTCCTACATTCTTTGAGGCTGATATTGGTTTAGTAGGAGTGATAGTACCTGGCATTGCTTCTATTTGTCTTTGAGCTGCGAAATTAACAACGGCCGGATCGGCCCATGTTTGACTAATGCCATGCTCAATAGTTTGCAATGTCAGTGAAATAAGATCATTAACAATATCCTGAATATTAGTTAGAAGCTCTCCAAGAGGATCATGATTCAGAAAATCACTCATTGGATTCTCAGTCAGAGTCCAATGGTCATCCAGTGATTCATTCTCATATTCTGCCGGAATATCATTAACCATTACGAAACGGCATCCATCTGGAAACTTCTTTTTTAGCTTCTTGTAATCATCTTCAGGTAAAACGTTAAAAGAAGAAGGCCGCAGCCAACAATTTTTAACAGTTACATTCTCTTCTGGAAACTCTCCACGGAATTGAGTGTTAAGACGGCCATACTGCTCGTATGGATCAGAAACTCCAATGTTAGACCATCCACCGTGCGGCATCTTTTCACGCAAATCAGGATAACATTCTAGTGCATTAGAATAATGAGTTTCATAACTATAAATCAAATAAGGAGTGTCTTCTTGGCATTTAGCTGTATTACTAACCTTAACGTACAATCCACCATATACTTCTAAACAAATTCGACTCTTAGGTTCGGCCGTTACTCCGACTAATCTTGGAACTATTAGCTTAGTCTTCTGGAGATCTTTATCAAGCTGTGCTCCGCACTCCTGACAGATTGGTCCTTCGCTTAGTGCATTCTTAATGTCTACATCGTCATCATCCGGCTCAAATTCAAATTCTTCTTCTTCCGAGAATGCTTCATCTGGCTGACGAGAACCACATTGCGGACAGACTCTAGCTTGTATTTCTTCATCTTTATATTTAGGCTTATCGTATGTTCCATACTCTTTCTTAGCCTTTGGATACGAATAGCAACAGATCATCCCTTCTGTACAGTAAATATAGAGAGCATGAAGCCACAAGAACATCACATCATTATGTTTATAAATTAGCTTAGAAATTTCATCTCCGGCTTTAGCCGTCTGTAAATCTAGTGGATTATCGGCATCATCTGGAACACAGTTTATAGCAGGGATTTGAATTGAAAGTGCCGCAATAATTGTCTCAAGAAAGGCCTTGAAAATGTTGACTGGTTTATCATAATAGTCCTGGTCTGTGTCTGTAGCGTTGATGTCCCTATTGTATATTCTATAATCATGTGCAACTTCGCTCCAATAAATCTGGCTGAAGTTGGCCCAATAAAGTTTGAGCCGTCTCCAGTGTCTAATCTGTCTTTCACGAGTCATCCTATCTTCTGCAATGAAGTGATCTGAAACAGTCTTTAGCAATGAAGAAATTTCATCAAATTCCTGTTCAGACTGTTCTCTCTTCTTCTTTTCTTTCTGCGGCTGTTGCGGCGGAGGTTGATTAGGCGGATTAGGTGGAAACATTATTTATCCAAATGACTTGCGGCTGAACATCTTCTTTCCACCAAACCCAGTAGAACTCTTACCAGCTACTCTTGACATCATCTTATCAAACTCTTCAATCGAAGGACTAATACCTCCACCTTTAGGACTTGTTGATTTATCAGAACTGCTCAATGTTCTAGTTGTTCCTTTACCCTTCATCTTAAACTTCTTGCCTATTTTCAATGGATTAGCTTGTGTATGTCCTCTCCTACTTCCGAACATACGATGCTCAGTCAAATGCTGTTTGCTAATACGCTCTGTTAAATTTTTAAGCAAACCACTACTCTGTCTCATACCATTATGATCACTAAAGCCTAACGATGAGCTGTTCCAGGCAGCCATACTAACTCATTACGATAGTATGCGTAGCACTAGGACCAGGAGTCATTGTGTATGTCAATGTAGTCATAGGAATTAATGGAAAATAAAATTGTCCAGTAACATCTACAAGACTAATCATTCCTTTATTATAATCGAATGACAAAGAATATACAGAGTTGAATTGTTTAGCAATATTATTTCCGTTTATGTCTTTAGCTGTAACTTTTACAGTTCCAATGATTATTGGTTGATTAGCCATTGATTTTAGCTAAATGCCAATGTAGAAACACCAGCCGCTACGGTCCAAGTAATAGTAGCCGCAGCGTCATATGCACATATTAGAGTTGAGCCAGAACCAGAACGTGTAATTTTCAATAGATTACGAAGGAAATCAACCTCAATAGAATTAACATCTGTAAACTTAACTGAACTCAATGCTTGTCCTGGTCCAGTTGCCAATGATGTCGTTACAGTAGCCGGTGCTGCGTTTGCCATTGATTTCTACACTCCTTCTTCTGCTCTTTGGATTGAATTATCGTAATCTGCTATGCCCATCTCATGTTCTAGCTTCTTTATCGCATCGTCAGGCTTTCCTAAATTAGTAGAATTCTTTAATATTCTAGCTTCTTCTCTATCCTTTGCTTCCATTGCTGCTCTCCGACGACTAAATAATGCGGAGCTTGCGGCTATTTGATTTATCTCCACAGGAGGCTGCTCAACCGCCTTCGGCGAGATTATCTGAATAAGTGTATCAACAAATCTCTGATTATTATCTCTCTCAAATCTGAGTTGTTCTTTTAGATTCTCGCAACTAGAACAAGGTTCAAAATCTCTAATTCCGAATAGTCTAAGAAAGAATCTGGTCATGAATTAAATCTATGAATGCGATGCCCTAGAATCTCTGAGTATTCTTCCATAGCAACACGTTGAGCCTCAAGTAAATCTTTATCGTCCTCTGATAACTCTTGAAAAATCTTATTACTAATAATAAAAGTATTCAACTTCATTATTTTCTCATCTAACTCTTTCTTTTCTACTACAACTCTCTCTTCATGTGGTTGCATTAATGCACCATCCTCCTTGCAAATCTACTTCGACGGCTAACAGGAATACAATCCTGAAGAGTATGATGGTCATGCATCTCAATTGCTTCTAGTCTTCTATACATTCTAGTTGTATCATTATCTACTCCATAATCAGTCATTACTAGTTGTTTCTTGGCCGCTAAGTCCAAACCGGAAATCTCACCGGCTAAATATCGTTTAATAGTCTTGCAGGCATATCTCAAGTTATCAATAGGATCATCTCCTTCAAATTCAGCAATATCCTCCGCAGGACGGCCCGGTTTATCCTCGGCATAAACGGCCATTGGAATTGTATCAATTAAAACTTTGCACTCTTCGAAGATTTGTAGAACTGGAAGATTATCTTCTTCTGGTTCATCATAGAATTGTTTCTTATATGCCTCCAGTGCGACCGGCCCGTATTTCCTATATATTCCCTGAGCTAATTGCATATCATAGAACTCACCTTTTGACTTTAATGAAGCAACTTTCTCCCACCTCAAATAGTCATGTATTAATTGCAATCCAGCCACCCTGGAACCAGGAGAGTTCTCCGATGAAGAAGGAACCAATCTAGAATAACGCTGGAACTCATCACAAATCAATTCTCCACCTCGACTCTGCCAAGCACTCCCACAAAGTGTGGTCTGAAGAATTGTTTCACTATTCTCATATACAAGTTCTCTAATCTCATTAGCCCATTGACTTATGTCCTTGTTATACCAAGCTCGTTCTCTGTAGATATAAGCTCTATGATTTGGAGAAATTGCAATCCACATTGCATGGCACATTGCCCGTTTTCCCCAGTCAATTGACAGTACTCTTGGCCACCATTCAGGTATTTGAAATCGTTTAATAACATGCAGTGCGTTATCTGGCTCACCTGGAAATCTAAGTGGTCTGAATGTAGTAAAAACGGAGCCTTTAAATGCATGCCAGTCGCCAAATCTTTTTGCTCTATATTCTGCTTCGGAGACTGTCTTAAGGATCTCGAGTTTCTTAACATATAACGGATCGTATTCCATTCCATAAGGATTATCTTCAGCTTTAGCTGGAATGAATATCCGTAGAAGACCTGTAGACTTGTCACGAATGATTCTATTACCATCTTCGAATGGCTTAACGAATCTATCATAAACAAATGTTTGGCCTACTCCTCCGGGATTCGAACCGTTTCTGACGATTGCAATGTTAAATGATGACGAAGGACGAACACGAGAACCAACCATATAATGATATGGATAAGCAGAAAAATGCGTGAGCTCATCGAAAGAACAATAGTTATATTGGCTAGAATCATACATAGCAATATCACTACTATGCTGAACGTGTCCGAAATCCTGATATGAGTTGTACTCTGGCCATTCCCAGCTATGTTTTTGTTCATTATACTTTGCTCCAGTTTTTGGATAATATTCTTTAGAAAGACGTATTATCTCTCTTTCCAAGTCTGGGAATTTGTTTCTAAGTATAATTCCTTTATAACCCCTAAATTTGTAGAATCCACGAAATAGCGGGAGCAACGTAAGAATCCAACTCTTTCCTCCATAAGCAGCTCCTCCATATAGGGCTTCAAAGATTTCATCTGGAAGAGTTAAAAGCTGTTCCTGAACTGGATGTGGTTTAATATTTCTTTCTCTGAGATAGTCTTCATAGAAGCCGTTGCCAGGATCTCCAAGTTCTATTCCGTTAGCTAGATTTGTAGGCATCAGCTTCGCTGGTTAACCATTGCTAAAGTAATCACCAAGTTTTGTCTGTTCATCAACTGAATGACCTAATGATTGCAATAAATACATTACATTGTCTATCCAGTTAGTTTCTTGTGTATCAGTCCAGTGTCTAGAGAACTCAGTAAATGTCATCTCTAATCTATAAACATGAGAATTTCCAACTTGAATTCTTAAGAGCTGATCATACAGAGCATCCCAGCCTTGTTCATCAGTTAGGAATACAGAAATGCCTTCCGTGCCTGTAACGGCACCATTCCAGTTAGGGATTTTCAGATCACCCGGATTATGAGCCCTAGTTGGAACAGTGCCGGGAACACCAAAACCTTCAGCATGTGCAATTGCTTTCCCCAAATCAATTACAGTCTGAGGATACTTTGGCATTCTTCTTATCACTTTCCTACGTTCATTCCCGCTTCTCTCTGTCACGTCGTCTCAAACTATTATTTAGCTTTAGCTACTCCAGCCGTTGTTCCGGGTGCTATTGCGGAAGGAGCACCAAAACTAATTGCTACCTGACTCAAACCGGCTGGTGTTACCTGAATAGTGCCTGATGCAGAAGCGACGGCGACTCCAGCGGCACTATTAATTACAACATTAATCGTGACACTGCCAACCTTTGCTGCGCTAGCGCAAACGGCAGAAAGACCATCAACAGATGCCGTTACGGTAACAATAGTTGGATCAGAGCTAGACCAAACTACTGCGTCACCATCAGGAATAGGAACTACATTCCCATTAGCATCTTCTGGAGTTATCGTAGCAGATAGTTGCTGACCATCTGCCATCACTGCGGCTGCGGGAGTACCGGGAATCACTGGAGTTGCCATTGTTTGTTTTCCTTCTATCGTCTTCCAAGTTGGTTGTCCGAATTTAAGAACTAACTTCCTAATCTTCTTTCTTTTATGTCTCCGAATGTTTATCGTGATGTTGTATACGTCTGACAACCTCTTTCTCCAAGAATCAAGGAACATTTACTATTCGTGTTATCGAACTAGTATCAGCTTTACAACCGTTAATATCTACTGCGCTTACTACTAAAGTATAAGCTCCACTTGTAGAAGGAGCATTGAAATTCACTCCTGCGCTTCGCGCAAGATCTAGTGTTTTACTATCAGCTCCGTTAATCACTGATATTGGATTGCCATTGAGAGTTGCTGTAATATTTACTATTCTAGCTACTGATGTGATAGTCCACAATAGCTGCCCAAGGCCGTTAGCAGCTAACAGCGACGTGAATGATAAAACACGGAGTTGAACAACATTGTTTCCACCACTATCTAAACATGGATTTGCTTGAGGAATTGTTATAGAAACCTCTGGAGAAAGAGCAGAAAACAAAGTCGCAGCACGAGCTTGAATTGCGAAATAGTATGTTGTATTTGTTGTGAGATTTGGAACAACTACAGAAGTTAATGGAGCAGTTATATCTATTGTAGTTGTGTATATATTCGAGGCCGTTCCGTAGTATAGCCTATAAACTACTACATTATCTGACGGAGCATTAGCACTCCAAGAGGCCGTAACGGCCCCAGTAGTACTAGATTGAAGCATGAATGTAGCAGGCCGTTGAAGAAGAATCAAAACCAAAATGCTGAACATCACTTTTCAGGAGTTCCTTTGAATAACGATACGACAAACCATCGTAACAGCCTATAAAGCTTATCTTTCATAACTAATTAGAAGCTCTTTCCTCCAATATATGTAACAGTAACAGAAGGAGCACCACCTCCAGAAATAGTTGTGGCTACTCTAGCTCTTAGAAACTCAAATATACCTGTTGCTTGAACAAGTAAATCAGTGCTAGATAATGGGGTCACTGCGGCCCCTACAGCGGCCCATGTTCCAGTATCTAATGTGGGATCTGTTCCTGTTTCTATTTGTACACTACCTGCCGTAATCCCGGCCGCACCTGTTATAATCCAAGTATGATTTCTCCAACTCATGGGAATGGCTAACACAGTCCCTGACCCAGTTGTTGTAGCTACTAACTGCTGAAAAGGAACTCCCGACATGGCAGCAACAACAGTTGCCATTATGATTCTCCTGAACTAAACTACAATCAACGGAAGCCGCAAGATGTTAATCTTATCTTCGGCCGTTATTGTGATCGATGTTCCATTAGTCATATGAATAACAAGACCTACAATCTCTACAACCTGTACCAGATTAATTACATTGCCGTTGGCTAGTGTGAAGAGTTGCATTCTTTATCCAAATAAACTAGCAGCCACCCAACAAGCCAGTCCTGCTGCACAGAGTCTATTCCAATAGGGTTCAGTCGGAGTGAATGGAATAGCTGCTAAAACAAATAATACGAATGCAAACACTAACAAGAGAAGATGCATATTCATGCCGCTTTAACCTCAACTACATGAGCTGCCGGAGCTATTGCAGAAGCATGAGCTAATCCGACCTGAACGGCTTTAGCAACTAGCGGAGGATTATTAGCAAATAAACTAAATAGAGTAGTGAGAAGAGTTTCAGCCAATTGTGGATTTTTTTCGAATACATTCAAGACGACTTGTAGAAGTGCTGTCCAATTCATTTCACCTCGCTCCTTTCAGTCGCTCGGTGCTATCTAATGTAACGTCCTGTAAGGAAACCAATTCCCAATCCTGTAATTGTATCAGTCAGGAAATGCTTGTTTGCAGCCATCCGAAGATAGCCCGTTCCGGCTGCCAATGGGATTGATACTGCTATTGAAGTTCCCATCGCACTAAGTTCAGTGTGTTCTGATGGAAATGATTTATTATCTGACATATCAGGTCTGATTCTGTGAATTAACAATTTAATAGCCTCGGCCGCTCCAAGGTTAGTTCCAGTCTTTATTCCTTGCATCAGAAAACTTCGTTTTCTGTTTTCAGACTTATAAGACTTATACGAATCATATACGATGCTTGCGGCTACTGGAATATAACTAGCAATGTTTGCTGCGTTAGTATTACTCCAGGTTGGATTAGGAGGATCTAATACGGTCGGTTGTGCAGAGAGGATTGTAGAATAGAATAATACCGTCGCAACGGCCGTTAAGAACCTAGTCAATCAACGTCCTGCGTAAATTGTTGCCGTCTTATCACCGACTCCACCTATTGCAGAATGATTAGTTCTAGAGAAATAAAAGCCGACAACTAGAAAGAGTGCTGACGACAAGACGGTAGGAAATGCTGGAGCTTTATTTACTACTCCGTCATAAACTGCTACTATCATATTAGCCAATACAACAGACACAGAGATTATAGATTGTGTCCACTCCCATATTAGGTTTATTCTTCTTTGTCCAGCAGTTACTAAATTCTGCTCAGTTGTTGTAGTCGGTGGAATTGAAGCTGGAATCAGTCCTACTACTTGCTTGGGAATCTCAGCCGAAATAACTCCAGCAACTGACTCTTCAGCCATTGTCTCAGACTTTATTGAACCTCGATTACTTCGTAGTCTGTTAAAGTTTTCTGTTCCGGCGTATAGAAGTGATAATGTACTTCTCGGTCTTTATTATTCTTCAGTGCTTCGTTACGTTCGCGGCGGATTGATTCTACGACTTTACTAGCTGCGAGTATTGCTTGTGGCAATTTCTCAGCTTTAACTTCGTCTATATTATTTGATAATCTTGTTATTGAACTATTTAACAACTTAAGAGCTGAGTCATGAGCAAGTCCTAAGCTTATCTGAGCTTCGCTGTTCTCTAATATTGAATCTAATGTTTCAGTGTTTTCTGCCGGATGCTGAACCCCGGCATTAACTCTGGAACCAATGGGAATGGATTCAGCTGTAACCTCCTTTCTGTTTTGAGGAATGAATATGGCCATTGCGGCTTTAGCTTTTGCATTAGCCTTCGTTTCACGAAGTTTATTAATTAGATTCAACGGAGAATTCAATCTCTTAGAAGCTTCATCATTATTAATGATCATATACTTTCACCAAGGATATTTGAGGATTCTACCTGCCCAAACCCAACAAGGCCAACACAAAGATTCACCTACTGTAGATGCTTGCTTCAATCTAAAAGCTACAGGACATCCACAAACCATACACTTAGTAGCCATTGCCTATTCATTTTCTCTGCGAAGCAGGAGCTTGCAGTTGTCACAATATTCTACGTAGCTATTCCAGTCGTAACGAGTCGTTAAAGCTTTAACTTCTCTAGGAGGGCAATTACAATAAAGTTTAGGAAACGTAATCCTATCAGAAACTCTTTTCGCTATCCCGCTTGCGGCTATTAATGCTCTGCGTTCAGCTGATTCTTTCATTCTATCTGTATTATTCATACACTATTCCCCCGACACCTCGACTGAGAATCCTAGTATATCCGGTTCAGATTTTTTTGTCAAGCCCTCGTTTTGTTAGCAAAAACCTCCGGAGGCGCTGAAGATTTCAGATTCTGATTTTTTCAGAATTTTTATTTTATTTTTTGATTGTGCAGAATTAATCCTTTTTCATTATATTCTTTATTAGAATGTGATTTATTATTCTTTTCATTAGAGTGAGGTGAATAGTCCGCACTGTATTGCAAGCCGGAGTCCCAAAATATGGTGGCTGCTGGGTAGGGTCTGGAATTGACTGGCACGGATGATGCCTGTCTCCATAAAGAAGCTGATATTTCCTAAGGATTTTCAACAATAGAGCTACGGCTCCAACATTATAGAGCTACGGCTCCAGAGACTTTATTTACACATCTATATATGGTAGCTAGCGGCCGTTGTTATACCAGATGTTGTGGTTATATGCCTGGTAGCGACCTGGTATGAGCTATGCTTTATATACTAGTATGGACACTGGCTACAGAGACGAAGGCGAAGATGGCAAGGTGATACATTTCCGGTTCGGAGCATCGATTGCTTGTAAAACAAAAGGCGAAAATAGACAAGCTAGTTCCAATCCAAAAGATGTAAATTGTCTCAAGTGCCTAGCTATTATCAAAAAGGTTCTACGCTAGTGGTCCTGATTCCTGAATAGTTCAGATTTCAGATTTTGGAGAACCATGTATAAGTGTAAAGTTTGTCTCTCGCTCACTTCGTTCGCTCGACTCCGTTGCGCTTATTGCGGTTCGACTCCAAAGCGGTATTACATTTGTGGAATTAAGACAGTCGCCGCAAAGGGCTGCAAAAAGGAAGGTGTAATCACCAAATAACCCTTGACTCTCGACCCGAAACATGAGACAATTCTCTTGTCGGAATTACCCGACACACTCAAAGGAAAACGAAAATGACAACTACTGCTGAACAGACCGACGCGGAAAAGAAAGCGGCTTTGGCTGCGCGAACTGCGGAAATGGCTGCGCGTGAAGTGAAATTGAATGCCGGAAAGACTGGAAAGGGAACTAGAACTAGTCTCGGATTGACTCGCGGTCGGAATCCGCAGGAAATTCAATACGAGAACTGGGATGAAACTCAGCCGGAAACTCTTCCTACTTCATTCACTGAGTTTATGCATTTGACAGGCGGAGACAAACTCTCCGAAGCCGAAGGAGAAGCGTTTGTAGTTCGCCGACTCATTCTCGGAGACAACGAAATTCTGTATAAGGAAGCTTCAGACCCGATTGCAGAGTTTGTTGACAAGACTTGGCCTGAAGAGATTCAGAAAATGTTCAAGGCCGTTGTTAAGAATTACAGTGGCTCTGCAAACGTTTCGATTGAAGACGCAGTGGCTTTAATTAAGCCCGGAATTGTCGCCTCTCAGTTGAAGGCGGGAAAGTGAAGAAAGTAAGAATCCAGAAAAACTGCTTTCTTCTGTCTCTGCTCCAAAAGGCGAAGAAAGAGAAAATCTGGTGCAACAATAGTCGTCTCAATTAGCTAGATAGAAGACTGGAGTTTTATGAGGATTCCAGTCTTCACTTGTAGTTAATTGCAAACTTCAGGAGAAAACAAAATGACTCTACAAGAATTTATCAAGCAGTATCCAATCAAGACCGGCCTTTTGACTCAAAAGCAGCAGAACGCAGAATTGTCTGCCTTTTGTATGGCAATTAAACTGTTCAAATTAATGAATTGAAAGAATCATTTAGTCTGAAATTTTCAACCACGACAGTTCACGTCAGAAAACGCCAAGCGAGTGCGAAAAAATCTGAAACGCTCATTTTCCGTCGTCTCGAACTGGCAGTAACGTCAAGGCAGGCAGGCACTTAGCGAATTGCGCCACGTTTCGCGTCTAGATGGGTCAGTTTTACTTTCGGCGGTCGTTGGCGTTGTCGGTCGTTTTGAGTGTTATTGAGTCTTTTATATATACATATATATATTATTATATATATATTTATTATAAAGAAAGAATACAAAACTGACAATTTTTGTCACCCAACCCAACCACAATTTTGCTCTTGACACCCGAAAGTAAATGTGATACTCTCACATAGACATGACGAGAGCAGAACCGGAATCGACGCTAACCCCAAGCGGGTCAACAGGTTACGGCCGTCAGGCCGCGTCGCACCGACAACGACTGCCGCTGACCGTCATCGACTATCGTGGATTGCCTTGTTTTCATTGAGAGGTAAGAATGATTCTTAACACTCCACCACCATTCAATCCAATGCGAGGTAGATGTAAGAATAAGAAATGTGAAAGGGTATTAACAGCAGAAGAGGAAGGACAGAAGTGGTGTAATAAATGTAGAGATAAGGAAAGAGATAAGAATGGTAGAAGAAAAGAGAATAGAGAAACACGTGATAGTGTGGCTGCTTTATTTGGATATGACCGAAAAGCAGCTAGAGAACAGAATAAAAAACAACTCTATTAAGCCAACTTGGATGAAGTAATGATAGAACAGCAAAAAGCAGAACTAGAATCAATCCTCCAAGAATCTCTGAAAGCAGAGACTAGAAAAGGTCAAGTGATAGGAAAGAGAGACCAGATTACTAGTGTAGCATCTGGTCAATTACGTCTTTATCCTAGCACTGTTAAGAAATTCTCTCTAATTCTAGCAAAGCCTAAAGTTCTAGTAGGTTTTGACTGGAATGAGATTCGTTGCTGCATATGTGATAGAGTAATATCATTCAATCATACTCCAGCATGGTATTACTCTATCAGATACGCCGTTAACCACTTTCACTACTTCGTATGCTCAGATAAACAGTCACTAGAAGAGCAGAAGCCGTCAACTAGATGCTACAGGAGAGAATAGTGGTGAATAAGTATTGGAATGAGCATAAGGAAGCACGAGCAGCTGGATTCTATGCTGCTAAGAAAGGCAATGACCATTGCCAAGTAGTTCTAACAGAAGGTAATGAGAGCATAACTTTTGAGCATCCATATAAAGACTCATTAGACTGGTTTGTTGAACAATTTGGTGGACAGATTTATGGTCCTTATATGGATAAAGACTATAATCCTCATCCAGATGAGCATCTAATCTATTGCTGGAAGCTAACAGGGAAGTCTGCAATAGACTTTATTAACATGGTAAATTCAGCAAACGCCAAGTTTTTTGGTGAGAAAGTGAAAATCTAAATGAAAGTAAGATACACGTTTACAGTCTATGCCGACTCTAACATCGAACATGATGGATTTGTAGACTTGTCTAAGGAAGATGCTATTAAGCATATGTCTAGATTGCTAAATACTAAATGTGATTTCTCAGATGTAGACTTCGAGTTGATGTCAACTGAAACTGTAGAGGATTGATATGATTTATGTAGAAACTCCACACTCAGACGATGAGGATGTAGATTTATTTAAATTTGCAGACCTAAATCAAGCTACTCAATACATTCTACAGAATGATATTGAAGAGTTTGTCATTGCGTCAGAGACAGCTAGGAATATGATGTGGGAACCTGAAGATTACACAGACACGAGTAAGGAGAACAAACAATGAATCAGTTTAGAAACAATCCAAAGTTTGCAGACTCAGACGATGATAGAAGCATGGTAAAGCGATACGTGCATCAGCCGTTGACGATTGAGCACTATGGTATTCACGCTAAGATTCAGGAGAATGGTAAAGTTCTAATCACTTCCGCCGGCGAGAAGAATAAAGACACGAATGAGATTGAATATGATGAAGTGGAAATTCCAGCCTCACTGATATTCAAGCTAGCAACCTTGCTAAAAGCAACCAGGACAGTAAAGTTTGTCGGCATCTCTTCAGAAGGAGAATAGCATGAATAGCATAGTAAGAGCCTGGGTATTAGCATATAAGTTTGCTGACCATTACAATTCTGAATCTTCTTGGAAGATTGATTTTGATTTATTCAAAGCTAACCTGAAGATATTCCGGGCCGCAAACGACCATGCTAACTAGCTGCTATAAGTGGATTAGAGCCATAATTGGCATAATTTGTATAATAATCTATCGCCCACTATTAGTGCTACATATTATCTACACAGAAATATGTATCTTCGTTTTTGGCGGCTCGTAGAAGGAGAATAACATGACAAAGAAGTGGTTTACAATCGAATTAGAATTAAATGTTGATGAACAAGCTGTAACTGGCGATATTGCAGAAGAGTTAAGACGTAATCTAACATTACCGATGATGGATAAACCTAATGGATTAGGTGTATATTCATCGGAGGTTCAGAATATCCACTCCATTAGTAAAGTTTCTGAATACTTGAATTAACAATGAATGACTTGGCAATGTGAACGATGCCGCAACGAACTAGGAGATTACAATGCTTACTGCGAGTATTGTAATCTTGACGGCGTTAAAGTCTACAACCAAGATAAATATTACATAAGAGAAGTAGTAATTTATCACTTAACAATTGGAAAGGCCGCAGCGATGACTCCACAAGAAGAATTATTCAAAGAGCTATTTACAGGTGCTCTAAAAATAGTAGCAGGAATGGATGCACTAACTAGGCGTGCATACAGAGAAGAGATGCAGAAGATTGCACATGAAGCACGTGTGCACGTAGCGGCCGTTGACAAGATAGACGACGACGAAAAGAAAGAAAAGAGAAAGACTGCGGGATTTGAAAGGTCTTTGAATACAGACCAGTCTACGACTGATGCAATAAATACAATCAAAGAGAGACAGAAGAGACTCACTAAATCAGAAAAAATCCAGGCTGGCCTGGAAGAGATGTTTAAGAAGTCTGGAATGAGTCTTCTTGACGCACAAAAAGAAGCACAACGCCTGATGGGAGCCGGAACGATATTAGCCGTAAAGAATCCTGAAAAGAGTGCAGTTGTAGAACAGGCCGTTCTTGACGTGAAAACGGCCGAAAAGAAGATTGATAGCACTACATCCAGAAAGATGTTTAATCCTTTTGCTAAATAGGAGAATATTATGAGAGGTAATATATCAGAGTCATCTAGAGAATATATAAAAGAGTTAGAAGATGAAATTAGAAATGACCCATTTTTTGCAGATGAAATAGTAACAATAGACGACCAGATAATGACAGCACAGCAAGCCGTTAATCTCATGAAAGAGAGTAGCTTAACTAGCAGAACATATAACGCTAGAAAGTCAAGGTAATGCCGCTAACATCAATAATCCGTCAAACTTGCCCCGTTTGTTCTAAGATTGCAGTAGAGAATTCTAGAATTAAAATTGGAAAGTCTCTAGTCATCAAACTAGCTTGTGGACATTCAATCTATTCAGAGAACATAGCCGTTTCAACGTTATACGATTCAATAGTAGCATCTGACGGTTGTAAGCCTAGACCTTATCAGATTGATGCAATTAAGTTTGCAGAAGAATCAGACGTTCGATGTATTATTGCCGACGAACAAGGGTTGGGAAAGACTTGGGAGGTATTAGGACTGATAAAGTTACATCAAACAGAACTATTACCTGCTGTGGTAGTATGTCCATCAACTGTTAAACTACAGTGGATGTTTGAGATTCATCGTATCTGCGGAGCGGGAAAAGAGTTTCTAACTCAAGTTATTCAATCAGGCAAAGAGAGAGCATTTCCAGGATTTCAAATCTACGTTGTTACATATGATATGCTGAAGAATAAAGATTTATTTGATATGCTTCCAGAGGGAATGATAAAGACAATTATCATAGATGAATGTCAGAGAATCAAAAACCATTTGTCTGATCGCGCGAAAGCGGTTCAACGAGTAGCTCGGACGACTCCACATGTAGTAGCAATGAGCGGCACACCAATCAAGAATAATGCAGGGGAGTATTTCACAGTTTTGAATTTAGTAAAGCCTACATTGTTTCCACACTATCAGAGATTTATTGACAACTATTGTGATACTTATTCGTCAGGATGGGGAACTAAGGTTGGCGGTCTTAAGGATGTAGAACGTTTTCATCAAGACACAAAAGACATTATCATTCGTCGCACAAAGGCTGACGTACTACCAGATTTGCCAAGCATTGATAGGAAGTTTCATCATGTAGAATTGGATAGAAAGCTGAATAAGGTTTACGACAGCCTATTGAAAGAATTAGAAGAGTCTCTTTACGGAGATGATGACGGTTTCGCTGCTACAAGCACTAAAATTGCTATTATGAGCAAAATGCGGCATGTAACAGGCATCTCTAAAGTAGCAGAATGCGTAGACTTCACAACAGAGTTTCTCTTATCAACTGATAGGAAGATAGTAATCTTTACACATCATAATGATGTGATGGGAATGCTTCAGACTCAGCTTGATACATGGTTATCCGATGGAGGCTTTGGCCGTTCGTGCGTATTGCATTCAGGACTATCAGGAGATGAACGTAGTAAGCTAGTAAAAGAGTTTAAGGAAGATAACAGCAGAAGGCTGATGATTGCATCAACTCTTGCAGCAGGTGAAGGATTAAATCTTCAATTCTGTTCTGACGCAATCATACTTGAAAGACAGTGGAATCCGGCAAATGAAGAGCAAGTTGAAGGCCGTTTTCACCGATTCGGGCAATTAAATTCAGTAACTATTACATACATGCTAGCGAGTGGCACTATAGACGAATACTTTACTGAATTAGTAGAAATTAAACGGAGCATCGTTGCGGCTACAATGGATAAGAGAGAAATAGCTTGGGAACAACAGAGTTTAATGAAAGAATTGGCAGAAATGTTAGTTAGTCGTGGAAGAAAGGCATGGAGTCTTTAAATGAGTGCTGAAGACTACATCGGTAATTGGGATGATATGAATGAGATGGATGATAGTATTACAAACGAGCAAGATGAAAAAGATTATATTCAGATGTTACATGATGGAAATTGCGTAGCTGAAGTAGTTCTAAAGAAGAATAGCAAAACGGGAAAATTGTTTTGGGGATGCTCAAGTTTTCCTAATCATCGATGGGCACATAAGAGGATGAAATGAGTTTAGGTGATATTGTAGGAGCCGTAACGGCATCATTCATGATGGGAGTTATGCTCTTCATAATATACGTAATATTTGAAGTTCTTAATGAAGGAGAAAATAATGAAACGTTACGAACCTCACCACTACTGTATGATGGAAGTGTTAGACGGAAGATACGTTAGATTCGATGAAGTTGAAGCACTCTTATTGAAGATGAAACAACAGTTAGCAGAGCTGAAAGAAAAGCTATTGGAGATGAAGTGAAATCATTTAAAGCCATAATTTATTTTCATACTTACTATGAGAAGAAAGAGGATTTTGAGCTAGCTATAAGGGATGCTTTAGAGGATCAATTCTATCCCAAAGAGATTAAATCATTAAGACTCCAATTGATATTAAACAGAGTGCAAGATTGAGTCAAAAGGTTGAGATGGTATGGAGAGTGTTTCCACATCCTCTTCCTGTGTTAGTGAAGAGTGAAGTAGAGGTATATAATATTTCTAATAAAATTATTATTACAAAGCATAATTATTATGAGAACTCAGAAGATAATACAAGAAGCAATTTAGGAACCATATACTATGATAGCATTAATGAACTAGAACAAATCATTAACGAACTAGCTAAGATTGGAGAAACTCCTTGAAGATTATGCTAATAGTGCTAAACTTGACATTCGGAGCCGACGCGACGACAACTCATTACGCATTAAAACATAATGGAACAGAAGTGATAATCCCATCACAGAATCCATTCGTCATAGACGGCTTTGTCGGAGCTGAATCATTATCTACTAGTCTTATGCTGAATAAACTCGGCCGCAAGCACCCCAAAACGGCCAAAATCATAGGTTGGAGTATCATTGGTGCTAGAGGATTCGTTGTTGCACATAATGTGAATGAATTGAGGAAGTGATGGGAGCATACGAATCAGTTAAATGTCCTGACTGCGGTGGAGAAATGATATCTAGGACAGGTAAGTTTGGTGTATTTTGGGGATGTAGAGACTTTCCTAGATGTAAAGGAACTAGAGATTCTGAAGGAAGAAGTAAGGCTGATAGAGAGAAATATAAAGAAGAGCAGCAGAGAGAAAGAGACACATACGATAGAGATGTTGAGTGGCATAGGAACAAAGAAGATAACATACACTGGAATAAGAAATGACTGAAAATAAAGCAAATATCATATTAGACGCGAGTAAGGTAGACTTATTCGAAACTTGTCCAGCTCGATACAATTTCAGGCATAATCATAACAAATCATTGCCTGTAATGTATCGTAAAGCAGAAGCCTTAGAGAAAGGTTCTATAGCTCATGAAGGACTAGCCGTTTACTATACAATGCTGAAGGAGCAACAACCTTACAATGAGCGAATAGAGGCCTGTTTGATGAAGATTCGAGAAATGGCCGCCAATCCAGAAGAGAATAGCCTAGAATCAGATGATGTAAATCGTGTCTTGTCAGCGATCGAAGAGAGCTGTGATTACTGGAGAGCTGATGATGAAAACTGTCTTGAGGTTCTTGCAGTAGAAACGCCATTCGCATACAATCTATTTGAAGACGACTCAGTTCGTATTATCATCTCAGGCAAGATAGACCTTTTAGTAAACTATCACGGAGTTGGAGGACAGGCTAGCTACGAACGGCTGCCAATAGACCATAAGACGTATTCAAGAGATTCAATGGTTCTGAGAAAAAGTAATCAATTCATCAACTATTGTTCAGCAGTAGACAGTAACTATTTGTTAGTTAATAGAATAGGATTGCAAGACCCAGATGTGAAGAAGCCTAAAACGGCCGAAGAGAAATTCAAACGTCTTCCTTTAAGCTATGATCCTATTTACATAAATGATTGGAAGTCTAATCTAACTGATATGATATTAAACGAATATCTGACTTGCGTAGCTACTGGAAAGTGGGTCGAAAAACCCACTTCGTGCTATAAATTCTCAAGATTATGTGAGTATTTTGAGATTTGCGATTCTTCAGGCCAAGATAGCAAGGATAGAAAGCTAGAAGATAACTATGTGACAATAGCTGAGTGGGATGTTACTTCAAAGATGTCAAATGTAGAATAAACAAGACTCACTATTAAGTTTAGTCGTTGCAGGATCATGAAAGCAATGATTAGCAACAGTAGTGCTGACTTAGTAGTGATAGGCCGGTTCTGATTTTGATTTACGTAGCCTAATAATGGACTACTAATCAGTCAGAGCCGGCCGCTTCGAGGATTGGATTTAGAAAGAGTGAGATGGCTAAGATTCAGCACACACATAAGTTGAAGAGGCTCCGTTACAAATCGGGGAATGAAGTGTTCTTCTGTACATTACCAGACTGCTCTTTTAAATCAAACATCGCATTAGCTCTTGGCAAGCGCAGCTTGTGTTGGAGATGCGGTTCAGAGTTTTTAATGGACGAATATTCATTAAGGCTAGCGAAACCTCATTGTCCTGCTTGCCATCGCCCAAAGAATCTCCAAGAATTATCTATTTCAGAAGAAGTATTAGAACCAACTATTCTAGTAAGTAATGGATCATTATCATTATCCGAAAGGTTGGCTCAAACAATTAAGAATGCAAGTGAAAAGGCCTCTTCTCTCGTTGAAGAGGATATATGAAACCAAAGAGATATATACGTAAACGTATCTTAGTAACTTTCACGAAAGACTATATATTATCTCTACCTAAAATTATTAATTCTAATGGCTGCTGGATTCCAGCCAAGATTAGATCTAATTCAAATGGATACTGTAGAGTTGGAGGCTATCAAAAGTATT
>Ga0070733_10000414_pt1 | contig 35287 bp, 21 predicted proteins | sample Coa_R1_9_FD_66450 | JGI IMG/M metagenome (GOLD analysis project Ga0070733, IMG submission 66450) | Surface soil microbial communities from Centralia Pennsylvania, which are recovering from an underground coalmine fire - Coalmine... | ecosystem: Environmental > Terrestrial > Soil > Unclassified ... | reverse complement strand
TTCACCACGCTGGCTTCATCGGTGGCCACCCGCACGGTGAGCTGTTTGAGCTGCCCGGTCTCGAACGGATGTTTCTTTCGCAGATTCTCCAACGCGTCCAGCGGCGCCTGGATCGGCGATCCCACGGTCCACTTCTTGATGCTGGTGCGGGTGACCTCATAGCGCTCGCCCAGTTTTTCGATCAACGTCGCCGGATCGTTGCGAGGCTTGAAGGCCTGAAGGAAATTGTCGGCTCCGGAAAAAACATCGCCGACGCCGGTTCCACCCGCCTGCACCAGTAGCGCCGCTGTGACGCCATCGCGCGCGGGCATGCCGGCGAAGTCGAACGCCTTCTCGATATGATCTGTGTCGCGCTGCCAGGACGCCAGCCCAGAGGCCTGCTGCGCGGTGTAGGAAAGCAGCCAACGCATCTGCTGCGCATTCAACTTGGCCGCGCAGCCCGCGGCCGCGGCCGAGCCGAAGATTCCGGAGATGGCATGCGTACTCCGATGCGTCTCCGTCATGTACTCGAGCTTGCCCAGCGTCATCGTCACTCGAGGCCCGATGTCATAGCCGAGCGCGACAGCACGCATGAATCGCGTGCCGTCCATTCCGAATTGCTCGCCCACGGCCATTGCCGACGGCACCACAGAAGCGCCTGGATGCGACTGTGAGAATGGATGCGTATCGTCGGTTTCGTCGGAATGGGCCAGCATTCCATTCACCATCGCCGCTTCAATCGGGCCGCACAGCACGTCGGAGCCCGGAATAGTCGCGATCTTCTCCCCCTTGTAGGCCCGCGCGAACTGGATCGCGAAACGCCCGGGAGGAAGTTCGGAGCCCGAGATCATGGCCGCGAACGTATCGAGAATTGCGTACTTTGTACGCTCGGTCACATCTTTCGGCAGCGGACGTCCGCCGGCTTCGCTCATATAGGAGCTGAGCGCAGTCATGATCTGGCTGACGTCGCCTGCGGCGCGTAGCTGGCGTGGAATCCCCGTAGCGGCGAGGGCCAAGGCGTTTTTCAGGAGAACGCGCCGCGTCGTATGCAGAGGCATGATCTTGATTATCTCCTCTTAAAAAGTCTTGATGAATTCGATCAGCGCGCGTTTATCTGCATCGCTCAGCGCCGGCCCTCGGTCGCTGAGAGCTTTGGCTCGCAACTGTGGATCGGCCTTCTCCGCAGGCTCCAGATAGTCTGTTCCGAAATAGTGCCCTCGATTTACCACCAGGTCGGGGCACTTACTGAGGTTAAGCATGCCTTCCACGGCGTTTCCAAAAACCTGCACTGCCTGTTGGTCGGTCGGATTAGGTCCTAGCGCTTCGAGATCGCTATTAATCTTGCGGAACAGCGACAGGATTTGAACGTCGCGCTCCGGCTGCTGGCCCAAGTCCTCGGCCAGGAGATTCAAGTTTGAGATAAGGCCCACTGGCGTGCCCGCTGGGATCGGTCCCAAGTGTATGCCTCCGTCGCCGAAGATCTGCGGTGCAAACCGCTCACCCAGTCCGAGTATGGGTTGAAGCGCGCCAGGCAGGTACCCGCCCCCAACTTTGACAAAACTGGCCTTGGTGGTCCGGTCGATTACGCCGGGAACTTTATCACCCAGCAGGCTATCCTTGTCGCGCCTCTCCGGCCACAGCATTTGTTCGATGGATCCTTGGAACGATCGCATCCGGGCTTCCACCGAAGGGCTTATCTCGAACGGCCCAACCGAGTTATTAAGCAGGAAGGGCGCGGTGGACCATACGCTGATGAGCGAAGGCGGGCGCGTGTATCCTCGTCCGCCGGCAGGTAGCACGTATTTACGCGGTTCGCCAGTGATGGGGTGATACCAGGTGATCTCGCCAGCGGAGGGCAGATCCTTGTAAGACTGCGAGGAGAAATTGTCCCAGATGTTCCCGCCCAGCGCGTTGGTGGCGAGCGGACTGCACGCGTTTGTATGCAGCAGCGTCACCGGCACGCGAAGCTCAGAGGAAAGATAGTTATCGTCCAGAAAATCATCCGCGAGGACAATCTTCCGCATCTGCTCTTTGAACTCGGGAGTTTTGGTGGACTCGAAGTATCTGTTCCAGCAACCCATATAATCCTTGCCGTTACAGCCGTCCGGATCGAGCCCCGCTACCATCTCCGGCCGCTTGCTCGAATGGCAGCGCGCGCACGTCTCGGCGAAAACGACTTTCCCGCGCGTCAGCAGCGCCTTGTCCTTGGTCTGATATTTGTCGCCACCCGGGGCGTCTTTCAAGTAGTGAGGATCGGTGGTTTTGAGGAAGAACTCAGCGGTGGCAAACGTCTGCGCTTCAGTAGCCTTGAAATACGCCGAGTTGTTCCGGGCATCCTCGATTCTGATCGGCGAGATGGGCTTGCCACCCACCAGTGCATTGAAGTGCAGCAGCCATTCTTCGCTGAACGTCCCGATGTTCAGATAGACGCGATTCAAGGCCCCCATCACTCCGACCGAATCCGCGCCGTCCTTCAAGACGCGCGGCGTCCACACCGTCGCGGGCTTCGTGTAGAGCTGGGATAGCGGACCCGTCGTGAGGTAATCGTTGATCTGGCGGTTGTCTAAACCGCCCCCCGCCAGTGTCTCCTTCCCGAAGCGCTTCGCCTCCAACAAACGCGGACCGATCAAATACAGCGCGTTCATCGTTCGCGGGTTGTTGATGCTGTCGGTCGAAACCAGCGAGGTATCCAGGCTTCCCGGCCGGTACGTGTGAAAAAGCTGATAGCCGAAATTTGCTTCGTCCGCATCCCAGTCGAACACCCTGTCGACCCAGAAATACTGGGCGCCCACGTTGGAGCTGAGGTTTTCCCACTTGGGATGATTGGGATCCGCGGGCGGGTTGACGGGATTGGGTCCGACGTGGCAAAACCCGCACGACATTCCGACGCGATAGGGTCTGACCAGATCCTTGGATTCGTAGTAGCTTCGATCGGTGTAATACTTCACGGGATCCCATTTTTGCTGTGCAGCCTCATCGAAATCGGGATTGGGAAACAGGCGCAGGCCAACGATTCCCGTAGCGTATCCATAATAAGAACCCGCGGGAATATTCTTTCCCCGCGCTCCATACTTGACGCCCGGGTATTTTTGCTCGTTCTCGAAAGGATCCGGGGGACAATCGGGCTGCCTCTGATCCAGCCACAGGCCGAACCTCTTGGGATCGGGGCCGGTCGCCTTCACGAAGCAGGGCTCGTTCAGCAGACCGAGGTATTCCCAACGTGTGTCGCGGTTCATCTTCAGGCTGGGATGAGACGAGATGGTCTTGAGGAAATCCAAGATGCCGGCGCTGGCGACGGTCATCTTGTCCCAGAGCCGGTCGTTCCCTGCCGTCCACATGACCCACGTATTGCGCCCCTTGATCTCGTCCGGCGAAAGATCCACTGGGCCATGGGGACCTCGGTCCATGTCGCGAAGGTAGTCTTTCTCGTCCGCGGCTTTGAAATAATCCGCTGTCAAGCCGGCAAGTTGCGCTTCATCCCTGACGTGTCCGATTCTCGGGTTCCGCAGCCACGTGAGAAACCAGGCTCCTCCCGCGATCACAACCAGCAGCAACAGCACAACGAGAATCTTCTTCATAGCCCCCCCTTTTCTAGTCCACTACGTTTTCGATCCACCCATCCGGCTGAAATACCGCAGCGCACGTATCCCCGGCAAAAAGAAATAGGCGCCTCCGCGGACGATGATGAACCGCGGCAATCCTGAGATGCAACGCGCCAGCCCCTGTTCCTGAGGAATGGTGAAGTTCCCGGTGGAACGTCCGTCGCCAACTGGTGTGCGGTTGCCCAGCAACGGATCGCTTTCACCGGCGAGTCCGTCAAACTTGGTGCTCATCAGCCAGGCGTTCTGCACGAACTCGAATTGCCGGCTGATGTTGGCATTCACACAGAGGAAGTGCAGACCTCGCGTCAAAGTGTCCAGGGGTGGCTCCTGAATCGCTTGCTCCGGGGTTAGCGCCGGCCCCCCATATTCCCGGCCACGCCGCAGAATCCGGTGGAAACGAGTGGAAGCCATGATATCCGTGCGCATGCCCTTTGATGCAAAACCCAACTTACTCCATATGCGTGCCAACCACCAGGAAGGCTGGTCCGGATAGTCCGTGTCGCGCGGATTCGCCCGTCGTATATGTGCGCCAAATGGGCAGCGCGTCCCGCCCGGGTCCTGATCAAACGTGAAGCGATTGGAATCGTTCACAGGACTGGAGGCGATCCCCGGAATCTGCGTCGGGCTCAAGAGCGCCAACGGATTGCCCTGCATGGTTCTGCCCAACATCTTTTCGCCGAGTTGTTGGCGTCCCCCGGGGTCGGAACCAGTCTGGCGATCCAGAAATTTCCAGAAGCCGCGAACGTCCTGCTCCAAAGTGCGCATCACCACGAAGGTTCCGTTGCGGCCGACGTCCTTCTTGGCGGGCACATCGAGCGCTGGCAGCAAGTCGGATGCCGCCGCGTCGGCGGAATCGACGATCGGCCGATCCGTGTACTTGCCGTATTCGTTGGGATACCCCAGCAGAAACTCCCCGGCCGCCACCAGGTTGCTGTAGCTGATCTGGTCGCTGTACCCGCTTTGCGTCTCCTGCCAATCGATCGCGGGTTGGCTGATGCCGTCTTTGAAGCCGAACGGCTCATACCCGCCCAGGTCAGTAGTATCCAGACAACGAATCACTTCGAATGCAGAATCGAAGGCGTCATCTTGCACGGTGCGCCGCCACTGCTCCAACTTGCCGGGCATGGCGAAAAGCATGACGAGCACATCGGGATCTCCGGCGGAACCGCCCCACAACCACGTCTCCGGCGCGCTGGCGCCGACATCCCCTAGACGGCGCGATCGGCTCTCTTCGCCTGCCAAGCCGGATTGGAATTCGGCAGAAAAGCCCGCCAGCACATCCGCAGGCACGCCGAGTGCACGCAGTCCGGTCCAGGTGAATGCGAGTTGCAAAGCCGTGTCCGGCGGGTGCTCTTGAATCTCCGCCGTCGCCACTGGAGCCGCCGCACACCAGGCGCGAGCCGCCGCCGCATCACGGATGCGGAGCAGCAGATAGCAGCCTTCCGTCAGGCGCGCGTATCCAAAGCGAACCAAGCCTTGGACGTCTTTGGGATCGATGGACGCTGCGGACACCCCGTCACCTCACAAAAGCTGAACCCACTCGCGCGCGGCTTGCTCGGAAAGCGCGGCCGCTTCCAGACCCCGACGGATGCGGCCATTTCTCTCCAGCTCCACCGCCGTCATGCTGGGGTGTGCGTTGTACCAGACGTCGGTCGGCAGTTGATGCCGCCGGAGAAAATATTTGAATTTCTGCTCATCCAATGCGCCCTCCGACAGCAGCCAGCGCGTAGTAGGATATCCGATTCCATTTGAGAAGACCACATTCAAGCCGAAAAAGGTCTTGTTGATGAAGTCGTCCATGTAACTCTCCCGGCTGCCATCGTAATTGCTGGCAAATACGACGCGTTTCCCGCCGTCCAGATACACCCACCGGGCAAAATGAATGGTGCGCACTCGCGCCAGCCGGCCTTCCGTATAGATGTGGCGCGCGGTCCAGTCGATCACCAAAAGGATGTACCTCATCACCCATTTTCTTGCCAGCCCCGGTTTCAGGCTGCCCATCGCAGTAAACTGGTTCGTCACCTCGTGGTCTTCTTGATCTGCTAGAAGTTGATCGTATTTTGGATCAGGGCGAGGAGCAAATACCGGGTCGGTCTTTTCCAACGAACGAATCCGCAACACCACCAGAAGCCCTACCGGCAGACCCGCCAGAAGTATGAGCAGACCAACGCCCAGAAAATGAATGGCGTCGCTGATCTTGACGCTCCAGGGCGTAGGTGGAACCGGCGTCAGCTTAAGACGACCTGCGGCAACCTCCGCCGCGACGAACGTGCGCGCGAGCGCCCGCATCTGCTCGGCGGTCTGCCTGGGCTGCGTTCCGGCCTGCGTTCGAAGATACGTGCCGAGAGCCTCTCTCAACGTGGCCTCTTCGCGGACCTGTTTCACTGTCCGCCCCGGCCAGTTCACATATTTGGTGGCGATTGGAAGATCGTGATCCCGAATCCATTGCAACAGATCGGTGTCTTTGCCGAAGCCGTCGCAGAAAGAGAATACACGCCGCAGACCGGGCCCCGCGACTTTGGCAAGATCCGCCACAAATTCTTCCGTGCCGCCATCAAAATCGCAGAGGAAGGCCAAGTACAGCGGGTATTCCTGGCGCGGCAAACCGTACAGCCGGATATCATCCAAAGTTTGGTCGTCCAGGATCACGAACCGGGCAAAATGCAGGTTCTCCAGTTTTTCGAAGGGAACCAGCGCATTGGCGGCGTTCACCTGACCTGGCGCGAAGTTCATGGTTGCCAGCAACGCCTTGAGGTCGCTCGCCGACTTCTTGTTCACACTGGCAGCCACCATCAAACTGGACTGGGATGTCATCTCGTCGAGAGGAAACCGCAGCTCACAAAGCTTTATTGAAATTCGAGGCAGAAATCGATCAGCCGGGTTTGTCCCCAGTAGACGATCCCCAAATAGAAGTTGGGGCCAATCTGGCGAATCTCATCGCGAATCCAATGCGCCACCATGGAAGTCTTAGAGTAATCGAGCACGATACACTCTTTTTTATCGAACCAGCTTTCGCCTTTGTAGACCTCGGCGACAATCGCATTGAATCCCAGGATGGAGATTTTGTTGGTCAGTACCCCTCGCTGTGCATCGAACGTCTTGCCCTTCCAGTCGAAGACGTTGATGATTTCCGCGATTTCCTTGCTGTAGGCGGTGCCAGGCGCGATGATGGCCGTACCCTTGGCCGTACCGTCCGGTATCGGACCGGCCAGGCTTTTCGTGAACAGATTGTCAAGGTCCGCCTGGCTCATCGCCAGGAGTTGATCGACATCGTACGGCATATGACTTTTCCTCCGTTGGCCTAAGGCCCTCGCGATGGATCTCCAAACGTAAGAGCATTATATCCGGGCCAGGGACCGTTTTGTACAACTATTTGGGGTTCGTTTGGCATCCGCAAGAATCACTTCGGCCGCCTTCTCGCCAATCATGTAGATCGAGCTGGCGATGAAGAAGCCCGGAATGCGGGGGAATACCGAGGCATCCACTACGCGTAGCCCGAAAGTGTTGTGCACCCGGAAATCGCTCGTGAGCACGCCATTCTGATCCAAGGGCCCGATGGCGCAGGTGCAGGAAGCATGATGTCCCCAGCAGTTATAGCGTACGAAGTCCCTCAGTTGCTGGTCGCTGAGGTCTTCACCCGGCAACTCTTCTTTGTCGATCAATCCCTCGAGTTTAAGGCCGGCCGTCAAGCGGCGCACGAATCGGACTCCATCGATCACCGCATCAAGGTCGTCGTCTCCGCCCTCCTGAAAGTATTTGAAATCGATCAGCGGCGTATCGCGAGGATCGCTGGAGCGGAGTGTCACCTCGCCCGCCCGGTTCGCCGTATGCGCCTTGAGCACCACCCACGTCAGATAATTCAAATGCTTGGTGAACTCGCGGGAATACCCGGGAAAATACCCGCGGAATGGGGCGAGCAACGACATGCAGAACAGATCCGGCAATGCTCCGGCGTTTTTGGACCGGCGGAACATCGTCAGCACTGCGCCGTTGGTGGAATAGACACCCTCGCCCCCGTTCTTCCATTCGGCGAATTGTGGGTCGCCGGTGCTGAAGGTTGCGCCCTTGTAAATCTCCCAGGCAGGAAACTTCATGCGATTCACAACGCTAATTTCGTAACGGTCTTGCAGGTTTGTTCCAACACCCGGCAATGCGACGCGCACCGGAATGCCGTGCCGTTCCAGGACCGCCGGCGGTCCGATGCCAGACAGCATCAGCAGTTGCGGCGAGTTGAACGCGCCTCCAGCAAGAATGACTTCGCGCGACGCGCGGATCGTGCGAGGTTCACCGGCGGCGTCGCTCGGGCTGGCATGCGCCCGGTATAAGCGTTCTCCCTCCAGGTACTCCACGCCCACCGCACGATTGTCCGCGTCGAGAATCACCTTGGATGCCAGCGCGTTCATCACGATCTTGAGGTTCCCGGGATATCGCTTTGCCACGTCCAATACCCGTTCGCGAGCGCCGACGCGCCGGTGCTCGTGAGTAGTCAACGGCAGATAGCGGGTGCCCACCGCATTCTGTTTCACCAGGCGCCAGTCATTCGGATCGAACCCTCCTTCGAGGGCCCACCAAACGCGCTCCTCCTGGCGGCCGTCGTCGAGAAACGCTTCCAGTGCCGAGGTGCCGATAGCCTCCCTCAGAGTCCGGTTGTCCAGGACCGCCATGGGTATGGACTTCTCGGTGTGCAGCCATCCCTTCCACCCGTGCCGCGTCAGATTGATACCGATCTTTGATAACCAGCGATGCACCGGACGGTAGTGGCAATTTTCCAGGCGCTCGAAGTAGCGCCGCATTTTACTGGAATTCCAACTCGCGTCGCCGGTGAGCCTCGCGATGTAGTTCCAATCTTCGTCGTGCGGATAAACCAGAATCATCGCATTGTGCGCCGTGCATCCGCCCAGGGTGCCGGCACGAGGATACAACACGCCATCTACCGGTTTGCCGTCCAGCGTCTCGTAATACTTTGGATCGCGTTTCTGAACACTCCTGTCGGCAAAATGACGTACGAAGAAATCCCACTTCATGGCGTCATTTTCCGAAGCAAAGGCGTGGAAGGCGGGAACGTCGTAGTCCTCTGGCAAGCGATCGACGCCGGATCCGAGGGCGTCGCCGCCCGCCAATTCGCGCGGGTCGCCGCCGGCTTCAAGCAAGATTACCTTCCGGCCGGCTTCCGCAAGTCGCGCGGCTACCGTGCCGCCGCCCGCGCCTGAACCCACCACCACGTATTCGCAGTCGCTGATCATCGCGCTTGCGGACTACTCAAAGACTTCATCACCCGTCGGTTCGTAGAGGGGCACAGCGTTCATGGAATGCCGGAGTCTTGAGAGCGTGTCGTACATTCTGCGCCGGGCGCGACTTTGATTGCCCAGCGGCCGATGTTCGGGAATACAGTGCCACGGATTGTAGGATAGCGATCTTGCAAAATCCATCTGCGCCTGGGAATTGAACTTCTGCCGGGGGAGGCGCAGTGTGGCCGCCGTGATGCGAGGCGAGAGTTTCTCGGGCCACAACACCGCGTTATTCTCCAGCGGCATGAGGTGCGAATCCGTTTGCCTTTGCAGCCGAATATCGAATTCGACATCTTCCCTTGCGAGCATGGCGATCATCGCATCTCGAAGATAGTCGTCAGGAGGGCGCAGCGGGAGCCGCGGTATCGGCGTCCGCCGCTTCGTTCGCGGCCACACTGAGTACTGCATCGCCTGGCCTTCGCCCAGAAGATAGGGGACGCAACTGAAGTAGGGAGCCTCAAACGGGCTGCTCTGCGTTTTCAGCCATAAGCCCTGCATGATGAAGTCGAGCACGTGGGAGCGATGGAAGTTGAGGAAATAGTAGATTTGCGTGTTTTTCAGACTCTCCACCTGCAACTGTGCATTGGCTTCGGTATCGGGGGTTACGAAGGTCGGCGTGGAAACGCCGAACATATCTTGCGTGAACTTCTCTTCCTCCATCAACTTCGGCCCAGGCACTCCCATCAGTTTGATGCTGATACTCATGAAGCCCACGTCGTCGATGTCCGGCGTAATGTACGGTCCTGGCCCGGAAAAGCGGACCCAAGCACGGTAGCTGCGAGGCTGCGCATAGATTCCGTGGCGCAACTCGGCGGGGAGATTGTCGTGAACAATAAACTCCCCGCGCACGATTCCGTGTGTCTTTGTATTTCCGCCTCGCTCGAAACGCCCAGGCGTCCACAGCAATCGCATCTGCTTTTCGAAGCTTGTGATGATCGAGTCAAGGTAGGCTTCCTCATTGGGAATCGGCTTCTCCTCGGCGATCTTCAAACCGTCGTTGGGACGGTTCCGGTTGATCAAAGCCGTAACCAGGCTCGCGATCGGATCTCGCAGCACTGCGTCGAACGCCGGACGATAGAACGGATCAAACCGGCGCTCGACATGCACCAGCGCAGTCGATGCATTCGCCAGCCAATCCAAAAATGCGGAGCCGGTATTGGCTTTGGGTATGGGCCGATCCGGATTGGCTGACTCGCCTGAATGCGGAGGACCCATTAATTCCCTCCACGAGTGAGTTTAAGGCGCTGATCACAGAACTGCCGGAACCGGTCGCCAAAGGTGCTCCCGGAAAGTTCATAGGCCTCCCGGAGGGTCGGCGACTCAGCCCAACGAAGAAACAGCGCTTTCCAGCCCTTGTTGTCCGGATGGTCCCATTCGGTGTCCAGGTGGAGATCCAAGTACACATTCTGCATCAACTGAAGAATGGTTTGGCACAGGTACAGGCCTTGTCGAATATTCTCATAGCCTGCGCCTCCCAGGTCCTTGCGCCAGCCCGGGAAGAGCTCCTGGTCCAGCACCTGATCGAGCCCGGCTTTGCGGATTTCGTGCCACAGGTGGCTTACCTGCTCGGCGTGATGGGCGAAACGCCTCTCGGTGAATGGACTGGGCGGATCCCAGGTGTCCCTGGTAATCCGCATTAGATTCTCCAGCTTGGAACGATCCCCCTGGATGGGTTGAATCCCACCATTGAACACCTGTGTGACGATGTGTTGGCCCAGCCCCCGGTAGCTCTCGAATTGTGACTCATCGAAGAATTGATCGCCGGTGGATTCGTGCGGAAAGGCCGGGGTTTCCGCCTTGTATTGCAGAATGTCGGAATCCTCGTCGCCGGTGAGGGAGGATTTCAAGTAGATCAGATATCCTTCCTGGCTCGGATTCTGGTAGTGGATGCGCCCCACGGCGCAGTGCGCGCGAGACAGCCCACGCTCGTCGGTGTGGCGGATCTGGCTGGTATCGATCTCAATTTCCACGCCGAAGTCGATGCGGCATTTCCTGACCAGACCACCCAGGGCATCCATCACCAGATGCTCGTCTTGTTCGGCGTCCCCAACAATGATGTACCGGCAGCGGCGCCGCACCAACTCGTATACACCCAGATTCTCGAAGTGCCCGCCGTCGGAAAGATACAGGTAATTGTCTTTCACGTCAGCGGTCGCAAAGAGTTCCTTGAGCAGATACCACAGACCCCAGCGCGGGCTTTGCTTGTTTGCGGTTGCCCGGAGCCGCGGACTGCGCAGCCACAAGCCCAATCTGACGTTGAAGAACGTCATCAGAAACGCCACGGGAGCCGAGGTGTGATAACCCATATTGGGGCTCGCCGCCGCTCCGGAGGTGGCCACGCAAGATCCCAACTTCACGCCCTGCCGGAACTTTCCGACATCCTCGGTCTTTTCCACGCCGGTCGGGTCCGATCCGCTTTCGTACGGTGTAAAGAAGAAAGACGCTGCCCGCCGCTGCTCCAACGCGGCATTATCTCCGCCCGTCAAATTGAGTGCGGTGTTCAGAATGGGCACCGGGCCGGTGTAGCCGTGCTGCGGGCGCAGAGTAGCTAACGCAAAGTCGTCCGCAAAATCGAAGCCCGTAAATAAGTTGGGATGGCGCTTTTTCCGGGCGGCCCGCGCGGCCCCCAGATAGCAGCGCACCAAACGGTTGCGATAAAACAAATTCATTGACGTTTCGTCGATGTCAATGCGCCACGCCAACAGCAGCAGCGCCGCCAGGCTGATCCCCGTCGCCCACCAGAGCCTGCTTTGGCCCGTGTCGAGGGTTTGATCGAGGGCCGCCCAGTGGCTGTCAGGCGTGGTGATCTGTCCAGCGATCAGATAGTGCGCGCCCGCGGAGACCGCGATCAGCAGGCCGGCGATGAAGACGAAGGGGGCGGTCTTGGCTAGCAGTTCCTTGGCCGGACTCGAGCTCTTGCCGTTTGCGGTGCCGCCGGTGTCGCGGTTGCTCGCCGCCGCCAACCCACCCAGTGTGGAAGCCAAGCCGCCCGCCGCCAGCGATCCGCCGAGCCAGTTCCACATTAGGTGCCCCTTGCTGAACAGCAGGCTGACGGCAAATGGTCCATATACGGCAGCGGCGCCGACAGCCAGCGCGGCCATCGAGTAGATCGCCAAAAACGCTCCCAGCCGGCTCCACCATTCCCGCATGGCATCGTCAATGGAGCGCCCCAGCAGCCCGATTTGCAGAACCACGGTGAGACTCAGGGAAATCAAGATTACTGGGGCTCCCACCATTCCCGAGAGCCATTGGCCGTCCGGGCGGAACTCCGGCCCCCACGCCTGGTAGACCCATAGCAGCCCATATGTGAGACTTCCAAACAGTGCTCCGCAGAGGGCGCCCACCGCGACAACTCCCACCAGCCATTGTGGTTGGTTGCGGACACGCCGTAGCAGAGAGGCCCGCGCGGTAAGGCATGTCGCCACCCCGATCATCCCAGCCGCCAGGTAACACCACAGCGGCTTATCGGGGTCCGATCGCCAGAGTGCCGAGGCGAGACACGATCCTGCCACCAGCAGCGGTAATACGATGAGGAGCTGTATGACTCCCTGAGGATCGTCGGATTTTGCCGCAGCCGTGGTGGCATCGGCGTCGCTCATCCTCCCCAAGCGGTAAAACGCCTGGAGGACGGTCCACGCGAAGAGCACGGCGGCGGCGAGGGTAGTGTAGGTTTCAGGGAACGTCAGGAACCACAGCTCAAAATATCGTGGCGACAAAAGCACCACCGCGAACAGGCTCACCAGCATGGTTTGCAGCAAAACGGTGTTGCGTAGCCAAACCATGCCGATGGTCCAGGCATCCGCGCTGAAAAATCCCGCTTGCGGCGCCAGATACCGGCTGAATTTTCTGAGATGGAGGAGCGCCGGGCCGCGCTCTTTTTCGTCTTTCAGCCCCTCCTTGAGACAGGCGAGATACCAGGAGCCAATGTAGCCGCCGCCGGACACCGTCGAAAGATAATCGACAAGTGGAAGCAGGCCCAGCTTTTCCAGGCCTTGCAAAACTCCCAAGTTGAAGGTGGCGCTGCGAATTCCGCCGCCGGAAAAGGCGAGCCCCATCAATTTCAGGTCGTCTTGAACCTGAGCCAACTCAGCCCCGGGCCGAGGCTCCGAGCGGGGTATGCCTTCCAATTCCCGCCGCATCGCCGCTGCGAGCAGCCCGGTGGAATGGTCCGTCATTTCAGACAATGCTACTTGAGGCTTACGCGAAATGCAATCTAATCATCAGAAATTCTGGCGGTGGACAAACAAAACAGCCCGTACCGGGACATACCGGCACGGGCTGTTTTACGTGTTAGCGAACTTTCTACTATCGAACTTCTTACTATCGAGCGAGCGGATCAGGCCGGAGCTGGAACTTCACCAGCTTGCCCTTGGTGCCCTTGCCGCCTTCGATCTGCCAGACGAAGTGCGTGCCGTAATTGGAATACAGCGCACGCCCTTTCCATCCGGCGTTGGCATCATCGATACGGCCATCCATGCCGCGCGCGTAAAAGCCGAGCGGATAGGGGATGGTGAAATAGGTCCACTTCTTGGTCGCCGGATTTAGAGCAATGAGCGAGTCAGAGTCCGATCCGGTTAAGAACGGCGTATCTTTCCCCATCTGCATGATGTTGTGTGAATCCGTCCAATTGAAGTAGTGGAAGTCCGCGGGGACGTCAGTGCCCTTCAGCTTGGGCCCCGTGGTCTGATACAGCGTCCAGCCTTCCGGACAATCGCTGCCGTCGACCTTCATTTTTCCGGTCAAGGACTTGCACTTGCGAACGTCGAAGGCGGCCAAATGGCTGGTGGCCGCAAGACCGGTCCAGACCACGCCCTGGCTGTCGACGTCGATTCCGCGAGGATCGTAGCCCGGCGCGGGAACCCTGAAGATTTGCGTCTTGCAGCTCTCGGGCGGGTTGTTTCCGCGTTGTAAGCGGATCAAATAGCCGGGGAAGTCTTCGGCAACACCCCACACGGAATCGTCAACCGGGCTCGGCATGGTCGAGTACAGGCTGAAGTGGATCATCGTGTCTAACTTGGGATCGAAAGGCGCCGCGGGGGCTCCCTTACCACCGCCTCTTCCACCTCGTCCACCGCCACCGCCACCACCACCACCACCTGCTGCGGGAGCGGGCGCCGGCGCTGGGGCCGGGGCTGGGGCGCGAGCCCCGCCGGTGTCCGTAGCATAAAGAGCGTTGAGGTCCGCGATCCGTCGGACGTCATTCCACGGCCTGGTGATCTTTCCATCACCATTAGTGTCCACGACCTGATCGCACCAGCCCACCGCGGCCTGCTCGGATTGCTTTTCGTCGTGGGTCTTGGCGAAGGTCTCATCATAGATCTTGGAATCGACCCAACCGAAGGTCGGCCCGCTCAGCTCGTTGAAGTACACGGTTTCATCCGGATCGTTGTCGATGACCACGTGATGCGTGGAGTAGCATGTTTCGATCAACTGGAACTGCTTCGTCTTTGGATCGAAGATGGAGGCCTGCCGTGCACCACCCGTTTTCGGATACCAGTCGGCGTACTTATTGCTCGGATCGCTGCACCAGGCCGGCGCCGTATTGCCGCGAATCTTGGACGTCAGCCAAACGCGGCCTTTGCTGTCCATCATCGGATTGTGCGGGTCGGCCGGATCGTAGGGAGGATTGGACCACAGATGCTCATTGCCCCAGAAGAAGGATGGGCGATTCGGCGCAGGGAAGCGCGAGGGAACTTTGTCCTTGGCTTCACGCGTCGGAATGTCGATCGAATATTGGCTGTTATCCGCCTGCGATAGCATCACGAGCTGCCCGTGTCCGGCATTCACCGCGTAGTTCGGGCCGCCGCCGTTAACATCCGGATGGTTCTTGTCGGTCGAAATTTGATCGTGCATGAAGGAGTGATCGTCGCCCACGTCCCATTGAGTGGAGACAATGTTACGCTCGATTCCCGACGGGCGCGCCGGCACCGGCGGCAAGGCCCCCTTTTCAATGCTTTCCGTCCAATCCGCCAGCGCTGCAAGAGTCGCGGTCTTGCCCATGCCGGTCAACGTCGTATACATGTTCGTTCCGCGAACTCCCACGCCCAGGCGCCATTCCCAGGCGTCCTTGTGGGTCTTGACCAGATCGGGCTTCGCGGCGAACACGTGCTGCACGTCGCGATCCAAAGTGTTGCCGAGCTGGTGACAGAAGTTGCAACCAGACTTCAGACGATTGATCCATTCGTCCTGGCTGTGCATGTTTGCATTGACGCCGTTGCCGTTGGGGTTGTCGTCGGATTTTTCACCCGTTCCAGGGAACATGCTCTTGGCCGGCGGCGCCAGCATCGACAGCCAATAATCGCCAGGATAAACCTGGGCGGCTTCCAAAGCGCTCTTCGCGTTTGTTACCTTCAGAGCGACCTGATTGGCCGAGGGCTTGGCGGTAATGGGTTTTGAATCCGAGATTCCGTACCCTCGGACCCAAACCTGGTAATTCACCCCTGGCAATTCGGGCAGCAGGTAGCGGCCCTGGTCGTCAGTGACGACGGTCTTGATCATTTTCGTCGCGAGGTCATTGGTCTCGGCGATCACCCATACGCCGGCTTCCGGGCCTTTGTCGCCAGTGACGGTGCCCGTGATATACCCGGGAGGGCTGACATAGCGCGAATTACCGGCTTGCTTCCCTTTTGCGTTATTCTGCTGCGCGCTGGTCGGCAACACAATGGCCAGGGTGATTGCGCCGATGGACCCTGCACACAGCAGGGCGGCTACTCCCCGGGAACGGATGATCTTCATAGAGCTCTCCTCATGAACATGTTGGCTGGAACGCCCAAACCAGTATAGTATAGTGGCGCTGAAACAAGGGATGCAACCGTCTTCCGCCGCGACGCACTCAGTTCCCGGAAGGCTTCTCTACATGCTCGATCGTCAGGAATTCTACAGGTTCCTTTGCTGAGTCCAGCTTGAGGCCGAGCTGTTCCTGAATCGCGGTGAAGACTGAGGAGGCGCCGCTGTCCTCGGTTGAGCCCGCCCCGGGTCTCGGAGTCATTCCCACTCCCGACCCTTCCAGGCTTACATCGTATTCGCCCGCAAGCCCGGTCCTGTCAATGACCGGTCGGCCTACCGAGGCGGAAAGCGTCTGAGCCAATCTTGCCATTGAAAGGTTGGTAGCCCTCAATCGGCCAACGCTTGCTGTGAGTGAGAAGCGCCCTCCGGCAGCGCTCTCTTTCAGCTTTGGACCATTCCTCGACGGGACGAGCAGGTACACCGCCATCTCCTTGTTCTCGCGCCGGAGCCTAAGTTCAAAACGCTCCGACAGCAATGCCTGAAGCATCTGCCGCATTTCTTCGGGACTCGGATTTCGGGCATCATCTGCGCTCGCGACGATGGTGAAGTAGTCGGAACGCGTCCAACCTGGTCCTTCCGAGATCTGATAATCCTTGACGTCGTACGCGTACATCACCAAATTTCTCAGGGTTGAGGTGGCGTTGAGTCGCCCACCAGGCAAGGCCTGGACTCCGGTGCGCGGAGGAGCCTGGATCGGCTTAATCGATGCGACCTCGAATGACAGCGGGCCGGGAACGGACTGCGCCATGGAAGTCGGGGCGGCGCAAATGCAAGAGACGACGCAAGAGATTGCGGCAGCAACTGATGCAACCCGCTCTCGGGACAAGGGGCGCCTCCTGTTAAGGAATTAATACTTACATCTTAGGATCGCTATCCAGCAGTTGTCAACCGAAATTGTTCCGCTAAGCGTGTATACTGAATAGAATCCGAAGTGGTAAGTTAGTGGACTTGAAAGTTGTTTGGCCACGAGGCTGAAGGCCAGCAGATATGGGAAGGGAAGAGAGGAAACCACGAAAATGAAAGCGATCATGACGACTCTGGCACTGTCCCTGTTAGCAGCTCTCGGAGCAATGGGGCAGTCGAAACCGGGCAAGACGAACGCGACAGCGGCGCCGACGATGAGATGCACGCGGCAGGACGGCGGAGCATGCACCGCGCGACACGTAGAAGATTTGGCGACGGCAGTCACGGCAGCAGGCAAGGGCGCACACCCCGTTCTTGCGGGGATCAACACCCTTTCATTGGCTTCGTCCGACGGAACCTTGAGGTGCCGGCAGACCAACGGACAACAGTGCACGGCCGAACAAGCACGCCAGTTGCGCGATGTTGCCTTAACGACGCCGGTGAAAATCAGTTTTTCGGCTAAGTAGCCTCAGCGGAAATCAGAACGAACGTCCGGCTGCGCCCCCTCGGCGCGGCGGCGGAATACTATTCCCTGCAAAGCGAAGGATTCTACAACTAAACACCGAGTGGTGAGCACATCGCGTATGCAACGAATTGCTTTGGCCATTTGCCTGATCGGCGCCTTCGGGGCAGGCGGGTGCAACCGGCTGGAACGCCAGTTGGAGCGTAAGGAGAGCCGCGAATCCGAAAGAGACGCCGATAAAGACGATCCGGACCGGCGCCGGTCAGACCCCGATCGCAAAGCGGGCACCCAAAAGCCCGGCGACGATAAAGACGACGGCAAGGAAGCCGGCGACCCCGATGCAATCAGCCCCAACCTGAGTCCCGAGAAGGCAAGGGAGGTTTGGCTGAAGCGGCTCGCAGAGCCCGACGCGGGTAAAGATGTTATCCTCGGCGCCGCCAGGTTTTTCAGCGTATACGATAAACCCCTGGGAGAGAAACTGATCCTGCGCGGGCAGGCGATGGATCCCAACGGTCCTTGGCGCGCAGAAATGGGGCGGCTGTACTTCCTGATTATGGTGGGCGCCACCAGCATGACGCCTCAGGGAACGGTTGGTTCGGTCAGCTTGGCCGATGCCCATGGCCCCTACGCCAAAGAAGTCCGCAAAAGGCTGGCTGTCTCAACCGACCCGACGATCCTGGCCATGGCGGGACAGTCGTTGGGTACAGGTGGGCGGACGCTGTATGAAAATCACAGCATCGATTTCGATCCCATCGCGCTGGCAAAGACTTACCTGGGTCAAGCGTTGAAGCTGGATCCGCAATCGATCCTGGTGCATCAGATTTTACTCAACATACGTTTCCAGGACCGCGGCGGACACACCCCCAGTATCCCCAAAGGCTCGTCCCCAGAAGCAGAGTATCGCGCGGTTGAGGCGTTACCCGAGGCCCAGCGATGCTTCCGGCTGTCGCTGCTGGCGGAAGCGTCGTACCTCTACGCTGAAGCGATGGAGGCCGCCAAGAACGCCCCGGAAACCGCCCGAGCCGGCATGGAAACCGCCCGGAAATCCGCCCAGGAGGCGCTCCTTCTTGCGCCGAAATTCCCCACTGACCCGGACTCCGGCACGGCTATCTATAACGCAAATATGGTACTTGGGCTGCTCGCGATCCGTGCCGGCAACCGCCAGTCCGCCGTCGAATCCATGCTGACGGCCTCCAAAGCGCCGACTACCGAAGAACTGGCGTATTCCGCGACCGATTTCTCGTTAAAGCTGCCGGAGTTGCTATTTCAGCTCGGTGAGCGCGATTCGGTGGCCGAATTCCTGGAGCGCTTTGGGCAAGGAAACGTCTTCGAAAAGGGATGGCTGCTGGAATCGGCCAAGGCCATTCGGAACGGTAAGAAGCCTCTCTGGGTGGTAAAGTAGCCCGGGGATAGTACTTTCGCTTGCTCCCGGTGGCCAAATCGGTTAATATCGTACATCGTTGATTTTGTTAGCGAGCGTTTGACGGTGCGTCTGCTTTTCGTGCACTGGCGTGTCAGCGGGGGCAGGATCGCTTAGCCTGCGTTTTGAAACGGACAATTTTTGGGAGGAGCATATTCAATGATGCGAAAAAGTGTGATCGTCCTGGCGGTGGCAATGGTTCTCGCCGGGGCTCTTCGTTGGAGTCAGGCTGTCAAAGCAGCCTCGACCGTGTACATATATGGGAATAACGTCGGGACCACCGGTATCTTCAAGATGGATCCCACAACGTTGGCAGTCGTGGACACTTACAATGGCCTCAGCGCCGGCAATGGGCGCGGAGTGGTTGTCGTGGGCCCGACTGTGTATTACACCGACGCCTCTTCCCCCAACGTATATTCCTACAACGCTACAACCCACCACAACAACGGTGTCGTATTCACAAAATCGGGAGTCACTGGGCTCTCCGCAATCGCCTACGATGGCACGAATCTTTGGGTGAACGATTACTCCGGCACCAACCAAGCGTTCTATTACAGCTTGACGGGTACTCTTTTAAAGACCATCAACTTGGCCAACGAAAGCACCTACACCGATGGATTTGAGTTCTATTTGAAAGGCGGGACGACGCCGACGCTGATTGCGAATCGGGCGGACGGTTGCTGCACCAATCCCACGATCTACGACTTGTACGACCTGAACGGCAACGTGACGACCTCCGCCTTTATCACCGTTCCGAACCAGTCGACCGGCATCGCCTATAACGGCACGAATTTCTACACCTCCAACATCGACCTCGCCAGCGTCAACCAATACAATGGCGCCACCGGTGCATTTATCAGCACGACGACGATTACCGGGGGATCCGCGTTTATCGAGGACCTTTCGGCGGACTATGCCATCGTTCTCAATAACCCTCCTCCCACCACGCCGGCGCCCTCCACCTTGGGTCTGGTCCTGGGCGGGATGCTGCTTCTCTTGCTCGGCAGCAAGATGTTTCGCCGCAAGCAGTCCGCTGCGTAAACTTGCCGTACGTTTCGCCTCACTCCGCATGGGGAAGGCCTGAAATGGGCCATCTGGAACTGACCATCATGGAGACGCTCTGGGAGCGTGGCAAGGGAAACGTGCATGACGTTGTGCGCTGGCTGGATCGGCCGCTGGCGTACAACACCGTCATGACTACCCTCGACCGGCTCTACAAGAAAGGTCTCCTCAAGCGCAGCAAGCAGGAACGGGCGTATGTCTACATGCCGCGACTGTCGCGGCCTGCCTGGCAGCGGCAAAAGGCCCAGGATCTCGTTTCAGGCTTCCTTGCGGGACCACGTCCCGTTGGCGAAATCCTGGTTTCCTGCCTGATAGACGCGGTAGGCCAGCACGACGCCGCGCTTCTCGACGACCTGGAGGAAAAAATCCGGAGGAAGCGCCGGGATCTCGATCGGGGGCAGGAAAAGTGACGCTTCCGTACCTCTCACGCCTTCTGTGCATTGGACTCGCCTCGTTCTTTCTAGTTCACCTCGCAACATCTTTGGTGATCGCGATTCTCACCCCCCGTGCAATTGGAGCCGCGCAGGCACTAACGCCGCGCCGCGCCGCACGCCTGCTGCTGATCCTGCGACTCTTGCCATTCGGACTCGCCCTGTCGGCGGTACTCGGCTTGTGTTTGCCGAGCTATTTCTGGTTCGAGCCGGATCGTTTTGAGGAGCAGGTCGGGTTTGCCTGTCTCTTTTTCGCTCTGCTGGGAGCGATCATCGCCGGAGTCGCAATCGCCCGAGCAGTTCGCGCTACAGTGGCTACGCTCCTGTTCGCCCGGCGTTGCCGGCGTTCCGGAAGCCAACTGTCTCTCGCTGGCGACTACCCGCGCGCCACTGTTCTCGAGGGCTCCGCACCTTTGCTGGCCCTTGCGGGCATCGTTCGTCCCCGGCTGATCGTCTCTGAAGGTGTGGTAAAGACTCTTTCCGAAGAAGAGTTGTCGGTCGCCTTAAGGCATGAGCGCGCCCACCAAACTTCTCGCGATAATCTGAAGCGTCTGTGCATTTTCCTGACTCCCGGGATGCTTCCGCTGCTTCCTGGTTTTCGAGAATTGGAACGTGCGTGGATCAGTTTCGCCGAGTATGCGGCAGATGAGGCAGCCGTTGCCGGTGACGCTCGCCGCTCGCTGGCTCTTGCGTCGGCGCTGGTTCGCGTTGCTCGCCTGGGGAGCGCCCGCCGCTTATCGCCCGTTACGATTTCGTTTCTTGAAGACGTTTCCGAACTATCCGCTCGAGTGGATCGCTTATTGGTGCAGTCTCCACTCCTTGAATCTCCGCATCGCATGTTGTGGCGCCGGGTAGGACCCGTGCTCATCCTTGCTGGCTGCCTGACTGCGATGTTTTTCAAGCCCTCCACGTTTCGATTTGTACAGTCGCTGCTTGAGCGCCTGATCCAGTGATTGGAATCCAGTGACTGGATTCGACAACTATCACTGGTAGTTCTGTGGTCCTCCCTGTAGCCTTGTTGCAATGCCCCGACGATCTTGCCTGCCGAGGAGGTTTTTCGGCTGGCTTCTATTTTTTGCTCTCTCAATAATCTGTCCAAGCAGCGCGCCGGCGCAGGATTTTCGCGGCGCCCTGGTGGGAACCGTCTCCGATTCCAGCGGTGGCCGAATTGAGTCCGCGGACATTCTTCTGCGAGGCGTTTCGCCCGGCGTCGAACGTCAAGCCCGCACGAATCGCGGCGGCGAGTTTCGCTTCGACGATCTTCCGCCCGCGCCCTACCTGCTGACAGTGAAGGCCAGTGGATTTGCGGATGCTCAAGCCACCGTGACGGTGGTGGTCGCCTCAGTCAGGGATGTCGCGGTGCAGATGAATCCCGCACCCTTGCAGCAAGCCGTGAACGTCCAGTCCGGGGCCTCGTCGATCACCACGCAACCGATGGACGCTTCGACGGCCGTCCACGGCGGCGAGGTGACCGCGCAGGATCTCCAGACCTTTCCGCTGGCGGCTCGCAGTTTCGCGAACATCGCGTATCTGGTGCCCGGCACCGAGCCGGTGGAGCCGTCCGATCCAACCAAGGCGCGCATTACCGCCGTTTCCTTTGGTGGAAGCTCCGGCCTGAATGATGTGCTATCCGTGGATGGCGGCGACAACTCCGACGACTATATTGGCGGCTTCCTCCAGAACTTCTCGCCCGACGCGATCCAGGCCTTTGCGGTTCATACAGCGCAGGAAGACGCCGACACGGGCCGGACCGTTGGCGGGTCCGTGGTCATCACCACCAAACGCGGCACGAATGAGTGGCACGGCACCGGTGCATTCTACGAACGCGCCGCCGCGCTGAACGCGCGGTTCCCGATTGAGAATCCGGCTCCGCTGCCCAAGCAGCCTTTTTCGCGCCAAAACTACATAGGTTCTATCGGTGGCCCGCTCAAGAAGAATAAGCTATTTCTCTTTTCGTCGATTGAATACGTTCATGAAAACGCCAGCATCGCGTACAGCCCGGATAGCCTCGCGCAGTTCAACGCATTGGCTGCGCTGGCATCCCAGGGACTGATTCCCGGCGTCACCTCTATTCCAGTTTCTAACTTCGCGCGGGTTCCGTTTCGCGACTATCTGGCGAGTACCCGCCTGGACTGGTCGCAATCCAATCGGTCTCAATGGTTCCTGCGCGCCGCCATCGACAACTACACCACCAATAACTTTCTTGTCGAGCAGGCGACACTGCCCTCGACCGGCGCCGATTGGCACTCCAACTATATGAGCCTGGTGCTGGGCCACCAGTTTATCTTTAGTCCCACTTGGGTGGGCTCCCTCACGCTGGACGCCAGCTATCTACATATGACGGAGGCTCGCAATTCCAATCTCGGATTTGCACTGGCGTTTCCCTTCAGCTCCACCGCCCAAACCATCTCAGGATTTGAAACCTTCGGCGACAATCAGTTCGTTACACCCATCACGGCCTTCCCCATCCTGCGCAATCAGGAGAAATACCAAGTCAAGTATGCCGTGAGCCATTCCTCCGGCAAGCATGCGACCAGCTTCGGCGTCGACTTCATTCACGAGCCGGTGCTCAGCGGAGCGCTCCCTGGGAACGCCGAGAACCTGACCATCTTCGCCCAGGATCCCACGGATTATCTGAGCAACCCGGCGCAATTCAGTGCCGATCTCAATTGCGCCCCCAGCGGTTCGCTGGCGGTAACGCCCGGCACCACTTGCAGGAGCACGCCGGCCGGCAACGGCAGCTTTTCACAGAACGTCCAGCGGCTCGGCCTGCACGTGCAGGATTCCTGGCGCGTGACGCCGCGTCTCACGGTGAACTACGGCCTCCGTTACGATACGAGCTTTGGCCTGTTCACCGCTTCGGGCCGCTCGCAGTGGGACAACCCGGCTCTGCTTTCGATCCAGGCCCTTCAAATCCCGCTTTTTGCGCAGCCCGCCGTCCCGCATGATTACCGGCTTGCCTTCGCTCCCCGGCTTGGCATCGCCTACCGGTTGTCGAGCTCGGGGAACACCGTTCTTCGCGCCGGCTTCGGCCTCTTTTATAACGATCTTGCTCAGAACGGCTGGGTGACTGCCTTTCAGGCGGTCAACGAGCCGGCCACGCCTTGTGTGAAACCGGGCGATCCAGGCTGTCTCCCAGGCGCTGCGAACGGCGGCGCTGGCGCCCTGATCGATCCCGGCTATAAGACGCCATACGCGATTCACATCACCGCGGGAATCCAGCACGCCTTCAGCCCGAAGTGGATCCTCAGCGCTGACTGGACCCATGAAGAAGGCGTCCATGCATACCGGCGTTATGACTACCAGGCCGGATACACGCTGTTCTCGCCGCTCTACTCGCAAGATGTTGCGACTCAGCAGGAGAATGTTCCTAACATCACCGTTTTTCGAACGGATAATCGCTCCCGCTACGACGGGCTCTCTGCCCGCTTACAGGGGAATATCACCCCCTGGCTCAACTTGAGCGCGAGTTACACACTCTCCAGCGCCGAAACATATGGTTGCGTGCTGGGCGAGCTGTTCGACTACGTAAATGGCGTTTGCAATCCGCTGAACGCGTTCGCCAAAGGCAATTATGGTCCATCCGGGGAAGACGTGAAATCGCGTTTCGTTCTCGCTGGAGCCTTCCACGTCCCGGGCGGCTTTGAGTTGACCACGCTGGCGCAGGCCGAAAGTGCCCGGCCGTTCACGTTGACTACTCCCGTCGATGTGAATGGCTTCGGCGATACCGTGAATGATCGGGCCGTGGTAAACGGCGTTCAGACCACGCTCGACGAATTCCGCGGCACTCCTTATATACAAGTCGACCTGCGCGTCAGCCGCCCCGTCAAAGTCAGGGACCGCCTGACTATCAACCCGTTCATCGAGTTCTTCAATTTGTTCAATCGCAACAATCCGGGAGCGAATTATGTAACCAGCGTGGCGGCCTTCCCGACGCCGGTGAATAATTTATCCAACGTCACTGCGTTTTGCCTCAATGCCGCATGCTCGCAAACGCAACCCATCACCAGCCTGAATCAGTTGCGGGTGCCCGCAGGCGGGTTGGGCGACTTCTTTGGCCCCGGGACAACCGTAGGAATTCCGTTTGCGGCGCAAGTCGGTGTGCGAGTCACGTTCTGAATTTGGGCGCTACCCTTTAGCTCCAACGCCGTTCATAGTAAACTGATTGGCGGTGTTTCCGAATCTTGACCGCCGCCACTTTCTCGGCACGCTCATGGGAGCGGCGGGTGCGTCTTTGTGCCGTGCCGAGTCCTCGCCTCTCACTGCCACCAAGCTTTCCGAGGCCTTTGTCGAGATCACCGGAGCAGGTTCCAACATCCTCGCCGTCATGGGCTCGGATGGCGTGTTGATGGTCGATGGCGGCGCACCGGAACACTCCGCCGAACTGCTGAAGCTGGTGGCCTCTCAAGCCGGGGGCAAGCCGGTCAAAGTCCTTTTCAACACGCACTGGCATCCACCTCATACCGGTTCGAACGAAGCGCTTGGGAAAGCCGGCGCGAAGATCATCGCCCACGCCTACACCAAGCAGTGGCTGGGCACCGAGATCGACTGGGGGCAATGGCAAAAGCCGGCCTGGGAACCGCTGCCCGCGATCGCTTTGCCCAACGAAACCTTCTACACCTCCGGCAAAATGAGCTTCGGCGGCCAGTCGATCGAGTACGCTCATCTGCCGCAGGCTCACACCGATGGCGATATCTACGTGTTCTTTCGCGAGTCCAATATCCTGATGGCGGGCGACGTGGTATCTGTGGGAAGCTATCCGGTTCTGGATTACACCACGGGCGGCTGGATCGGCGGCTTGGTGAACGCACAAAAGACTCTGCTCCAGGTGGCGAACGCGGACACGCGAATTATCCCCGGAAGCGGCCCTGTGCAAACCAAGGCCGACCTGCAAGCCCTGAACGACATGTGCAACACCCTTCGCGACCGGCTGGTGAAGCTGATGAAGCAGGGCATGGGCCCCAAAGAGATGATCGCCGCCAAGCCGACCAAGGAGTATGACGAGAAGTGGGGCGATCCGGAATTATTTATCGCCAATGCTTACAGAGGTTTGTGGGGTCACGTCCGCGAGTTGGGCGGGATTGTCTAGGTAAATTTAAGTCGGAGTCAGAAATACATGCGACAACTCGCCGTGGCCGTCACCTTCGCGCTCGCGATTTTCTTGCCGGGATCGTTCCGCCTGGCTGCTCAACAAGAAAACACCCGGCAAGCGAAGGCCGCCCCCGTTCCCGATCGTACTCTTCTCGACCAATACTGCGTCACCTGTCACAACCAGCGCGCGAAAACCGCGGGCCTGACGTTCGACACGATGGACCTAAGCCATGTTGGCGCAGACGCGCAGGTTTGGGAACGCGCAGTGCGCAAATTGCGGGGCGGAATGATGCCTCCTCCAGGTTCTAAGCGGCCGGACCAGGCTGTGGTGGATCGGTTCCTGGCTTCGCTCGAAGCTTCTCTCGATCAGGCCGCGGCCGCGAATCCCAATCCGGGCAACGTCACGTTGCACCGGCTCAATCGCGTCGAGTACGCCAACTCCATCCGCGACATCTTCGCGATCGACGTGGATGCAGCCGCGCTGCTTCCCGCCGACGACATCAGCAACGGCTTCGACAACGTCGCCAGCGTCCTCAAGGTGTCGCCGTCGTTTCTGGATCAATATATAACCGCTGCGCGTGCGGTCACCCTCAAGGCCATCGGCTCTCCGCCGCCATCCAAGCCCGTTACTGAGCCGCTGACGGCAACACCCGGCGCCGATGCGACCGCCGACTTGCCGCTCGGCGCGCGCGGCGGAACAGTGGTGGAGCACCTGTTCCCGTTCGACGGGGAATACGAATTCCGGGCCCCGGCTGGAGGAGCTGTCCTGTTGCTCGATGGCGCGAAAATCCCTTCTGGCGCCCGCGTCGCGATCAAGGCCGGCTTGCATAAAGTCGCCTCGGTCACGCAAGCGCGCGGCTTCGTCGAATCCGAATCGCTACTCGAGTCGTTGATCCCGGGCGCAGCTCCGCAGGCGTACGGAGGCTCAGGTGCAGGACGCGGAGGGCGCGGTGGCGGAGGCGGCCTTCAGGTCACCGGCCCATACAACCCCACTGGTGCTCCCGTCGAAACTGCCAACCGGCAGAGGATTTTCGTCTGCAAGCCCGCGAACCAGAATGATGAAGCCGTTTGCGCGAGCAAGATCTTCTCGAACATCGCGCACCAGGCTTTCCGCCGGCCCGTCATTGACAAGGATCTGACCGCTCCTCTCGCGTTCTTTAAGGAAGCCAGGGCGGCCGGCGATTTCGACGCGGGCATTCAGAGCGGGCTGATCGCCATTCTGGCGAGCCCCAAATTCCTGTACCGCGCCGAGCCGCCTCCGCAGAATCTCAAACCCGGTTCCATTTACCACGTCAGCGACCTGGATCTCGCCTCGCGCTTGTCGTTCTTCTTGTGGAGCAGCATTCCCGATGCGGAACTGCTGGGTCTCGCCGAACAGGGTAAGCTCAAGGACCCCAAGGTTTTCGAACAGCAGGTCCGACGCATGCTGGCGGATGCGAAGTCCAAGACGCTGGTTACCAATTTCGGTTTCGAATGGCTCCGTGTTCGTGAAATCGACAAGCTCGATCCGGACATTATCATCTATCCCAACTTCGACGCCAATCTGCGCACGGCCTTTAAGCGGGAGATGGAACTGTTTCTCGAAAGCATCTTCCGCGAAGACCGCAGCGCCCTGGACCTGCTGACGGCGAATTACACGTTCGCGAATGAGCGGCTCGCCGCCCACTACGGCATCCCGGACGTCCGCGGCGACCAGTTCCGTCGCGTGGCGCTCCCCGATTCTAAGCGCTACGGACTGCTGGGCAAGGGCGCGATCCTGATGGTGACGGCCTATCCCAACCGGACCTCGCCGGTGCTGCGCGGAGCCTACATTCTCGAAAGTATTACCGGAACTCCGCCTTCGCCGCCGCCCCCGAATGTCGAGGCGTTCAAGGAAAACAAGGATGGCGAGAAGGCGCTCACGGTGCGCGAGATCATGGAGCAGCATCGCGCCAACCCCTCCTGCAACTCCTGCCACGGCATCATGGACCCGCTCGGTTTTTCGCTCGAGAATTTCGACACCATCGGGGCCTGGCGCGCGAAAGATCGTTTCGCCGGGACCGTGATCGATGCGTCCGGCAAGCTGGTGGATGGAACCGCCGTGAATGGCCCCGACGATCTGCGCAACGCGCTGATGAAGCGTCCCGAGCAGTTCGTTCAAACCATGACCGAGAAGATGCTGATCTACGCGCTGGGACGGACTTTGGAGCCATTCGATATGCCCACGATCCGCAAGATCGTGCGCGATGCCGCCCCCGATAAGTACCGTTTTTCATCACTGGTGATGGGCATCGTCAACAGCTCTGCGTTTCAGATGAGCAAGATTCCCGAAAGCACTGCTCCGGCGGCACAGGTGGCGTCCGCCGGGCGTCCGTAGGTTGTAAGGAAGAAGGAGACCGAGATGTTTATCACGAAAAAGTACATTCCGCGCCGCAAGTTCCTGCGCGGCGTCGGCACGGCGATGGCTCTGCCGTTGCTCGACGCCATGATCCCGGCGCGAACCGCGCTGGCGCAGACGGCGGCGAATCCGGCTCCTCATCTCGGGTTTATCTATTTTCCGCACGGGGCGATCATGAGTCAATGGACGCCCGCCACCACCGGGGCCGGCTTCGAGATCACGCCGATCCTCAAGCCGCTGGCGCCGTTCAAGAAGCACTTGACGGTGGTCAGCAACCTCGAAAACAAGTGGGCCACCGGCCCCGTGCACGCGCTCTCGCCCGGAACCTGGCTGAGCTGCGTGCGTCCGCGCGCCACGCAGGACCCCTGGGGCGGACCGACTGTCGACCAGGTGGCCGCGGCGCACATCGGTCAGGACACGCCGCTGCCCTCGATCGAATGCGCCATTGAAGGACGCGGCGGCGGCGGGACGTGCGACCGGGATTATGGCTGTAGCTACTCCGGCACGATCTCTTTCCGCACGCCCAACACTCCTCTGCCCATGGAGACGGAGCCGCGTAAGCTGTTCCAGCGTCTCTTTGGCCAGGGCGATACGGCGGAAGAGCGCAAGCGGCTTTCGCACCAGTATTCGAGCGTGCTGGACCTGGTCTCGCAGGAAGCCGCCGACTTGCAGCGCAGCCTGGGCGCGCAGGACAAGGCCATGCTCAACGACTATCTCGATACTGTACGCGAAATCGAGCGCCGTGTAGAGAAGATGGAAGCGCACGATCTCTCGCATGTGACCATCCCCGAAGCCCCCGCCGGAACACCCACCGCTTTCGAGCAGCACGTCACGCTGATGTTCGATCTGGTGGCACTGGCGTATCAGGCCAACATGACCCGGATCTTCACCTTCATGATGGCGGCCGAGGTCAGCGGCCTGACCTATAACCAGATCGGCGTCTCGGACGCCTTCCACCCGCTCTCGCATCACAATAACGAACAGGCCAAGATGGACAAGCTGGTGAAGATCCAGACCTATCATACTGACCTCCTCGCCAAGTTTCTGGCCAAGCTCGACAAGATGCCGGACGGCGACGGCACCATGCTGGATCACTCGCTCATCATGTACGGCAGCAACATGAGCAACAGCAACGCCCACAATCATTACCCGCTGCCGACCGCCCTGGTGGGCGGCTGGAAGAGCGTCAAGGGCGACCAGCACCTGATGTATCCAGATCGTACTCCGCTGGCGAATATGCTGCTCACCGTGCTCGACCGCGCCGGGGTTCCGATGGACGCCTTCGGCGACAGCTCGGGTAAATTCGCGGAGGTGTAAGATGCGGATCTTTACCATCACAGCTTTGGCCGCTGCGCTCGGCGCCGCAACAATGAGCTACGCCGCCGACCTCGCTCGAGATTCGTCGCTGGTCGACGCCGTCAAGGCGGGAGATCGCGCCGCGGCCATAGCCTTGATCGGCAAGAAAGTCAACGTGAACGCCTCCGCGGCCGACGGCTCCACTGCCCTGCTCTGGGCCGCGCACAACGGCGATCCCGACATGGTGGACCGGCTGCTGAAGGCGGGCGCCGACGTGAAGGTCAAGAGCGATTTCGGCGCGACCCCCATGTCGGAGGCGGCGCTCGCGGGAAATACAGCGGTGATTGAAAAGCTGCTGAATGCCGGAGCGGACCCCGATTCTCCCAACTCCGACGGCCAGACCGCGCTCATGGTGGTGGCCCGCAGCACCAACGTCCCGGCGGCTCGGGTTTTGCTCGATCATGGCGCGCACGTGAACGCGAAGGAAGCGCAGAAGGAACAGACCGCGCTGATGTGGGCCGCCGCCGAAAAGCAGGCGGAGATGGTGAAGGAGTTGATCGCGCATGGCGCCGACGTGAACGCCCGCTCGGCTGTCAACGAAGACATCGCCCAGGTCAGTTCGGAGCCGCGCGCCCAGCACCGCTCCTACGGCGGGATGACGCCGCTGATCTATGCCGCCAGAGAAGGCTGCGTGCAGTGCGCGGTGGCCCTGAAAGAAGGCGGCGCCAACCTGAACATGCCCGATCCCGAGGGCGTGACGCCTTTGCTTACGGCCCTGTGGAACGCCCACTTCGACACTGCATCGTATTTGATTAAGGCCGGCGCGATGGTGAATAAATGGGACTGGTGGGGCCGGAGTCCGCTGTGGCTGGCGGTCGACTACAACACCATTCCTCATGGCGGCCGGGCCGACGGCCCCTCGCTCGACGAGACCTCGGCGCTTCAGGTGATCGACCAGCTTCTCGCCGCCGGCGCCAACCCGAATATACAGTTGAAGCTGTTGCCGCCGTTTCGCAATGTGGGCGCGGACCGTGGCGTGGATAGCATGCTCTCGATCGGCGCGACGCCGCTGCTGCGCGCCGCCAAGGCCCAGGATGCCCCGGCGATTGCTCTGATGCTGCAACATGGCGCGCTGCCGAATCTCGCCAACAACCAGGGCATCACGCCGACCATGGCTGCCGCGGGATTGGGTTCCGTGGATGCCGACACTCGCGGCCTCTACACCACGTCCGATGTTCAGCAGCGATCCATCGCCTCGCTTGATCTTCTGCTCAAGGCGGGAGGCGAGATCAACGCGGTGGGCTCGCGCTCGCAACAAACTCCTCTGCATGGCGCGGCATTCTGGGGATGGAACGACGTGGTTCAATTCCTGGTGGCCCACGGCGCGGACGTCAATGCGAAAGACGGCCAGGGCCGGACGCCAGTGGATTCCGCCATGGGCCGGGCGGGCGGCAATAGCCGCGGCGGCCAGCGCATCGACGTGCATCAGGACACGGCGGAGCTGCTGGTGAAACTGGGAGCGACCACGCCCATACTGGCTCCCGCCAAGAAGTAGAATGATTCCGGCCCGTCATCCCTAGCGGTACGATAAAGGTAGATGGCCCTCGGGCATTCCCATTCCCATCACGAGGCCCACTCGCATGGGCGCAAAGGGACAGCGCTGTTTGCCTCGCTGATCGTGACGGCGGCCTTTGTGGCCGTGGAAGCCGTGGCGGGATTCCGCGCGAACAGCCTGGCGCTGCTTTCCGACGCTCTTCACAACTTCACCGACGCCTTTGGCCTGTTGCTGGCGGGGGTTGCTTTTATCGCGCAATCGCGCCCCGCCAATCAGGTCAAGACCTACGGATATCACCGCACCGGAGTGCTGGCGGCATTCATCAACGCGTTGCTGCTGGTGGCGTTCTCGCTGACTCTGTTCTATGAGAGCTACCAGCGCATGCTCCATCCGCAGCCGGTCGCCGAAAGCATCATGATCTGGGTGGCCGGCGCGGGCCTGATCGTGAACCTCGGGATTGCGTGGGGTTTAGGTGGCCACGGCGGCGACATCAACGTGCGCGCGGTATGGATTCACATGCTCGGCGACGCGGCCAGTTGCGTGGCCATCATCATCGGCGCGGCGGTGATTCGCTACACCGGCTGGCTGGCGGTGGACCCGCTGCTTTCTGTGCTGATCGGCGGGGTCATCATCTGGACCGGGTGGGATATTTTCCGGGACTCGCTGAACATCCTGCTGGAAGGGCTCCCCAAGGGGCTCCGTCTGGCCGAAGTGGCGAGCCACATCCGCACCGTGGACGGCGTGATCGACGTGCACGATCTGCACATCTGGAGCCTGGGCTCGGATGCGCACGCGCTCAGCTGTCACGTGCTGATCGAAGACATGCCGCCGTCGGCGAGCGACTCCATCTTGCGCCACGTCAATCAATTGCTGGCCGGCCGCTTCGAAATCCACCACACCACCGTTCAGTTCGAGCACGCCCGCTGCGCGCTGGCGGAGGAACCCTGCACTGCGGCCAAGCACCAGCATTGAAGGACAAGTCTCCGGCCGGGGTGTACCCCGGGCAGCGAAATCGGCGTCATACTGTGTACATGAGAACAGTGCGGCTGAGCTTGATGTTTTGGGCCATGTCGGCGCTGGCGCAGTTCCCGTTCCCAGGGCAGGGCCCGGGCGGGTATCCCGGCGGCGGATATCCGGGAGGCCCCAACGGGCGTCGAACTCCCCAGCAACAGCAGCCCCAACAGCAACAACCACAAAACTCCAAAGGACGGTCCAACCGGCCTGTCACCATCACCACCGACGGGATGCTGCGCCGCGTCTCCGGAAACCAATTGGTGATCGAGGCTGACGACCATCGTGTCATCTGGTATCGCGTCACCGCTCAGACCACCTCCCAGAAAGATGGCGCGCACGCGGATGTGGCCAGCTTTCAGCCCGGCGACCGGCTGAGCGTGGAATCGAGCGAAGACAACAACGGCAATTACACCGCCGTCGCGGTCGAATGGGAGAAGGCGGGAACCTTGGATGAGAGAACTGCGGCCCGTGAGACCTGGGATCTGCCGGGTCCCGGCAGCTCCCAAGCTTCCTCAAACCCCGGGTCCGGCCGTCGCGACACGGTTGGCGACCTCGGCGACGATGATCGTCCGATTCTGCGGCGGAAGACCGACGACAGTGTGCCGGCAACCCCTGCCAGCCCTGCTCCCGCGCCGCCGGCCGCGCAGCCACAGGCCCCGCCTGCCACGGCCCAGGCTCCGGCGACTTCTGCCAACATACCATCCGATTCAGATGACGATGCCCGCTCCCGTCCAGCCACGCAGGTGCGCCCTCCGGATGCGCCCGCCGACGCCGACGATCCCGGACGTCCCGTGCTGCGCCGCGGAGGCGCCGCGACCGCGCGCCAACCAGTGGCCGCTCCGCAGGCCTCGGCCTCGACGAGTGCTTCTTCCAGCGCGCCCTCCGTCCCCGCTGGCAACCCGGCTGCTGGCAACAACAGCCCCGCGATCGTAGGACGATCCAGCGATGCGGCTTCCCGCCCTGTGGTCTCGCAGCCGATTCTGCCCCAGGAAGACCCGCTGATTGGGAAGGTCCGCGAAGCCGCCTACAACTTCTCCTCGTCCCTGCCCAATTTCTTTTGCCAGCAGATCACCACCCGCAATACCAGCCAAAACCCCAGGCAGGGCTGGGACACCGTTGATATCGTCACCGCCGACGTGGCGTATCAGGACGGCCAGGAAAGTTATCGCAACATCAAAGCCGGCGGCAAGGCTGCCGTTCAATCCATGGACCAGCTCCAAGGCACGCGCTCGACGGGCGAATTTTCCTCCTTGCTCCAGGATTTGATGAGTCCGGCCACCGCGGCCTCGTTCCGCCGCAGCGGCACCGACACCATCCATGGGCGGAGCACCATTGTGTTCAAGCTGGATATCCCCCGAGAGCGTTCGCATTGGCGGATTGAATCGACTTCGCAGTTGTACTATCCCGCGATCCGGGGCAGCATCTGGGTCGACAAGGAAACCTCGCGGGTAATGCGAATCGAAATCGAGGCGCGCAATCTGCCCACACTGTTTCCTCTTGACACCGTCGAGTCGGCCACCGACTACGACTTCATCCGGCTGGCGGCGGCCGAGCAGGAGTTCCTTCTGCCCGCTGACGCGGAAGTGCTGAGCTGCGAGCGCGGCAGCAGCAATTGCTCGCGTAACCGCATCGAGTTCCATAACTATCGGAAGTTCGACGCGGCGACCAGCATCAGCTTCGACGGAAAGTAGCATAACCGGGTCGGCGCGAAACCGCCGAAGGTCCAGGGCCAGGCATCCCTGAACAGAGGCATTCGGGCAGTCGCCAGAGTGGACGGCAACGTGCACGGATAGTAGAACGTCAGTAGGTTGTTATACTGATAAGAACCCCGTTCGCTTCCATCGATGCTTAAATACTGTGCCTTTTTTTCACTATGTGCCGGAGCGGCCTTTGCCCAGCCATTTGTTACCGGACAAGCCGCCCGCCTGGTGATCGGACAAACCTCTTTCACATCCCAGGTCTTCGGGGCTTCAGATACTCTGCTTGGCGGAGCCGCGGGCTTGGCCTTCGCGGGGGATACGTTGTTCGTTGCGGATTCCAACCGGGTTGGGTTGACGCCCCTCAACAACCGCGTGCTGATGTTCGAGCACATGTCTCAAACTTTGCCGACGGCGTTGGCGGAGATTCCAGCCTATAGCGGTACCTGTCCGGTGTGTGGAGGGCAAGCCACGCTGGTGTTGGGACAGCCGGACTTTCTGGGAACGAACTTCCATACCACGGCGACGGGCATGCGAACTCCTACTGCCGTCGCGACGGATGGGCACATCCTGGCAGTGGCCGACACCGAGAACAACCGCGTGCTTCTGTGGAAGTCGATCCCTACCTCCAACGGACAACCCGCTGACCTCGAGCTGGGCCAGCCGGACTTCAATACGGTAGGGCTGATTGTGACCACGGCTTCCAGCTTTCGGGGTCCGCAAGGGGTCTGGATCCAGAACGGGAAGCTCTTTGTGGCCGACACGCAGAACAACCGCATCCTTATCTGGAATTCCATCCCCACCACGAACAATCAGCCGGCCGACGTGGAGCTGGGGCAAGCCAATTTCACCTCTGTCTTCGCGGTCCCGGTCACCTCCATTGTCAACTGTCCAACCTGTCCAGGCGGATTCACCACCACCCCTACGCTCACAGCCACCCAGGGAACCATGCTGAACCCGGTCTCGGTAACCAGCGACGGCGTGCGCTTGTTTGTCGCAGACCTGGGGTACAACCGCGTGCTGATCTGGAATTCCATCCCCACGCAGAGTGGCAAGCCGGCCGACGTGGAAGTGGGGCAGCTCAACTTTACCAACACCATCGCCAATGACAACGTGGATATGTGCCCCCAGGCCGGCGTCAACACCACGGTCACTCCCCCGACTCCGACCTATCCGGACAGGTGCGGGCGGACCCTGGATTATCCACGCTTCGCGCTCTCCGACGGGACGCGCCTGTTCGTCGCCGACGGCGGCAACGATCGCATACTGATCTTCAACCAGATTCCCACGCAGAATGGCGCGGAAGCCGATATTGTGCTGGGCCAGCCGGACGAATTCGCCAGCGCAGTCACCAGCATGACGGATCTGTTCCATCCGCTGTTGGTGCAATCCGCCGCGAATATCAACCCGACGCCGACCTCGCTGGCTTTTGACGGATCCAATCTATATGTCGCGGACCCCAGCAACCGGCGGATCCTGGTGTACACCGCGGAAACGCCCAACATTCCCAACGACGGCATCCGCAACTCCGCCAGCCTTGAAACTTTCGCCACCGGGGAGGTGGACGTCAGCGGAACGATTAATGCCGGCGACACGTTGACCATCACGATTAACGGCACCAACTACACCTACACCATCCTTTCGACCGACACCACCGCCACGATTCTGACGGCGCTGGTGAATCTGATCAACGCCGGCTCGGGGGATCCATTTGTGTACGCGTCGGTGCCGCCGACTCTCCAGCAGTTGCTGCTTACGTCCCGCCTACCTGGGCCGCCCGGAAACGCCATCACTCTGGCGGTGTCCACGTCTGCGAATGCGATGATCTCTGCGCTTGCCAGTAACGGCACTCTGGAGGGCGGGGCCAGCGCCGGAACGCTGGCGCCGGGCAGCCTGGCGACCATTTTCGGAACGAATCTGTCGGACACAATGGCCAGCGCCCCCCCCGGCGCCGCTCAGCTTCCAATTGAACTGGGCGGCGTGCAGGTATATTTCAACGGCATTCGCGCTCCACTGCTCCTGGTGTCGCCCGGGCAGATCAATACCCAGATTCCGTGGGAGCTGTCCACCTCCAACAGCATCAGTGCTTACGTCCGCACCCAGCATGCCGACAGCAGCGTCACGGTGACCACCGCCGTGGGAGTTCCCATTGTGCCGCAACTCATCAGTGGAACGGTTGCCGGCGCAAATCCCGGAATCTTTACGAATCCCCTCCTGGGAGTCACGGATCCGCGGCCGGCCCTGGCCTATCACAAGTCCAGTTACGCCACCGGTACGATCACCGTTTCGGGCTCCATCGCGGCAGGCGACATCGGAACCATCA
>Ga0070733_10000413_pt1 | contig 35295 bp, 36 predicted proteins | sample Coa_R1_9_FD_66450 | JGI IMG/M metagenome (GOLD analysis project Ga0070733, IMG submission 66450) | Surface soil microbial communities from Centralia Pennsylvania, which are recovering from an underground coalmine fire - Coalmine... | ecosystem: Environmental > Terrestrial > Soil > Unclassified ... | reverse complement strand
TTCGATGCGCGCGATCCACTTTGCGCTCTTGTAACCCAACTGCGTCGGGACGCGCAGCCGCACGGGCGCGCCGTGATCGGGATCCAGCGCCGCGTCGTTGAGCCGCAAGGCGAGCAGCGCCTGCGGATGGCGAGCTTGATGAAGGTCGAGACTCTCGTAGTAGAGGTTGCCCGACCCGTCGTTATCCATGCAGCGAAAGACGATGTAACGCGCGTCGGGGCGCAAACCAACGGCGTCGAGCAGGCCGCCCAACTGCACACCGCTCCACTTTCCAATTACGCTCCAGCCTTCGACGCAATCGTGGCGCGTGATTTGCGTTTGTTGCGGCATGCGCTGCAGTTGCGCGAGCGAGAAGGTTTGGGGACGCTCGACCGCGCCGTCGACGATCAAACGATACGGAGCGAAGTTGCGTGCAACGAGGTCAGCGTAGTACGTATTCGACGGCGTGGCAAACCCATTCACTCGGAAATGGCGATCGACGTCGCTGTCGCGGTATTCGCGAGCCAAGCCGCGCGTTCCGATCAAAAGATGGTTGAGTCCCTCCGCCGAGGCGAGGATGCGCCGCACGTTGTCGTTGCCGTTGAGTGCCGAACCGATCGGTCCGCAACCTGCCAGCGCCGACGCCGCCGAGGCGAGGAAAAGCCGCCGCCTCATTCTGGTTGATACCAGCCGCTGATCATGGATCGCATCTGGTTGACGATCCCTTGCGTCGCGACTTGGAACGTGTGGATCGCAAAGAAACCGACGAGCAAAAGCATTCCGGCGAAGTGCCAGAGGCGCGCGAACTGACGGCCGCCGAACGCAGCGGTCAGCGGATTCGCGATCGCATCGATTCCCGGTGAGAGCGCCAGCCCCGTCAGCACCACCAGGGGAGCGAGGACGAAGAGCACCGCCGTGTAAGCGGCCTTCTGCAACGGATTGTAGATGCCGTGGGGCGGCGGCTCCTTGCGCAACTTTAGGTAGTAGGCTTGCATCGGCCAAAGCTTCGGCACGTCGCTCGGCCGCAACACCATCTCGCGTAAGTTTCCCTTGATCGCACTGGAGATCAGCCACGCCAGCCAGCAGAGCGCGGCGATCCACGCAAAAAACAGGTGCCAGCGGCGGCCGGCGGCGAGGTCTTGGTAGCCCGGAATGATGATGGCTGCCGGAAACGCGTGCCCGCTCTTCTCGCCCATGCCGTCGTCGGTCCAGCCGAGCCAACCCGTGGTAACGAAGGAATGCCCAAAGATCGCGGTGGTTCCGACGCCGTCGGCCGGCGAGCCGATGGCCAGCACGCGGCGCGCCGGGTCGCTCTTGTCTGAGGCATCTAGGTTCGGCGAGGCGTTGAAGATTTGCAGACCGCTTCCGATCAACACCAGGAACGCGATCACCCAGAGCCAGTGGCTGGCGCGCGTCAGCAGCGGATAGCGATAGATGGCTCGGCGCCCAGCGACCTTCATCCTTGAAGTATAACGCGTGCGAGGCCCGTTCGGATGACGCCGCGAACTCCGGCGCCCATGGCCGAGAGCATCCGCCTCGTCGTCTCCGAGGGCATCGCCCGCGTCACCCTGGCTCGGCCGGAGGCGCGAAACGCCTTCAACGCCGAGACGATCGAGCAACTGCACGGCGTTTTCTCCCGGATCGCCGGCGCCGACGACGTGCGCGCGGTCGTGCTAGCCGGCGAGGGCAAAGTCTTCTGCGGGGGCGCCGACATCAACTGGATGCAAGCGTCGCTGGAGCTGAACTTCGACGCGAACGTCGCCGACGCCGAACGCATGAGCGACATGTTCCGCGCGATCGACAACTCTCCCAAACCGGTGATCGGGCAAATCCACGGCGCCGCGCTCGGAGGCGGTGCGGGCCTCGCGGCCGTCTGCGACATCGCGATTGCCGCCGACGACGCGATCTTTGGATTCACCGAGGTCAAGCTCGGCATCATTCCGGCCGTAATCTCGCCCTTCGTTCTGGCAAAAATCGGCGCATCGCACGCGCGAGCGCTCTTTCTGACGGGGGAACGTTTTGACGCGCGGCGCGCCAAACACATCGGTCTCGTGCACGAAGTCGTGCCCGCGGTCGAACTCGGCGCCGCCGTCGAGCATTGCTTGGAAGAGTTATTCACTGCGGGACCATCGGCGGTGCGCGCCGCGAAGCTGCTGATCCGCCGCGTGGTCGACAATGCGTACGACGACTCGCGCGAAATTACGGCGCGAGCGATCGCGCAGCAGCGCACCGGCGCCGAAGGTCAAGAAGGATTGCGTGCCTTCCTCGAACGCCGCCAGGCCTCGTTTGTAAAAGACCTCGAGCACGAGGACCCGTCGTCCTGACCGACATCAAGCGCCTCCTCATTGCCAATCGCGGTGAAATCGCGGTGCGCGTGGCGCGCGCGGCGCGCGAAATGGGCATCGTGCCGCTTGGCATCTACTCGGAAGCCGACGCCGGCGCGTATCACTTGCAGTTCGTCGACGAGGCGCGCTGCGTCGGGCCGGCAGCGGCAGCGCAATCGTACCTCAACGTTGAGGCCGTCGTGGCAGCGGCGCTCGAGATGAAGGCCGATGCAGTTCACCCGGGATACGGATTTCTCTCGGAACGCGCGTCGTTTGCGAGCGCCGTGCAGGATGCCGGGCTCATCTTTGTCGGACCGGCGCCCGAAGCGATGGCGGCTATGGGAAGCAAGATCGAAGCGAAGCGCCGCGTTCGCGCCGCGTTCGTCCCGACCGTTCCCGGCTACGACGGCGACGATCGCTCGCTGCGGCGGTTGCGCGACGAAGCGGAGCGCATCGGCTTTCCATTGCTCATCAAGGCCAGCGCCGGCGGCGGCGGCCGCGGCATGCGCGTCGTCGATTCGATCGAACGCTTCGACGAAGCGCTCGAAGCGGCGAAGCGTGAGGCGCTTGCGGCTTTCGGCGACGACGCCGTGCTGCTGGAACGTTATCTGCGCGATCCGCGCCACATCGAGTTCCAGATCCTCGCCGACGCGCACGGAACGACGCTGCACTTCGGCGAGCGCGAATGCTCGATTCAGCGGCGTCATCAGAAGATTATCGAGGAAGCGCCGTCGACGGCGCTCACGCCGGAGTTGCGCGACCGGATGGGTGCCGCAGCAGTTCGGGCCGCCGAGTCGGTGGGATATGTGAACGCCGGAACCTGCGAGTTCATGCTCGACGGCGACGGCGACTTCTACTTCCTCGAGATGAACGCGCGGCTGCAAGTCGAGCATCCGGTGACGGAGCTGGTCTACGGCATCGATTTGGTGCAGTGGCAGCTGCGCATCGCAGCCGGCGAGCCGCTGACGATCGCGCAAGCCGACGTTCAGCCGCGCGGCTGGGCTATCGAGGCGCGCATCTACGCCGAGGATCCGGCTAACCGGATGCTGCCTTCGACCGGCGTCATTGCGCGCTGGTCGCCGCCGCAAGGACCGGGCATTCGTGTGGATTCCGGCGTGACCACGGGCAGCGAGGTGAGCCACTACTACGACCCGATGCTCGCCAAGCTCATCGTCTTCGGCAGCGACCGGGATGCTGCGATCGGGCGGCTCGAACGAGCGTTGCTCGATTTCGCGGTTGACGGCGTGCGCACCAACCTTCCGCTGCTGCTTTGGATCGACCGCGACGCCGCCTTTCGCGCCGGTGAGACGACGACGAGCTTTCTCGCACAGCGTTTCGACGAGTCGATCTTCAAGGCACCGCCCCTACCGCGTGAAGCGGTACTGCTCTGCGCGGCGGCCCTCCTCGCCGACGGCCGAGCGCCATGGCGCATCGGCGGCGTCGGAGTTCCACTGCGCTTGCAGTACGAAGGAAATCTCTTCGACGTCACTGCCGACGCCGTCGCACCCGGTGTGTGGCGGCTCTCCGGCGGCTTCGCCGGCGAGCTTCACGCCGCGCGCCGTGGCGATACGGTTCTCGCCGAGTTTGGCGGGGCGTCGGTCGTCGGATCGGTGACGTACGGCGCCGATGCCTTCGTCGTCCACTTTGACGACCGGCGCTGGAATCTAACGTTCGCCGCGCCGCCTTCCGCCCCGAGTGACGGGAGCCACCACGGCGCCGCGGACGGCGCACGCGTTATCGCGCCGATGCCGGGCAAGATCGTAAAAGTCGCCGTTCGCGAAGGTGACGAGGTCGAGGAGCACGCGCTCCTGGTCGTGCTCGAGGCGATGAAGATGGAGCACCGCATCGAGGCCACCGCCGGCGCAACCGTCAAATCGGTGCTCGTTAAGGAAGGCCAGCTCGTCACAAGCGGCACGCCCCTGGTGGAGCTGCGATGATAGCCGCCCCGATGTCGTCCTGAGCGAAGTCGAAGGACGACAATGCACTTCCCCGGTATCATCCTGAGCGCAGCCGAAGGATGACGAAGAGATAACGAAGACATGGCTTTCCCCAAACACGTAACGATCTTCGAGATGGGTGCCCGCGACGGGCTCCAAAATGAGGCCGCGCTGATCGCGACCGATGACAAAGTGCGCTACATCGATCTGCTCTCCGAGACCGGATTGCAGTGGATCGAGGCGACCTCGTTCGTCAGCCCGAAAGCGATCCCGCAGCTCGCCGACGCCACGGAGGTTTTCGCGCGCATCCACAAGGCCCCCGGCGTGCGCTATCCGGTGCTCGTTCCGAACTTGAGGGGCTACGAGCGCGCCCGAGCGGCCGGCGCCGACGCGATCGCGGTCTTCACGGCGGCCTCCGAACGCTTCACCAAGCGCAACATCAACATGACGATCGACGAATCGCTGGCGACCTTTGGCGATGTCGTGACCGCGGCAAAGCGCGACGGTTGCTGGGTGCGCGGCTATATCTCGACCGCATTCGGATCGCCCTTCGGCGACGAGGTGACGCCGCAGATGGTGGTCGCGGTTGCGTCCAGGCTGATGGCGATGGGCTGCGACGAGCTGTCGATCGGCGACACGATCGGCGTGGGCGTGCCAAGCCAGGTCGAAGAACTCGTGCCGCCGCTTGCAGCGAGGATTCCGCTCGACCTGATCGCGATGCACTTTCACGATACGCGCGGCACTGCGCTTGCCAACGTTTATGCGGCCCTACAACTCGGCATCGCAAAGTTCGACGCCTCGTCCGGTGGCTTGGGCGGGTGCCCATACGCGCCAGGCGCCACCGGCAACGTCGGCACGGAGGACGTGCTCTACATGCTCCACCAGATGGGCATCGAAACCGGCGTCGACATCGCAAAAGTCCGCGCGGCATCGCGCTTTATCGCCGGCATCGTCGACCACGCGCTCACGAGCAAAGCCTATCAGGCAATGGAAGCCGCCGCCGCCGCATCGGTCTCGCGGCTTTAGCTCGCTTTAGCTGACGCGCCCGCCAATGCCAAGCGACGACTTGTCGGGATCACAACTGGAGAAACTGGGCGACCGATTACGCGGCGGGCCGCTGACGCTCGCCGACCTCCAGCAACTGCGGCGCTTCTTGGAGACTCTAGAACCCTTCGCGGAAGGAACCTTCGCTAAGATCCGAGATCTCGACGCGGAAGCCGCTGGCCTACGTTCGGCTCAGATAACTCGACGCAACGTCAAGACTATTCGCTCAATACTTGCGAAACTACGGCGTCAATCGACGACACTCAGGCCCATCCAAGACCTTGTTGGATGCCGAGTGGTCGTACATGACATCGTAGATCACAATGAATGGCTTACGGCACTTTCTTCGATTTTCACTGTCGCACAGATAGTGGATCGCCGTCCGATCCCCCAGCATGGCTATCGAGCGGTTCATTTCATAATCCGGGACGGCGCCCTTCGGTTCGAAAGTCCAGCTGAGAACGGTCTTGCAAGACCGATGAGCAAATATCGTAGAGAAGCTCGACGATCGCCTTGGCACGCAGCTAAAGTATGGATCTGGAAATAAGACGATATTGAACGAGCTTCAAGAACTCGCGACCGCAATCACAAGATTCGAACGCATCGAAGAGAGCTGCCGCGTGAAGTTGCGTCCGCCGCCGGCGCGTCCAACCAAACTCGTTCTCTCCCTGAGGCTTCCAGAGGATGTACTCCTCTGGAGCAGCACTAGGCTCGCCCCCGGCACCATTGCTGGGCTCGGCACCAGCGACGATAGTGTGAGCGACCAAATTGTTGTAAGAGGCGAAGACATGGAAGACGCGCCGATCGGCATGCCGGGGGATGAACGTTATCCCCTGGGCTCTTTTATAGAATTGAATTCCGGGGAGGCGAAGCCGTGGAAGGTAAATATGCGAGAATGTTATGGGATGCGGGGGACCTTTACGAGGAAATCGCAGGGTTGGTAGCTTGGCTCGAGGAGCATCTAACGTGATATTCCTTGTGGTGTACGACACAAATACTGCGACTCTCATCGAGATCAAGGAGTACGAAGAGCACCATCGCGATCAGGCCATGGAGTGGCTAAACGTAACGCAGGAACGCTTGATTGACAATCTCGGCCATCTTGAGGTCGCCCTGTTTGAAGCCCCATCACGCGCGACTCTAGAGCAAACCCACTCCCGGTATTTCAAATCTTTTAAAGAGCTAGGAGAAAGTCTTAGCGAGGCTGCAAGAAAACCCGCCTGAACCAGCGTTGCGATCACGTCATCTTCGACAGGCTCAGGACGACACTGGGAGTCGCTCAGAGTGGACGCGGGGCGCTGTGTCGCCCTTCGACTGCGCTCAGGGTGACATTGGGCGCTGTCCTTCGACCGCGCTCAGGATGACAAGGGGAGCCGTGTTGCCCTGACTGCGCTCAGGGTGACATGGGGCGCTTTGCGAGGGGGATGACGAAGCGGGTTGCGGTGTGTGAGGCGGTGTAGGCGCTGATCTTGTTGTCGACGAGGCCTGCGACGATCCCGGCGGAGCGCACTTGGGCATCGGTGGGTGACGCGCCGCGGCCTTTGGGATGAAATATCCATAGCGAACCGTTTGGATTCAGATGGGCGGCGGCGCGTTTGATGCGCGGAAGATCGCGCGGGGCGTCGACGCGCACGAAGATCAGATCGTAGCTTGTCCTCAACGCTTGCGAGGCCGATTTTGCGAGCGCCTCGTTTAACCCCGTAACGAAGTCAGCTTCGTGCGGGCCGACGAGCGCGACGTGCGCTCCGGCGAAGACGCCGAGCTTTTCCAAGAGCGAGCGTCCCGAGTAGTCGCGCTCCACCCGCGTTTTCATAAGAAATTCAAGCTCTTGGGTTTTGGGGGAATTTCCGTGTAGGCCATCGGCCGGTCCCACCAATCGTGGCGCCGGACCTCTTTGAGGCGTTCACTCGGCGGCGGCGGTAGCCGCATCTCGAGCGCGCGCCCATACGCGCCGGCGTAACGGTCGATCATGCGCTCGATGCTGAACTCCTGCTCGACGTGCGTTCGGCACGCGCGCCGGTCGAGCGCCGCGAGCTGCGGCACTCGCTCGACGGCCTCGTCAACGGTATCGCATAAGAAGCCGGTCTTACCGTCGACGACGATCTCCGGTAGCGAGCCCATCCGCGCGCCCAGCACAGGCGTGCCGCAAGCCATGGCTTCGATCAACGTCATGCCGAAACGTTCGGGGCGCGTCGTCATATGCACGAGCGCCAGCGCACCCGAGAGCAACACGTTGCGCGCCTCGCGCTCGACGGCACCGAGAAACTGCACGCGATCGCCGTCGATGTGCGGCGCGACCTGTTCGCGAAAGTAGCCCTCGTCCTGCGGAATCGCCGCCATCTTCAAACGCACGCCGGAGCGCCGGGCGATCTCGATTGCCAGATGCGTCCCCTTCTCGGGATGAAAGCGGCCGAGAAAACAGAGATACTCCCCGGGCCTGTCGCTGAAGGTGAACTGCGAGGGATCGATGCCGTTGTAGGTCGTCGCGAGATAGTCGAGGCCCGGATCGCGGTCCGCGTCGGAGATCGAGCAGTAGAAGCTGCGCTGCGCGCCGGCATAATAGGCGGCGAGGATCTGCGGTGACGAGAAGCCGTGAATCGTCGTGACCAACGGTGGAGCACTCGTGGCCAGAGCATACGTCAGCGGCTTCCAATCCAGATGGCTGTGAATCAGATCGAACTCGCCCGCGCGCGCAAAGAGCGCCGCGATGTGCAGCGCGGTGAAGACCTCGCCGTTAAGCGCAGGATCTTCGTTCAATCCAACCGGAACCACCGAGGCGAGCTTACCGTCGAACTGCGAGTTGCCCGTCGCAAAGAGCGTGACGTCCAAGCCGCGCCGCCGCATTCCGTCGGCCACGTTGAACGCGATCTGCTCCCAGGGGCCGTACCCCGGCGGCGGCGCCGGCCACGAAATCGCGCCGAGCACCGCGAGCCGCAGACCCGTCAAATCCACGACCTATTGGTCGTTGTCGACGATGCGGCTGTCGCGATCCGCGGCGGCAAGACTGAAGCGCGTCTTGCGTATCAATCGTTTCATCGAAAGCTCGGAGTATGCCGGTACCGGCGACGCCCGCGTGTAGTCGAACATATCGCTGAGATCGTCGTCGGTGACGTCGCGCTGTCCCATGTTGCCGAGGCCCCAGTTCACTTCGATGAACTTCGTTATCGCAGTCGACTCCCGGCGTTTATGCGACACAAACGGCGTTGCATTGGGATTGGCCGGATCGTAGTTGGAGCGAGCCCAGGCCGACATGACGATGATCGGGATGCGAAAACCCCAGGTCGTACCATCTGGCCCGGGCGGCGGCGCGACGTGGTCGTACCATCCCCCCGAGTCGTCCCAGGTGACGATCATTGCCGAATCTTTGTAATAGTTGCACGGCGCTGCGGCGCGCTTGGTCTGCGCGACGGCGAGGTAAATCGACCCTACCCACCCGGGGCCCGCAGCGCTTAACGTCGCGGCGTGGTCGGAATCCAGCGCGGTCGGCATGACGAAGGAAACCTGCGGCAGCCGGCAGTCCGCAATGTCGCTCAGAACCTTGCCCGGAGGTGTAATGACGTTGTTCTGCCAGTCGGGACCGTAGCGAATCCGGCGAAAAGCATCGTACACGTTGACTGCTTGATTGACGGTGTCGTCGTACCGGCCGGTATAGTACTTCCACGTGACGTGCGCGGCATCGAGCAAATCGGCGATCGTCGGCTCGTCGAAACACGGAAAGACGCCCGGCATAATAATCGACTCGCCTTTGCCGAAGATCGGTACGGTCGTGCTCGGCGGGGCATCGCAGCCCCAAATCTCGCTGTTGGGGTTGCCGGCGATCCGGCTCTGCGCCGTCGCCATCGTGTAGTGGCTAGGAAGCGTCGGGACCAATCGGGGCGCAAAGTTCTCGTCGGCAAGCGCGTAGTGCGCCGCCAGCAAGTGATAGATCGTCGTCTCGGAATCCGGGACGTAGGCGTAGGCAAAGCCGGGACCCGGTTTGGGAAAGCCGGGTATCGTCGAGACCCGGTCGTTCGCAAAGCCGTCCATTCTGGCGCGATCCCACTCGCCTACGAGCGAGAGATGGCTGTGACTCGGATCCGACGGGTTCTCCAGCGGTACGGATTTTAAAGCAACTCGCTGGCCGTCCACGGTGGCCGTCTGCGAAGTATCGGCGCCGGGATACGGGCCGCCGCGCGCCAGAATCGACGATGCAAAAAGATTATCGAACGTGCGGTTCTCCTGCACCATCACGATCACGTGGCGAATCGGGCTTCCGGCTACGGCTTGACCGAGCAGCGTCGGATTCGAACTCGAGGGGCTCGTGACTCCGCTAAGGCCGAGCACCGCCACCGCGGCAAGAATCCTTTTCATCATTGAGTCAGCCCGCCTTTGAGAACGAGTTGCGGTTCGGACAGCGCACGCACGTCTTGGCCAACGTCTGCGCGCAAGAGAAGTAGATCGGCCGGCTCGCCGACGGCGAGCAGGCCCTTATGTAAGCCGACGAGTTCGGCGGCAACGGTGGTGGCCGCATGCAAGGCCTGTTGCGGCGTCATGCCCAGCATCGACCACATCAACTCGACTTCTCGCGCGTAATCCTCGTGATAGTTGTACGGCGTGCCGGCGTCCGACCCGCCGGCGATCCGCACGCCGCTTTCGTAGGCCTTCCGAAGGTTCTGGGCCATCACGTCCCCCAAGCCGCGCGCCTTCTTCTGCACGTACTCGGGTTGCTGGCCGTCTTCGAGGTGCGCCAAGATGCAGGTCGGCGCGCTCAGCGTCGGGACGAGGTAGACGTTGCGCGCCTTGAACAGTTCGATCGCTTCGTCGTCGAGCAGCGTTCCGTGCTCGATCGAGTCGATGCCGGCGCGCAAAGCGTTCTTGATGCCCTGGGTACCGATCGCATGCGCCGCGACGCGCAACCCGTGACGATGCGCCTCTTCGATGGCGGCGCTCAACTCGTCCGGGGTGAGCTGCGCGTTGCCCGGGACGGCGCCTTTGGTAAGAACGCCGCCGGTCGCGATCAGCTTGATGCAATCCGCACCCGCCCACATCTGCTCGCGGACGGCCTTGCGCGCGTCCCAGGGTGAATCTACGGCGCGGCCGATCGGCCAGCCGTGACCGCCCGTCATGCAGAGCACGGCCCCGGCAGCCCGCATGCGCGGCCCGGGAATGCGCCCCTCTTCGATCGCGTCGCGAATGTCGGGCGCTATCGCGTTGGAACAGCCGACGTCACGAATGGTCGTAACGCCGGCCTTGACCGATTTCCGGGCATTCTCGACCGCGCGCAGCATGCGCTGATTTCGCGTCGTCGTCGAGATCATGCCCATCATGTCGGGCTCGCCGCTTGCTTCGAGATGTGCGTGCGCGTTGACCAGTCCGGGGGTAACGCACGGCGCCTCGAGATCGCACTGGCCGCCTGCCGCGCGAAGCTCCGCGATGCGTCCGTCGTTTACGACGAGATCGACGTTACGTTTTGGCGGTTCCAGCGTCCCGTCATAAAGAATCCCCGCACGAACGATCATGCGCCGGTATTCCAAGCCGCCTCAATCCGAGTCCTCTAACGGATCGCGAGGTTCGTAAGGTTGACGATGCCGTTGACAACCAGCTGCACGGCGATGGAGGCAACGATAATCCCGACGACCCGGCTGACCGCGTCGATGCCGGTCTCCCCAAACCACAACGTCAGGCGTTCGGAGGCGCGCATGAAGAGATACGTGATGAATATTGCGATGGCGGCGACGGCGATAAAAATGCCGGCGTTGAAAAACCGATTGGCCGGCGATGGAAAGACCAATGCGACGCTGGCCGTCAACGCGCCCGGACCGGTAATGATGGGAATCGCGAGCGGAAAGACCGATGGATCGCTCTGCGGAGCCACGGCCTTCGCTTCGCCCGCCGTCTGACGGTCGGTCTTCTCGGCAAAGACCATGTTGAATCCAACTTTGAGCAGCAGCAACCCGCCGGCGATCTTAAAGGCACCGATTTCCACTCCGAGCGCCTTGAGCAATGCTTCGCCGATGAACGCAAAAACGATCAAGGTGATCCCGGCGACGATCGATGCGCGTAAAGCAATGCGCTCCTGATCTTCCGTGGAGCGCCCCTCGGTTAAGGTGGCGAACGCCGCGGCCGCTTCGATCGGGTTGAGCATGGCGATCAACACGACGAATACGGAGAACGCCTGGCCGAGCGGTCCGGTCAGCATCGAGACCAGCTCAACTGTGCGTGGGCGGATTCGGCCCGAGCGATAGCCGCCGCGTCCACCGGTCCGTCGACCAGCATGGTGAAATGCCCCATCTTGCGACGCGCGACGGCGTGGCGCTTACCGTAGACGTGAAGAACGATGGAGGGATCGCGCAGCAGCTCGGCGATTCCCGTCAAGCGATCGCCCGTACCGTCGCCGAGCACGTTGATCATGATGGCATTGGCAAGCAGCCGGGGCGGCGAAAGCGGCAGACCGCAGATTGCGCGAACCTGCTGCTCGAACTGCGAGCACGGCGTCACGTCGATCGTGTAGTGTCCGCTATTGTGCGGACGCGGCGCGATCTCGTTGACGAGCAACTCGCCGGTCGTGGAGAGAAAGAACTCGACGCAATAGGTGCCGACAATGCCGAGTCTGCGCCCGACGACCGCGGCCATCTCGGTTGCCTGGTTCGCAGTCGCGGCGCTCACGCGGGCCGGCGCGATCGTCATTGCAAGGATGCCGCGATCGTGCGTGTTTTCGGCGACGGGGTAGGCGACCAGCTCGTCGCGCGCGTTGCGGGTGGCGATCACGCTCAACTCGCACGCAAGCGGAACCTTCGCCTCGAAGATCAACTCGGCGCCGCCGGATTGCGCGAGCGCCTCGCGAGCCTGCTCGATCGAAGCCGCCTCCCACTGTCCCTTGCCGTCGTAGCCGCCGCGCACCGTTTTAAGCACCGCTGGGAATCCGATTTTTTCGGCGGCGCGCGCGAGATCGTCGAGGCCGCGCACCGCCGCAAAAGGCGTGGTCGCGAGCCCGGCGTCGAGCGCGAACGCTTTCTCGCGAAGCCGGTCCTGTGTGACGTGCAGTACGCTGCTGGCCGGCAGGACGCGATGCGAGAGACCTTCCAGATGGCGGACCGATCCGATAGCGATGTTCTCGAACTCGTAGGTGATGACGTCGCTGCGGCGCCCCAGCTCTTCGATCGCCGAAAGATCCTCGTAGGCGGCGACGATCTGATCGTCGGCAACCTGCCCGCAGGGCGAGAGCTCGTGGGGATCGAGTGTGATGACGTCGTATCCCATCCGCTTCGCGTCGAGCGCAAACATGCGGCCGAGTTGGCCGCCGCCGATCACGCCGATCGTTTGAATCGATTTCAATCGAGCGTGCTGGAGGCCGCCGCATCGTGCATGCGGGCTACATAGGCGGCAAGGCGGTGCGCAACGCCGGCGTCGGCGAGCGCCACGATGCGCGCCGCAAACAGCGCGGCGTTCACGGCGCCGCCGATGGCCATCGTTGCGACCGGGACGCCGGGCGGCATCTGCACGATCGAAAGCATCGAGTCCAGGCCGCCGGCGCGAGACGACTGAATCGGAACGCCGATCACCGGGACGAGCGTCTTCGCCGCCGTCATGCCCGGCAGATGCGCAGCACCGCCGGCACCCGCGATAATCGCCGTCAACCCGCGCTTCGAGGCGGAGGCGGCATATTCGAACATTTCGTCGGGCATGCGGTGCGCGGATACCACGCGCACCTCGCAGGGAATCTGCAGTTCGTCGAGCGTATCGCGCGCCGCCGACATCGTCTCCCAATCCGAACGGCTGCCCATGATGATTCCAACGACCGGTGCTTTCCCTGCTTGCGCCATCGCGAATCGGTTCGGTGCTACGACAAGGTTGTCATCCTGAGCGGAAAGGTTGTCATCCTGAGCGGAGTCGAAGGGCAAGCCATGTCGCGCTTTCTTCTCGGTATCAACTACTGGCCTCGCAGGAGCGCGATGTACATGTGGCAGCGGTTCGATCTCGACGAGATCGGCGAAGACATGGCGCGGATCAAGGCGCTCGGCCTCGACGTCGTACGCTTTTTCTTGATGTGGGAGGCATTCCAGCCCGAGCCAAAATCGATGGATGCCGGCGCGTTGCGCCGCTTCGACGCGGTCATGGACATTATCGCCGGAACCGGATTGCTGGCGATGCCGACGCTCTTCTGCGGTCATATGAGCGGAGTGAATTGGTTGCCGTCGTGGACGCTGGAATCCCAAGCGAGTCGAGGCCGCTTCCGAACGATCAGTCACGGTACTGTTATCGATCGATCGATCGGCGATTTCTATGCCAACCCCGAGTTGCTGCAGTCACAAGTGCTCTTTGCTCAGCGCGTCGGCGAACGGGTCCGCGAGCACCCGGCCCTCTTCGCCTGGGATCTCGGCAACGAGTTTTCCAATCTTCGCGAACCCTCTCGACCGCAAGATGCAGCCGAATGGAGTCTGCGCTTAAGCGAAAGCCTGCTCGAAGCTTCGGGCGGCAGCGTGACGGGTGGAATGCACGGCGAAGACCTCGAGCGCGACCGCAATCTCCGGCCGTCGAGCATCGCGCTTCCGTGGGCCTTCCCAACGATGCACGGCTATTCGGTCTACAGCGCGTTCGCACGCAACCGTCTCGACACCAATGTCGTGCCGTTTCTCTGCCAGCTGCAGGCGTCGTTTAGCGGCAACGCCGTGCTCTTTAGTGAGCTGGGTAATCCGGAGTGTCCGCCGGAGAGCAGTCGCGTCAACGGCTTCGCCTGTTTGGACGAGACCGAGATGGCGGTTTACGGGCGCGGTGCGATCGACCGGCTGCATGCGCGCGGGGCGCTTGGCGCGTTTTGGTGGTGCTGGGCGGACTACGATCCTACCTTGGCGCACTTGCCGCCGTTCGATCGCGCGCCTCACGAGCTGCGCTTCGGCATCGTCCGCAGCGACGGCACCGCGAAGCCGGTTGCGCAGACGCTCTCACAACTCGCCGCCGAAGCTCGCGACGTCGTCGTCCCCTCACCCGCTCCGATTGCCGACGAACGCGAACACTATGCGGGCCTTCCGCGGAGCATCGAGCGCGAATACCGCCGGTATTGCGAAGAGTATGCCTGACAACCAGCGCGTTCTTATCGTGACCGGCGCGAGCGCCGGCATCGGCGCGGCGCTGGCACGCGCCGCGGGCAGGACCGGCTATCGCGTGGCAATCGTCGCGCGCCGTGCCGAACGGCTCGAAGAAGTCGCACGAGCGATTCGCGACGGCGGCGGTACGGTCGTTTCGATCGTGGGCGACGTTACCGCCGGCGATCTGCCGGCCCGAATCGTCGATACGACACTAAGCTCGTTCGGGCGAATCGACGCCGTCGTCAACAACGCGGGCAGCGGCGCGCTTGGCGCATTGCTCGACCAGACCGACGCCGCAATCGAGGCCCAATGGCGGCTGCACGTCGCCGCGCCGCTGAAACTCTCTCGCGCTGCGCTGCCGCATCTGGAAGCCGCTCGCGGACAGCTCGTCTTTCTCGGCTCGGGAATCGCCCGCGTGCCGCTCCTCAACTACGGCGCCTACGCGCTTGCCAAGGCCGCTATTCGAGCCGCGGCGACCCAGTTGCGGCGCGAGTTGCGCGGCCGCGGAGTCGCCGTCACGTACGTCGATCCCGGGCTTGTCGCCACCGAGTTTCACAAAGCCATGGGCATCGAGCGCGCGAGCGACGTTCCGGCGGCCTCGCCGGAGCGGGTCGCGCGCGCGATCCTGCGCGGCATCGCCCGCCGCTCCGCCGTAGTCAACGCCGTCCCGCTGCACACCGCCGCCGCCGCACTCGGCGAATGGTCCGGAACCCTCGCCGACCCGTTCATTATCTCCCGTCTCACCCCCCGAAAGGCAGCCGCTCCGGCCCAGCCGCCCCCTGTCACCCCAACCCCTGTCACCCTGAGCCCTTCGACTTCGCTCAGGACAGGCTCCGTCGAAGGGCGACAGGCCACCTCCTTCGACGCAGCACTTGAGGCGGTGGCACGCCGCATGGAGCGCGTCAAACTTCCGGCGCAGTTCTTACGCGACGCGCTCGTGCCGGGCGCTGCGCTCGAGCTCAACGCGCTGGCGATGCAGTGGGCGGGGATGCCGAATAAAAACGAGCGCGCAGCGCTGCGAGAGGCGCTCGACGCACTTGCGGCCGGCGGCTATCTGGAACCGCTAGCGGACGAGACCTGGAAGGTTACGCGCGGCGCAGATACTTGAGCCCGATCGCAAAAAAGAAGAGCAGCGTCGCAAGCAAGACGATCGTCGCGCCGCTCGAGGCCCGCACGTAATACGAAAGATAGAGCCCGCCCTCGGTGCTCGCGGCTCCGAAGAGCGCGGCCAAAATCATCATCGGCGAAAAACGCGACGTCAGCTGATAGGCGGCGGCGGCGGGCGTGACCAGGAGCGCCGCAACCAGTACGATGCCAACCGCTTGCAGCGCGACGACAATTGTCAGCGCCAGCATCACCAGCAGCGCGTATTCGTAGGCGGGCGACTTGATGCCGCTGGCCTGCGCGACGACCGGATCGAACGTCGTGTAGAGCAGGCCGCGGAAAAGCACGGCAACGGTTACGCCAACCACGACGCTCAGGCCGAGAATCAGCCACAGATCCTGCGGCTGGACGGCAAGGATGTCGCCGAAGAGAAAACTCTGGAGATCGACCGCGTAGCTGCGCTGCTGGCTCATCAAGAAAACGCCTAAGGCGAACATGCCGGTAAAGAGCACGCCGATCGTTGTATCGAGCGATATTCGGCCGCGGCGATGGACGAATCCGATCCCAACGGCGGTGAGCACCGCCACGACGCCGGCGCCGAGGTAGAAGTTCGCGCCGCGCAGATACGCGATCACGATCCCAGCGAAGGAGGCGTGCGCGATCCCGTCCCCGATGAACGATAGCTTACGCAGAACGACATACGTGCCCATCGTCGAGCAGAGCAGCCCAACTGCCAGCGCCGCAACGAATGCCCGCTGCATAAACGCATAATGAAACGGCTCCAAAAATATCGTCATCCTGAGCGCAGTCGAAGGATCACGCTCGTATTTCCGGATGAACGGCGTGGGCGGCGTGCGGCTCGTGATCGTGGCGCAAGTGGCCGTGCGTGTGGGTGTGCTCGCGAATAGCGCTGTAGGCGCCGGATTCAACGACCTCACGCGGCGTTCCGACAGCCAGGACGCGACGGTCGAGCACGAGCAGGCGATCGAACCAGTCGTCGACCCGGTCGAGATCGTGCGTCGCCATGAGCACGGGGAGCCCGCCGGCGACGAGCTCGCGAACGATTTCGCGCAGCGACTCTTCGGTCGCCGCATCGACGCCGGTCGTCGGCTCGTCGAGGAGCAGCAGCTTGGGTTCTTGGGCGAGGGCGCGCGCCACGAAAGCGCGTTGCTGCTGACCACCGGAGAGATTCGATATCCGCCGCCCGGCAAGGTCGGCCATGCCTACAACCGCGAGCGCATGCGCAACAACGTCCCGATCGCCGGAGTCGAAGCGTTGCCAGAAGTGCAGCCGCGCAAACCGGCCCATGGCAACGACGTCCCAAACGGTCGCCGGAAACGACCAGTCCACCGCCTCAACCTGCGGCACATAGGCGATCGTTCCGGGAGCGAGCTTGCGCGGCGGCTTTCCGAGAACGCGCAACTCGCCGCTCGACGGCAGCAAGAGGCCGGCGATTGTTTTGAGCAGCGTCGATTTTCCCGAGCCGTTGGGACCGACGATGCCAAGCGCTTCGCCGTAATGCACTGCGAACGTCGCGTCGACCAGCGCCGTGAAATCCTCGTAGCGCACGTCCAAAGCGCGCGCCACGACGGCCTCGCGGCTCACTTTAAAGCATGCACGATGACGTTCGTGTCGTAGGTCAGCATGTCGGTGTAGTTTGCGACGCGCGGATCGGTGCCGACGGAATCGTCGTAGAGGTCCTCGACGACCGCGATGCCCGCTCCTTGCGCGACGGCGTACAAAATCTTGGGGCTATATTCGGGTTCGCCGAAGACGCCGTGAACGTGATGCCGCTTGGCCAGATCGATCAATTGCGCGATCTGCTGCGGATTGGGCTCCTGGCCCGGATTTCGCTCGACGAAGCCCAGCGTTGTAATCCCGAAACGATCGTTATAGTACTGCCAGGCGTTGTGGAAGACGATCATGTAGCGATGCGAAGGCGGAACGGTGGCGATCTGCCGTCGGATCTGGCCGATCAGGTCGTCGAGCCGCCGGTCGTAGTTAGCCGCGTTGCGGCGATAGGCGTCGCTATGCGCCGGATCGACGCGGATCAGCGCATCGAGGATCTTCGCAACGTACCGTTTGGCGAATACCGGATCCATCCACAAATGCGGGTTGAGGTCTTTGACCGGCAAGCCCTGGGCGCAGACGACGACGCGAAGACTCGGCTTGCCGGCGTCGCGCAGAAGACGATCGAGCCAGGTTTCGAGGCCGGCTCCGTTTTCGACCAATACGTCGGCGTCGGCGACGGCCGCAACGTCCTGCGGCGCGGGTGCGAAGGTCTCTGGCGACGCGCCGATCGGTACGATGTTCTTCACGCTCACGTACTCGCCGCCGACGCCGGCAACAAACGAGTTGAGCGTCGAGATCGTAGTCGCTACGCGAATTTTTCCTTGCTGCCCTTGCGTCACGGCGACGGGCGCCTTATGCGCGCACGCCGAGAGCAGGAGCGCAAGCGCGCCCGCGATTACCGGCAGGCGCCGCATTTTCCGAAAAACTCAATCGCGTGCCCGTCGAGCTCGAATCCGCTGCGGGCGCGCAGCGACTCGGCGAACTGCTCCATTGCGGCGCAATCGACGTCTTCGACACGACCGCACGCGCGGCAGATCGCGTGGTGATGATGACGGCCGGGCTCGCAAAGCATATACGTCACCTCGCCGTCGGCATCGGGGCGCGCGGTAATGTCGCCTTTTGCCTGCAAGTGATCGAGCGTGCGGTAAACGGTCGAAAGCGAGACGCGCGCGCCGTCGCGCTCGAGCCCTTGGTGAATCTGCGCGGCCGAAAGAAAGCGGGGCTCGCGCGCGAGGATCGAAGCGATCCACTCTCGCGGGCGTGTCACATAATCGGCCCGAATCCCCATGGAGCTACCTCATTTGCGAACTATTCGCAAAAATCCCGTTCCCCCAGTGTTACCCCGGCGAGGGGCTCGGCGAGGGGCAGGTCGCCACCTCGGCCTTTGCCTGACTGTGGACCTGGTCGCGCCAATAGGCGGAGGTGTCGGCCCAGGGCGGCAGCGCCAAGCCGACCGCCTGCGCGCGACTCTGCACCTTCGGGATCACGTCGCTGAAGATCGCCGGCACGGAGCCCGCCGACTCGTTCACGACATTCGCCATCGAAAGCCATGCATCCGAGAGCATCAGCTTGGGGAACGCCTGCGCGGCAGCCGGACACGGCGCGTTCAATCGGGCCGCGATATCGGATTCGAGTATAAGCGCCCACGCGGTCGTCGCAGCTATTTCAGCAAAGAGCGGTGCTCGAGCAGCGTCGCTGGAGCAGATGCTGTCGAGTATGTCGCGCTCTTCCCGGAGCGTTGCGAGCAGGCTGGTAATTGCACCGACCCGCTGCAGCAGATCGTTCGAACTCCCCCCGGGTGAATGGCGGTCGAGATCGCGAACCCGCGCGTACGCGTCGTCCGCGGTCTGGCTGTTGCAGCGGTTCACCGCTTCAAGCACCGGTACCGCCGCTCGCAGCGGTGCGGCCGCGCCGGCGAGTGCCGCGCACACGAGCAGTACAGCGCCGGAAATGGCCAGGCGTTTCCTCATTTACTTTGACAGGTGCCTACTCGGGCGCGTACAATCCTCCACGTCGCCCGTGTCACCCTGAGCGGAGTCGAAGGGCGTGGGGATGTAGCTCAGCTGGTAGAGCACTTGCTTCGCATGTAAGGGGTCGGGGGTTCGAGTCCCCCCATCTCCATGATGTTAAAACCCGCATAAACATTATGTTTGCGCGGGTTTCGCGCAGTCAAGAAAAGTGCGTTTGTAACTCCGATGTAGCACACTTTGTAGCTTAGCGGCATGCATGGCGATGCGAAGAGTGTCTCCGCGTTCGCCTGCAGCGCCGGAACACTGGCCACGTTTTCGTGGGCGGCGCGGAGTCGTGCCCACGCACCAAGCGATCCGAGTCGGCCACCTCCGGTGACAAAGGGATATTCAATGGCCGGTGCATCCAAGAGGGCTCAAATGGACCAGCTTGGAACATCGCTTTGTGCAGGCGGCCGCCGGTCAGCTACCCTGAAGTGACCCCAGGGAACTATCCTCACCGGATGGAGCCCACTTATGGCCTGAGCCTCGAGCAACTTCTCGATGGCAAAATACGATAATCAGCGCTTTCGAAAGCGCCTACTCGATCTGTATGACCTCTTTCCCTTCGAACGCCATCCCTACTGGCAAGCGGTGCACCGCAAAGAGCTCTCATACGAAGAAGTACTGCGCGCTGAGGTGCAGCACTACTTGCGAACGAAGTCGGGACAGAGGCTCCGGCGGTACGCGTTGGAAAGCGCAAGGGGGTCAAGCCCTGCGATATTTGAGCTGCTTCTCCAGACCTACCTTGAGGAGTGCACGACCGACGCATCCGGACCTAGCCACCTCGAGTTGATTCAGCGACTGTTACTGGACGGCGGGGTGACCAAAGCCACCATGGCCAGAGCGCGCAATCAGCCCGGTAACGCTGCAGCAATCGCACTTTATAGAGACATTACATACCGGGGAGCGGCCTGCCATATGCTCGGCGCGGGAGTCGTGGAGTTCTTCTACTCGAAACTAGCTCCGCAGGTGTTCAAGGATTATACGTCGCTCTATGGCATGACCGCATCCCAAGCCGCCACCTACGCGTTGCATGGTCCGATGGACGCGACTCACGCGGAGAGGGCCTTTGCGATACTGGACGAGGGCGTACGAATCCACGGTAGCCTAGTAATAGAAAATAGCGTTCGTGACGCATTCACAGCCACAAGCCTTCATTACGACGGTATGTGGCAAGCAGCGAAGCGGCGTATTGAATATTGGGATGGAAGGTCATGAAAGGTTATATTTACACGCTCTACGCTGGGGCTGATCCGGCGGCTGGCTGGATATTGAATGACCCCATCTTCAAGCCGGTGCCTACCCTTGGCGCATGCGTGCCCAACATTCGGCATCACATCCAACTGGACGACTATGTCTTTGCGATTAGCGGACGCATTCCCGGCATTCGACAATACGTCGTTGGAGGATTTCAAATCGCCGAAAAGATACGCGCAGTAGACGCATTCCGACGCTTCCCAGAAAACCGGTTGCACAAGGGCCCGAACGGACAAATACTTGGCAACGTTATTGTCAACTCCAGAGGGGAGCAGCACCCTTTGGACCATCACGCGAACTTCGCGAATCGACTTGACGATTTTCTCGTAGGTAAAAAAACCGTCGAACTGACGAAGCCGTCGCATATAGAAAAAGCACGCGAGGAAACTGTCCCGGCTTTGCGCGCAATATTTGGAAAGGTTGGGGAACGGCCTTTCGACATCATAGGGCGAGCATCGCGGCTGAGTGAAGACCAAGTGGAGGAGCTACTCGAATGGCTAAAAAGCGTGAGGCGATGACGGTTCTAGCAAGTATCTTGTCGTCGAAATCATCACTCAAGAGACTTAGTACTTCTTCAGGAGTGGCTCAGAATAGACTCCAAGAGCTTGCAGATGGCGCGGAGCCGAGTCTGCGCGAAATACGGCTCGTAGCTCACGGCCTGGGAATCCCGATGACGGACCTCGTGCCATCAGCTAATGCGGGTAACACCGCCGGCGCGCTTTTTCGGAGTGCAGATCCAGCCCGCTCTGCCAAATCATGGCCGTTAATAAGTCGCATGTCCCAAAGGATAGGATACGCGCTCGATATACTAGGTGATCGACCGAAGTTCTGGTGGAAATCAGAGTTCGACGTCGCGACCATCTCAGCAGAAACGGCTGAGGCGAACGCAGTTGCCTATCGACGCTTGTTCCTAGACGACGATCAGTTTAGCCCGTTGCTAAACCTTCCACGCATCGTTGTGGAAAAGATGAACGTTCTATTGTTTGTGATTAAGTCCGCGGAGCTTGACGGTGCTTCGATCACGGTTGAAGACCAGCCATTCATCTTTATCAGTGAGCGTTTCAATGCACGAATGTTGTTTACTTTAGCCCATGAAGTTGGCCATATAGTTGCTGCTGCTAACGCGGAGCACGGATTCGCTGTGCTGGATGCCAGCCGCGAGCACACGTCTGGTAAAGGGAAGAACGCCGGCGAGCTGTTCGCGCATCGATTTGCATCAGCGCTATTGCTGCCGCGGCCAGGACTGGTTTCCGCTCTCGCTCGAATCCGCGAGGTTTCCGGTACCACAAGCGAAACGGTCGGCGATATTGACGTACTACTGATCGCACGCTTCTTTGGCGTTAGCTTTGCAGTCGCGGGACACCGCTTTGAACAGCTCGGGTTTCTGCCACGTGGGGCTACCAGCGAGATCGAGAAAGAACTGAAGCTCAGCTACGGAGGCCCTGAACAGCGGGCGCGTAAAGCCGGCTTGCCTGAAAGATCAGAGGCGTGGTTCCCAATGTTGTCCGATACCCTACTTAAAGCGGCTATCGGGAAAGTTAGGAAAGGCGAGGTTTCGCTGGGACGTGCCGCGGCAGTGCTCGGTCTCTCAACCGCCGACCTAGTTTCTGCTAATAAGTAAGAAACACTCTCAGTGAGCCACATTTGTGATGCGAGCACCGTTATCAATCTGATAAACGGTGGCGTATTCTGCTCTATTATTGCAAACCCAACCTTGACATTCTATATCGGACCTATAGTCGAGGAAGAATGCCTGCAGCACCTCACGGAGATTGCGTGTGCGAAATCAAAAGGCTATCTGCAAACTCTAGATGATTCAACGTTGCCTGGATCCCTTTTCCTAGATCTGTTAGAGGCACACGACCTGGGCGCAGGTGAAACGGAGTGCATTGCTTTCTCAATTCACACGGGTTTTACGATCTGTTGTGACGATCGCCGAGCACGGCAGGTTGCAGAAGCATTAAGCCCACCGATAAGAGTCGTCGGAAGCCTGGGACTGCTTCGGATCGCAGTAGCGCAAGGTGTAATGTCGCGCCAAGACGCCTTTGCTGCATATCAGCGCATGATTACGTTCGGTGGCTTCCTTCCTTCGATTGATGAGGAAGCGTTCTAGTGCCTTGCGAATCGTTGGGTGAATCGATCGAACGAGCTGCTAATTTTTTTATACCGCCGCACGGAGCGCTCCGCGACTTCTAAAAGCATTTCTGGGTCGAATCGCGTTACCCACTTCGTGGAGGCTTGTTGCTGCCGGCGGTTGGCGAACGCGAGGCTTCGTCGCCCTATCCAAGCATCTGCAGTTCATCGCTCCTTGATTGCAGGTGATCGCGAATACACTGCGGTGTTCGTTAGACTCCTACGGCTGCGCGGTGATTGGCGCTTCTCGCTCCAGTACGCGCTTCACTTGCATCGGATTCCAGGGCCGCCCGCGTCTGGTACTATGGCCAGCAATGTTTAAGAACTCAGCGATTTCACGGAGCGACTTACCAGAACCCCTAAGCTGACGAAGAGTTTCCATAAGATCACCGTATGCAGCTCTGGCGTTACGTTTACGCGCCGTGGCGGCCGCTACAGCGCCCTTCTGGCGAGCTTCCCTATCCAGATTTTGGCACTGCGGCAAAGAAGCGCCTAAACGCCCACCACGCGCTTTGTATGCCGCAAGAGCGGCCCGAGTGCGCTCGCTAGTGGCTCTTGCCTCTGCTTCGGCGACTGCTGATAGAATCTGGACGGTGAGGCGGTTGGCTGAAGGGTTATCAACGCAGACGAAGTCGACGCCCGACTGGTGAAGTAACGACGTTACGGCAACGCTCCGGGCGAGCCGATCGAGTTTTGCGACCACAAGGACAGCCTTACAGCGCCGCGCATGAGCGATGGCATTTCGGAGTTCGGGGCGATTGTCCAAGGTATCCCTCTTCCCCGTCTCGACCTCCGTATACGTTCCAATGAGCTCGCAGCCGGCTTGGCCCACATGCTGAGCCACCGCGGCGGCTTGAGCCTCAAGCCCAAGGCCAGAGCGCCCTTGCCGATCCGTACTGACGCGGAGATACGCGACCATCTTGCACCGCACCTAATCATTGTAACGTTATCTTCAATGACCGGTCAAGATGATGTTACAGACGTTAGAATTAAAGCATCCACCCGAAGGAGCCACAGTGCATCCACGAGGGCAACGGTATGCGAGGCAGCTGTAGAACTGGGCGAAAACGGCATTCTTAACGCCGTTCCGGTATCGCTCTGGTATCAAATCGCAGGCTTACTTTCGTCCTCCTGACGGCTCTGGAGGGTCACACGGGAGGGGATTTGAGAGCTTCTGGGCGGTCTTGCACGACATGATTCCTAGTCGTTCTGGGCTTTAAGCACCCGGGCAGTCGGAGAGGTTAATGGGGCTTCATCTTCGCCAGCTGGCTCTCTCTTCGGCCGAGAGTCGTGACCCCGAAGCTGGGGTTCACTTGCTGCCATCGGCATTCCGTCTTCGTGCGAGTGCTATTGCAGACAGCTCGTCAAGCTGAGCGTCCGTGTTGAAATAGCGCGAGAAGGGTAGGTGAGAGTAACCTTAGCCCGCCGCCACATCGCGCTTTCGAAGGCATTGTACTGTCCCTCAACGATTTGCCAATTGGTATTCGCTGGAAACAGGCGCTTGAACGTCGGCCATTCACTGCGGACCGTAGAAGATGATCGCATTTCTGGGATGCCTGGCCAGCACATCCAGCCAACAGCGCCAGCCTCTTTGGCAGGATGGCCGTGACGTAGTCTTCCTTCGTTGGAAAACGATCGCCATATAGCCACTCGCCTCTCTTTTTGGACGGGTAAGGAACAAAGTCATTGCTGACATGCAAAAGCGCAAGGAGCAACGATTGACGAATCGCCCGGCAAAGATTGATTGGAAACGAATCGAAGAGTTTGTCGGTTATGGCAACGCCGAAGCGCCTCAGCTTTGTTGCGGTTGATCTCTTCCTGCGGAATATCGTCAACCACTCTCGGGCTTGGATCCAACTAGAGGGATGTCGCTCGGTTTCACAACATATCTCTAAGCAGGCAAGAGTCGCATACTGCTGACTCAGAGGCTGTCCTATCAGGAGCTTTTTCGCGAGATACGGCCGCGTCAGCTTCGTTACAACTTCGTCAAGGACCCGGGCGGAAGATGGTGGCGGTATTCCGCGAGCGCCGCCGTCATGATTCGAATCTCTTCCTCCGTGTAAACCGCTGTCGGCCTCCCGGGCTCCATAGGTCTTCCGGTCCCTGACGTCTTGAGGAGCTTCATCGCTTCGATCTCCATCTTAAGAACTCGAAGGTAATCCGAAACCGTCATATTAGTAGCGCGTTTGCGCTGCGCTGGGGTAACATTGGGGTTCTCGGGATCGACGAGCCAATAATAGCGATTCTTCGCCGAGTCGATCAGACTGAGGTAGGCGTTAATGGCCTTTGCTTGGCAATCAACCGTCTGGCATATACTGCGCTCGGTTACCGCCCGATCATGCTCGGCCACATGCTGTTTCCAGCCGAACCGTGTCGACCACCGTTTGAGAGTCGGCAACGACGCTTTGATGCCCTGAGCAACGCACTCCTTAGCCAACTCGCGCAACGAGCGCCGTGCGTTCTGGCCAAGATAGAGTTTGAGCGTCTCGCGTACCTGGCTAGGCATCGGCTCCGTGACCATGCAGAGATGATAGCATACGCGACGTCGCTCCGAACGTTCGCCTGGCGCCGTATCGCGACTAGCCCGTCTTTACCAGACTGAGAATCACTCTGGCTGGAGGTCGGCGTAGAAGAGCAATGTCCCTGTGGTCGGTTGGCAGTTCTTGATCGCCGGTGAGTACGTGGACTCCCGAGCCGCCTGAAGAGCGGCGTCATCGATTGCCGTATTGCCCGAACTCTGCGCTATGTCTAGCCGGGTCACTTTCCCCGTCGGCCCTACAGTCACGTTAACTTGTACCGTAGCATGTCCTACATCGGAGTCTCGCGCCGAGGCTGGATAAATCGGATCGACTGTGGTGGTGACTACAGCACCGCGATCCGGCATGGAGCACGACGAACGTGGAATGACTATGGGCTCTGATGGGGAAGCGGCGGAGAACCTCGGTGTGTTTTCCCATTGTCTAAAACGGCGTCGCATCTTTGCAAACCAGTTCTTTATGTCTTGCTTCCAGTACGCATACTCACCGGCATTCGTTTTGGCATAACCGAGGTAATACAGCATGCTAACGTCTTGGTAGTATACGTCAAGTGCGGAGTTGACGATTTGCTTTAACTCATCGCTGCTTGCGCCTTCTTCCCCCGCCTGCCATGTTGTGAAAGCCTCGATGACTTCCTTGGAATCTTGCCTCGCACTGTAGATGTAATACAGGCGCTCGGTAGTACTTCCAAGGCAATCGCGGATACGGCCATGATCGTTGATCCAGTCCATCTGGTGCTCGAAATTGTTCCATTCGGTTCTCGCCAGCTCGTCGCTTGTATCCGTGCTTTCCCCGCTGTACGTCTCCCATTCTTTGTACGAATCGATGGCCATACTTAGGTGCGCTTTTGTTTCGGTTGAGCAGACGGCCCGCGCAGCGGACAGAGATGCAGCCTCGGCAAACGCCATTATCAATACTGCGAGGCCAAAGTATTTTAACATTGGGATCTCCTTATGTTGAAATGGGTTAGCATAACCCGGCCTCAAAATCATAATCGCGGCGGATTGAACTAGCAAATATTTGCGTGGCGGCGAACGCCCTCCTTCGATACGCTTCGGACCGTGCGGCCGGTTACCGTCCCTCAGGTGCTCAAGGCGATAGCCCATAACACGCGGACACTACGGTCAGCGCTGGGGATTAGCCAGGAAGAGGCGGCTCACCGGGCCGGAATGGTTCCCCGCCTTTGGCAGCGAGTGGAGAACGCCGATCCGATCACCATCAAGACGCTAGTCGCCGTCGCTGGAGCCTTAGGGGTCGAGCCCGCTGATCTGCTTAAGCGCTGACATTTTCGGGTTTCAATAGGCCGGCTGTCGCGCGATTCAGTGTCTCATCGGCACCATGGGCCTCGCTGGGGGATACTACACGGGCGGTCCAAACGTCCGGTCCCAAAAAGCGGGGCAAGCGTCCCCTGTGGATAATGTGCATAACATGGCACGGGCCGTCCGCATTCATACGATAGGCTATCAGCAGCGCACCGGCATCGATTTAGCGCAGGCGCTCGTTGCCGCACGCATTGAATTCCTCGTTGACGTTCGGGCCGTGCCGATGAGCCGCAAGCCTGACTTTCGCAAGAACCGTCTAGCCGCGCTGATCGAAGAGGTTGGCATTAAGTACGTCGGCATGCCGGGGCTCGGAACCCCGAAGTTTCTCCGAGACAAGCTGGCGCGGGACGGAAACTACGATGAGTTCTTCGAGCGATTCCGCGATCACTTAAAATCCGTGAAGGCTCACGTCGAATCGCTGGCGCGGCTCACGGATCGTAGGCGCGTATCGCTCATGTGCTTCGAGCGCGACCCCGCGGAATGCCATCGTTCCGCTGTCGCTGACCAAGTTGCCAAGTTGCTAGAGACCCCTGTTCTGCATTTGTAGGAGTGTCCGCAGGTGTGGGAAACGCGCAGGTTCTTAGTTCTTGTCAAAACCTATCCAAACCCCAGCGCCTCTACTCAAGAGGCCGTTTGCACAGCTGCCGTCGACGAGGACGGCAAGCTTACGAGACTATTTCCAATCCCGTTCAGGACACTGGCGGAAGCTCAACGCTTCAAGAAGTGGCAATGGATTCGAGCCAAGGTTCAAAAGGCTCCCAAAGACCATCGCACAGAGAGCTACAAAGTGGATTACGCTTCTATAGAGCCTATGGAAGAGTTGCCCGCTGGGCGAGGCTGGGCGGCCCGATGGGCTCTTGTCGAGCACTTGATTCAGCCGTCGTTTGAGGCGGTATGCGATTCGGGGGCTAGCCTCGGCCTGATCAAGCCCCGAAACTACTCTCTGAAGATCGAAAAGGCGCGCGACACAGATTGGAGCCAGGATGAAATTCAGAAGATGCTGCCGCGGGAAGGTACTACCGACCTGCTCGGTATGCCGCTTACTCCAAGAACGATGCTTGAAAGGTTGCCCGTCCAGATGAGATACATCTTTGATTGCTCGAACGACGATGCGCAACACGATTTTATCTTCGAAGATTGGGAAGTCGGTGCTTCCTGGCGTTCCTGGCGCAAGCGCTATCCGGCCCCAGCAGTGCTGCATGCGGCGTTTGTTCATAAATATGTTGATGAACCGACAGCGAAAGACAACATGTACTTCTTTCTTGGAAACAATTACAAGCGGCAGCATATCTGGATGGTGATCGGGCAGGTCCGACCCGAACATCTAGCGCATAAGGCTGCGCCGCGGTAGGACGTGCGCTTCCTACATCTGCTTTGTGAAGTCCGCTAAGCATGCGTAGAAGCTGCTTACGAATGCCACTGCCCGTTGATATAGTTGGTAGATCTCTGCGGTAGTCTGATCTATGGCGAAATCGGCGAAATTCTGATGAACGAGCTCATTCCGGAGCCGCCCGAGCTCCATGAATGATGCTATTCCACTCTGAAGCGCTGCATCGTTTCCGATTCGGTCGACCATGAACTTCTTAAACTCATCACCAAACATTCCGAAGAACTGATTCGCCTGATCTTTATCCCAGTTAAACCATGTATGATATTGCCGGTTGATTAGCTTAGTTCGCACGACCTTGTGCAGTGGATGCTGCTCTTTCAAACTGTCATCCAGGAATCGCCTAACATCCTCCAATAAATACACTTCAAAGTAGCTGGCCGCCGCCAGTAACAACACCTTGCGTGCTGAATCGTCACTATCAGAAGCAAATGAAACCTCCCGATTGGCGATCAGATATTCTGAAAGTGCCGTCACCTGCGTGTAGAGCAACTCTACGAGGTTCTTAGGCATTACGCCGCAGAAACTGGTAGAAACCTTATTAGTTCCTTCGCACGCCTAAGCCGTGTCTCTACGCTGCTGCTGTTGGTTGTAGCGCTCATGGACGCGGTCATAAAGTCGTGATCTGCTATTAAGGCAGTAATCGAGGTTGGGTCGACCAGTCCTACGACAGCTTCTGGGTCAGAAAGTAAGGGCTTCACGATGGCGCAGAATACCGATTCAAAAATGGTGATGCTAAAGCGCCGGTTTTGACTCTGAAACGACTTCTCATCGAGACGTGCCGTCGCGTCTAAGAACGTCGTGAACCACTTCACGCAGCTTGTAATAAGGTCGTCTGGAGCGGTACACATCTTTTTCGAGAACATGTTCAAAAAGCTGATCATCGAGGGCTTATAGTTGTCCGAATCAATCAATAAGGCAAAGGCCCTTAAAAGGAACTCTAGGTCCTTAAGCCTAGTATCGGGATCAGCGATTCCAAGTAATGTCCGCCATCGCGGTTGGATGTTTAAACGAAATAACATTTCATAGAATGGCGAGTGGTAAAGACTGACGCGAATTTCCTGAGACGATAAGTTTACGCCACCAGAATTCAAACGGTTGAAGATCTCGTACATCGCTGAATCATCGTCGCCGGGTTTGAGCTGCTTTACGATGACGTTTCTGATTGTTCTGAGATCGAACGTGGGCTTGTACTCGCCAAGCGTGCTGTACGTGAGATTTGCGAACTTGCTCTGTGGACTCCCAGTTGGAGCTGGCAATTTGAGGCGAAAATCGCTAAAGAAGCGATTATCAGACAGGAGCGCATCCGGTTTGCCGCCGCTTTCTTCACTCAGGCGACGCAACTCAGAGCGCTTCTCCATGATCGGAAACCGTTGACTAATAAAATAGTATATCGACATTAGACGCTGCTGGCCATCGATCACTAGGAATCGGTTTCTGCTTTCCTCGTACAGAAACACTTGGGGAACGGGCAAGCCGATTACGAGCGACTCTATTAGTTTGGACGCACGCCGGATGTCCCAGACGTAATTTCGCTGAAAGCCTGGAATATGGACCGCCCCAGCTTGGATGAAGTCGAAGATAGTTTTTGTGTTGAAGTCATTCGGAGTCACCGTGATGTCGTATTGATCAATCGGCTGCTGGTCGAGTTCCTCAACTTCGCTGTCGTCAACGTACCATTCTTGACTTTGGCTCATAGATCGTAGCCTCGTAAGAGATTACCCAGGAGATGATAAGGAATGGCTGTTCCACCGAGAAATGGCAGTTTGGCCGACGCCTAAGTTGGTTAGGAGGGTCGGGTTCGCCTGCGATTGCTTTCTGCTATCTTCGAACCTCGCCGTCTTGCCGCTTCCCCTCCATGGCCCGGACTCAAGCCTTTAGAGCGCATGTCCGCAAGACGCGCCTGGGCCTTCTCGATGGGCTTCGTTACTTCAACGCTATAACGCAGATAGCAATTCCGCCCACAGAATTTCAGGCCCTTGCGTGGCAACGCCCCCTTGCAATCCGCAGTCTGATCGTTCCCATGTGTCGCGTCGTACGGCGATTGGCTTCAGTGCCTCGCGGACCAAGCGCCGCGGCACGGCGATACGGCGAAGCTGCCTGGCGTAGTCGCTGGCGATCTCCAAGGTCGCCCTGCGGAACCGCGGCATTAGCACCGTGAGTGCCGGGATCTGTAATGCTGTTGACGGCGAATGGAAGGGCCAGATGAACGTTTCGGCACCGGAGCGAGAGGTGGGGAAGATGAGATCGAGCGAGGTACGGTGACCGGCACGGATCATGGCAGTGTAATCGAAGAAAGTTCGTCGAGCTGGTCGTTGGTATTGAAGTATTTCGTGGCGAAGTGATCGGTAAGCGTGACCTTCGCACCCTTCCAGGTCGCGCAGTCGAAGCGCCCGACGCTGGTCCATCGCATATCTTCCGGGAACAACGCCTTGAAATGCTTCCAATCATCGCGACCATAACAGATGATCGCCCGGCGATCATGCTGGTGGAGTGCGTTACTGAGAAGGCGCAATCTTTCAGGAAGAACGTGTGCCACATAGTCATCCCTATTCGAATACTTTTCAGAATACAGCCACTCCGACTTTTTCTTGTTGGGATACGGCAGCAGCTCCATGAGTAGAGAATCGCACGCTTCGCGTCCCAGTCGCTTGGCGCGATATGATTTCCGGGCCCGGGCGCGTTCCTTGTCACTTGGGAACGTCGCACCTTCGTAATGCAGCATCACATCAGCCATCACGCGCCAGGTGGGCTGGCGTCGAGGCTTATCTGAAAACAAGCTTGGACCCTTGGCCAGTCCCCGATGCGCAACTTCGGCGTCCATCACCGGTGCGAATCCGGATCGAAGGAGCAGGTCTTCCGAGAGCGCCTTTGTGCTGGCCAGGCCTTCTTCCATTCCGACGAATACTATGGGCGCGTCAAGATTGCCGTAGCCGATAAACCGCTCGATGCAAGACCAATCGATCAATGGCTGCTTCCCGTTCTTCATCCGGCCTCTTTTCTCAAAATCCATTAAACCGCCCAAAATTCGCCAAACCGTCTCTTAGCGGCCAATCATCTTGGTACCCCTCCGCGGGGGCCACAGCGCATCGTCCGGCGTATGATCCTTCTCGATAGACCTTGGGCAAGATCGTGCTCGCCTCGGCTATGCAGCCGTGCCAGACGGTACCCATGCCCTCAGCTAAGACGTTAATTCGGATGGATCTTTGGAGATGGGCAACCAGTGAGTCGGCTTGAGGATCTGAAAGAGAGCGCGAGTGTTCGTGGGATCCTACCCAACGAACTCGTTACCGTTGTCAGCACGGAGTGGCACGGTTCTGCGGCCCTGACCCTGACCTATAAGACGGCCGAAGGGAAACGCGCCGCGGAGTTGCTCTACCGCGACGATGAACCACGGATCGAGATCGTCCAAAATGGGCGACCATGGAGCTTCGATGGAGATGGTGCCCTTTTCAGGCTCGTCGCGGAAGCCCAGCGCATCCGCCTCGCGCACCTCTTCGACCCGGTTCTGGCGGTTCACACCTCTGACGTTGTACCGCTACCGCACCAGATAACTGCCGTCTACGAGTCAATGCTCACACGCCAGCCATTGCGTTTCCTTCTCGCAGACGATCCGGGCGCTGGAAAGACGATCATGGCCGGTCTGCTGATAAAGGAGCTGATCGCTCGCGGCGACCTTCAGCGCTGCCTTGTCGTCTGCCCGGGAAGCCTTGCAGAGCAGTGGCAAGATGAGCTTTACAAAAAGTTCCATCTGCCGTTTGAGATCCTCACAAACGACAAACTAGAGGCCGCTCGAACCGGAAACTGGTTTCTGGAAAACAACCTCGTTATAGCAAGGCTCGACAAGCTTTCTCGCGACGAGGACGTTCAAGCTAAACTTCAGGCACCTGACTGCCGTTGGGATCTCATAATCTGCGATGAAGCGCACAAGATGTCGGCGACGTTCACGGGCGGCGAGGTCAAGTACACCAAACGCTACAAGCTTGGGCAACTGCTCTCAACGCTGACGCGGCACTTCCTCTTGATGACCGCTACTCCGCACAATGGCAAGGAGGAAGACTTCCAACTGTTCATGGCTTTGCTAGATGGTGATCGGTTCGAAGGGCGCTTTCGAGATGGGGTCCACACAGTCGACGTTTCCGACCTGATGCGTCGGATGGTTAAAGAGAGTCTCCTGACTTTCGATGCGACGCCGTTGTTTCCAGAGCGTAGGGCGTACACGGTCCCATATAAGCTTTCCGAAGGCGAGGCCCAGCTTTATAAGGCCGTTACGGAGTATGTCCGCGAAGAATTTAATCGCGCCGATGCCCTTGAAAACGACAAACGAGCCGGCACGGTCGGATTTGCACTGACCATACTGCAGCGTCGCCTGGCGTCATCGCCGGAAGCCATCTATCAGTCGCTCCGTCGCCGTAAGGAGCGACTCGAAAAGCGGCTGCGCGAACTCGAGCTGTTACAGCGAGGAGGTCAGGTCGCGCTCGATCCCGCCGCAGCCACCCCCATCCTCGATGAGGATGATATCGAGGATCTCGAGGATGCGCCCGAAATGGAGGTCGAAGCCGCCGAGGAGCAAATTCTTGACCAAGCGACTGCCGCGCGCAGCATCGGCGAGCTTCGGACCGAGATCGGGACCTTGGCGCACCTTGAGGCTCTAGCCTTGAAAGTACGCCGGAGTGGCGAGGATAAGAAGTGGCGAGAGCTTGCAGCTCTTGTGTCAGACATATTTTCCGCATCGCCTGGAAACCGTTCCGAAGGATCATCCATACCTGCAGATCTGAAGCCGTCGCCGGCCGAGAAACTTGTTATCTTTACCGAGCATCGCGATACGCTGAACTATCTTCAGGACCGGATTAGCACTGTTCTGGGCCGTAAGGATTCCATCGTCGCAATCCATGGTGGCATGGGACGCGAGGAACGAGCAAAAGCGCAAGAAGCATTCAAATATGATCCTGACGTTCAGGTTTTAGTCGCGACAGATGCCGCCGGCGAGGGGATCAATCTTCAACGCGGGCACCTCATGGTTAACTACGACCTGCCGTGGAACCCGAACAGAATCGAGCAACGGTTTGGGCGCATCCACCGTATCGGTCAAACCGAGGTTTGCCACCTGTGGAATTTGCTGGCGGACGAAACCCGGGAAGGAGATGTCTACCATCGACTGCTCGACAAACTTGAGCAAGCACGTGAATCACTGGGCGGCCAAGTCTTCGACGTGCTAGGCAAAGTTCAATTCGAAGGCAAACCACTGCGCGATTTGCTTAAACAGGCGATCCGCTACGGTGAGACACCTGAGGTCAGGGCACGTCTGACCCAGATCGTCGACGGTGCCCTGGATCGATCTAAGCTACAAGAGCTTCTGGAAGAGCATGCCCTGGCTCATGATTCAATGGACGTCAGCCGCGTTCACCGCGTTAGAGAGGACATGGAGCGAGCCGAGGCTCGTCGCCTGCAGCCACATTATATTGAATCGTTTTTTATAGAGGCCTTCGGGCGACTCGGAGGCTCGGTTAAGCAGCGGGAGCCTCGTCGCTACGAAGTGACGCACGTACCCATTGCTGTACGCAATCGAGATAGATTAATCGGTGTGGGGGCGCCGGTGCTGCCACGGTATGCGCGTATTGCATTCGAGAAGGCGCTCGTGGCGCCGCAGGGCGAAGCAATGGCAGCATTCGTGTGTCCCGGACATCCGCTGCTTGACGCGACGATCGATTTAACGCTTGAGCGTCACAAGGACTTGCTGAGGCGCGGGGCCGTGCTTGTTGATGAGCGGGACACAGGCGTTAGTCCACGTCTACTCTTCTCGCTGGAAAATCAACTTCAAGATGCAAGCCTAACCCGCTCGGGCGAGCGACGCACGATATCCAAGCAAATGCTGTATGTCGAGATTGATGCTAATGGAGTTGCGCGCCATCTGCACTATGCGCCATATCTCGATTACCGTCCGCTCGCAGAAGACGAGCCAACGATTGGCGAGATTCTGGCGCGACCAGAAAGCGCGTGGCTCCGTAGCGAATTAGAGCAAAAGGTGCTGGATTACTCGATTTCCACCGTCGTGCCGGAGCATTTGGCTGAGGTGCGGGACCGGACACTGAAGCTGCTCGAAAAGACTGAGGCCGCGGTCAAGGATCGACTGACTAAGGAAATCAGCTACTGGGACCACCGAGCGGAGCAACTTAAGCTTCAAGAACAGGCGTCACGCTCCAACTCCCGGCTGAACTCCGGGGAAGCGCGAAAGCGAGCCGACGAGCTTCAAGCGCGGCTGGCTAGGCGCCTGGAAGAAATCAAGCGAGAACGGCAGATCTCGCCGTTGCCACCCGTTGTTCTAGGGGGTGTCCTTGTGATACCCGCCGGTCTCATCGCCGCTATGAAAGGCCAGCCTGCGCCTTTATCTGTGTCAACCGTCGACAAGCAGGCGGCGGCTGCGCGCGCGAGAGCGGTCGTCATGCAAACGGAGCGTGATTTGGGCTTCGAACCAGTCGATCGCGAGTTGGATAAGCTAGGCTATGATATAGAAAGTAGAGTCCCCGGAACTGGGCGCCTTCGGTTCCTGGAAGTCAAGGGGCGGACGTCGGATGCTGACACTGTTACGGTGACCAAGAACGAGATTCTCTATTCGCTAAACAAGCCGGAAGACTTTATTCTTGCGATTGTCGCATTTCAGGATGACGGCTCACACGGCGTCCACTATGTACGGCGCCCTTTCCACGGCAAAGGCTTAACGACTGACTTCGCGGGAGCGGCTGTCAGTTTTGCGCTCGCAAAGCTTATCGCCGAGGCAACCTCTCCTTGTTAACCGCTGATTTGAAATCGGGACAAGCAAGAAGGGCGTTGAAACCGCTTCCTCTTGAGGCAGAATCGGCCTGGCGGGCGAGGAATTTATTGAAGCACCGATCCACTCTGGATAACTGCACTGTGTGGCACACGGCCCGCCGTATTTATGCCAGCCGAACTGCTAAGATAATGAACGGTCGATCATCGGTCTCTTCGGGCATTCTTTGAATGAGCCACGTAAGAAAACAGCGTCATGTGTTAGTTTCAGGCATGAACATTGCTGTGATAGCTACCCTGCGGGTGTTGCCGTGAACTTTTGGCTCACCGTCGCGACGGATATTAATTGTCAGGTGCTGTCCGATATGGGACATCCGTTTTACGCGCTAAGCGAGGCGGGTGCCAGGTTGGCGCGCCAGGTAGAGAAGGGAGATTTGCTTTTACTTTATCGGTCGAAGCGACGCGCTGGGTTCATTGGTATCTTCGAGGCCACGGGGGAATCGGCAGCGACACTGGTGCGTTTTGAGGGCGCGTTACGCCGTTTTGCGATCAAAATTCCGTGGAAACCTGTTAGCCTTTGCGAGAATTTCCCGATTCCAGCACAATCGCTTTTGGAGAACCTGAACTTCATTACAAACAAGAAGAATTTTGGAATGTGCCTTCGATCGAACCTAAGGCGCATAGACGAGGCCGATTTCAGGCTAATTGAACGTTCTATAAGGGAAGTATGCTGACGTTGAGCCTGCCCCGATTTCGTGGACGAGTGGTTAAGCCACTCGCTGCTTTCGTCTTCCTGTAATCTCGTCAGCCGCAGCAGCCGTTGTGGGATCGGTGGATCAGGAGGATCCACGGATTCC
>Ga0070733_10000412_pt1 | contig 35372 bp, 32 predicted proteins | sample Coa_R1_9_FD_66450 | JGI IMG/M metagenome (GOLD analysis project Ga0070733, IMG submission 66450) | Surface soil microbial communities from Centralia Pennsylvania, which are recovering from an underground coalmine fire - Coalmine... | ecosystem: Environmental > Terrestrial > Soil > Unclassified ... | reverse complement strand
GGCGACACGGGCATTCCTCTGACGCAGCGCGCGCAGCAGTTCGTGTTGGTGCCGGGGAATCCGAACGAACTCGCGGGCGGCAAGCGGCCGCGCGTGACGCTGAGCCCCACCATCGTGACGCGGGTTTCCGACGGCAAGCCCATGATGGCGCTTTCCACTCCCGGCGGCGACGACCAGGAACAGGCGTTGACGCAGATTCTTCTGAACGCGCTGGAGTTCGGCATGAACGCGCAAAACGCCGTTGAGGCTCCGCGGTTCCAGACCCGTCATCTGGTGTCGAGCTTCGACAATCACGCCTGGAATATCGGCGACCTGATGCTTGACGAGCGTATTCCGAACTCGGTGGCGCAGGAGTTGTTCCTGCGCGGGCACAAGGTCAACATCATGTCGCGCTACAACAACGGCGCGGCTCCGGTGGCCATCAAGATTCTGCCCGGAGGCGCGATCGAGGCCGGCGCGGACCCGTTCTACAACCGCTCGGCTCACGCGTATTAGTTCGGCATACGCGCGTGACGCTGCCGCTGTTTGACCCGCCGCCGGATGTGGGCGGCTTCAATCGTAACGCGCTTGCGACGCGGCTCCGCACGTTAGCCCGGCAAGGCGTCTGGATCGGCACCAGTTCTTGGAAATACGAAGGCTGGCTCGATCAGATCTACACCCGCGAGTTGTACTCCACTCGCGGCCGGTTCTCAAAGAAGAAGTTCGAATCGGAATGCCTCGCCGAATACGCACAAACGTTTCCCATCGTCTGCGGCGATTTCTCCTTCTATCAATTCCCTACGCCCGAATACTGGCGCAAGCTGTTCGCCGCCGCGCCGCCGCAATTGCAATTCGCGCTCAAGGTTCCTGAAGAAGTCACCGCGGAGGTTTTCCCGAAACACGCCCGCTATGGACCTCGCGCGGGCACTCGTAACGAGTCGTATCTGAACGCGGATGCGCTGGCGGCGATGTTTCTTGAGCCATTGCGGCCTTACGCCTCGCGCATCGCTGTGCTGCTTTTCGAATTCGGTGCGCGCGGAGTCGGCTCCAAAGAGTTTCTTGCCGCGCTCGATCCATTCCTCGGCCGCCTGCCGGAGGGATTCCGCTATGCCGTCGAAGTGCGCAATCGCGAGTATCTCCAGCCGCGCTACTTTGACGCGTTGCGCGCACGAGGCGTAGCGCACGTCTTGAACTCCTGGACGCGCATGCCTTCGCTCATCGAACAGGCCAGCCTTCCCATGCCCGCCGATTTCACGGTCGTGCGCGCGTTGCTTCGTCCCGGCCGGGCGTATGCAGACGCCGTCGCCCGGTTCCAGCCCTACAACAAAATCGGCGAAACTTACCCGGAGTCTCGCGACGCGCTGCGGGATTGGATCCGCCGCATGCACGAAGATCGTCGCACATCCTACATCTTCGTCAACAATCGCCTGGAGGGGAATGCTCCCGAAACCATCCGCGCGGTAGTCGAGTGATCAAGCTTCCCATCGATGAGTTGCTGCCGCGGATTCTTGAGGTGCTGGCGCGAGGATCCAATCTTGTGATCGAGGCCCCGCCCGGAGCGGGTAAGACCACGCGAGTGCCTCCGGCGCTTCTGTCGCATGTGCGCGGCGAGATCCTGGTGCTGGAGCCTCGCAGGCTCGCCGCGAGAATGGCCGCGAAGCGGGTTGCCCACGAGCTTGGAGAGAACCTCGGCGAAACCGTCGGCTACCAGGTGCGCTTCGAGGATATCGGCGGACCGCGCACTCGGCTGCGCTTTCTGACCGAGGGCGTGCTGACGCGCCGCCTGCTTTCCGATCCCATGCTGAAGGGCGTGGACGCCGTGATCCTGGATGAGTTTCACGAGCGGCATCTGGACGCCGACTTCGCGGCGGCGCTGCTCAAGAGACTCCAATCGACGCGAAGGCACGATCTGAAATTGATCGTGATGTCGGCGACGCTCGACGCGGAACCCATTGCGAAATTCCTGGGCGGGTGTCCCACACTTCGCTCGGAGGGCAAACTGTACGAGTTGGCGATTGAGTACACGCCGCATTCTGCGGCTCCGCTCGAGGAACAAGTTGCCATCGCGCTCGAGCGATTGCTCGCCAACGGCTTGACCGGCGACGTCCTGGTATTCCTTCCAGGAGCCGCCGAGATCCGTCGTGCGAGCCGCGCCGTTGCCGCCATCGCGCAGCGCGCCGGATTGCTGGTGTTGCCGCTGCATGGCGATCTGTCGCCGGCGGAGCAGGACCGCGCCGTTTCGCCCGCAAGCCAGCGCAAGGTGATCCTCTCGACCAATGTCGCGGAGAGCTCCGTCACCATCGAAGGCGTGACGGCGGTGATCGATAGCGGGCTGGCCCGCGTGGCTGCGGATTCGCCGTGGACTGGAATTCCGTCGCTGCACGTGCAGCGCATCAGCCAGGCGTCGGCGACGCAGCGCGCCGGACGTGCGGGACGCACCGCTCCGGGTCGCGTGGTTCGACTTTACACGGCCGAGGACTTTCATCGCCGTCCGCGCGCGGATACGCCCGAAATTCTGCGCCGGGAGCTCTCGCAGATCGCGCTGCAATTGCGCTCGATGAAGATCGGCGAAATCGAATGGCTCGACCCTCCGCCGCCGGCGGCCATGGCCGCAGCGAACGCGCTGCTCGACCGGCTCGGCGTTACGCCTGGCGTTCTTAATGAAATGGCGGATTTGCCGCTCCCTCCACGTCTGGCCAAACTGGTCGCGGAAGCTGCGCGACGCGGTGTTCCAGCAAAGGGATCTGCGGCAGCAGCAGTGCTCAGCACGGGTGAACGCGGGTCGTCAGAACTGCTAGCGCTGATGGAATCGGAATGGCAGCCCCAGACTCGCCGAGTGTTCGACCAATTGCGGAAGCGTTTCCCCGCGCGGGATCGAAGCACGGACGACGCACCGCTCCTGCAATCCGTTCTCGCGGCGTTTCCGGATCGCGTGGCGCGGCATCGCCGCGATGGCGAGTTGCTCCTGTCGGCAGGCGGCTCGGCGAGGCTGCCGGATTGCCGCTATGAATTCCTGGTCGCGGTCGATGTAGAAGATCGCCGGGACCGAGGCTTGCCGCTGGTTCGCCTGGCCGCTCCCGTCGAGCCTGAATGGCTCCTGGAAAGTGCCACGGAGCGAACCGCCCTCGAGTGGAATCGCACCGCGGAGCGGGTCGAGCAGGTTACCGCGCTGCTTTACGATCAGCTTGTGCTCGAAGAAACGCGAGGGCCCGCGCCGGATTCCGATGAGACAGCGAACCTGCTGGCCGAGAAAGCGCTGGAAGCGCACATCGGACGCTTCGCGGATACCGCCGAGCTCGAACAACTGACGGCCCGCGCGGCGTTCGCGGGAGTTGCCATCGACGTCGAGGCAGGCCTGCGGGCGCTGTGCCGCGGGCGGTCGAGTTTTGCCGAGCTTGCCGGAGCGCGCCTTCTGCACGCCTTGCGGCTGCCCCGTCTGGATCAATTGGCTCCGCCACGGATCAGCCTTCCTGGAGGTAGACAGGTGACCGTCCATTACGAAACCGGGAAGCCGCCTTGGATCGAATCGCGGCTTCAGGATTTCTTCGGCGTTCGCGAAACTCCGCGCATCGGCGCGACGCCGCTTGTCGTGCATCTCCTCGCACCCAATCGAAGACCTGTGCAAGTCACCAGCGATCTGGCTGGATTCTGGACCCGCCTCTACCCGCAGGTCCGCCGTGAGCTCTCGCGCCGCTATCCCAGGCACAAGTGGCCCGATGATCCAAATCAATGCGATCCAAATCAATACGATCCAAATCAATAAAAGCCCCGGGACTATAATCGAGAGATTGTGCCCACCGACCCCCTGCTGACCGGCACCGCGGCGCATCTGGCGGCCGCATTGCTGGTTGGCGCGATGGTGGGCGCCCAGCGCGAGGCCACGCCCGGCGACCATCCGGGCTTGCGCGATTTCCTGCTGATCGCCCTGGCCGGCGGTGTGTGCGGCCTGTTGGGCAATCCGTATCTCGATGCCGCGGGGCTGATCTCGATCGCTGGCCTACTGGTGGTCTTCCATTTCGAAGATCGCGAGAAACGCGCAGGCATCACGACAGAGTTGGCGGGAATTTCGACCTTCGCCCTGGCTCTGCTGGCGGGTTCCGCGCAGATTCATCTGGGCGAGCCGGTCGCGCTGGCGACCGCGATTCTGATAGCCGCGTTCCTCGAAGCCAAACAGCGGCTTCAGCATCTGCTGCGCGAGACCATCACCGAGCCCGAGTTCAACGCCACGCTCGCGTTCGTCACGGTGGTGCTGGTGATTTATCCCCTTTTGCCGGAGGGCTCGTTTGGTCCGTACCTTTTCTTTTCGCCGCGGCAGGTGTGGATGTTCGTCATCCTGATTTCGTCGATCTCGTACGTCGGCTACTTCCTCGAAAAATTCCTGGGCGAAGAGAAGGGACTGGTGTACACTGCCATTCTGGGGGGCCTCGCTTCCACCACTGCGGTGACTTTGCATCTGGCGCATTTGAGCAAGGAGCGGCCGAACGCAATGCTGGGTTTGATGCGCGGGTTCCTGATCGCGAGCACGGTACAATTCCCGCGCACGTATCTGATCGTGGTCCTGGTGAACCGGGATTTGGCGATGGCGCTGGCTTGGCCTCTGGCGCTGATGGCGGCGGCCGGAATCGCGATGGCGGTGGCGGCGGGCTGGATGGCTACGCGAGACCAGCACCCGACACTCCCCGAGGCGCGCGTAGAGCACGGCAACCCGTTTCGAATTGGGCCTGCGCTGCAATTCGGAGCGCTGTTCACCCTGGTGGTTTTTGTCAGCAAGGCTGCGGCGGCGCGCGCAGGCGAGCAGGCGTTTATCGGAACCAGTTTGTTGGGCGGACTGGTGGACGTTGCCACAGTGGTGGCGCCGGCTTCGGACTTGCTGGCCGCGGGAAAGATCGCCGCGAGCGCTGCCGCGATCGCCGTTCTGTTGGCGCTTGGCTCGAATGCGGTATTGAAGGCGGTGCTCGCGGGCATCACCGGGACGCGCAAGTTCGTGCTCTGGGTTATCGCGACGTATCTGGTTTGGACCGCGGCGGCGTTCGCGGGATTTTGGATTCGCTGAGACCGAGCGCGTCCTCCAGCGCCGCACCGGCACGGAACAGCGTCTCCTCCTGGTTCGGCGCGGCCACCAATTGCAGCCCGATCGGCAACCCCGCGTCTGAGAATCCGCATGGTATCGCCAGCGCCGGCCACCCCAGGACGTTGAAGGGCCGCACCAGGCGCGTACTGCCCGCGCGCACGTCTTCTTCGACTCCGCCAATGCGGATGACCGCGTCTCCGATCCGCGGAGCCGTGGTGGGCGTCACCGGGCACAACAGACAGTCGATCTGAGTCCACAACTTTGCGAGCCGCTTGGACAGCACGCGCCGCTGCCGTTGCGCGTGGAGATACTCCGTGGCGGGAATCAGGCAACCCCGCTCCAGTGCCGCAAAAACATCTTCGCCAAAAGCGTCCTTGCCAAAACCAGGGCGGTCGAGATAACGCCCCCAGATGCTGGAGGCCTCCGCGGAAAGGATCAAGCGCCCGATGGAATTCAGTGCGTCCATATCCGGGAGTTGTACCTCCATCACACGAGCGCCCAGCGCGGCCATTGTCTGCACCGTGTGACGGATGGAGCTGGTGATCTCCGGGGCCAAGGTGTCGAAAAAGAAATTCGCGGGAACGCCGACCCGCAGGCTCTTCATATTAACGCCCAGGCCGGCTACCGCGGCTCGGAGTGCGGGCAAAGGCAGCTGAGCCGCCGCCATCGCACGGTAGCACGCCGCTACGTCGCGAACAGTGCGCGCGATGGGCCCGACGTGGTCCAGCGTCAGGCCCAATGGCAGCACACCGCGCCGGCTCAATCGCCCGTAAGTCGGCTTCAGTCCCACGACTCCGCAGAACGCCGCGGGAACGCGAATCGAGCCGCCGGTGTCGGTCCCGCTGGCGGCGAAAACCATCTCCGCGGCGACGGCCGCCGCCGAGCCGCCGCTCGACCCGCCGGGGATGCGTTCCAGATCCCACGGGTTGTGCACCGCACCGAAGTGCGGATTGTTCGAAGTGATTCCATAACACAGCTCGTGCAAATTAGTCTTGCCGAGCATCACGGCGCCCGCGCGATCGAGCTGCGCTACGATCTCGGCGTCATGATCGGGCACGCGATCGGCGAGAATCTTCGACCCGCCCGTGGTCCGAACTCCTTTCGTCGAAAAACAATCCTTGTGGGCGATGGGGATGCCGTGCAAAGGCCCTCGATCGATGCCATTTGCGAGCTCCTGATCGAGCGCTTGGGCCCGGGCTCTCGCGGCTTCCCTGGTTACGGTGATGAACGCATTCAACGACGCGTTCAGACGGGCGATTCGCTCCAGCGCGTCGCGAGTCAATTCGTCGCAGGAGATAGAGCCGTTTCTCAGGGCGCGGCCGGCTTCGAGCAGGGTCAAACACCTAATATACAATCCGCAATATACAATTGAAGTGATACTGGCCGCTGGATGCCGTGAGGAGTAAGCTCAAAGAAGGTGATTCAATGCGCGCTCGTGGAATGGTTCTGGTAAGTCTGGCAGCGTTGTTTGGACCCGGCTTGGCGTGGGCTGTGGATTCGCAGGACCTGCCCTCGGACCGCATCGAGGAAATCATTCAGAAGTTCGCCGCCAAGGAATCCGAGTTCGCCAAGGCGCGCGAACTCTACACCTATCGCCAGAGCGCCCGCATTCAAACCCTGGACGACGGGGGCAAGTGGGAAACCGACTCCGACATCGTCTTCGACGCGGAAGGCAAGCGTAACGAACACGTGGTGTTTTCGCCGGTCTCTACGCTGGAACTGGTGACCTTGACACCCGAGGACATGGAGGATCTGCGCAACACGCAGCCTTTCGTCCTGACCAGCGCCGATCTTCCGAAATATTTCGTCCGCTACTTGGGCAGGCAATCCGTGGATGAGATCACTTGCTACGTCTTCGCAGTGAAGCCCAGAAAGATGGAAACGGGGCAGCGCTACTTTGAAGGCGAAGTTTGGGTGGATGACCGCGATTTGCAGATCGTCAAATCTTACGGCCGCGGCATGGGCGCGAACAAGAAGAAGGGCAAGGAAGATTACCCCAAGTTCGAGACCTATCGCGAACAGATCGACGGCAAATACTGGTTCCCAACTTACACCACCGCCAATTCCACGCTGCACTTCAAGGAAAACGACGTCCGCTTGAAGGAAACCGTCCGTTACGAGAACTACAAGCAGTTCAAGGCTCAATCCACGATCAAGTTTGAGCCGGAGGACGACAAGAACCCGCCCGCGGGTGCGACTCCGCCCAAGAAACCGTAGCCTGTTCTCGGCGAAACACCCTAAACTCCGACTCGGAGTCCGCCGATAGCCTATACGAGCAGGGTTATGACAGCCAGTGTGTCCGCCCATGAGGAAATCGAGCATCTAAAAGGCACCTTTCTCGCCAGCTTGAATCACGAGATCCGCACGCCTCTGGCCGGGATCATGGGGATGGCGGATTTGCTGCTGGAGACCAATCTCGACGAAGAACAACGCGAGTATGTGACCGCCGCGCGAATGTGCGCGGAGAATCTGTTCGAGATTCTGAACGCGACGCTCGAGTACACGGCGCTCGAAGCCGGACAGATTGTCCTCGACGACAGCGAGTTCAGTTTGCGGGAGATGCTGAATGCGGCACTGGCGCAGCATCACGCGAAGGCCTCGGCGAAGAATCTCCCCTTGTTGCTCCAGCTCGACCCCAGATTGCCGGAGACCATGCTGGGAGATGCGCCGCGTTTGCGGGAACTGCTCGGTCATCTGATCGCCAACGCGATCAAATTCACGCACGCGGGCAAAGTGGAAGTCCGGGTCCGCCCGGAGGCCACTGGCGATCCGCACAAGAACTGGCTGGTGATGGAGGTGCGCGACACCGGAATCGGCATAACGCCCAGCCAGATCGATGACATTTTCCAGTCTTTTCAACAGGGGGAACGGGGCCTCGCGCGCAGCTACCCCGGTTTGGGCCTGGGTTTGGCGCTGGCGCGCAAGCTGGCGACGGTGATGAACGGCGAAATCAGCGTCGAAAGCCAACACGGCGTCGGCTCTTCCTTCACCGCCCGCTTGCCCCTGCGTTCCGCGGCTGACGAGCGCGGAGGCCGCGGCGCTGTGGCGCCGGGCACGTCCGGACCGGTGATTCTGGCGGTGGACGATAATCTGGTGGGTCTGACGGTTTTGCGGCATGCCCTTCAACGCAACGGCATGCAGGTGGATTGCGCGTCCAACGGTCCGGAAGCGCTGGAGGCCGCCGCGCGCCGCCACTATGATCTGGTGCTGATGGATCTGCAGATGCCCCAGATGGATGGCCTCACCGCGGCCGTCGAGATGCGCAAGGTCGCGGGTTACGAGGATGTGCCGATTCTCGCCCTGACCGCGAATTTCTCCGACGAAATCCGCGAGCAATGCCGGACTCACGGCATGCAGGCCTACTTGTCGAAGCCGGTGGAAGCAAGCGAGCTCATGGCGGCGATTTCGCGGCACCTCAAGCACTGACGCAATCCCGGCGAGCCCGTAGCCTGCTACGCTTGAATTTCAAACATGGCTGATAAAAAGCTGCAAGTCATCCCCCTCGGCGGCTTGGGCGAGTTCGGCATGAACTCGATGGCCCTGCGCTACGGGGATGACATCATCGTCATCGACGCCGGGATGATGTTCCCGGACGCCGAACTGATGGGCGTGGACATCGTCACCCCCGACTTCGCCTATCTCGAGCAGAACGCCGCGCACGTCCGCGGTTTGGTCCTGACGCATGGCCACGAGGATCACATCGGAGGCATCCCGTTTCTGCTGGCGCAGCTCTCGATACCGGTCTTCGGCACCGCCTTCACGCTTGCGTTGGTGGAGCGGCGCCTGGAAGAGCACGAGATGCTGGATGAGGCGGACCTGCGGAAGGTCAAGCCCGGCGACCGCATCGAACTGGGTCCATTTTCGATCGAGTTCATTCACGTCACCCACTCCATCGTGAGCTCCGTGGCGCTGGCCATAACCACGCCTCTCGGCGTCATCATTCACACCGGCGATTTCAAAGTCGATCCGACGCCCACGGATAACAACCTCTTCGACCTGCACACGCTTGCAGCCTACGGCAAGCGCGGCGTGCTGCTGCTGCTTTCCGATTCCACTAATGTGGACCGTCCCGGCTACACCGAGAGTGAGCGCGCCGTGGGCCCGCGTCTCGAAGACCTGTTCGTGCGCGCCCCGCGCCGCATCGTCATCTCCTGCTTCAGCTCCTCCATCCACCGCTTGCAGCAGATTCTGGATCTGGCCTCGGAATACGGCCGCAAAGTCGTGTTTCTGGGGCGAAGCATGAATAACGTCACCGAGATCGCGCATGACCTGGGCCTGCTTACCATCCCCAACGGCGTTCTGCTGCGCCCCCAGGATGCGATGCAGATCGCGCCCAGCAAGATGGTCGCGATCGTTTCCGGAACGCAGGGCGAGCCGATGTCGGCCATGTCGCGCGTCGCCGTGGACAATCACAAGCACCTCTCCATTGAGGCCGGCGACATTGTGGCGCTCAGCGCGCGCATCATTCCTGGCAACGAAAAATCCATCTACCGCATGATCAACCACGTGTCGCGGCGCGGTGCCGACGTGGTCTACGGCACCATGAATCCTCCCATCCATGTCTCCGGCCACGGCAGTGCGGAGGAGCTTCGGCTGGTGCTGAATCTGGTTCGGCCGCGCTTCTTCGTGCCGCTCCACGGCGAATACCGGCAAATGGCCACGCACGCGAAACTGGCGCAGCACCTGAGTCACCTCGGCCTCGAAAAAACGTTCATCCTGGAATCCGGCGAAACGCTGGAGATCGACTCGGCCGGCGCGCGCAGGGGCGAGCCCGTTCCCGTCGGGCGCGTGTGCATCGACTCCGGCACTCTGGACGAAGTCGTCGGTGATTTCGTCATCCGCGATCGCCGCCATCTTTCCGAAGACGGCTTCGTTCTGCCGATCATCGCCATCAGTAAACAGACCGGCCGCACGGAAGGATTGCCGGAGATCGTCAGCCGCGGTTTCATGTCGCTTGAGGATAGCTCTGAAATATTGCAGGGAGCCCGGCAGGTGGTCCTGAAAACACTCGAGGCGTCGAGCGTCGAGGAGCGCGGCGATCTGGGCGTGATCCAGGAGAAGATCCGGACGGATCTGAAGCGCTACCTGACCAAGCAAACCTCGCGGCGGCCTCTGATCATGCCCGTGATTTTAGAGGTTTAGCCCGCCTGCGTTGGTATCAGGCACCCCGGCGCGATCACAAATACGTGAATCGCGTCATCGCCCCACGCTTCTTGCTGCACCCCTACGCTAAAGCCGCACAGAAGCAGACAGCCGAGTTGTTCAACCCCCCCGGACCATTCGAGCCACCCGATATCAATATACTTCTATACTGGCGACAGCATGCCGACGCTGCTGCTGCCCACCGCCATCGCCGCCTGGACCTGGGCGCTGGCGCGTGGTTTCGACCGGGAGTGTGGCCTGCGAGAAGCGCTGCTCAAGTCGCTGCTGCTGTGCTGGGCCGCGTGCGTGGCCATGACCGAGGTCCTGTCCGTATTTCACGGCCTCACCCGCACCGGCGTGATCGTGGGTTGGATCGCGGTGATTCTGGCCGCGATGCCATTCTGGCGCGCGAAGATCCCGCAAATCCGCCTCACCCTGTTGGACGGATTGTACCTGCTGGCCATCGCAACGATTCTGGCGATCGCAGCCTTCAACGCCCTGGCCACCGCGCCCAATAGCTTCGATGCGATGGCGTACCATCTTCCCCGCGTCATCTACTGGGCGCAGGCGCGCAGCGTGGCGTTCTTCCCGACGCCGTATTTGAATCAGATCGCCCTCCAGCCCTTCGCCGAATATGCGATGCTGCACACCTATCTGCTCTCCGGCGGCGATCGTTTTGTCAATCTGATTCAATTCACCGGGTTTGCCGGCAGCGTCGTCGCCGTGACCAAGATCGCCGAGGCCCTCGGCCTCGAGCGGCGAGCCCAACTTGTTGCCGGCCTCGCCTGCGCGACCCTGCCCAACGCGATCCTTCAGGCATCCGGTGCGAAGAACGACTGCGTGGTGGGGTTGTGGCTGGCGGCGATGGCCTACTTCGCCGCACGGCGGCAGGTTTTATTCTTGTCGCTGGCTTTGAGCCTCGCGCTGGGAACCAAAGGGACAGCCTATCTCTTTGCCCCGCCCATGCTCTTGGCCGCGTGGTTCGCCGCAGGCGGAAGCCGGCGGCTCAAGCCGGCTGCGATCGCGATTGCCGCAACGGCAGTGCTCGCACTCAATGGCCCGCAATTCGTGCGCAATTTCCAATTGAGCGGCTCGATCCTGGGATTCGATTCCGTGAACGGCGACGGCTTCTTCCGCTGGCGGAACGACAGTCTGGGCTGGAAGCCCACCGTGTCGAATGCCTTGCGAAATCTCTCCGAGCAATTGGGCGCGCGCAGCCCAAACTGGAATACCGGCGTGTATGACGCCGTGGTGAAGGCGCACGCCGCCCTGGGTATCGATCCTCAAGATCCCGCCACCACTTGGCGATGGTCGCGCTACGGCCCGCCCAAGAACACGAGTCATGAGGCCGATGCGAACAATCGTTGGCACCTGCTGCTCGCTGCGGCGGCGATGGCGATCACAGCCCTGCGCCGCGAGCGCCCATGGCTCCTCTACAGCGCCGGCCTCGCAGGAGCATGCCTCGCGTTCTGTTTCTATCTGAAGTGGCAGCCCTATTCCGCGCGTCTGGAACTGCCCCTGTTCGTACTCGCCGCCCCTCTGATCGCCTGGCTCCTGCGGCGCCCCCTTATTTTGCAGTTGGCAGTGTGTCTCTTCCTGGTCAGTGGCGTCCGGCATCCATTGCTCGACAATTGGACCCGTCCCCTGCGCGGTCCCAACAGCGTGCTAACCGAGCCGCGCGATCTCCAATACTTCAACGATATGACGCAGCGCAACTCACAGATCAACGGCCGCGATGCTTACTTCGCCGCGGTGGACCAGATCGCCGCGACCGGATGTGAAGCCGTGGGCCTCGACATCACCTTGAATCAACTCGAGTATCCGCTTCAGGCCCTGCTGCTCCAGCGGAATCCCCGCATTCGTTTCGTTCACACCAAAGTGACCAATGCCTCGCGCCGCTACATTCGTCCGGACGATCCCCCACCCTGCACGACGTTCCAGTTGAGATGATTCTTCCGATCGAGGCACTACCTTGCGTACCACCGTATGGGAAGCAAGCTCCTAGGATTCGCCTTAATGGTGTGGATGCCGGTGGCCGCCCAAACCCCGGCCGATCAAGACCCCGCGAATCAAGCGTACACGGCCCTTCGAGCCAAGGACTACGACCGCGCCATCGCGAGTTTCAAAGAGGCGATCCAGCAAACGCCGCAACGCGCCGACATTCGCAAGGACTTGGCCTACACGCTTCTGAAGACCGGGGAAACCGTCGCCGCCCGGGACCAGTTCGCCGAGGCGATCCGCATCGATCCCAACGACGACCACGCCGCGCTCGAATATGCGTTCCTATGTTACGAGACCCGCCAGCCCGTGCTCGCACGGCGAACCTTCGACCGCTTACGCAAAGCTCCATACGCCGCGCCTGACATAAAGTCGACCGCCGCCCAAGCCTTCGAGAACGTCGACGCCCCACTGCGCGAAGGGATCGGCCGCTGGCAGCAAGCCCTCCAGCTTGCTCCCGATAACTTCAGCGCGCACGGGGAACTGGCGCGGCTGGCCGAGCAGCGCGACGATCTCGCTCTGGCTTCCGAGCACTACGAACACGCGTGGCGTCTGCGCCCGGATCGCCGCGACCTGCTCATCGATTTGGCCCGCGTGTGGAAGGAAACGAATCGCGACGGCGACGCCGCGAACTCGAACGCCGCGTTAATCGCCGCCTGGCGCGGAGGCACGCCACGCGTCTCGGAACAGGCTCGGGATCTGCTGCCCGCCCGCTACCCGTTTCTTTCCGAGTTTCAGAAGGCGCTCGAGCTCGATCCGGCGAACCTCCAGCTCCAGCGGGATGTGGCCTTTCAAAAGGGAGAGCCGGCGCCGGTGCAGGCGGGAACCCCGCCTGTTCTGCAATCGCGGCCCGAGGATGGCCGCCCCGCGGAAGACGCCAAGACCCTCGGTCTGAGAAGCCTGAACAAGGGCTATCTGGCCGACGCGCTGAAGTACCTCCAGCTTGCGCACGAAGCCGATCCGCAGGACTACGAAGTCATGCTGAAGCTGGGCTGGGCCTTCAATCTTCTTAAGGACGACGAGACCGCGTGGCATTGGTTTGACCTCGCGCGTCACAGTCCGGACCCGGCAACCGCCGCCGAGGCTTCCCGCGCGTACCGTAATCTGGCTCCTTCGCTGGAGCGGTTTCGCACCACGTTTTGGGCCTACCCGATTTACTCCTCCCGCTGGCAGGATCTGTTCGGATACGCGCAGGCAAAAACCGAAGTCCGCCTGCCGCGCGTGCCGTTCCTTCATCCGTATGTCTCAGCTCGACTGCTTGGCGACCTGCGCGGCACGGCCAACGTCGGCTTCGGCGCACAATATCTTTCGGAGCGCAGCATCATCTTCGCGGGCGGCCTGGCGACTCAACCCTGGCACGGTGTGATGGGCTGGTTCGAGGCCGGCGTCGCCCTGATCTATCGCGAAGCACCAACCGAGCATCGCCGCACCATGCCGGATTATCGTGGCGGCCTGTCGTATGCCAAGGCCTTTGGCAATCTGCTGACGAAAGGCTCGCACGGACTCTTCGCGGAAACCAACATGGACGGTGTATTCATCAGCCGGTTTTCGAATGATTCGATCTTGTATTCGCAAAACCGCGCCGGCTATACGTTGCGGCCGGCTGAGCGAGTCGACGGTCTCCACTCTCAGCTTGTCTGGAACGCCAACTTCACCGCGGATGCAAAGCGCCAATACTGGGCCAACTACGTCGAGACCGGACCGGGCGTGCGCTTCCGCTTCGAGAACTCGCCGTTCCTGTTTTCGGTGAGCCTGCTGCGCGGAGCCTACCTTTTCAACCAATTCAATCCGCATCGCCCCAACTATACGGAGCTGCGCGTGGGAGTGTGGTATGCGTTTACCCGGTAGCCTGCTCTTGCCGGGCCTGTTCTTAGTAGGACGCGCCGCTCTGCCCGCGACACTGCATTACCAGGCGCCCTCGGATGCCCCGGGCCCGTGGCCGGCGATTCTTTCCTCCCTCGGCCTGACGCCTGGCAAGGACGGCGTCGTCGTCGCGGCGGCCGACGTATCCTCCTCGGCCGCCCCCGTCGCGGAATGGGCAGCCCGTGTCGAACATGGCACGATTCTGATTGTCCAAGGCGATTCGCCCGCCGCCTCCGCCTTCGGTTTCCGCGCGACATCGAAGCGTGTGACCGTCCGCAGCGTCGAAGACGCCCGCGCCCCCAAGCTGGAGATCGTTTGGGAGCAGGCTCTGGAACTCCCCGTCTTCGAAGTCCCCTCCGATGCGCGCATCTTCACACGCGACAAGCGCGAGGCCGCGCCGCTCATGGCCGGCATCCGCCGAGGCCAGGGCGCGGTGTTGTGGATCGCCGCGCCGCCCGGTGCGCACGGCTACGAGCGCTTCCCCTATCTTCCGCAGGCTCTGGCGGACCTGGGACTGGCTGCGCCCTTCCGTGCCCGGAATCTATGGGCCTTCTTCGATTCCTCCTACCGCGCCCACGTGGACCTCGATTACTTCGCGCCCAAGTGGCGCGCCGCCGGAATCTCCGCGCTCCATGTCGCCGCCTGGCACTATTGGGAGCCTGATCCGCAAGCCGACGAATACCTGCGCCATTTGATCCAGGCCTGCCACCGCAACGGCATCCTGGTCTACGCCTGGATCGAACTCCCGCATGTCAGCGAAGCCTTCTGGAACCAGCATCCGGAGTGGCGCGAAAAGACCGCGCTGCTTCAGGACGCGCAACTGGATTGGCGCAAGCTGATGAACCTGACCAATCGCCAGGCGTTCCAGGCCGTCGCACAAGGCCTTCGCGATCTAACCGATCGCTTCGATTGGGACGGAATGAATCTGGCCGAGTTGTACTTCGAATCCCTCGAAGGCTACGATAATCCGGCTCGCCTGACGCCCATGAACGACGATGTCCGCGCCGAGTTCCACAAGGCCTCGGGCTTCGATCCGCATGATCTGTTCGACCCCGCCTCGCCGCGCAATCTTGCCGCCAACACGGCGGGCTTGCGGCAGTTCCTGGATTTCCGGGCGGAGCTGGCCGCGCGCCAGCAAGCCGAATGGATCGCCCAGGCCGAGCAGCTCCGCAAGGCCAAGCCCCATCTGGACCTGACGCTGACGCACGTTGACGATCGCTTCGATCCCAGCATGCGCGATAAAATCGGCGCCGACGTTTCGCGCACTCTGCCGCTGCTTGCCTCGCACGACTTCACGTTTCTGATCGAGGACCCGGCTACCGTCTGGAACCTCGGTCCGCAACGCTACGTTCAAATCGCCGCGCGCTATAGGCCGCTGACCAGGCAACAGGACCACCTGGCCATCGACATCAATGTTGTCGAGCGCTACCAGGACGTCTATCCCACCAAGCAGCAAACTGGCGTGGAGCTGTTCCAACTGTTGCACCAGGCCTCGCTCAATTTTCCGCGAGTCGCGCTGTATTTCGAGAACTCGATTCTGCCTTCGGATTGGAACCTGCTCGGAGCAGCGTCGGCAGCCGTTGACCGCGCCGAGCAAGCCGGCTCGAAGCTGACGATCCAATCGCGCCGCGAAACCGGCGTCACTTGGCCGGGACCCGCCCTGGTCGACGGCAAGTTGTGGCCCGTGACCGACGGCTCGACGGTGTGGCTGCCGCTGGGGACGCACTCGGTCGAGCCATCCCCCGACCTGCCGCCGCTGCGCATCACCGCTTTTAATGGCGAGCTCAAATCGGCCGCGGCGTCGGCTTCCGGCGTCGAATTCGCCTACCGCAGCTCCGCCCGAGCCTTGGCCTCGCTCGACCGCATCCCCGCCCGCGTCGAGATCGACGGCATCCAGGTGCAGCCGCAATTTGAGGGGCAGGTGCTGCTGCTGCCTCGCGGCCAGCACCTGGTGACGTTAACGCGCTAACTCAATCAACTAAACTAGTTCCTCTTCCTCGTCTAACCTAAGACGTCTTGTCGACAACGCCTCATTTTCATATTCCCAATAGTCGCTTCCGCTGACAGCCGACCAATTGTACCCAAGGCCCCTCACCGCTATTAAGGCCGCTGCACTTGGAGAAATAATTTGGTCTTTAAAACTAACTTTACCGTCCGCAGCAACGACGCAGGTAATGGAGGGGTCCTTGACAAATGTGAGCGTTGCACCGACAGGAATTTGCAGCTTGCTGAAACGAAGGTTTGCGCGTCGCTCTCCGCGAGCGACGGCATCCTGGATTGCTTGTTTGTCAGTTTCGTCACGTACCACGTCATTACGGGGGGTAACGTCGCTGATTGCGGCCAGAAGGATTGCGGCCTTAACCTGGTTGGCGTCGACTCTGAAAAACTCGCGATTAGGCCTCAACCGCTTATCGCTGAAGATCGTATGCAGCAATCTTTCCGCACGCCCACAGTCAGCTACCTCAGCAGCGTAAAAACACTGAAACGGAAGAGGCACTCCCGTTTCGTCTAACTCTCTGATTCGCTGCTCCACGCTCGTAGTCGTCTTCCCAATCTTTACCAAGCCAGTCATAGCCTCGTTGGTAAGCACATAAATAATGTCAGCCATTCTTGAGTTGACCTCCCGATCTGGACGAGAACGACGCCAATAAGAACACTGACGACAATCGTCAGCGCAACATCGGCGCACCCTTTTTCGTCGCCTGCGAGCTGGAATTCTTCACTGTACCGCATGAAGGGGAACAGCGCACTCCCAGTTCCGCAGGAACAATCAAGACTCGCAGCGAAAGACACAGCCGAACCCAGAGACCCGGTCACTGCACGCCTTCTCATGGAATCGCACTACCAACGGTTGCCACCAGAAGCCGCGTGCAGTAGAATTTTGTTTTATGAGAATGCGGTTAATGAGCAGATATCCGCAGGTTGTTGCGTCCCTCATGTTCCCGATTTTCCTCGTGTCATGCACAACTGCAAAAGACAGGACTCTAGATCCAAGTGGCACTGCTGCTGCCGTCGCGTTAAACAATTCGGCCTTGGAATTTAAAAAACAAGGCAATTTTCATGCCGCCGAGGATAACGAGGAGAAGGCGGTTCTGCTTTTAAAGACATCGCTCGGCGAAGACCACCCCGATACTGCTACGGCTCTAGGCAACTGGGCAGGAATCCTGGTCGCGGACGGCAAGGCGGACAAGGCGCTGCCATTGTACATGCAGTCGATCTCCATCCAGCAAAAAACCCTAGGTCCCGACCACCCTGATCTGGCGGCGACTTATGCAAGCCTCGGAGACGTGCTTACAAAAGACGGTAAGCATGAGGAAGCGCTCGATTTCTTTCGACGCGCAGCCGACATAGATGTGCGATCATTCGGGCCAGACAGCATCAGCACAGGGGAGATACTCGATCTCATGGCGAACGCTTCGGTCGCCAAGGGAGACAAGCCCCTGGCGCGATCTTATCTCACCCAAATCCGGGAAATTATCGCCAAAAATGGTACCAGGTGCACTCCTGCGCAGACGCCGGTAAGCGGCGACTGCGCTCGCCTGAAGAAGCTACGCGATGACTCGGCCAAGATCGAGGCTCAAACACGATGACGCCGGAGACGAGGGCTGCGATCGTTGGTGGGGTCGTCGGCGCGGTAGTTGGCGCAGGTTCCACCTTTTTACTCGGGCTTTGGCAGTTCAAGCTGACGAACCCGGACCCGAAGATCACGATCACGATCACGCAAGCACAGCAGGAGCCTGGGGAGGCTAGGGTCAGGCAGTTCGTGACGGTCAAGAACAGCGGTGAGGTCCTTGCCAAGGCCGTCAATTTTACTTTGAGGAGCGTCGGTGCCCGCCTGGAGAGATCTCAGGATGGCTCGATCACTGGATTGGTGGTCATCTTCTCGCCTCCCAGATTACAAACGCCTACGCCGATCTGTGGAAATGGCGGCGACTGCGATGTGATCATTGGCGACTTACAGCCGAACACATATGCAACATTCAAGATCTCCTACGCCGCGCCAGCGCTTCGCGAAGACGAAATCGAGACCTACTCGGATAATGCAAAAACTAGCAAGGTTGTTTCTAGCCTCTCGCCGCAGTGAGGGAGCCTCCTCAACCTGCCACTCCCTCTACTCCCCCAGCGCAAAGCTGTACAGCACCCCTCCCGCCGAGATCGCGACGAACTGTTTGCCGTCCACCGCGTAGCTCATCGGCGACGCCGCCATGGTCGAGCCGGTCGAGTAATGCCACAGCGCCGCGCCCGTCCGCGCGTCCAGAGCGATCAGGTTGCCCTCGCCCGTCGCCGCAAACACCACGTTACCCGCCGTCGAAAGCACGCCCGCGGCCAGCGACCCGCGGCTGATCTTGTACTCCCATTTGGTCGCGCCCGTTTCCGGATCGATGGCCTTGATGCTGGCCGCCACCGGTTCGCCCAGACCCGCGCCCCGCCCGCCCTGATATTGCCGCCCTTCCTGGAACTCCTGGGGAGTGCGCGTGAAACGCTGCCCCGAATCCGACGTCTCCACGTACACCCAACCCGTCGCCGGACTGTACGACGGAGCCTGGAAATTCGTCCCGCCTCCCAACGACGGATACACCGCGATGCTGCCCTCCGGCCGCGAATCCCAACCCGCCACCACCTTCGGCCGCCCGTTCGCATCGAAGCCCGTGTTCCAGCTCATGCGCACGAACGGAGTCGCCGCCAGAAACGCCCCATTGGTCCGGTCCAGAACGTAGAACATGCCGTTGCGATCGGCTTGCAGCAGCAGCTTGCGAGGTTGGCCGTGGAACATGCGATCCACCAGCATCACGTCCTCGGTCGCGTCCCAATCGTGACTATCGCCGGGGGTGAACTGGTAGTGCCATTTGCGGCGGCCCGTCGCCGGGTCCAGCGCCAGCACTGAACAACTGAACAGATTGTCGCCGCTGCGAACCTCCGCGTCGATGTCCGGACCCGGATTGCCGACGGTCCAATACAACGTGTCGAGCTCGGGATCGTAGCTCCCCGTGAGCCATGTGGGGCTGCCGCCATGTTGCCAGCTATCGCCCTTCCACGTCTCGTGTCCGAATTCGCCCGGCGCGGGAACCGTATCGAAGCGCCACAGCCGCTTGCCCGAGGCCGGATCGTAGGCCTCGACGAATCCCCGCGCGCCGAACTCGCCCCCGGAGACGCCGACGATAATCTTGTCCTTGAGCGCCAGCGGAGCGGAAGTAATGCTGTAGCCCTGCCGAGCGTCGGCGATCTGCGTCTCCCACAAAAGCTGTCCGGTGCGTGCGTCCAGCGCCACCAGAGCGGCATCCAGCGTTCCCACGAACACCCGGTTGCCCAGCATCGCCACGCCGCGATTGAAGCGATTGATCTGGCCCTGAGGGACCACCTTCTGCTGCCGCTGATATCTCCAGATCTGCAATCCGGATCTGGCGTCGAGCGCGAACACCTGCCCCGGCTGTCCCGACGCGTACATCACTCCATCCACCACCAGCGGCGACCCCTCCAGCATCGAGTCGCCCGGCATCGGCACGGCCCAGCGCGCCTGCAACTGGCGAACATTCGTCGCGTCGATCTCCTTGAGCCCGGAGAAATGCCGGCCCTGATAATCGCCCCAGTAGGTCAGCCAATTCTGAGGCTCAGCCGCGGCGTTGCGGAGACGATCGAAGCTCAACCCTCCCGGGATCTCGGCTTCCGCAACCTTCACCGGATCGCGGCCGTTCAGCGAACGAAGGTAGGCGACGATATCCCCGATCTCCGCCTCCGATAACCGCCCCGCGTACTCGGCTGGCATCAGCGACTTCTGCTCCGTGCGTTGCTCAGCCAGCGTGCGCTTGTCCAGGCTCAGCAGCTTTCCCGATGAGTCCATCAGCAGCAGCGTGAACGTGTCCTCGGCGCGACGGAGCCCGCGCATCTCCTGCCCGGCCTTGGTCTTCACCACGATCGTGCTCGGGCCGCCTCGGCCTCCTGGATTTGCGGTGGCTCCGGTATTGGCGCCCAAAGAAGGGTTGATAATCTTCTCCTTCAATGCCTCGGTAGAAAGCCTCGCGGCGTTCGACAAATCCGGACCCACCGCTCCACCCCTCCCGTTCACTTGATGGCACCCTGAGCACTTGGCTTTGTCGAAGAACAGGCGTTCGCCCGATGCGGCGTCCTCCGCGAGCGCGGGAACGCACGCGGCCATCGCAGCAAGGCTCACCGCCGCCAGCCTCAGCTTGAAGCGCATGAATTATGCGATCTGGAGGAGTTCCCGCGTGCCCATCACCCACAGATCCGTGTAGCCCCTCATTTTCTCGCGGAATTTCTCGTTCGTATGGTAGTCCTTCAATCGCGCCTCAAAGTCCGCGAGATCTTCCGCTTCAAACTCCATGACCACACGGTTGAAATCGCCGGTCAGATCCGTGAGCACGCGAGCTTTGGGTAGTTGAGCAACGCCGACTGCCTCTTTTAGCATCGCCGCCAGCTTGCCCGCGTTCCCGGGTTTGGCCACAAAACAATTTCGAACTACGATCATACGTCCTCCCTGCTTTAAATCGAAGATTCTGAATTGAAGATTGAACACCACGGCCGCTCCCGGCCGCATCTGGTCACATTATCATGGTTCACAGTGCCCACCAAGCTCGAAATCCCCACCCCTGCGCTGCTTCTCGATCTCGACGCCTTCGAAGCCAACCTCCGGCTCATGGCCGATCACGTGAAGGCATCCGGCAAGCGCCTGCGCCCCCACGCTAAGGCGCACAAGTGCGTGGAGATCGCCCGCCGCCAGATCGCCGCCGGAGCCATCGGCGTCTGCGTCGCCACCGTCGCCGAAGCCGAACTGATGTCGCGAGCCGGCATCCCCGGCTTGCTGCTCACCTCGCCCCTCGCTGATCCGCTGAAGATGAGCCGCGTCATCGCCGCCGGCGCGATGGTCGTCGTCGATCATGTCGATCAAGTGGGCTGGTACAACGCTGCCGCGCGCTCCCCCGATCGCACCGTCGATGTTCTGATCGACCTCGACGTCGGCGATCATCGTACCGGAGCCAGCTCAACCGCACAAGCCATTGAGATCGCCAAGGCTATCGATCAGGCTGCCCATCTGCGCTTTCGCGGTCTTCAAGGCTATTCGGTCAGCGGCTCGCACACGGCTGGCATTCCGGCGCGCAGGCAAGTTTCCGAAAACGCGTTCCACTCCGCCATTGCCACTCGCGACGCGCTCACGCACCTGGGATTCTCCACCGGAATTCTTACCGGCGGCAGCACCGGAACCTGGGACATCGACACGCACCTCCCCGAAGTTACTGAGCTTCAGGCCGGCTCCTACCCCCTGATGGATCTCGCCTACGGCAAACTCGGCCTGCCGTTCCGCCACGCCCTGACCGTTCTGACCACCGTGATCAGCGCCAATCACGACGGCTTTGTCAGCGTCGATGGCGGATTCAAAGCCTTCTCCACCGACCGCCCTTTCGGCCCCGAGGCCGTAGGCGTTCCCGGCTCGACCTACCGTTGGGGAGGCGACGAATTCGGCTACCTCGATTGCCCCACCCGCCCCAAGTTAGGCGGCAAAATCGAGTTCATTCCGCCGCATTGCGATCCCACTGTGAACCTTTATGACCGGATCTACGCATGCCGGAGGGAAGTGGTCGAATCGGTGTGGCCGGTGAAGTCGAGCGCTCTTCCCTTGTAACTTCTGCCGCACTCGTGGATAGATTAGGCAGGAGTTTCGAATCAACTCATGTATAGACGACTCGTGGGGATTTCAGCAATCAGCTTCGCGCTTGCAACCGGCGCACTCTTCGGACAGGCGCCCGCGGCCGGCCTTGCCTTTGAAGTCGCCACCATCCGCGCCGCTCCCTCGATCCAGAATGTCGCTCAGCAGATCCAGTCCGGGAAAGCCAAGATCGGCATCTCGGTCGATGGCGCGCGCGTCGACATGGGATTCCAGTCTCTGGCGGATTTGATCCGCATCGCCTATGAGGTGAAACCCTACCAGGTGCAGGGTCCCGACTGGATGGCTCAGCAGCGCTTCGAAGTTCAGGCCAAGATTCCCGAAGGTGTGCCGCCCGAGAAGGTTCCTGAAATGTTGCAGACGCTGCTCGCGGAGCGTTTCAAGCTCACCATTCATCGCGGCAAGAAGGAGCTGCCTGTTTACGCGCTGGTCGTCGGCAAGAACGGTCCCAAACTAACGCCCGCCTCGGACACGCCGGATGCCCCGCTTCCCGACTCCGGCGCCACGACGCTCGGCACGGAAAAGGGACAGATGAAGATGGTGCAAAATGGCCAGAGCAGCGGTCAGGTGCAGGTTGCCGGTCAGCCCGGGACCACGCAGTATTCCGTCGTGAATGGATCCATTCGCCTGGAAATGACCAAGGCGACCGTCGCCGCGATGATCGATTTGCTCACTAGCCTGGTGGACCTGGACCGTCCGGTCGTCGACATGACCGAACTCAAAGGAACCTACCAAGTCTCGCTGGATCTTCCCATGGACGGTCTGCAAGCCGTCATGCTGAAGCAGGCCGCGGCGCTCGGGATACCGCTGCCCGGTCCTCCTCCTGCCGCGAATCCAGGCGACGCGGCTTCCACTCCCGGAGGCTCCGCGGTATTCGCCGCCGTGGAGAAGCTCGGGCTGAAGCTGGAAGGCCGCAGGGCCCCGGTCGAGACCATCGTGGTCGATCATCTGGAAAAAACTCCCACTGAGAACTAATTAACTCCCCCATCCGCAGCACTTAGCGTTTTCAAACGCCCGCGCGCGCGGCAGACGCCCGCTACACTCCGGGCATGCCATGGAACTATAGCCAAAGCACCGGATCGCTCACGCGAGACGGACACTTCGTCGCCGCCGGATACTCCGGCGCGGGAACCGGCCGCAACAATCCCACCCTCGAAGCCGTGCCCAACGTCGGGCCGATTCCGCGCGGGCTCTATCGCATCGGCCCGCGCTTCGACGCCGTCAAGCAGGGCCCCTGCGTGATGCGCTTGACCCCGCTCGGTCATGACGCTCTCGGCCGCGACGGATTCCTCATTCACGGCGACAACCTCACTCACGACGCCTCTACCGGCTGCGTTATCCTTCCGCATCAGACTCGCGAAGCCATCGCCGCGAGCCCGGATCGCGACCTCGTGGTAGCGGCCTAGAGCCGCGTAGCCGCGGCGGGGCGGCCTCTTTTCGAAAACCTCCCCGCCGTGCCGGACTTAGTTACCGCCGTCCGGAGGCCAAATGATAATAGGATCGCCCATGCTGTTCCCCTTTCCGCTCCTTCTTTTTTGAGAGAGAGCTTGTTCTGCTCCGAACCTACCCGGGGAGTCCGCAGCAAGCCGGGGAATCAAAGCGCAAAGATGCTGAAAAGATGGCGATTGTTGTTCCGGCTTCGAGCGCGATGGCGCAAGCATCCGGTCTCCTTGCTACGCTGGAGAGACCTCATGCCCGACCTCATAACGCGGAAGCGCCTGGAATGGAAGATCCGCGATACCTCCCTCGTCCTCGGGGAGCGCACCCTGATCGTAGGCGTCCTGAACGTCACGCCGGATTCGTTTTCCGACGGCGGTAAGTACCTCGATCCCGACCGCGCCTTCGCCCGCGCCATCGAGCTCGAGGAAGAAGGCGCCGACATCCTCGACATCGGCGCGGAATCGACGCGTCCCGGAGCCGTGCGCATCTCTGAAGCCGAGGAGTTGCGGCGGCTGGTTCCGGTCCTAAAGCGGCTGCATCAGAAACTGGCCACGCCCATTTCCGTCGACACCTACAAAGCCGCCGTCGCGGAGAAGGCGCTCGAGCTGGGCGCGCACATCATCAACGATCCCAGCGGGCTCACCTTCGATCCGGATCTGGCGCGCGCAGCCATGCACTTTGGCGCAGGCTTGATCCTGAATCACATGCGCGGCACGCCCGAGACCTGGCTCAAGCTGCCTCCGCTCAAGGATGTGATCCGCACCATTGGAACCGAACTGGAGGCTTCCGTCCACCGCGCCGTTCGCTCCGGTGTGGACCGCCGGCAACTGGCGGTCGATCCTGGGCTGGGCTTCGGCAAACGCAAGGAGCAGAACGCCCTCATCCTGGCGCGCTTTGACGAGCTGGCCAAGCTCGATCTGCCCCTGATGGCCGGGCCCTCGCGCAAGCACTTCGTGGCCCGCGATTCGGCCGGGGAGACCGAGTTCGCCACCGCCGCCGCCGTCACCACCGCGGTCCTGCACGGCGCTCACATGGTCCGCGTTCACGATGTCAAATCCATGAAGGCGGTGGTCGAGTTGTCGGATGAAATCGTGCGCGCCGGCGCCGAGGGCGGCTAACTCACCGCCGCTTTGCTCACCGCTTCTGGCACCGCGGGCAAAAGTGCGAGCTGCGTTGCGCCACCACGATTCTGCGGATGGGCGTCGCGCAGTTCACGCACGGCTCGCCCTCCCGCCCATACACGCGGTGGCTCACCTGGAACCAGCCCTTGCGGCCTTCGGCGTCGACGTAATCGGAGATGGAAGATCCGCCCGCCTCGATGGCCGCGGTCAGGATCTCGCGGATGGCCTGGTGCAGCTTCGCCGCGCGCGGCGCACTCAGCTTCGCCGCCGAAGCCAGCGGATGGATGCCCGCCGCGAAGAGGCTCTCATCGGCATAGATATTCCCGAGGCCGGCCAGAAACGACTGATTCAGCAGCAGTGGCTTGATGCGCGCCTTGCGCCGCAGCCGCGTGCGGAATTCCTCAAATGAGATTTCCAGCGGCTCGGGACCCAGGCGCTCCACCCGTCGCGGATTCCACTCGATCTTGCCGAACTGCCGAGGATCTTGATAAAGCAGCACGCCGTCGTCGAGCGCGAACTCGGCGTAGGTGTGCTCCACCGGCTTGCCGGCTCGTTTCTCAGAAGCCATGAGCAGCCGCCCCGTCATGCCCAGGTGAATCGAAAGCACGCCCACATCCAGATGGACCAGGATAAACTTGCCTCTCCGCCGGACAGCCTCGATACGCCGCCCGGCAAGATGTTTGGAAAGTGTCGAGCGATTCCCCGGCGTGACGAAGCGCGAGGTGAACTCTGCCGCAACAATAACGCGACCCGTGAGATAAGGGGCGACGGTGCGAACGACGGTTTCTACTTCGGGGAGTTCTGGCACGTTACGAAATGTCCAGCAAGATGTCGCCGCCTTCAATCTTGACCGGGAAACTCGGAACGATGAGCTCGGGATCGAAATCGTTGGCGCCGGTGCGGCAATCGAATTCCCAGGCATGCCACGGGCACGCCAGCGTGTATCCGTGCAGAGCGCCATGGCCCAGCGGTCCGCCGGCATGCGGGCAGAAACCGTCCAGGGCGTGGAATTCGCCATCCACGTTGCATACGGCGTAGGTGTTCTCGCCGACGTCGGCTTGCATGACCGATCCCGGTGGGAGCTGAGAGACCGGACCCACTTTCACAAAAGGCATGCGGCTATTGTCTCACCTGAACTTTTACTCGGATGCCTCCGGCGGCCGCTTGTGTTTGGGTTTCTTCCGGCTGGTCTTGGGAAGGATCGGGTGGGACGGCTTCACCGCGCCGATCCGCTCCCGCGCGATGGCGCGAACCTCTTTTTTTTGATCGAATTTAGGTTCCTTCGGTTTCATACGCAGGTGTGTGTTAGACTCAGTGTACAAGGAGGCCGTATGGGTTTAAAGTCGATCGGCCTGCCTGAGCTAGTGGTCATCCTGGTTGTCGCCGTGCTTCTATTTGGAGGCAAGAAGATTCCCGAGGTTGCCAAAGGTTTGGGTGAAGGCATTCGCAACTTCAAGTCCGCCTTGAAGGGCGACGAACATCCCCCCGACGACAAGAAGCAGGCGTAAGGCTTCCTGGCGGGGCTCGCAGGTTGAGCCGGCGCCTGACTCGGAATCAAAATAACAACCCCGCGCAGGCCATGGTAGCCGCGCGGGGTTTCCTGTTCTTGGGCGGTGCGATTTCCGCAGGCCGCTACTTCTTCTTGGGCGGGACGATGGCGTCCTTCACCGCTTTGGCCACGCGGAACTTCACCACTTTCTTGGCCGGAATCTTGATCGCTTCCCCGGTTGCCGGATTGCGGCCCATGCGGGCCTTGCGGTCCTGGCGCACCAGCCGGCCGATGCCGGGCAACACGCTTACGCCGTTCTTCTTGGTCTCGCGGACCAGCAATTCGGCATACGCGATCGTGAACGACTTCGCGACTTTGTTCGGCACGCCCACTGCGGCGGCCAGTTCTTTTATCATTTGCGATTGGGTCATCTTTGCTGCTGCCATTGATTCTCCTTGAGGTTTTCCTTTGAAAAACCTGATTCTCCCTTGACGTTGATTGTGCGAAACCCGCGCCAGTATTGGGCGGGACCGCATTGTACCTAATGCATCATAAGGGATGGGAAGTCCCCGTGTAAAGGGGAAATTGCACGGAAGCCCCGATTTTCGAGGGTTTTCAGCATGGGCAGCGTCCTGAATTGTACATAAGTACCATACAATTCGGGCGCCTCTGGCGCCCGGTTGGGAGTGTGGTACCTTGCTAACTAAGGGCAAAGAGAAGGCGAATGGCTGGTTGGCAACAACAATTGGAGGCGCTTCGGGCCCGCGTCGCACAGGTCGCCGCCGACTGCGACCGGAAGCTTGCCGCCATTCGGCCCCCAACTCCGCGGCTCCCGGACCGCCACGAGGCCGCAGCCCTCTCGAGCGAGGAAGTCGAAACCGCCTTTGGCCGCCATCTCGAGACAGAGAAGCTGTACGCCGCGCACCGGCGTCACGGCAACGCCGACATTGGCGCGCTCAGCGACCTCCCCGTGGATCTCTTGGGCACGCTCTCGGGTGGGACGATACCGGCGTCGCGCCCCGAGGAATGGGCCTTTCTCGACACCGAGACCACCGGCCTGGCGGGAGGATCAGCGGCGTCTGGATCAAGCTCGTGTGCGTTTCTCGTAGGCGTGGGGCGCATCACCCGCGAGGGCTTCCGCGTGCGCCAGTTCTTCATGCGCCATCATGGCGAGGAGGCCAGCCTCCTGGATGCTGTCGCGCGGCACCTGGAAACGTTCCGCGTGATGATCACCTATAACGGCCGGGCCTTCGATCAGCCGCTGCTTGAAGCGCGTTACCGCTGGAACCGGGCCGCTCCGCCGTTCGCCCGCATGCAGCACCTGGATCTGTTGCACGGAGCGCGGCGTCTCTGGAAACTGCGCTTTGAAAGCTGCCGGCTGGTGGATCTCGAGAGCCAGGTGTTAGGAGTCGAGCGCGAGGGCGACATTCCGGGCGCGCTGATTCCCTACGTGTACTTTGAATACCAGCGGACGCGTCTGGTCGAGCGATTGCTGCCGGTGTTCGAACACAACGCCATCGATATTCTGTCGCTGGCCTGCTTGACGGGCATCGTGCCCGCCGCGTTTCAAGACCCAGTCAGCGCAACCCTCCGCCACGGTTGCGAGATGACCGGCCTGGCCCGATGGTTGCACGCGGCCGGCGATCTGGAGGGCGCCCGCGCGCTGATGCGGAGGGCGATCGAAACCCGGGGAGACGCGCACTTGCCGGACCAGCTCCTGTTCCACGCGCTGTGGGACCTGGCGCAACTGGAGCGCAAGCTCGATGCCCGCGATGCGGCGCTCGAGATCTGGCAGGACCTGGCGTCGGGGTCGAGTCCTTTCCGCGTCCGCGCCATCGAGGAGTTGGCCAAGCACTATGAGCATCGCGCCAAGGATCGCCAAAGGGCGCTTGAATGGACCCGCGCGGCGCGCATGCTCGAAGATTCGCCCGAACTGGCCCGGCGTGAGGCGCGATTATCGCGGGTGCCTCGGCGAGGGAAGGCCCGGCTTAGCCCGCACAGGGCCGCAGGCTCCGTTGTGCGGGCGAGATCAATGTAGTACTGCGCGAGCCCGCGCTGTGCGATAGCTTGGAGTTATGCACCGGCTGCTGGTCTTTCTGGCGATCCCGCTTTGGGCGCAAGCGCCCCCGAACCACCAGCGCGATCTCGATTCCTTCGAGAAGGTCTGGACCACCATCCGCGACAAGCACTGGGAGAAAAGCCCGGGAGGTCTGGATTGGCAGGCGATTCATGCCGAATTCCGGCCCAAGGTCGAGAAAGCCCAAAACATCGATGAGGTTCGCGGCCTGCTGACGGAGATGCTGGGCCGGCTGCATCAGACCCATTTCGGAATCCTTCCCGCGACGGTCTACGAAGAGGTCGGCGTTCTGGGTGACGCGGACGCAATCGGCGAAGGCTCTTCGGGAATCGATCTTCGAATGTTGGAGGGGCAGGCGGTGGTCACGCGCGTAGATCCCGGCTCCTCCGCCGAGCGGGCCGGCGTCAAACCCGGATGGTCTGTCAAACTCGCCAATGGCGTGAATCTTCAAGCCGCGGCGAGCGAGCTAGAGGCCGACCCTTCTATTCCCGAGATCATCTCCACGCGCGTGTTGCTGGGGCGCATCAGCGGTCCGGTGGGCGGCAAGACGCAAATCACGTTTCTGGACGAGGCGGGAGCCGAGGCGAAGCGCGAGCTGGCTCTGGCCGCTCCGCGCGGGCGAATGGCGAGCTTCGGCAACTTACCGGATACTCCGGTGTGGTTCGAATCCAAATTGATCGACGCCGCTAGCGCCGGGTCGAAAGGTCCCGCCGGCTACGTTCGCTTCAACTATTTCCTGGACCTCCAGCGCGTGATGGAAGGTTTCGGAGGCGCGGTCAAGGCCTGCCAGAATTGCAGCGGGATGATCATCGACCTGCGCGGCAATCCGGGCGGCATCGGCGCCATGGCCATGGGCATGGCCGGCTATTTTCTGGATCAGCCGGGGCTGCGGCTGGGTACGATGTACCTGCGCGACGCGCAACTCAATTTTGCAGTAAATCCGCGCTTCCCCAGCTTCGCCGGGCCGCTGGCGATTCTGCTGGACGCCTGCTCGGCATCGACCTCGGAGATCTTTGCGGGCGGATTGCAGGATTTGCATCGCGCGCGCGTCTTCGGATCGAGAAGCGCCGCGGCCGCGCTGCCTTCGGTGATCGATCGGCTGCCCAACGGCGACGGCTTCCAGTACGCCGTCGGCAATTACATCTCCGAAGGCGGAAAGCCGCTGGAGGGAGTGGGCGTAACACCCGATAGTGAGGTTAGGCTCACCCGCGCCGGGCTGCTGGCCGGGCACGATGCGGTGGTGGAGGCGGCGCTGGGCTGGATCGAAACAGAAAAGGCGGCGAAATGAATCGTGAAAAAGCTTTGAGAAGACTTCTGTCCGGCGCTTTTTTCGCCGCCCTTTTCGCCGCCTGCGTCTTCCTGCCGGCGGGACCCGCGCTCAGTGAGGATACACCCACGGCGGAGGCGATCCTCGACCGTTTCGTCGAAGTGACCGGCGGCAAGGCCGCCTATCAGCAGCGGAAGTCCGAAGTGGTTCACGGAACCGTCGAATTCTCCGCCATGGGTCTCAAAGGATCTATGGTGGAGTACTTCGAGGAGCCCGGCAAATTCTATATGGCCATGGACCTGGCGGGAGTCGGGAAGATCGAATCCGGTCTGATCGACGGCGTAGCCTGGGAAAATAGCGTGCTTCAGGGCGCCCGCGTTAAGACCGGAGAGGAACAGGCGCAGGCTCTTCGCGAGGCCGCCATGAACAGCTTTGATCACTGGCGCGAGGTTTATCCCAAAGCGGAAGTCGCGGGTGAGGAGCAGGTGGACGGCGAGCTGTGCTACAAAGTGGTGCTGACGCCTGCCGAAGGCAAGCCCGAGAGCATGTACTTCGAAAAAAAGTCCGGCTTGATGCGCAAGACCACCGTGGTGGCCGCCAGCCAGTTGGGGGACCTCGTGGCCGAGTCGATTTCCAAGGAATACCGCCGCTTTGGGGATATACTCGCGCCGGCCAAGGTGACCGAGAGAGTGGCCGGGCAGGAGTTCACTCTGACCATCGACAGCATGGAGGCCAACCAGGAGATTCCGGCGGAGAAGTTTGCCTTCCCCGACGAGGTTAAGGCTCTGCTGGCCCGGCAGAAAAAATAGTCCGCGCGGCTTAGCTAGTCGCCGTGCTCTTCTTCGGGCGGATCCGCCTGGCGGTAGAACTTGGTCCGGCAACTGCGGCATCGAAACGGCATCCGCCCGAAAAGAGCGAATAAAAATGCGCGCAGCCCCTCACCCCGTGAACGGCGCACGTCTGTGGAGCCACACTTGGGACAGAACAAGCTGTGGGGATCTGGTTCGTGTTGCTGGCTCATTTGTCCTGTATCATTTGGAGAATAGCACGGGTTGAAACTGGCATTTTTGAGAGTTCCGGGCTATAAAAGAATATGGCGCGTTCCCTGCAAGACATTTTGCGCGTCGCGGCGCGTCGAACCGGCTGGGTGGCTGCTGCGACCGTGCTGCTGGCGTACGCGTGGATGGCCTTCCGGGGGCCCCAGGGAATCCAGTCCCTGATCGAAAAGCATAGTGAGATCCGCGAGCTGGAGGAGCAGAACGCAGCGATGGTGCGGCAAAACCAGGCTCTGCGGGATCGCATCGTGCGGCTGGAGCAGAGCGATAGCGAGCAGGAGCTGGAAATTCGCAAGCAGTTAAAGCTGCTCCGGCCGGGCGAAACCACCTTCCTTCTTCCGGAGCCTCCCAAGGGCTCCGAAGCGGCCCCGGAAGCGGCCCACTAAGCGTGCGCTGGCCGCGCGCCGGCCGGCGCCGGGAGCGTGATCGTGAATTCGGCCCCGGAGGCGTCGGCGCGGTTGGCGGCGCACACCGATCCGCCGTTGTGCTGCACGATGTTTCTTACGATGTGGAGACCCATTCCACCGCCCGGTTTGCTTGAAACCTCGGGCTCGAACAGATGTTCTAAAACGCCTGGCTGGATCCCGCAGCCGGAATCGCGCACGACAATCAAGATGCCGGAAGTCCTCTGGCCGGCTTCCACTTGAATCAACCCGCCCTGTGGCATGGCGCGCACCGCGTTGAGGAAGAGGTTGATCAGGACGCGCTCCCAAGCCCAGCTTCCGGGCAGCTCAATATCCGGCCCGATGTTGCAGTCGAAATGAATGGCGGGGCCGCGAGTGACCAGCATGCCATCCTCCACAAACGCGATGGCGTTGTCCAGGATGATCTGAAAAGGGACGGTGGGGCCGCGGTTGGCTTGGAGGCTCTGGGTCACACGGCGGCCGCGCTCGACGCTGCGCAGGATCGCCGCGGAGACCGGCTTCCAGTGGGCGTCCTGGGAGAGCAGGTCGGCGGCATCCACCAGCGTTTGGAAGATATTGTTGAGATCGTGCAGCAACCCCGGCAGTGCAGGATTTCGGTTCATTCCGCTTCCTAGTCTCACACGGCGATCTGACGAAGTGTATCGAAAAATTCGGGGAAAGACACCCCCGCCGATTCCGCGCCCTCGATCGAGCAAGGACCATCGGCGGCTAAAGCGGCCACGGCGAAGGCCATGGCGATGCGGTGATCGCCCGCGGAATCGAGTTCCGCCGCGTGGAATTTCTGGCCGCCGGCGACGTGGAAACCGTCCGCGGTGGTTTCGATGGCGACGCCCATGCGTTTGAAATTAGCTTCGAGCGTGGCGATGCGGTCGGTCTCCTTGATGCGCAACTCGGAGGCGTCGCGCACGGTCAGGCCCCCCGTGGCTGCGCCCAGCACGGCCAGCGCCGGGATCTCGTCGATGAGCGCGGCGGTCAGCGGGCCGTCGATAGCGCCGCGGTGCAGGCGCGAGGCGCGCACGCGCAGGTCGCCGATCAGCTCGCCCGCGGTCTGGCGCACGTCCAGCACCTTGATGGAAGCTCCGATCGAAACCAGGAAGTCGAGCAGCGCGGAGCGGGTGGGATTCAGCCCAACGCCGTGAATCACCAGATCCGAGTCATTCATCAGCAGCGCGGCCACCAGAAAGAAGCAGGCCGAGGAAAGATCGCCGGGAACGTACAGCTCACGGCCGGTGAGATGCGCGCTGGAGCGCAGCGTGATCACGCGCTTTTCCGTGGAGATGTCCGCGCCCATCTCCCGCAGGGCGATTTCCGTATGGTCGCGAGTGCGCACCGGCTCACGGACGATGGTGTCGCCCTGGGCGAAAAGGCCGGCCAGCAGGACGCAGCTCTTCACCTGCGCGCTGGGCATGGGCAGCGCATAGTCGATACCGTGGAGCTCGCGGCCGTGAATGGTGAGCGGCGGGTGGGTTCCGTCGCGAGCCTCGATTACCGCACCCATCTGCGTGAGCGGCTTGATCACACGGGCCATGGGGCGGCGGGAAAGCGATTCGTCGCCACCGATGGTTGAGGTGAACGGCTGCGCGGCCAAGATGCCGCTGAGCATGCGGATGGTCGAGCCAGAGTTGCCCGCATCGAGCTGGCCGGGCGCTTCGCGCAGCTGCCCTCCGTGGATTACAATCCGATTTTCAGAGTCCCTTTCGATGCGCGCGCCCAGCGCCGCCATGCAACTCAGCGTCGATTGACAATCCGCGCCGGTCGAGTAATTCGTGATGGTGCTGACGCCCTCCGCGATCGACGCCAGCATGCCATAGCGATGGGAAATGGATTTGTCGCCGGGCAGAGTCACCACTCCGTGGATGGCTTTCGCCGGGGAAACGATTTCACGCATGAAGTAACCAGTTTAGCGGATGACCGCGATGACCTCGCAGGAAATCAACGCTCCATAGGGCTGATCGTCGTCCTTGAAGGTGTGGCGGGCGGGCCGGGAATGCGGATCGGGAAACATGATCAGCCATTCGCGGTTCAGGTGATCGCGGTCATCGCGGTTCTTCATCCAAACGTTGATCTTGACGATGTCTTCGGGAGTCGCGCCACCGGCTTCGAGCACACGCCGGATGTTCGCAAACATCAGCGCGCATTGTCCCGCAATGTCGGGCGCGAGCTTGCGGGTTGCCGGATCCTTGCCATAAATGCCGCCAGTGATCAGAACCGGACCCACGCGGCAGGCGTTGGGGATGGGATGAGTGTGCTCGAGGCCGGGAACCTCGATGCTGCGCCGATTGCTCATGCGCATTCCATCATACTTGACTCCCCTGTCGAGACGTGAGACGCTCGGCAAAGAATTGGAGTCGACCATGAAATTCCGTGTGATGACTGCGGCTGTGTTACTTACGGCGACGGCCGCCCTCGCGGCGCCGCCCAATCTGAACGACCCCACCGGCTCTCAAGGCTTGATGATGATCGACAAGCTGGGCCGGCAGATCCGTTTCTTCGACCCGGCCACTCTCAAGGAGATCGCCCATTTCCCGGTGGGCACCGCGCCGCACGATTTCGCCATCTCGGCCGATCACAAAACCGCCTACGTGCCGATCTACGGCGATGGCATCTACGGCAAGAATCCCAACCCCGGGAACTCGATCGCGATGATCGATCTGGTGGGCAAGAAGGTCGCCGGAAGCATTGACGTCTCGCCGTACCAGGCGCCGCACGGCATCCAGATCGACGCCTCGGGAAAGATTTACGTCACGTGCGACTTGAGCCGCAAGCTGCTGGTCATTGACCCGAAAAAAGGAATGATTGAGGCGGCCATCGATACCGAAGGCACGGGGCACTGGGTGGCCGTGCTGCCGGATGCGAGCAAGGCGTACGTCGCCAACAAGACCGACAAGCTGTTCGTCAGTGTGATCGATCTGAAGTCGCGCAAGATCGTCAACCGCGTGCCCATGCCGAATGGAACGCAGGGAATCGTGGCGTCGCTGGACGGCAAGTATGTGGTGGTGGCCGATAGCGGAGCCCCGCAAGTGCTGGTCATCGATACAAAAACGGATATGGTCGTGGACAAGATCCAGCTGGAAGGCGGAATGCGAGGGGCTTACAAGCCGTACTACACGCCGGATGGATCGAAGCTGGTGGTGTGCAGCGAAAGTCCCGCGATGGTCAATATCATCGACGCCAGGAATCTGCACGCCAAGCAGACGGTGCTCATGGTGGGCAAGGATCCGATGGGCTTCGCGGCTTCCGCGGATGGCAAGACCCTGCTGGTGGCGAATCACGGCGACGGAACGGTTTCGGTGATCGACCTGAAGGCGGGCCGTGTAGCGAACACGTTCATGGCTGGAACGGGCATCGAGACGCTGACGTATTTCTGAGCACACTTGTCCCATGGCGGGTGAAGGATTCGTTGCGGCGGTTGAGGGCCCTCGGACTTATCGCCGTGCGTTTCTCAACCGCCAATGATTTGAGCCGCTTCTCGCGGGGGCCCGCAACTGCTGGATGGCAGCTCCATATTCCCGCTTCGAATGCCAACTCTCTGATGTCCGCCAACATGACTGCCCGCTGACGGAATTACAAAGATCGATCTCTGAATTCTTCCGCCGAATGAAATACCATCCTGCGAAAGCTCAGCACCACCAAACACGCAACGCCTCGCGGCCGCGAAGGCAACCTACGACTCGATGATAAGAGGCGCGAGGCTCGGCGGGGTCGCGGGGAAGCGGCATGTGGCTGGAAAGACTCGTAAAACAAAATTTTGCGAAGCTGGTGACGGTTTACGGCGCGATCACCTTCACCACGAAATAGCTGATCGATTTGGGAACTTCTTTGAACCAGTGCGGCGTGCCCGCGGGGATCACCATCGAATCGCCCTTTACGAGGTGATGAGTCTCGCCGCCTTGAATACTGGTGCCGAGCTTCTGGCCGGGGCTCTTCTCCTGCCCGCCGACCATGGTCCCGCCGGTCACGATGGTGGCTTCGCCGTCGGTGACGTAGAAGATGTCGGTCTCCTTGTCGTGGACCTCCACCTGGCCGGCCTTATCGCGGTGTCCGCCCTGCACCGCCAAGTCCGATTGCTTCACCATCACGGTGCCCTTGGCCAGCGCGGTGGCGACTTTGGCGGCGTCGAAATAGCTGACCGCGGTGCCGCCCGCTCCGGTCATCATCACCGCCGCGGCAAACAACGTCGCGAATAGCACTACGAATTTCATTTAAATGTTCCCTCCACGCACAAGAGTGTATCATCAAGATTCTATGCGGGACCCCGCTGTCCAAGCTCCACCTGTGCCGGCGCCCTCAGGGCAGGCACCCACGAGCGTGCGGCACTGGGTAATGGTCTTCGCGGTGGCCCTGGCGGTCATCACCTACATCGATCGCGTGGCGATTTCCTGGGCGGCGCCGTACATCCAGCACGACCTCAATCTCGACCCTGGGCAGATGGGGTTGGTGCTGGGGGCGTTCGGCTGGGCCTACGCGATTTTCGAAATTCCAGGCGGATTTCTGGGAGACTGGATCGGCCCGCGCAAGGTCCTGATCCGCGTGGTGCTGTGGTGGTCCTTCTTCACGGCGGCGACGGGTTGGGCTCGTGGATTAACGCACCTTGCCATTACGCGATTCCTGTTCGGCGCGGGCGAAGCCGGCTGCTTTCCCAATCTCACCAAGATTTTTTCGGTGTGGCTTCCCGCCAAGGAGAAAGTACGGGCGCAGGGGATCGTGTGGATGGCGGCGCGTTGGGGCGGGGCATTCACTCCGCCTCTGGTCAGCTTCGTGATCATT
>Ga0070733_10000411_pt1 | contig 35402 bp, 28 predicted proteins | sample Coa_R1_9_FD_66450 | JGI IMG/M metagenome (GOLD analysis project Ga0070733, IMG submission 66450) | Surface soil microbial communities from Centralia Pennsylvania, which are recovering from an underground coalmine fire - Coalmine... | ecosystem: Environmental > Terrestrial > Soil > Unclassified ... | reverse complement strand
ATGAGTTACATCGAGAACAATCCTGTCAAAGCGGGACTGTGCCGCGATGCGAGCGCTTGGGTGTATTCGAGCGTGTCGGGAGCTGCAGAACGCGGTAGGCGCATCTCCATGCGGAAAATCCCCGGTACCGATCATTTGGAATCCTACCTTTCATGTCGTACACCGAAACCAATACCCACCGGCTGATCGTCCCTGAAATCGGGCGATACTAAAGACAGGTGGTGTATGAAGAAATTGGTTCTCTTTTCCGCGCTGGCCCTGGCGTCGGCGTCAGCTCAAGACACAGCAACTAAAGACACGCCAGCGAAAACGGAGAAGGCCAAAAAGCCCGAAAAGGGCGCTGCGGCTGAAGTGGGGAGCGGCGTGGGTACGGCGGCCGGCGGCGTTGCCAAAGGCGCGGGCAGCGCGGCTGCAGGCGTAGGCAAAGGTGCAGCTGACCTGGCTACTCTGCACCCGATCGATGCCGGAGCCGCGGTGGGAACGGGCGCTGTGAAGGCCGGTAAAAATGTTGCGGTGGGTTCCGCCAAAGGCGTCGGCAAGATCGGCAAAGGCGTGGGCCACGCACTGAAGAAGATCCTTTAGTGGTCGATCGCACCGTTCTGCAGTATCAACTCATCGAAAAGCTCGGCGCCGGCGGCATGGGCGAGGTTTACAAGGCCCGGGACACGCGGCTGAACCGGTTCGTTGCCATGAAGGTGCTGCCGGAAGGTATGTCCGCCGATCCGGAGCGCCGCCGCCGCTTCGTCCATGAGGCGCAGGCCGCTTCGGCGCTGAACCACCCCAACATCGTCACCATCTACGACATCGTTTCCGACGCCGGCATTCAGTACATGGTGATGGAGTATGTGAACGGCAAGACCCTGCTCGAACTGGTTCCCCAAGGCGGCCTGCCGGCGCCGCAAACGATCCGGTACGCCATTCAGATGGCGGACGCGCTCAGCGCCGCGCACGCCGCCGGAATCGTCCACCGCGATCTGAAGCCCGCCAATGTCATGGTTACCGCCAGCGGACTTCTGAAGTTGCTGGACTTCGGCCTCGCCAAACTCATCAACCCCATCGCCGTCGACGACACGTCGCGAACCACCACGCACATCGGCGGAGCGTCACTAACAACCGGCGCGCCACTCACCGTCGAAGGCACCATGTTGGGTACCGTGAATTACATGTCGCCCGAACAGGCCGAGGGCCGGAAGCTCGACGCCCGCTCGGATGTCTTTTCATTCGGCGCAGTCTTGTATGAGATGCTGACCGGGCGCTGCGCCTTCCACGGAGGTTCCCCGCTCTCGACGCTCTCCGCCGTGCTTCGGGACCCGGTCCAGCCTATCGTGGAACTCGCGCCCGATGTGCCGACGGAACTGGAGCGCATTGTGGATACCTGCCTCAGGAAAGATCCGGGCGAGCGTTTTCAGTCGATGCGCGACGTGCAGGCGGCACTGATCCCGCTGAACGCGGCTGAAGCCGCGAGTACCGTTTTTACCGGAGCAGCGCTGCGCGAGGCCGCTCCGACGGTGCGGACAACCAGACCGCAACCAGCCGAGGCGCGTTCCTCGAAGGCTCCGGCCGTCGCCGTCATTCTCGTTCTCGCCGCGGCAGCTGGTGGGGGCGCCTACTGGTGGATCAACCGGCAGCCGGTCGCGCCGGCAGCGCAGACGCAACCGCATGCGTCTGCCACGACGCTGTCCGACGGCACGCTCACCAACGACAACATCGTCGAGATGGCGGCGGCTAAGGTTGCGCCTGCCGTCATCATAAGCCAGATCCGGGCTTCGAAGACGGATTTCAACTTGTCCTCCGCTGAGGTGATCCGGCTCAGCAAAGCGGGTGTACCGGCCGAAGTGATCGAGGTCATGCGTAATCCCACGCCACCACCGGTCACCGTTCCGGTAGTTCTCGGCGACGCCTTGCCCATCCGACTCATCCTGGCGGAAGATATTCCCAGCAACGCGAGGGAAGGAGATCCCGTGCGGTTCCGGGTCGCCGACGATGTTCGGGCGGAGTTCGGAGTAGTCATACCGAAGGGCGCGGAGGCATTCGGCGCGATCGTCGATGGCGCACGGAGGAGGATCCTCGTTTTCGGGGGCAAAATGACGTTCCGTCTCCAAAGCGTCGATGCCGTGGACGGTCAGAAGGTCGCGCTGCGGGCCACGCTGGCGCGGGATCGCGACGGCTTATCCAAGCGTCCGGTGAACGCAGGACTCAGAAAGTCCGGCGCCGAATACCTCGGCTACATCGATGGCACGAATACCGTGATGGTGAAAAGGTAGCGGCAGGCGAAAGTGCCCGCGCCACCTATTGGACGGTTTCGCGCAGCGGCTCTTCCAGCGCAATCGGCGCAACGACCAGGCCGCGGCTTGCCGGAATCAGTTCCTTCCAGACCCGTTCCATCGCCGCATTGGCCGTCTCGGGGCGTCCGTAAAGATCGCCCTGCACTTCGTCCGTTCCTAACTGCCGAAGAATCTCCGCCTGCGTTTCGGTCTCGACGCCCTCCGTCACGACGCGAAGGCCAAGCGCCTGCCCCATCGCAATAATCGCCCGCACCATCGTAACGGCGGTCGAATTCCTGCCAAGCCGTGCCGTGAACGTCCTGTCCACCTTCAGCGTGTCTACCGTCATGTGCTGCAGATAGCTGAGTGAAGAGTAGCCGGTCCCGAAGTCGTCGATCGCGATCCGCATGCCGAACGCGCGCAGTTCCACCATCTTCCTGGCGCTCTCCTCGGGATCCTTCACCAGCGAGCTTTCCGTCAGTTCCAATTCGAGCAGGCGCGGGTAGAGCCCGGTCTCCCGCACGATGGTTAATACCGATTCCACGAAGTCTGTGCGCCCGAACTGGACCGCCGATACGTTCACCGCCACCCGCACCGGCGTGAGGCCTGTCTGCCATTCCACCGCGCGCAGGCAAGCCTCGCGCAGCACGAACTGGCCGATTGCAACAATGAGCCCGCTCTCTTCCGCCGCCGGGATAAACCGCGCCGGCTCCACTTCGCCCAGAACCGCGCTGTGCCACCGGCAAAGGGCTTCAAAACCCACCAGGCGGTTCCCCGGCACTTCATACAGCGGCTGGAACTCCACGCACATTTCGCGCTCCGCCAGGGCTTTACCCAAATGCCGGCCCAGCAGCAGCCGCTCGCTGACGTCGTTTTTGAGCCGCGGGGTGCAGAAGCAGTAGCGGTTGGGCCCGGCGCGTTTGGAGTCGTGCATCGCCGCGCTGGCGCTCTGCAGCAGAACATCCGGATCGTCGCCATCCGTGGGATAACGGCTGATCCCCGCATTCGCGGACAGAGGGAATTCGCCCCTGGGGTGGTGAAAGGGTTCGGCAAACGCAGCGAGAAGGCGTTCGGCCAAGCGAGCGGGGCCCTCAGTATTGTCTGCGCCGCGCACAATCACGCCGAATTTGTCTCCGCTGATTCTCGCCAACAGATCGTGGGCCGAAATGGCCCTGCGGGTCAAAAGGTCCGGCTCTTCGAGACTCGCCCGTAACCGATCCGCCACTTGCTGCAGGATCGCATCGCCCGCCGCCCGCCCCATCGATTTGTTGACCACTTTAAATCCGTCCAGATCCAGGCAGATGAGAGCCACCTCCGGATCTCCGGGATCCGCGGTCTGAATCGCACTCCGCAACGCCTCTTCGAATCGCGCCCGGTTCGGCAGCCCGGTCAGCGTGTCGTGCATGGCCTGCCACGCGAGTCTCTCTCGCGCCGCCACCTCCGCGGTGATGTTTTCGCTCAGCACAAGGATGTGGGAGTCCTCGCCCACGTCGATTCGTGAACTGCGGCACCGCAGCCACACCGGCGAGCGGTCTTTCCGGATCAGTCGGCATTCCGACCGGTAGATCGTCACCACCTTTTCGCTCACCATCCGCAGCCCGCGGATCGTCTCTTCTCTCTGCGCTTCGTCGCCCAGCGAGACGATCGGCATACCCAGCAGCTCATTGGCCGCATACCCCGTGATCTCTTCCACCCAGCGATTGGCCGACTGGATTTTCCACTCGCGGTCGAGAATCATCATGCCCGTCGCGTCATCGCTTAACGCATGGCTGAACTGTAGATCGCCACCACCGGCGGGAGTCGAATCCAGTTCCGCCAGCAGCCGTTCGTAGTCGGCTTCGGCGAGAAGCTCCCTCAACCCGTGCTGTCCGGGAACGAAATTGGGCCGGCGATCCGGCCAAAATTGGTCGAGCCTGGGTCGAAATAAACGGCCCACACCGCTTATGCTATAGACTGCCGCCGCGAAGCCCATCAGACCCGCGCCGGAGGCCAGACTCTGCGCGAAATTCAACAATGCGGCTCCGGTGGCGTTGGCATTCCCGTCTTATTGTCAGGGAAACGAATCCCGATAACCAGACGGCTGATGGTTTATAGAATCTTACTGACGACTGGCAGCGGAGTAAGATAAACGACATTTGTAGAATTCAGGCGTTCATGGAAAACACAGGCCAAGCGCGGTGGAAGACTTTATTGGCGTTCGGGATCATCTATTTTGTCTGGGGATCCACGTTCCTGGCTATACGCGTCGGTGTGCGCGAGGTGCCTCCGTTCCTTCTCGCCGCGATCCGGTTTCTCGTCGCAGGCCTCGTACTTTATGGCTGGATGATCGCGCGCGGCGAACGCTCGCCTTCCGGCCGCCAATGGATGTCGGCAGTCCTGATCGCGGTCCTAATCTTCGTTTTCGACTATGGTTTTTTGTTCTGGGCCGAGCAGCGTGTGCCTTCCGGGCCAGCCGCAGTCATGATGGCCACCATCCCCGTGTTCATGGCATTGTCGGAAATCGTTTTTCTGCGAACGCAGACGCTCACGGTGCGCCTGGCGCTGGCGCTTTTGGTCGGAATCTGTGGCGTGGCAGTGCTGGTTAGCCGGTCGTTGAACCTCGGCGGCGCGCCGATCGACGCAGCCGGCGCCGCGGCGCTCATGGTGGCGTCGATGAGTTGGTCGGTTGCTTCCGCGCTTACGCGCAAACTGCCGCTGCCGTCTTCGAGAGTGATGAGTTCGGGGGCCCAGATGCTCGCCGGAGGAGTGCTGCTCGCCCTCACAGCCGGCGCGCTTGGAGAGTTTCGCATCTTTCGTCCGTGGGCCGTCTCAGCCGAAGCGTGGCTCGCGTTGCTGTATTTGATCGTCCCCGGCTCGATCGTGGGGTTTACCGCTTACACGTGGCTGATTCAGCGCGAATCGCCGACCCGCGTCGGGACCTACGCGTACGTGAATCCGGTTGTGGCCGTGCTGATCGGATATTTCTTCGCCGGTGAAATGCTCGGCCCGCGAACGGTCCTCGGGACTCTGTTCGTTCTCGTCAGCGTAGTGGCGATCGTAACAGTGGGGCGGGCGCCCTCGTCCGCGCCGGCCCCCCGGCCCAGCCCTACTAAGCCGACGGGAGCGTCGGCTGCGGTCCGGGGGGACCGCCCCACCGCCTAACGTTTGTCGACCACTGCCACACCGCCCTTGACCACCACCTTGGTCTTCAGCCAATTCCAATACCCCTCCAGCGGATCGCCGTCGAGCAGGATGATATCGGCGAGCTTGCCCGGCTCGAGTGTGCCCAATTGATCGCCCATCTGGATATACGATGCCGTGTTCGGCCCCATCATCTTAATAAGGTCTCGCATCGAGAACATCACGTTGAGCATCTTCAGCTCGTGATCCAGCCCGGCTTTCGGATCGTAAGTGGTGTCGGTGCAGTAGCCGAGCGTGGCGCCTGCATCCCAAATGGTGCGCGCGTTGACGGGCATGTATCCAGCTTCCTCACCCAGCCTCACGCCGTCGACGATGCCTTCGGGCCACGGCTTCCCATCCCGGAACCGGGCTTTGTTGTCGTCCGCAAACACTCCGAATACAGGCGATCCGAAGGCCACCGTCCCCAACACCTTTGTGCCCGCGGCAGCCACTTTTTTCGCGTCTTCTTTACTCACCCAATCTTTGTTGGGAAGGTGAACGAGCAGCGGCACGCCGGCCTCGACGGCGGCCACCATCGCGGTGGAACTAACGGCATGGACCTGCACCATAACGCCCACCTTCTTCGCCTCGTCCACCACGGCCCTGAGAGTTTCCAGTTCTTTTTCGCTCGGACCCGGCACGGGCGTGAGCGCGATCTCGCCCGTAAACTTAATTCCCAAACCGGCCATCTTCCGCACCTCGGCGCGCGCCGTTTCCGGAGTGTTATTGTTCAGCCTCAACGATCCCGAGGGAATGATGCGCGGGCCATTGATCATTCCACTATCTATGTGATCCCGCAGCGTGATATTTCCTTCGGCCGGACCGCCTCCCGACAGCACGGTCGTGTAGCCGGCTTCGAGCAGCGCCTGCATCTGCGCCTTCTCGTTGGGCCCGGTATTGATGTGCCGATGCGCGTCGATGAACCCCGGCATGGCTGTCATGCCTTTCGCGTCGATGGTCCGGCCACTCACGCCAGACGGCGCGCCGGGCGCCGCGGAAACGATCTTTCCTCCGCGCACCACGATCGATCCGCGCTCGATTACGCTGCCATTGGGGCCGATAATGCGGGCATTCGTGATCGTGAGGTCCTGCGCGGCGACAGTCGCACAGGCTGAAGCCAGGCAGGCGAGTATCGGGAGAATGTGTCGCTTCATGCAAATCATCATACAGCGAAAACTGAGATACTCTCCTACAAGGAGCTGGAAGACAAATGAATACCGGTCGCGTCAAAAATGCGGTTGCAGCATGCTTGTGGATTGCCTGCGCGGGAGCGCTTTCAGCTCAGAGCGATATGAGAGGCCATTGGAGTGGGACGATCGATACTCCCGCCGGCGCGCTCGTCATGGAAGTCGATTTGGACAAAACCGCGAGTGGCTGGATCGGGTCCGTTTCGATTCCGGCCCAAGGCGCGTCGGGACTTCCTCTGGACGCAATCTCGTTCCAGGATGCCAAGGGCTCCTTCAAGATCAAGGGAGGTCCCGGCGATCCCGGATTTACCGGCACGCTTTCCACGGACGGCAAGATCCTGGACGGGAATTTCACGCAAGGCCCCGCTGCCATTCCTCTGAAACTCACCCGCACCGGTGAAGCCAAAGTCGAGTTGCCGAAGCCCAGCCCGCCCGTCACCCCGGAATTTGTGGGTACTTGGGAAGGCGCCATCGATTTCGGTGCCACCCTGCACGTCACGCTGAAGATTTCGAATGGCCAGGCAGGAGCTGAAGCTCTCATGGTGAGTCTCGACCAGGGCAATGCGCAGATCCCCGTAACCACAATCACCCAGATGGGCACAAAGCTGACCCTGGACGTGAAAGCCGTCGGCGGCGGATATGTGGGCGAGATGAATAAGGAAGGCACTCAGATAACCGGCACCTGGACCCAGTTGGGCATGAGCACTCCCCTCGTCTTCAAGAAGGCTGCCGCGTCCGCAAAGTGATCGAACGCGTAGGACACACTCGTACTGTGTGGTCTGTCAGCAATCGGCATGAACGAACGAAATATTGCAACCAGCATCCACGGCCGCTATCTCGCCGTGCCGCCGGTTGTCTCGGGCCCGGCTCCGATACTCGTCGGTTTTCACGGATACGCCGAGGACGCCGAAGCGCAACTCGAACGGCTGCGAGCCATCCCTGAAAGCCACCGCTGGCTTGTGGTTTCCATCCAGGCGTTGCACCGGTTTTATCAGCGGCGCACAAATCAGGTGGTTGCCAGCTGGATGACGCGGCAGGATCGCGAAGCGGCCATCGCCGACAACATCGCGTACGTGGCGAAATGCCTCGACGCCGTCGCGGCCGAATATGCGGCGCTGCCGAAGATCGTGTTCGCCGGATTCTCGCAGGGCGTGGCGATGGCATTTCGCGCTGCCGTTCATTCCGATCGCGAAGTAGCCGGTGTGATTGCGGTCGGCGCCGACGTTCCGCCGGAAATCGCGCCTCATGCGCTGCAGCGGCTGCCGGCGGCCCTCATCGCCCGCGGCACATCCGACGAATGGTACACGAAGGAGCAGTTCGCGAAGGATGAGCAGCGTCTGCGCGAGTGCTCCGTGAATGTTCGCGCAGTTGAGTTCAATGGCGGACACGAATGGTCTGCCGAAGTCGTCAAGGCGGCATCGGAATTTCTCCAAAACGCAAAAGCTTGACCAGATTTCTTACCGTGAGATACCATCACGAATCCATGCGTCGCTCTCTCTATACCTCCGGTGCCCTGTGGATTGCCGCGTCTGCTTTCGCTCAGGTCCCGAAGGCTGCCGACGGCCATCCCGATCTGAGCGGCATCTGGCAAGCGCTTGGAACCGCGAATTGGGATCTCGAAGACCATCAACCGGAGCCCGGACCTTTTTATCAGCTGGGCGCGATCGGCGGCGTTCCTCCCAGCCGCGGCGTGGTCGAAGGCGGAGACATCCCGTATAAACCCGAAGCGCTTGCCCAGCGGAAGCAAAACCGCGCCAACCGCTGGAAGAGCGATCCCGAGATCAAGTGCTACATGCCTGGCATCCCGCGCGCGACTTACCTTCCTTACCCGTTCCAGATCGTCCAGGGAACGAATGTCGTACTTATGGCCTACTCGTTTGCGAGCGCGAACCGCGTTATCGAGATGGGCAAGCCCAAAGCCCCATCGGTCGATACCTGGATGGGGACGGCGAACGGCCGTTGGGACGGCGACACGCTGGTGGTCGACAACAGCGGATTCAACGGTCTTTCGTGGCTCGATCGCTCCGGCAATTACCACAGCGACGCCCTCCATGTCGTCGAGCGCTATACACGCGTGGACCGCGACCATATCCGCTACGAAGCCACAATCGAGGATCCGAAAGTTTTCTCGCGTCCATGGAAGATTTCGCTGGCTCTTTACCGCGACGTGGAGTCGAATGCCACGCTGCCCGAGTTCAAATGTGTTGAAATGACGGAGGAGCTTTTGTACCGCGACCTCAACGGTCTCAAAGCAAAGTAAAATGAGGGCCGGGCAAGTCAGGAGACTGCGTATGCGGATTCGAGCGTCGGCGGCGATCGCCTTGGGGCTGCTGTCATTATCCTTGTCAGCCCTGCTTTCCGCGCAGGTCAGGGCAGCGAAAGCGCCGGAGATCAAAGCGCCCGACGCATCCTGGAAGGTTCCCCGAACTCCCTGGGGCCATCCCGATCTGCAGGGCGTCTGGACCAGCGACGATCTGCAGGGCGTGCCCGTCGAGCGTCCGAAGGAATCCGGCACACGCCGCTTCCTTACTGAGCAGGAGATGAAGGATCGTGACGGGTACGTGGGCCGGATTATCCAATCCGCCGAGACGGGCGAGCGCCCCAAGGAGGGTTTCTGGGCGAGTCAAAAAGGCGTCGATGCGGCGGCCGTTCCCGCAAATTGGGTCGAGTTCGCGAGGCGCGCATCGGCGCTCACCTCGCTCGTCTCCGATCCTCCCGATGGGCGCATTCCGCCGCTTACAGAAGAAGCGCAGCAGCGCAGCGCCAACCAGCCCAGCTACACCAATATGCGCCCGCAGTCCTATAAGGATATGACTTGGTACGACCGGTGCGTTTCCCGTGGGGTCACAGCGGGGTTCTTCCCTTCCATCTACGGCAATGGTTCCGAGTTCGTGCAAACGCCGGATACGGTCGCCATCCGTTACGAGATGATTCATGAAACCCGGCTGATTCCACTGGCGGCGCCTGGGGAAGCTGACCGCCCGCGCAACAGTTCGAAGATGCGTTCTTACATGGGTGAGCCTCGCGGGCATTGGGAGGGTGACACGCTCGTCGTCGAGACGAAGAACTTCATTGGTGGCAGACTGGCGATCACCTTCGCGCCATACAGCGAAGACCTTACTCTCGTGGAACGTTTCCGCCGGACCGGGCCCCAAACGCTCGAATACTCGGTGACCGTCAATGACCCGGGCACATACACGGCGCCGTGGACGGCCACGTTTCCGCTGACTTCGGAGCCGGGTTACCAGATATTCGAGTATGCCTGCCACGAAGGCAACTATGCGATGCGGAATCGCCTGAGCGCGGCGCGCGCCGAAGAAGCCCGCGAAGCCGCTGCAGGGAAATAACAAAGAGAAAAGAATATGAAAACACTACTTCTGTTTACACTCGCTGCCGTCGCATCGGCCCAGACCCAACCCGCCGGCCACATCCAGAGCCTGTCGCACGCGATTCACGCCGTCAACGATCTCGACACCACGCTCGCTTTCTACCGCGATGTGTTCGACCTGCGCGGCAATGCCCAGGATTTTCCGAACCCCGCGGTGCCGCTGCTGACCAACGCGCCCGGCGTCACCCTGCGCATGTCCATGCTGGCCCTGCCGGGCCGCATGCGCTTTGAACTGACCAATTTTAAAGGCGTCGAGCGTAAACCGGCGCAGGCCAAGTATACGGACCCCGGCGCGGGGAGCATTGTGTTCCACGTCCGCGACATCGATACATTACTGGCGAACGCGAAGAAGGCCAACGCGCCCGGCTTTGCCATCGTTACGACAGGCGGGGCTCCGGTGGAAATTACGACCGCGGCGGGGAAGGCCCGTTCCATCATCCTTCGCGATCCCGATGGTTTCTTTGTGCAATTAATCCAGGACACTCCGGTGGCAGGCGCGCCCGAAGGGAATGTGCATCGCGTGTCGCTGGCCTACACCATGGAAAGCGCGGAATCCACGAGTAAGTTTTACACCGGCATGATGGGCATCGAACTGTCCGCACCGTCTGCATTTTCGAAGGACCCGGCTCTGCTTCAGTTGTATGGCGCGCCCGCAGGCACGGAATTTCGAAAGATCTCCGGGCTTATGGCCGGTCCGCCCGCGACGGTGGAGTTTACCGAATTCCGGGGCGTCCCGCGTACCAAATTTCATCTTCGCGTTCGAGACCCGGGCGCTCCCGCCATGGCGATCCAGGTCGTCAACCTGGTGGGCATGGTCGACCAAATGAAGGCGGCCGGCATCAATCTGATCTCCGCCAACGGGCAGCTCGTGGACTTTGGCAACGGGATCCACAATATTTTTGTCGAAGATCCCAATGGCATGAACATCGAATTGTTTGAACGCTCCGCGCCGCAGGGCAGCGGGAATGCCAAGTAGGAGATCCGACTTCCGCCGCTACAAGAACCGGATCCGATCCGCAAAGCCGTTCAGCACCTTGCGGACGATGGATTCGAGGTCGGTGCTGCCCCGCAACTCGGACGGCGATTCGACCGAAGCCCCGCGCGACCTATCGCCGATCGCCGACTGAGATGCCGCCAGCCGGCGCTTCAGTACCTCGAGGTCCATCATCTTCTCGGGTGAGATCCGGCAGATCGGGGCCCCGAGTTGGGACGCGATTTGCAGAGTGTGGCAGTATGTTTCCACGATTTCGACCATCCATTCGGCTTGGGTGATCGTGGCCGCCCAGCAAACGATTCCGTGGTTGGAGAGCAGGACCGAGTTGCAGTCGTCGACGAAGGGAAGCACGGTAGCGGCGAACTCCGCCGTCCCCGGGGTCTCATAGCGGGCCAGCGGAACGCGGCCGACAAATATCTCCTGTTCGACAAGGTATCCCGCAGGCGGTCCCGAACCGGTCAGCGACCACGCGGTCGCATAGGGCGGATGGCAATGGACAACCGCAGCGGCGCGGGGAGTTGCTTTGTAGATGGCCAGGTGTAACAGGAGCTCACTGGTGCGGGAACGATGGCCACGCAGCAGGTTGCCCTCCAGGTCCGTCATGCAGATATCGTCGGGCGTCAGATCGCCCTTGCTCAGCATGGTGGGCGTGCACAGGACATAATCGGGCCCCAGCTTAACCGAGATGTTACCGCCGGCGCCGTCGACGTATTCTCTTGCCCAGAGCTTACGTCCAACCGCGACGATCTCTTCCTTTAGTTTGCCGGCTTCCGCGGAATGGAACCACTCGTCGGGACCTTCGGAGACCGACGGAAGCGGAAGCCCGATCTCCGCGGCAAGCCGGCCCGTCAGATCGTGAATGAGATCCTCGAATGCCGAAGACGGGACAGATCCGGGAAGCCCTGGATCCCATGGATCCGGACCGAACTGAGTGTTCGCGGACATCGCAATTACCGAGGACCTGAAAAACCTTAAGGGAGCGCCGCCATTTATTCGCCGCCGGCCCCGACCGCCGTTGGCCGGAGCAGCTTCCACGGAGGATTTCCGTTGAGGCAAAGATTCTCCATCTCCTGCTGATCTTTGCTCGTGTCCATCGATTTCCAGAAACCCTCGTGCCGGTAAACGCCCAGCTGCCGTTTGCGGGCGAGTGCCGGCAGTACGTCGCGCTCGAGATTGGTTCCCTCCCAACTATCGAACACCGCGCGATTGAAGACGAAGAATCCCGCGTTAATCCAGTAATTTCGTATCACCGGTTTCTCTTCAAAACGTTCGACCCTGCCGGCTTCGTCGAATACGAGCATGCCGTACTGCGACCGGAGAGGCACCGTGGTAAGCGTTGCAAGCGCGCCGGCGTTCTTATGTTCGGCGAGTAATTTTGAAAGGTCGAGATCGCCCAAGCCGTCACCGTAGGTGGCAAAAAAATGCTGCCCGACGAGAGACGAGCAGCGCGCGATCCGCTCTCCGGTATCCACGTCCTCGCCGGTATCGACGATGTCCACCTGCCAGTTGGGGAAACGCCCGTCGAAATAGTCGATCAGCATTTCCTTGCGGTATCCCGCCGCGAGAATGAACCGGGTAAAGCCCTGCTCCGCGTATATGCGCATTAAATGCACAAGGATGGGAGTGCCGTTGATCGGCATCATGACCTTGGGGAAATACTCGGTAAAAGGATACGAGCGGGTTCCGCGACCGCCGCAAAGAATAATTACGTCCACTCGTTCCAGAAAGCCTCCTCCGCTCCGGACCGTCAAGTCGGGCACGCGCTCCGCCGGAATGCGCGTATGGCGGTAGTGTACCCCACGAACGTGGGAAAGTACAAGCATCCGGCGCCCAGCAAACGACGCCCGGTCACCGCCCGGGGAATTTACATTTACTGGGTTCGGCTCAGATATGGTAGATTTCATAAGAAGCGGCAAATCCTGTCCTGTTTTGGGAAGTATCAGGAGGAAAAATCAAGACAGGCAGGTTGCGCGGCGGACCGGAAAAAAGCGATGAGCGGAACCATCGCCGATACCCGCGCACAAAGGAGTGTGCGGTGGGGCCGGTTTTTCGGCGATGCCTGGGCGGTACGGGATACGGAGGATTACCGGCGCTACTCCGGCCGGACTTTTCCCGAAAGTGACCATGTGCGTCCTTCTTCATCGGGAGGACTGCATCACCGGAATGGTGCTACCCTAAGCGAATCGGGAACGATCATGATGGCGGGACGGAGGGAGTTTTGGGGCGGAAGGCAGGTCCTGGTCACCGGAGCCACGGGGCTTCTCGGCGGCTATCTGGTCCGCGAACTCCTTGAACTCGGAGCGAACGTCGTTGCGCTCGTTCGCGATGGGATGTCAGGAAGCGAGTTGAAGCGCTCCGGGCTGATTCAGCAGGTGACGACTGTGCAGGGGTCGATAACGGATCTCGCGCTGTTCAGGCGCATTATGGCCGAATATTCCATTCAGACCGTCTTTCATCTGGCTGCGCAGTCGCTGGTTGGGAAGGCGAAACTGGATCCGCTGGGAACACTCGAGGCGAATATCCAGGGATCGTGGGTCGTGCTCGAAGCCGCAAGGCTGGCCAAGGCCTGCCAGGTTCTGGTGGCGTCGTCCTTCAAGGCTTATGGCGATCCGGTTGAACTGCCGTACCGCGAGGATATGCCTCTGGCGGGTAAATATCCTTACGACGTTTCCAAAAGCTGCGTCGACCTGATCTCAGCCATGTACGCCTCCACTTATGGCCTGCCCGTCGGGATCGGTCGCTGCGCCAACCTTTTCGGCGGCGGGGATTTGAACTTCAGCCGAAGCATCCCGGGGCTCATCAAGGCGGCGCTGCTCGACGAACCATTCGAAATACGAAGCGACGGCAAGTTCGTGAGGGATTTCCTGTATGCCGGGGACGCCGCCGACGCCTATCTGACACTTGCCGAAAAAGTGGCCGCCAAACGCGAGCTTTACGGGGAAGCGTTCAACTTCAGTCTGGAACTCAGAATGACGGTGCTGGATCTGGTGGACATGGTCGGGAAAGTCATGGGCCGCCCCGATCTGGAAGTCGTCATACGTAATAACGCATCGAACGAGGTCAGGGAGCAGTATGCGTCGTCGGAAAAGGCGCGCCGCCTGCTCGGCTGGGTGCCTCGCGTCGGTCTTGAAGAAGGTCTCCGCCGAACCGTAGCCTGGTACAGCGCCTGGCTTTCGACGGATATAAAGAGCCCCGCGCTGGTATAGCGGCGTTTCGGGAATTGAAAACGGGAGGAGACGGTATGCCCACTAAAGTCTATCTGGCCGACCTGAGATACAACTACTCGGGCGTTCTGGCCAACGATTGTATGCCGCTCGGGGTCGCCTACATGAAGGCCGTAATGGACCGCGACGAGCCGGAGATCGAGTCGCGGCTGTTTGTGTATGCGGACCGCCTGCGGCAGGCGCTAACCGAAAACCCGCCCGACGTTCTGATGCTCAGCAATTACGTCTGGAACGAGGAGCTCAGTTTTTACTTTGGCCGGCTGGCGAAACGGATCAATCCCGAAATTCTGGTGGTGATGGGAGGGCCTAACATCACGCTGGACGCCGATCGCCAGATCGAATACTTCTCCCGGCGGCTGGAAATCGACGTCTACGTTCTGGGCGAGGCGGACTTCCTTGCACGCGACATCGTGCGCACCTTTCTCGATTCCGGCAAGTCCGTCCGCCGCATGGGAGACAAAGAGATCTTTTCGAGCCTTTACCGCGCCTCCGACGGAACGATCATTCGCAACGAGCTCCGCCCGCGGCACAAGGAGGTGGAGGAAATCCCCTCGCCGTGGCTTACCGGCATTCAGGACGAGTTTTTCGACGGCAAGCTCGCACCGATGATCGAGACCAACCGCGGCTGCCCCTTCTCCTGTACGTTTTGCTGCCAGGGAACCAATTTCTATACCAAGGTGCACAACTTCGATCTCGACCGGATGAAGGCCGAGATTCTGCACGTCACCAAACAGATCAAACTGCGGTCTCCCAACATGGGCACGCTGCGGATCGCCGACTCCAACTACGGCATGTTCGAGCGCGACGTGGAGATTTCGGGTTACATCGGCCAGATGCAGCGCGACTACGGCTATCCCACGTTCATCGACGCCACCACCGGCAAGAACCGGCCCGACCGCATTATCCGCTCGGTGGAACAGGTAAGCGGAGCGCTGGTGCTTTATCAGGCCGTGCAGTCGCTGGATGAAGACGTGCTGCGCAAAGTCAAACGGCAGACGATCAAGCTGGAAGCGTACGAGCAACTGCAGGTTCATATGCGCGGGCGGGGGCTGCGCTCGACGTCGGATCTCATCCTGGGGCTGCCGGGAGAGTCGCTGAAGACCCACCTCGCCGCCCTGCATAAGCTTCTCGATACCAACATCGATCAGCTCCACAATTTTCAGGCCATGATGCTCAAGGGCGCGGAGATGGAGCAGCGGGAATGCCGGGAGCAGTTCCGTTTTGAAACGCGATTCCGCGTTTTGCCCAAGAATTTCGGCGTTTACGATTCCGAAAAAGTGATCGATGTCGAAGAGATCGTGGTTGGCACGGATACCCTTCCCTACGACGATTACATAACCGCACGCAAGTACCACCTGAACAGCAGCGTCTTCTGGAACGACTCCTGGTTCGAAGCCCCGCTGAACTTCGTGCGCGCATTCGGCGTCAAGGCGTCCGAGTGGTGGGGCGCGATGCTGCCCGCTATGGAACAAGGATCCCCGGCGGTGCGGAAGTTCCTCGCGGATTTCGTCGCCGAAACAAACAATGAGCTGTTCCCGACGCGCGAGGCCTGTATCGAGTTTTACCAGCGGCCAGACAACTTCGGGAAACTGGAACGCGGCGAAATCGGCGACAATCTGATGTACAAGTACAGGGCCATCGCCAGCTTCCATTTGTGGCCGGAGATCTGCGCTACGGCGATGGATACCACGCGTAGGATCGTGGAGGATCGGGGCATCGCCGACGGCATTTCGGGTTTTGACGAGTTCTGGCGCGATTTCCACGTCTGGATGGAAAACAAGCATGCCCACGGCAGGACCCGCGGCGAAATTATGGCGCCCACGGCCGCCGTTTTGAACTATGACTTCGACGCATGGCTGGCGAGCGGAGATTATGCCAACCCCCGCGCTCACAGGCTCGACCAGCCGCAGTTGTTCACATTCCGGCTGAACGAGGAAAACGCCCGCGAACTCGATGCCGCTCTGAATGTGTGGACCCTGGAACTGAAAGGCCTCACCAAGATGGTGACTCGAATCAAGGTGGTGTGGCAGATCCGCGACTGCGCGCCCGCGGTCCCGGCAACCGCCGCTCTGTCCCAGTCACAGGCCGCATTGAGTTCGTCGTCTCTAAGCTGACGGACCGAACTGACGGCCCTTGAACTCCGGGCCGTTTTTCAATCTCGCCCGGCGCTCTGCGAGAGGGCGCTGATTTCAAGCGTCGGCCGGAGCCGAATGCCCTGCAATTCACAGTCGGCAACCACCATTTCCTCAACCAGTTCCGCGAATCTGATGGTTGGCGTCCAGCCCAAATCCCGCGCCGCTTTGCGCGCATCCCCAAGCAGCACGGATACCTCCGCCGGCCGATATAGGGCGGGATCGAGGTCCACGTGTTGCCGCCAGTCAAGCCCCGCGATGCTGAAGGCAAGCTCGATGAATTCCGCGACGGAATGGGTCTCGCCGGTTGCTATGACATAGTCGTCGGGAGCCGGACGCTGCAGCATCATCCACATCGCCTGAATGTACTCGCGGGCATGCCCCCAATCGCGCTTGGCTTCCAGGTTTCCCAGCTTGATTTTGTCCGTCTTGCCGGCAAGGATCAGGGCGACGCCGGAAGTGATCTTGCGCGTGACGAACTCGTAACCGCGGCGAGGCGACTCGTGGTTGAACAGGATGCCCGCGGAAGCGAACATTCCATGGGCTTCCCGATAATTGCGCGTCAACTCATACCCCGCCACTTTGCTGATGCCATAAGGAGAACGAGGGTAGAACCGGGTTCTCTCGGTCTGCGGGGTTTCCTCCGCCGCGCCGAACATTTCGCTCGAACCGGCGAAGTAAACGCGGCAATCCGGGGCGAGAGCGCGGAGAGCTGAAAGGAGATAATGAGTCCCGTTGATGTTCGAGTTCAGGGTTGAGAACTCGTCGTCGAACGAGTAACTGACGAAACTTTGCGCCGCGAGGTGGTAGCATTCCTCCGGTTGTGTGGCTGCGATGACTTTGTGAATGCTGGCGAAGCTCTCAAGAGATGCCGCGTGCAGCGTGATGTCGTCGAGAATCCCGCGCAAACGGCCCAGACGGTGTTCCGGATCTTCGATGGCGATTCGACGCACCATCCCGTGGACTTCGTAGCCCCGGGTGAGAAGAAACTCCGCCAGATAAGAACCGTCCTGGCCGGTGATGCCGGTAATCAGCGCTCGTTTTTTCATTATCCCTTCGTGGGCCTGAAGCCTGCCGTTTCCTGTCGACGGGCGCCGGAGAGTGAGTTTGCCCATCAGGACCCACTCCGGGAACGCACCGGAATTCGCTATTATAGCGGGCGGTGTGGGCCGTTCCCGTCGCGAAATCGACTTTTACAGAACGAGTGTGCGGGCACGCACAGAGCCGTAGATCAGCGCCCCGCAAACTACCGCCTGGCGCACCGCGAAGAATACGATCTGGATGAGAATCACGGGTGTGTGGGTCCAGGGGCGGCCCACGTTCAGCAGCTGCCACGCCCGCACCGTGTAAGGTATCGCCAGAACCAACGCCCACGGCCGGCCGAACAACGCGATCGCAATGCCCGCCAGTGCCAGATAAAAGAGCGGATTTTCGGGCAGGCAAAATACTCCCCAGCGCAGGAATTTTTTTCCGAACCCAGGGTGACGCCGCACGAGTTCGGGCACGACCGAGACTCTCGAAAAATGAACGAGCCACTTCCACGGTGTGTACTGGAACACTTCGTGGTGCACGATGAGATCCAGTACGAAGCGGTTCGGATAGCCGCGCTCTTTCACCTTCCACGCGAAGTCCGTGTCGCTGAAGTCGAATGCCGTCGCACCGACGTTGTTTCGCCACGCGGTCGGGTCGAATCCGCCCGCCTCGCGCAGCACCGAGGCGCGATAGACCATGTTCGCGAGCGGATAGGTGAGGTGTTCGCCTTCGATATCGGCGCCGCCGATGCTGAAGAAACGGATGCGCTGCGCCGGATTGCTGATGGCGGGTCCGGAGATGAAACCGAGATCGGGCTCGGCCGCGAAAGCGGCGATGGCCACAGTGAGCCACTGCGGCGTGACCTGACAATCGCTATCGGTGAACGCAAGCAGTTGTGCCCCGGCCATCCCCACGCCGGCATTGCGCGCCAGCACCGGGCCGCCGTTGCGGGGCATGCGGTGGTAGAGCAACCGGAACCCGCAGCGCGGCGCCATCTCACGAACCATCTCTTCGGTCTGGTCGGTCGAGCCGTCGTCAATGATGATCAGCTCGAAACGCTCCGGATCGAGGGTCTGGCGGATGAACGATTGGATCGTATGCCGCAGCAGGTCGCGGCGGTTGTATGTGGGAACGATGGCCGAAATGTCCAGAGCGTTCATGGGCAGCCTTTAATCCCCCGACCCGGCTCGATTTTCCCAGTTGTTCCGCCTTCAGAATCCGAGCGCAGCCGTGAGACGTTTTGGCTATAATAACAGAAGCCCGGCGCGCAGCTTACTGCGAGACTTTCCAGACTGATCGGGTTGCTGTGTCTGGCACGACCAGGCTTAGTAGTGAATTTTGCACGATTTCGCATGGGAGGAGGCGCATGCAAGTCGAACCACATGTTTATCCGCCTGCACTTCCGCCGGCGATTGTGAGCGCCCCGCATGAGGAGTTCCCTTGGTATGCCATCAGGGTCCGGCCTAACAGGGAACGCTGCGCCGCCATGGCCCTCGAGGGAAAAGGCCTGCCGTCCTTCTTACCCCTCTGCCAGGAACGGCGCAACTGGGCGAATCGGATCCGGATCGTCGAGCGCCCTCTGATTCCCGGTTACGTATTCGGCCGCTTCAATCCCGACCAACGGCTCCCTATTCTCACCATTCCGGGCGTCCTGCACGTGGTGGGCACGAAGGCCGGACCGCTGCCGGTCGATGCCGACGAAATCGCGGCTCTTCAGAGAATCGTGTCGTCCCCGCTGTTCGCCGAACGCTGGCCCTTTCTTGCCGTGAGTCAGGATGTATTGATCGATGCCGGCCCGCTGAGCGGCTTGAGAGGAAAGTTGGTGGGGTTCAAAAGCGAGTGGAGGCTCGTGGTTTCCGTAACGCTGCTGCAACGATCTGTAGCAGTTGTAGTGGACAGGGATTGGGTTCGCCCCGACCGGTAATGGTACCTGCGCGCTACCTTGACAAGATCGCGAAGGCCCGGATAAACTCGGGATATTACCTCCAGCGGTTTTGGCGGAGAAAAGGGCGGTAGCTTGCCCTGTTTTGGGTCCGTTCCGTTGTCCCCAACGATGTAGTTGGCGGGGATCGCCTGAAAAAAGGGCGGTAGCTTACCCTGTCAGTATTACCTCCGCGCCCTGCAGGTTTCTTTCGTGGAGTGATCGCGCGAGCGGCTTCAGGACAAACCGAGTTGCCAAGAGCCACTCTACAGAACGAAGGGCGTGGGGCCGCCGAAGAGCGCCCATTCGCCTGCACCGAGCTGACATTCCCGGACCCCCGAATCAAGGACGTCTCGGTTACTCGGGTGCTTCTGGTCGGGACGGGGTCGCTGGCGATCCAGGCTTTCGAAAAGCTTCGCGGCGCCGGATCCCGGCTGGTTCTCGTCGGCGCGATCGACACGCATCCCGAGCCGGAATTTCTTTCGCGATTCCCGGATCTGCCGCGTCTTGACAGCGCGTCTGGTTTCGAGGACTTGATCCTCGATTACTGTATCGATGAAGTTCATGTCGCGTTACCGGCGAAATCAGCCATGACGCAGCTGCCGCCGTTGCGCATGGCGTGTGAGGAACTGGGTATTCCGCTGGTGCTGACCTTGGGCGTGTTTGAAGAATCCGAGGCACGCGATGAAGCTCCCGACAGAGGGTTTGCCGCTCCCGTTCATGTGCAATTCAATCGCCATCCGGCAATCGGAACCTGGCGGACGGTGGTAAAGCGGGCCATCGATCTCGTAATAGCGTCGATCTCGGTGCTGATTCTCCTGCCCGTGTTTGCCGTCATCGCGATCGCTGTGCTGGCGACTTCGCGCGGACCTGTCATCTTCAGTCAGCAGCGCATTGGCCGCGGCCGGCGAAGATTTCAGATGTTCAAGTTCCGCACAATGGTCGCCAATGCGGAAGAGTTGCGCGTCGAAATGGAGGCGCACAATAACGCGCGGGGCGCTTCGTTCAAACTGTTCAACGACCCTCGCGTCACCGCCGTGGGCGGGCTGCTTCGCCGTTTCAGCCTCGACGAATTACCGCAGCTTTTTAACGTGATCCGCGGTAACATGAGCCTGATCGGGCCCCGGCCCATTCCGGTGTGGGTGGGAGAGCGCCTGAATAAACGGGAGTATTTCCGGCGTTTCCGGGTTCAGCCCGGGATGAGCGGGCTGTGGCAGGTCAGGGGGCGAACGCAGGATTTCGACCTGATGGCAACACAGGATTTGTATTTCGTCGATCATTGGTCGCTTGGCCTCGAACTGACGATCCTTGCACAAACCATTCCAGCGGTTGTGAAGGCGGATGGAGCCCACTAAGAGATCGTGATGACCAAACCAATCTGTCTCGTTACGCCGCCCTCAATGTTCCTTCTCGACGAGAGGGTATTCATGTCGCTCGGCGTGCTGCGCGTCGCCGCCAGTCTCGAGCAGGCTTCAATTCCCGTTGAAATGCTGGATTTGTCGGGGATTGAGAACTACGAGCAGGCTGTTACGGACCACGTGCTGACGTCGCATGCCGAAGTCTACGGCTTGACTGCGACTTCCCCCCAGCTTCCTTCGGCTATGCGGGTTTGCCGTGCGATCCGCAAGGCGAATCCGGCGGCGCGGGTCATTCTCGGCGGGCCGCATGTAACGCTCGTGAACGCCGCGCGGCGGCTCGAAGAGAAGGCGGGACGCAAGGGCCGGGCGCTACGCGCGTTCGATCAGCTCTGCGCAGCATTCGACGTGCTCGTGTCGGGCGACGGTGAGACCGCGGTGTTCCTTGCGATCCAGCCGGACAGTCCGAAACTGATCGATGGCGACGACCCCAAAACGGATCTGTTTCTGAACTCGGCGCAGCTCTCCATGCTTCCCCTTCCATCCCGGCATCTGGTGGACGTCGACAGCTACCGCTACACCATCGACGGCGTGCGCGCGCTGAGCCTGATCTGCCAACTCGGCTGTCCGTTTGGCTGCCGCTTCTGCGGCGGACGGGCGGCGCCTTCGTTGCGCCGTGTCCGTTTGCGCTCGGCGGACAGCGTCGTGAACGAAATCGCGCATCTGCACACGGTCTACGGCGTCAACGGCTTCATGCTCTACGACGACGAACTGAATGTAAACCCGGGAATGGTCGAGCTGATGCGCGCCATCGCGGGCAAAGCGGACGAGTTCGGCGTCGAATTCAAGCTGCGCGGTTTCATCAAAGCGGAACTTTTCACCGACGAACAGGCCGAGGCGATGCACCAGGCCGGCTTCCGCTGGATTCTTACCGGATTCGAATCCGGATCGCCGCGGATTCTCAAAAACATCAACAAGCGCGCGACCATTGACGATAACACCCGCTGCATCGAAATCGCGCGGCGCCACGGATTGAAGGTGAAGGCGTTGATGTCGATCGGCCACCCCGGCGAATCCGCCGAAACCATCGAACAAACGCACGAGTGGCTGGCGCGGATGCAGGTCGACGATTTCGACGTCACCGTGCTGGCGGTCTATCCGGGTTCGCCCTACTACGACGAGGCGACGGCGCATCCCGAACGCCCCGGGATCTGGGTCTACAGCGTGAACGGCGACAGCCTCTACAGCTACGATGTGGACTACACGACGGTCGCCGACTACTATAAAGGCGACCCGGGGTCGGGATACATCTCCTACGTGTACACAGACTATTTATCGACGGAGGAGATCGTCAGACTGCGCGATTACGTTGAAGCGGACGTGCGCCGGCGGCTCGCGATCCCGTTCAACCAATCCGCGCCGTCCCTGCGCTACGAACATTCGATGGGGCAAAGCGGTATTCTGCCCGCGAACATATTGAGAACCAGCGATCTCGTTGGGAGAACGGCCCCGGTCCGTGCATCCGCCGATCCCAACGGCCTGCACAACATTCGCCTCACCGCGAGCGCTTAAGGTTCGTTGTGAAGCCGCCGTTCCAATTCCCCGCTCACTCCGCCGCACCGCCGCGCCGGCGTCTGCGGCCCGCGGACACGGCGTCTTACAGTTTGACGGTACCGGCGACGGTTGTTTCTCAGAAGGGCGGCCCAATATGAACGAGGCGACTGTCTACCTGGCGGATTTGCGGCACGACTACTCCGGCATCATCGCCAACGACTGCATGCCGCTCGGCGTGGCATACATGAAGGCGGTGATGGACCGCGACCTGCCGGAGGTGCGCTCGGAGTTGCACGCCTATCCGGAGAGCCTGCTGGACGCGATTCGTGAGCGCGCGCCCGACGTGCTGATGCTCAGCAACTATGTTTGGAACGAAGCGTTGAGCCTGCATGTGGCCCGAGTCGCGAAGCGTCTGCATCCCGGCACGCTGGTGGTGCTCGGCGGCCCCAACATCCCGATCGAAAAGGAGCGCCAGGAGCAATACCTGCGCGACCATCCGGACGTCGACATGTACGCGCTTGGCGAGGGCGATTTTCTCGCGGCCGAAATCGTGCGCCACTTTCTCGAGAGCGGCTGCTCGATCGGCGCGCTGGGTGAACGCGAGATCGCGTCGTGCATCTACCGGCGTCCCGACGGGTCGATCGCCCACAACGGAACCCGCGAGCGCAATCGCAATCTCGATGAGATTCCCTCGCCCTGGCTCAGCGGCCTCCTCGACAAATTTTTCGACGGTCGCCTCGCTCCCATCATGGAGACGAATCGGGGTTGTCCCTTCACCTGCACGTTCTGCTCGCAGGGCACGCAATGGTATACCAAGGTCAACCAGTTCGGTAAGGAGAGACTGCGCGAGGAAATTTTCTATATCGCGCGCCGGATCAGCGATTTGTCTCCGCTGATGCATATTCTGCGGCTGGCGGATTCAAACTACGGCATGTACGAGCGCGACGCCGAGATTTCGGGCTACTTCGGAGAAACGCAGAAACTCTATGGCTGGCCAACGTATATCGACGCCACCACGGGTAAGAACCGGCCCGACCGGATCATCAAATCGATCGAGAAGGTCAATGGCGCGATGCTGCTCTACCAGGCAGTGCAGTCGCTCGACGAGGACGTGCTGCGCAACGTGAAACGGCAGACCATCAAGATGGAAGCCTACGAGCAGTTGCGCGTCTATGTGCGCGGCAGGGGTCTGCGGTCGAATACGGATCTGATCCTCGGGCTGCCGGGCGAATCTTATGAGAGTCATATGAGAGGCATCCGGAAACTGCTCGACGCCGGCCTCAGCCGCATTACCAATTTCCAGCTGATGATGCTGAAAGGCACCGAACTCGAGCAACTGGAGACGCGCAAGCTGTTCCGCTTCGACACCCGCTTCCGGATTCTTCCCAAGAATTACGGCCTGTATGGCGGCGAGATGGTCTTCGATGTGGAGGAAATCGCCTGCGCGACGGATACGCTGCCGTTTGAGGACTACCTGCGTGCGCGCCGCGTGGCCCTGATGGCCGGCTTCTTCTGGCTGGACAATTACTTCGACGAAGTGGTGCGGTTCGTGGAGAGCCTCGGTGTTCTGCGGTCCCAGTGGTTCGATGCGATGATCGAGGCGTTCGAGAATGCGCCCGGGATCATCCGCGATTACTTCGCGAAATTCACCGAAGAAACACGCAATGAACTTTTCCCGACGCGCGAGGCATGCGTCGAATTCTATTCGGACTCGGTGAACTTCGAGCGGCTGAAGCGCGGCGAGGTGGGCGACAATCTGCTCCACAAATACCGGGCCATTGCGGGATTCTACATCTGGCCGGAAATGTGCGGCCAATTGATGGAAGCCACCGGGCGTCTGCTCGAAGCGCGCGGTTTAAGCGGGCAGATTGCCGATTTCAGCCGATTCTGGGATGAGTTCCATCGCTTCATCGACTTGCGCCATGCGCGGGGCGAGACGCGCGCCGCGATACTTGACTCGACGGAATCCGTGCTGCATTACGATATCGAAGGCTGGATCGCGGCGGGGATGCCGCTCGATACTTCGGCATTCCGAACCGAATATCCGGAGCGGGTGGAGTTTCGCCTCGGCGAAACTTCGGCCCATGCCATGGAATCGGCGCTGGATACGTGGACGGACGAATTGCGCGGACTGACCAAACTGCTGGCGCGAATTCAGACGGGAACGCAGGCGCGCGAATGTCACTTCGTCCGGGACGAAGTTCTGAGGGCAGGGGCGGCTTGAGGACACTTTCAGTACTGTGGATTTTTGCGGTTTCGTCCGCGTTAAGCGCCGCGCCGTGGCAGAATCCCGCCGCAGCGGGCGCGGCCGCGTCTTCGCAGGACTATGTTTTGCAGCGCGGCGACGACATCGACATCAAGGCCTACAACATTCCCGAAATCGACCTGAGCGCCCACATCCGGCCCGACGGCAAGATCACGGTGCTGCTCCTGAACGACGTCATGGCGGCAGGTTTGACGCCGGCTCAATTAACGGCGACGCTCACCGACGGGTATTCGCAGCACTTCCGCAATCCGCGGATCGCGGTGATCGTGCGCGGCTTGTCGTCCGAAAACGTCTATGTCGGTGGCGAGGTGCTCAAGCCCGGCGAGATCGGGATCCGCAACAATTTGACGGCGCTGCAGGCGGTCGTCGACGCGGGCGGATTGAAAGAGAACACAGGCGCGGAAGCTACCATAACGGTGATGCGCACAGTGCCTGGTTCGGCGACGCAATACTTCACGCTCAGCGAGCAGGATGTCATCGATAAAAGGCAGCCCGACCTGCCGCTGCGTTCCGGTGACGTGGTTTACGTGGCAAAGACGTTCATTCAGGTGTATGTCGGGGGCGAGGTGGGACGGCCGGGTCTGGTGCCGCTTTCCGGGCCGATGACGCTGATGGGCGCGATCGCCCAGGCGGGCGGACTCACCACGAAGGCGCAATCGAAGAGCCTGGTCCTGATTCGCAAGAGCGACACGGGCGCGCCGGTTGTCAGCGCGATTGCGACCAACGCGGTCTTCGCGGGCAAGGCCGACATGGTCCTGCAGCCCTATGACATTGTGTACGTACCGAAGTCGAAGATCGCGAACATCGACCAGATCATCGATCAATACATCCGCCAGGTGATACCGTTCAATGTTTCGGGAGGATTCACTTACATCCTGGGGCAGTCACTCGTCCAGTAGCGGATCCGGCACGGATATTCAGTCAAATGGAAACACTCATCCCGCAAGTCTCGACACGCGATCTCGCGCTGGTTTTGTTCAAGCGCAAATGGAGCATTACGGTCATTGTTCTGGTGACCATGATCGCAGCCGTGTTCTGGCTTTTCGTGATGCGCGACGAGCAATACACGGTCTCCACCCGTGTACTGGTCAAGCTTGGGCGCGAGCAGGCCCCGCCGCCGAGCGTCATGGGCGCATCGCCGATGGTCATCGCTTATCGCTCCCAGGACCTGAACTCGGAGATTGAGATCTTCCGCAACCTCGAGACCATCGGCAGGGTAGTCGACAAGTATCATCTCGATCGTCCGCTGCCCGATCCCGTGCCGACGAATCTCTTCGAACGCGTGAAGCTGTGGAATAAGAAAATCACGCGCACCCTCAAGGGGGCATACGAGGAAGCGCTCATCCGTATGGGATTTCGCGAACGCCTGACTCCGCGCGAGAAGACTGTGTACGGATTGGCGCTGGGCCTGGCGGTGAAGGCCGAGAAGGACTCCAACGTCTTCGAGGCCGACCTCACCCTGCCCTACCGCAAGGGCACGGCCGAGGTCCTAAACGCTTTGCTGGACGAATACCTCGCCTACCGCCAGCAGATATACAAGAGCAAGGAAGCGGCGTTCTTCAAGACAGAGGTCGATTCCGCAGCCAGCAAACTTCAGGGCGCCGATGCGACGGTGCAGAAATTCGAGGACGCCAGCGACATCTCTTCTCTTCAGAAGCAGGAGACGGTGCTGGTCGATAATGTCGCCTCTGCGCACGCCGCATGGAAAGAAGCGGACGCTACCCGGCAGGAGTACGAAGGCCGCATCCACCGGCTCGACGAAGAGCTCGCCAAAGACGACCCGAACTTCGCGCGGATCGCCGAGTTCGGGCACGAGGGATTCCAGCAAACTACCGTAAATCAGCTGGCGGAGCTGCAGCGCGAGCGCGAAAAACTGCGCCTGACCGAGCTCGACTCCGGCGACAAAATTCGAAATAATCGCCAACAGGCCCAGGCGCTGGCGACGATGCTGGCCGGCAACATGCGCACGGCTTACGCGGAAGTCGCCCAGCAGACGGAGATTCGCCGTAAAGCTTACGAGAGCCTTGACGATCAGCTCAAGCAACTCCACGAGAAAGAGGCGCAGTGGACGCAGCTCAAGCGCAACGAACGCGATTACGAAGACGACTACCTGTTGTTCCGTAAAAAGTTGGAAGAATCCCGCGCCAACGCGGGTATGGAACTGCTGCAGATCAGTAATGTCGCGGTAATCGAGCGCGCGTCGGATCCGCTGATGGCGTCGGGAATGCGCAAGACGACGATTCTCGGTCTGGCCCTGCTGGCGGCCGTGCTCGCCGCGCTGAGCTGGGTGACCATCGCGGAATTTTTTGACAACCGTGTGTATCGAATCGAGGAATTGGAAAAAATTGTGCCCGTGCGCGTCCTGGCCTCGATACCGGCGGGCGTCCGCCTGATGCCGGCCAGCCTCGCTCGTAGAAAGGCGAAGACGCCGCACGTCTATGGATTTAGTCAATAGCGAAGAGTACAAGCGGGTGGCGCTGGCCCTGGCGACGCCCCCGCGTGGCGACCGCCACAGGTCCGTTCTCCTGAGCAGCCCGACGGCCGGGGAGGGCACGACGTCGGCGGCAGTTTTTCTCGGCCGCCACCTGGTTCGGGATTTTGGCCTTCGAACGGTACTGGTGGAATTGAACTGGGCGCGGCCCGCCTTGGCAGGCCTGTTCAATCTGGACGCCAGCCGGTCGGTGGCAGCGACACTTTCCGGACGCCTGCCGCTGCGGCAGTGCCTGCAGGACGATGGCGCCGGGCTGGGACTCCTGCCGGCGGGCGAATTCCAGGAATTGGAAGACGAGCAGGGCTGGCAAGCGGCGTTCTGCGCCATGATTCATGAACTCCGGTCCGATTTCGATATCTCGCTGATCGACACACCTCCGGTGCTCGAATCGGCCGACGCGCTGGTGGCCGCGAGCGCCGTCCCGCACATGATTCTGGTCGTGAGCTCGGGGTGGGCGTCTCGCCAGGCGATCGCCCGCGCCGTGCAGGAACTCGAGCAGGGGAACGTCCAATTGATCGGCACGATTTTCAACGAGCGAAAGCGTATCCTTCCCGGTTGGCTGGATCGCTGGCTCGGCCAATAGCGCAGGTGACTTTCCCGAAGTGGTGAGCCAAATCCAAATCCAGGACGCGATATCCGGTACGCCGCCGGTCCCCGAGCGGGCTGTCGCGATCGAGGTGGAACGCGTCTCGAAATCTTATGCGAAGCGTTGGTTCGGGCTGCGGCAGAATCCGACAGACGCAAAGCCTGCCCTGCGCGGCGTTTCGTTCCGCATCCACGAAGGCGAGATGGTCGGACTGCTCGGGCCGAACGGATCCGGAAAAACGACGCTGCTGAAATCGATCGCCACGCTGCTGCGGGTCGACGCCGGCCGTATTCTGGTCCACGGCGAGAACGTCGACGCGCATCCCATGCATATTCGCCGGTCGATGGGGCTCATCACGTGCGACGAACGGAGCTTCTACTGGCGCCTGACCGGGCATCAAAACCTGCGCTTTTTCGCCGCGCTTTACGGAATTCCGGAACGGCGCGCCGACCAACGCGCCGAAGAGTTGTTCGAACGCCTCGGATTGTCGGCGGCGGCGAATCAGCCCTACCATACATACTCGACGGGCATGCGCCAGAAAATGGCCATCGCGCGCGGCTTACTCGGCGACCCGCGTATCATCCTTTACGACGAGCCCACCCGCAGCCTCGATCCGCTGAGCGCCAAAAATATTCGCGACTGGATCGTCGCCAATCGCGTGGTTTCGAAATCGACGACGCACCTGCTCGCCACCAACCAGCTGGCCGAGGCGGAGCAGCTCTGCGACAGGGTGATCATCCTGAATCGGGGCAGCGTGATTGCCGAGGGCTCGGTGCCGCAAATTCGAAAACGGTTCTATGAGCGGGCGCGCATGATCCATCGCGTAACGGTGGCGGAAAACTCCCGAAGCGAAGACATTACGCCGTCGCCGGAGCTGGGCTTGTTCGAGGTCGAGCGGGAATCCGAGGAACCGGGTGCGGTGACGCTTCGCGCGACAACCGACGAGTCGGGCACGGGGCTCTCCACCCTGCTCGCCGAGATCCTTCGGCGCGGCGGGACCATCCGCAGCTGCGAGACTTATGTGGCGCCGTTCGACGAGGTGTTCTGTTCGCTCGTTCTGGGTGAGCGGGAGGTCCAGGCGTGAAGCTTGCGTGGGCGTTTTTCCGCCGCGATGCCCAGATAGCCTGGAGCTACCGGCTGGCGTTTTTTGCGCAGTTCATCGGCAACGTGATGCTGCTGGCCGTAGTCTATTTCGTCGGCAAGACGATCGGTTCGCAGTCTTTGCCGGCCCTGCAGAAGTACGGCGGGAGTTTCCTCGCATTCTGGCTGATTGGCATCGCGCTTACCGATTGCGTGAGTGTCAGCCTCGCGAGCTTCGCCGCGCAGGTCCGCGAGGCGCAGACAACCGGCACGCTGGAAGTGACGCTGATGTCGCCGGTGCGGCTGGGCGCAATCCTCGTTTATTCTTCGCTGTGGAACTACTTTCTCAGCGCCGTTCGCTTCGTGCTGTACCTGGTGGTGGGCTCGTTCATGTACGGTGTGGACATGAGCAAGGCCAATTTGTTCGGCGCGCTGTTGATTTTCGTCCTCACCGTATTGTGTTTCATGGGAATCGGCATTCTCTGGGCTGGCATCGTGCTCGTCATCAAGCGCGGCGAAGCCATCATCATGATGGGTGGCGTAATTGTTACGCTTCTCGGGGGCGTCATCTTCCCCGTGTCGCTGTTGCCCCCCTGGGTGCAGTCGATCACGAAATTCGTCCCTTTGACGCACGCGCTCGACGGCATGCGTTTTGCGCTCCTGCAGGGCTACGGACTGCGGCAATTGGGCCCGACCCTCGGGACGCTGTCGATGTTTGCCGCCGTCCTGCTGGTCGCGGGTATCGGCGGGTTTAACGCCGCTGTCGAAGCCGGCCGGCGGACCGGATCGTTAACGCAGTACTGATGAACATCGCATATCGATGAGCACTTCGGTATCCACGATAGCCAGGGCCGGGAGCGCCGGGAACGGTCCCCGGCAGCCTGCGGGACAGCGCCTCGGGTGGCTGCTCGCAGCCGCTGGGGTGGGGCTCGCCGCTCTCGCCGGAGTCGTCGCTCTCGAAGGCGCCGATTACAAGGTTTGGGTGGTCGCGATCGCCGCCGTCCTCTCTCTGCCGCTTTTGGTGGTGATGAAGAAGGCGCGGGTGATCCTGGTGTTCTGCTGGGTGTTCGCGCTCTCCTACAATCGCCAATATTTTGTTTTCGAATCGGTCGTCGGATATCAGGGCACCTCCGGGCCGTACGTGATACTCGCCGACATCTGCCTCGCCGGATTGCTGGGGCTGTGGGTGTATGACCGGATTCGCCGCGGGCCCGCTGCCGTGATCGGCCGCTCGTTCTGGCCGTGGTTCCTGCCTTTCGCGGTGGCTTGTTTCCTTTCGGTGTTCGTGGCGGAACGAACCGACTGGGCCCTCTTCGAAATGCTCCGCATTGTGAAAATGGGGATTCTGCTGGCCTACATCCGGCACAACTTCGGCCGTGCCGAATGGATGACCTGCGTGCTGGCGTTGAGCCTGGCGCTCTCGTTCCAGTCCGGCGTCGCGATCAAGGAAGTGATCACGCAAAAGCCAGGCGTTATCGGCTCCCAGAACCTCGAGGCGGAGGCCGCCGACGAAGAACTCACATCGCACCTCGATGAGACGGCGTTTTACGGAATGATTCGCGGCGTCGGAACTCTCGCACACCCTCCGTATCTCGCCTGTTTCCTGTTGCTGGGCATGCCGCCGCTGCTCGCGTTGGCGCTCACGGCGCGGCGGCGCAGGGCGATACTTTGCGGTATAGCATTTTTGCTGGCCTGCGGCGGCTTGATCTGTACCATGTCACGTTTCCCGGCGTTTCTGGCGGTGGGCCAGATCGCCATAGTCGCAGTGGTGCTTGCCGGCATGCGGCTCCTGCCTGTGAAACAGGCGCTCGGCCTGACCGTTCTGACACTTTTCATCACCGGGATGGCTTTGATTCCGTTTGAGAAAAAGATCATGGACCGTGTGAAAGGCGACTTCGATGAGTCGGTGCAATATCGCAGGGAAGGAATCCACGCCTCGCTGTCGGCAATCGGGGACCATCCCTTCCTCGGGTTGGGCTTGAATAATACCAAGCTGTACTTCCATCAGTACATGCCCCAGTTCGACTGGGCCTTCGCCTCGGAAGACTTCGCCACGCACCTTCTGCACCTGCGGGCGCCGGTCGCGCTCGGAAATGGATTCTTCATGATTGCGGAGGAGACCGGCGTCATCGGCTTCGCCGGTTTTGTGCTCTTCATCGTGGGGGCATTGGTCACCGGTGTATGGGCCGTCAGGAACACTCCGGGTGAGCCGCGGGTCATTTGTCTCGGTTTGGTGGTCGGCATGTTAGGGGCGCTCGGCGAGCAAATCATCGACACACCCCTTTGGGTCGATCCGAATCTGTATATCTTCACGCTTTTTGCGGGTATGGTATGTGTCGCTCCGCAAATTTTCGCCGAGGCCCGCGCGCGGAAGGTCGCGCTGGAGAAAGCAGCTTGAAGAGTAGGGTGGCGCGGCGCATAACACGTGCACTGGGAGTGGTGGTCGTTTTGTTCGCCTGCCTCATCGCCGGAGTCGTACTTTTTCTGAACGGCGAAGTTCCGGCCGACGCCGACGGCAACATCCTGAAGAATGCGGGCTTTGAAACGGTGGAGAAAGGCCAGCCCGCCGGCTGGAGCCTCGAGTCGAAAGTCGTCCACAAGGGCACGATGTCGCTGTCCCATAAGAATGTCCATTCCGGTGAATACTCATTGAACCTGGAACCGAATGAGAAGAACCGCCCGTGGGATATCGGGCACGACCCGTTTGGCGTAGGCCAGGGCTTTCGTGCGGGTTCGCTGGCCGGCAAGACGCTCTATCTGAGCGCCTGGATGGGCGCGGAAGGGGACGCCGCCGCCGTCGTCGTCGCCATCGCGCTGGGCGGCAAGGTTCCGGTTCTGGCGCAACTCAAGCAGACCGCCGGCGAAGGCGGACTGGTCTATCGCGAAGACATTCTCCAGGTTCCGAAAGACGCGAAGATCCTGGTGGTTGTCTGCTCCACGCAGGGGACCAGCGGCGCGGCACACTTCGATAACGTGTTCGCAGGGCTCCGGCCTCCGAGCGGAGACTTCGCAGCTGCCCCGGCGGCTACTTCGGCGGATTCCGGTTTACAGGCCGGTTTGCACGCGGATGTCACCATCGACGCCGCCAGGCCCATCCGGGAAATCCCCAGAACGCTCTACGGCATGAACATCGAATGGCAATGGGACGGCAACGGGTTGTGGAACCAGAAACTGCATGCGCTCGATCCCGATCTGGTGCGTCTCACGCGCGATCTCAGCCCCACTTTGCTGCGGTTCCCCGGCGGTATCCTCTCTGACTTCTACCATTGGCGCGACGGTATCGGGCCGCAGGATGGCCGTCCATTGACGAAAGCCCACCCCGGCGATCCGGACGGATCGGTACACCGCTTGGGCACCGATGAAGCGCTGTCATTCGCCGACCAGGTGGGCGCACAGCTTCTGATCACCGTCAACGCGGGAACCGGAACGGCGCAGGAGGCGGCGGACTGGGTGCGCTACGTCAACCACGACCGGCGCCGCGTCGAATATTGGGAGGTCGGCAACGAGATCTACGTCAAGCAGGGCCAGCCCGCCTTTGTGAAATCCACGATGCCGCCCGATGTGTACGCCCGCAAATTCATCGAGTTTTCGAAGGCGATGCGCACGGCCGATCCCGGCATCAAAATCGGCGCGATCGGCGACGAGAGTTATGGCGACCTGGCCCCGCGCGCCTATGGCGACTGGACTTCGAAGGTGCTCTCGATCGCCGGCAAAGACATGGACTTCCTCGCCGTCCACAACGGCTATGCGCCGATCCTGACCGAGGACAAAGGCTGGCCGTTGCGCAGCGTGTATTCCGCCATGCTCGCCGCGCCGGTGCTGTTCGGCGACAGTCTGGCCGGGGTTGGCCGTAAGATCGATGCGGCCGCCCCCGAATCGGCTTCGCGCATCCGGCTCGCTGTAACCGAATGGGGACCCTACTTCGAAGCGGGAACCAACGGCCGTTTCGTCGATCATAACAAGACGCTCGGGTCGGGCCTTTACGTGGCCAGCGCTTTGAAGCGAATGATGGAGTCGCCGCGCACCGATGTGGCCACCGGATTCAAACTCGTCGACCAGTTGTATCAGGGATGGATCGGGAAACGCGGGGATACATGGACGGCGACGGCCCCGTATTACGCGCTGCAGCTGTTTACACACCACTTCGGCAGCGAACTCGTGAGTTCGACCGTTGCGGGGCCGAGGTACGACACGCAGGCCATCGGCCAGGTGGATGCCATGACCGCGGTGCCTTATCTTGATGTCGTATCGAGCACCGATGTCGTATCGAGCACCAGCAGGGACCGCGGCAAACTATATGTGATCGGAATCAACCGGAATTTCGACCAGCCGATCGTGGCGCGGATTCATCTGAACGGATACAGGCCCGCGGCGAGCGCCGCCACGTGGACGTTGAATGGAACGGCAATCGATGCCAACACCGGGACACAGCTCTTCCAGGCGCCCGGCGTGAAGTGGGCGCGCCAGGAATCGGACGGACCCAAAGGACGGTTTAACTCCGGCGGACCGGATGAGATCAAAATCACCACGGGCACCTTCGATAAGGCCGGCGCGAGTTTCGAGTATTCGTTTCCGGCGCACTCCATCACCGCGTTCGAGATTCCAAGCCGCTGAGATCCTCCCAGGTCTTCGCAAACGTGAAAATCGCCATCACCAATCCGACCAACTGGCCGTATCTGCGGCGCGGTTTCGAGCGCTTCATCAACGAAGGCGCAGTGTACTGGGCCCGTCGCGGCCATGAAGTCACGATCGTGTGCGGCAAGCCCGGCAAATCGGAGACGGTGGTTCGCAACGGCTACACCACCCGCTATTACCGGCGCCTCTGGAATCCGTGGTTTCTGCGCGTCGGATTTCTGGAGTTTCACGCGTTCTTCTTTCCCGCTCTGTTCGATCTGCTGACCCACAAATACGACGTGATTCTGTGCGGCACGTTCATGGATGCGCTGGCCGCCGAGATTGCCCGTTTTTTCACGGGCACGCCCTACATTTTCGGCGCCTTTGCGGTCCCGCCGAAGGTCCGTTATTTCCGCAGCCTGACGCTGAAGGGCGCCATATACAAGAGGGCCGTCGTGCACGCCAACCGTTTCATCGGGATCAGCAACTACGTGCTCGATTACTTTGAGGCGCGCTGGGGAGTGCGCGGCATGCGCCTTCCGGTCCCGATCAACACGGACTATCACTCGTTGCGCGAACAAAGCCCTTCGGGCCCGCCTGTGATTCTGTGTTCGATGGCAATCGACGATGCGCGCAAGGGCGGCTTTGTACTGATGAGCTCCTTCAATATAGTGAAGCGGAGGTGGCCCGACGCCATTCTTCAGACCACCTGGACCGTACGCTCGGAATCCGAGCGATCCCTGGTTGAACTGGTGAGACCGGAATGGCGCAAGGACCTGCAGTTCCTCGGAACCGACGTCGAGTTGCCGCCGCTGTTCCGCAGCGCTACCGTGTGCGTACTGCCGTCGCTCTGGGAGGCGCAGGGCATGGTTGTGCTCGAGGCGCTGGCCTGCGGAACTCCGGTGGTGGTGACGCGCGACGGAGCGTTGCCCGAGTTTCACACCGACCCGCGCGTGAGCCGGCTGTTCGATCCGGGCACGGCGTCGCTGGTGGAACCTTCCAATACCGAAGGTCTGGCGCAGGCGCTGCTCGATTGCATCGACCTGAGTTATAAACCCGAGACGCGCCTGCTGTGCCGGCAGTATGCCGAGCAATTCGGTTGGGAGCAGATGGGGCCAAAGTGGGAAGAGCTTCTGCAAAGCACCGCCGGAGCGGAAACCGCGCAGCCTCAGCCCGCGGCCTGTGCTCCATGAAGATCGTACTGACGCACCCGTATTGCTGGCCGTATGTACGACGAGGCTCCGAACGCAATTTGGACAATGTGGCGCGATATCTTGTTTCGCGCGGGCATGAAGTCATCACGGTTTCGACGCATCCCGAGGGCATCAAAGTCGAAGAGGGCGGCAGCGGTAAACGCATCCTGCATAAACCTTGGTGGACTCCGGCGCTCGGTCTTGGACGCATTTCCGAGCTGCACACATTTTTCTTCCCGGTATTGAAGAGCCTTCTCGCCATGGAACCCGACGCGGTGCATAGTTTTTTCTATACGGACGCGCTGGCCGCGGCGACGGCCAGGCGGTCGCGTAATTACCGGACGGTTTTTCAAATGAACGGAATCGCGCTGCCTGGCATCTCGTGCTATCGATTCCCGCCGGAGGCCATGATCTGGCGTCAGACTCTGAAGCGCGTGGACGAACGCGTGGTCTGCACGAAGTTCATTGGCGAACTGCTCACCAGGTTTTACGGGCTCGATTACAAAGTCGTTTTCCCGCCCGTTGAGACGGATGACTTTCCGCTCGGCGCCGGACCGGCGGATCAGCGCCCGACGATCATCTCCGCGGCTGATTTCAACGTCCCGCGCAAAGGCGTACGGGTTTTGGTGCAGGCGTTCAGCATTGTAAAGGAAAAATGGCCCGACGCGGTATTGAACTTGTCAGGACGCTTGGAAGACGCGTTGCGGGACGAGTTGCTGGGTAGTCTTCCGGAGAACGTGCGCAAAGACGTGCACTGCCTGGGCTTGGGCAAACCGGGGGACCTTCCGGCTCAATATCGCGAAGCCAGCGTGATGGCGCTGGCGGCGATGTGGGAGCCTTCCGGCGGCGCTATGCTTGAGGCATGGTCCTCAGGCGCGCCCGTGGTGGCCACCAACCACGGCGGGTTGCCGGAGTTCATGACCGAAGGGGTGGGTTTTCTATTCGACCCCCTCACCGAAGCT
>Ga0070733_10000410_pt1 | contig 35565 bp, 28 predicted proteins | sample Coa_R1_9_FD_66450 | JGI IMG/M metagenome (GOLD analysis project Ga0070733, IMG submission 66450) | Surface soil microbial communities from Centralia Pennsylvania, which are recovering from an underground coalmine fire - Coalmine... | ecosystem: Environmental > Terrestrial > Soil > Unclassified ... | reverse complement strand
CGGGCCGCAAGTTTGAGTTCCTGGTGAACTCTCGCCCGTCAGCCGATGGTGCCTGGACCGTGCGTATCACGCCCGTCAGTGCCATGGCCAACACCACTCTGCAATATGAAAAGTGGGTGGCTGACCGGACCGCCCTGGTCGATAAAATGACCAACGGCGAAATCGGCTACCTGCACATTCGCGCCATGAATGCCCCCTCGCTTGCGAAGTTTGAGCGCGATCTTTCCGACAACCATTTCAAGAAAGCGCTGATCATTGACCAGCGCTTCAATGGCGGCGGTGGAATTGATCAGGAGCTGCTCGAAATCCTTGAACAGCACCAGTATCAATTCACCCGCGGCCGCGATTCGACCTATGTCACTCGGCCGCAACGCGCATTCTTCGGGCCCATTGTGGTCATGGAGAATGAACGTTCCTTCAGCGACGCCGAGGTTTTCCCGGACGGTATTCGCCGCCTGGGGCTTGGCAAGACGGTCGGCACAAACAGCAACAGCTCGGTGATTGGCACCGGCGCATACCGGTTGATTGACGGCGAAATGGTGCGCACCCCGGGCACCGGCCTGTGGGACATCGAGGGCTACAACCTCGAGAACTACGGCGTCCCTGCCGATGTTTGGGTGGATAATACTCCGCCCGACGATCTTGCCGGACGCGACGCACAGCTTGATAAGGCCGTTGAAACTCTCAAGCAGGAGTTGCAGAAGAATCCACCGAAGAATATTCCCGGCAGGCAGTAATATCGGCCCAGCTCAGCGCGGCGGCCCCGCAGGCCAGTTCGTCACGGCATGCGGGGCCGTTGCTTTTCGCCCGGCAGCGATTTCCGCCTTTGCGGCCACATTGGCCGTTGACGGGAATTGCCCCATCCAGCAAAGTCCACTCTGATGGAAATGTTCCAGCGGCTTGTCGAGCACGACCACGAGCAAGTCATCGCCTTCAACAATAACGCCTCGGGGCTCCGCGGCTTTCTTGCCATTCACGATACAACGTTAGGCTCCGCGTTTGGCGGCGTCCGTATCTGGCGCTATGAAAACGACGCTGCCGCTCTCACCGATGCACTCCGGCTATCTCGCGCCATGACTTACAAAGCCTCGCTCGCGGAGCTGCCCTGCGGCGGCGGCAAAACCGTTATCTTGCTGCACGATGGCCTGCGCCGTCAGGAAGCCTTCGCGGATTTCGGATGTATGGTGGAAAGCCTGTCAGGCCGCTATTTTTGCGCGCGCGATGTCGGCATCGCTGACGCGGATCTTGCCGCCATCGCATCCACCACGCGGTTCGTCGCACTCGAACCGTCTCCGGATTTGGGCGATGTCAGCGAGCATACGGCCATCGGAGTTTGGCATGGCATGCGCGCGTGCCTCGAGTTCGCTGGGATCTCCGGCAAAATACGCGTGGCCATTCAGGGTGTCGGGAGCGTCGGTCTTTTGCTCGCGCGGATTCTCCGCCGGGAAGGGTTCGACCTGATTCTCGCGGACATTGACCCCGCGCGCGTTGCCAGAGTCGCCGGTGAATTGGGAGCGCAAGTCGTCCGCGCGGATGAGATTCTTTCCGCAAATTGCGATGTGCTTGCGCCCTGTGCGCTCGGCGGAGTCATTTCCCTCAATACGGTTCCCGGGATCCAAGCGCGAATTGTCTGCGGCTCCGCCAACAACATCCTCGCTGGCCCGGATGCGGGAGCAGCGATGGCTCATCGAGGCATCATTTACGCGCCGGACTATCTGGTGAACGCGGGTGGTCTAATTCGTGGCGCGGAGTATTTCATGTTGGGGCGCTCTGAAAGCATGACCAGTATCGCGAAGATTTACGACCGCACCCGGCGGGTTCTCGATCTTGCCCGCGATCGCGGCATATCACCTGCGGCGGTTGCGGATGATCTCGCCGAATCCCGCCTCAAACGCCCAAAGCGATTCAGTAATTTGACCTGGCGCGGCAATCCAAAGCAGAATTAATGGCGTCCCTCTCGTTGGCCTGACGCATCAATCCGCGCTACAATCCTTGCGTTGCTTCCCGCGTATTCACCTGCGGTGCAAATTGCGCGCCCGTAGCTCAGATGGATAGAGCGTGTGCCTCCGAAGCACAAGGTCGCTGGTTCGACTCCAGTCGGGCGCGCCACTAATTAGTGGATCCAGCCACCTTTTCCGGAATTGCAAGTCCGGGATAATTCGCAGCACGGTTCTCACTTGTTTTCGCAATTCTGGTCGCAAGTCTTCTGTAGTAGACTCTTTCTCGCTTCTCAGAATCGGCAGTGGGTTGCATCAAAATCTTCGGGACGCGATTTAGGCGCTCAATCTTCCTTGGATGGCAATCAAATGAAAGGCAACCTGCAGCTCCGCTTTCTTCTCAGCATTCCAGTAGTCATGCTCGCAATCATTGCCACCTTGATGTCCCCTGCGCACGGAGCCGGCCCTCCTCGAGTCCCGTCCCGCCATTTTGAATTCACATACCAGGTGACCGTTCCTCCGCAACCTTCCGGTAGTGGGTCTCTTCGGGTATGGATTCCTTTGCCGCCGGACGATGCCTTTCAGAAGATCTCCGGTCTGAAAATAATTAGCTCGGTATCACACACCGAGGCCAGCGAATCTGAATATGGCGACCGATCGGCTTACTTTGCCCCATCCGCCCAACAGGCCGCCAGAGGCTTCACGGTCGAATTGCGCTTTGTCGCCACAAGACTCGAGCACAGAGTTTCTTTCGTAAGCACATCGGCCTTGTCTACAGAAACACTCTCGCCCGAAATGCGCGAGCGTTACCTTCAACCCGACACTCTTATTCCGCTCAATGACACAATCGCGAAGCTTTCACAGGAGCAGACACAGGGCATCACCGACCCGCTCGCAAGAGCACGTAAACTTTATGACTACGTCCTCGCCACCATGAAGTATGACAAGTCCGGCACCGGCTGGGGACATGGCGACGCCATGTGGGCCTGCACCGCCAAGCGCGGCAATTGCACTGACTTCCACTCGCTTTTCATCGGCATGGCCCGCGTGGCCGGAATTCCTGCTCGTTTTGAAATTGGTTTTCCCCTGCCGGAGGACAAGACTTCGAGCGACATTCCCGGCTATCACTGCTGGGCGGAATTCTATCTCGATGGTATCGGATGGGTTCCGATTGATGCCTCCGAAGGATGGAAGCACCCCGACAAGCGCGACTATTTCTTTGGCGCGCACTGTTTCAACCGGGTGCAATTCTCAACCGGGCGTGACATCAAATTGTCACCAGCGCAGACCGGCGATCGCCTGAATTATTTCGTCTATCCCTATGCCGAGGTGGGCGGTAAACCTTATGAGGATCTCAAGACGCATTTCGCATTCAAGGACATTCCTTCAAGTCAGACAGCGCTGAATCAGTCGGGGAATTGATTGAGAAGCACTCACCGGGTTTTAATACAGATCTGAATGTGCCATCGGGGCACCAATTTCGTGCCCCGAAATCCGGCGGCTGCAAACAACTGTCACTGGTGCGGCACGACGCCCAACTGCGCAAACGTGATCATGTGGTCCCCCGGATCTTTATATCCGATTTCCTTCGAGCCGTAGAATGTAGTCCGCACAGGCATGGAAATATCAACGCCCTTCATCGCCGCGATCACCTCGTCAAGATTGTCCACCTCGACGTACAAGAACGTGGGCCCCTTCCGCGCCAATTGCGCATGGGCCGGGACGTCCTTTTCGACGCTGGCATAGCTCTGGTACATCAATTCCACGTCGCCCTTTTTGAGGATAACGAACGCCAGCTTATTGCCGTCGGGTACCTCGACAGTCTTCTCAAAGCCCAGGCGGTCGACCCAGAATCTCATGCAGGGTTCCACATCTTGCACAAACAGCACCGCGGTTGCTTTCTTTACGGACATGGTCTTCTCCTTTTCCTGATTTTCCCGTTGGGCGTGCAGCGGGGTAAAGATTAATGCGGCGAGCGACAGTGCGACAATTGAGATGCGCATGTTGATTTTTCTCCTTGCCAAATGAGCTAGTCTCATTTAGACTAGTGCAGAATAAAGGAGGCTAATTTCCCTGTCAAGGAGATTCTTATGAAAAAAGTGCAACGTCGTTTGCAAGACCTGGCATCCATTGGCCCCGCCATGTTGCGGGATTTCGAGTTGCTGGGCATCCGCACCATTCCCCAGCTTGCACGTCAGGATCCCAGGAAACTTTACGATAAACTCTGCCGTGTCCTGAAGCAGCATGTCGACGTCTGCTGCCTGGACACCTTCTCCGCCGCTGTGGCGCAGGCCAAGAATCCCAGGCTTCCCGCGGAGCAATGCAACTGGTGGTATTGGAGCCGCAAGCGAAAGGAACGCGATGCGCGCTAGGAAGGAAGCCCCTCTCACCACGCCGGATCTGGTGTTACTCAGTCTTCTTGCGGAGCGCGCCATGCACGGCTACGAGGCCAACCTCGAGCTGGAGCGAAGGCAGGTGCGCGATTGGGCGGGAATTTCCCGCCCCCAGGTTTATTATTCGCTCGAGAAGCTCTCTCAACTTGGATTGATTCACACCACCGGAAGCGATGAGCCTGCCGCCGGGCCCGAGCGCCGCGTGTTCGCCACAACCGCCAAGGGTCGCACGGCTCTCGCGGATGCCCTCGAGCGGGAAGACTGGACAACGGGCCGCGATCTTCCTGCGTTCGGCACCTGGCTGGCGCTTTCCTGGCAGGCGCGTCCGGGCGTGTTAAGAAAACAGTTGGCGCGCCGCCGTGAATTTCTGGAAACGGAGCTGGCCCGGGAAGAGGCAACTCTGCAGGGCGTCTTCAAGGAAGTGGGCCACCGCTATCACGAAGCATTCTGGCTGGTCTCGTTTACGATCCATCAAATGAAATTGGAATTGCGCTGGCTCCGCAAGCTTTCACGTGAAATCCATCGCCGTGCCTCCGCGCGAAACCCACAGCACACAACCAAGCCCGCGCTAAAGGAATAACAGGTCCCTCCGGCTGCGCATTTCGACCGTTGTACGGGAACCTCTGCTTATAAAATCTTTATGGACTCCTTATGACGCCCTAATGACTTTGGGCGTACGTTTTCACCTCCGGGGAAACAAGTGTCTCCGCGGGATGATTCTTGGCGGGGCGTGCATATCCAGCTCTAATCCGGCAGTCGGCGTTCTTGTTTAACTACGAACTGCCCATTTTGAGGGGAGAATTTCCATGACGAAAATCCACAGGAGATTAATTGCCGCGGTTGCCGCTTGTTTGCTCGGACTGCTGGCCTGGCAATCTCCAAGCTATTCTCAGAGCAATCAGACCCCCAGCAACTCCCAGCCGCCGGTGGTCCACGATGACAAAACGCCCCCGGTCCCGCCCGCCGGAGCCACCACCAAGGACGACAACACTTCCAAGACCGCAGCCAAACCCTCCAATGCCGAAATCCTTGCCGAGCTCGAACAGATGCGCGCGCGCATTCAGGAACTGGAAGCGCGCCTAAAGGAACAGAGCGGGGATGCCCCAACTCCAGGTCCGGCAGGATCGTCTGCATCGGCAGCTGATGTGGCCCCCATCTCTCAACCCCCGGCTTCCGGCGTTGTGCCGGTGACCTCAGGCGCAATTTCGACGAGCAAGTCTCTGGTGGTTCAAGCCGACCCCACCAAGCCCGCCCGAACCGAACCCTTCGCCTTCGCCGATTTTACCTGGCTGAATGGCAGTAGCAGAACTTCAGAATCGCCTTTGGACACAAAGTTTTTCACCCCGGAATTCCGGGCGGACGTGAGCTACATCGAAGATTTTAATCATCCCTCGGACCACACTCTTGTCGGGTCCTCCGAGAGCGGAAGAACCGGCGAGGTGCAACTTCAGCAGTTGGGCGTCGGCGGAGATTTCCACGTCGGAAATGTCCGCGGGCGCTTGATGACACAATTCGGGATGTATTCGACGATGACGCCGAGGAATGATGGCAGCACGGGAGTCGGCCAATGGAATTTGGCCGATGCGTATCGCTATATCTCTGAGGCTTACGGTGGGTATCACTTCAACGTGCTCCACGGCGTCAATGTGGATGCCGGCATCTTCATGTCTTATATCGGATTGTTCAGCTACTACAATTTTGACAATTGGGCCTACCAGCCGTCCTACGTTTCCTCCAACACGCCTTGGTTTTTTGAAGGCGTCCGCGTTCAAATTTTCCCAACCGACAAGTTGAAGTTCGAGCCTTGGTTTATCAACGGTTGGCAGTCGTACGGAAAATTTAACCACTATCCCGGGGCCGGAGGACAGATTGAGTGGAGACCCAATGGCTGGCTGAGACTCATTTTCAATAATTATGGTCTCGGGACGGACACGCTGGGGATCCCCGCCCGCTCCAGGATCCACGCAGATTACAGCGTGGAGGTGAAATATTACGACCAGAAGGACAACTTCCTGGACAAGATGGCATTCACTTTAACCGGCGACGCTGGATGCGAATATGGCGGCGGTGTGAGCTGTTTCGGAACCAGGAAGGGAGGCGGGTGTATTCCAGTTGCCGGCAACACCAATTGCCCCAAGCAAAGCTTTTTGGGATTCATGGCCTACCACCGCTTCTGGTTTGAAAGGGACAAATTTGGCCTGACCATTGGCGGCGGCATGATTAACAATCCGGGGCGTTACCTGGTTCTCGTCCCGCCCATCAATGGAGCCACAGCAATCACTGGAACACCGTACTTCACGGGAAACCCCGGCGATAAGTTTAAGGCCTGGGATGCGTCCGCGACCTTTGATTACATGCCCGCGCAATTCATTACTTTCCGGTGGGAGTACGACTACCGCCATGCCAACGTTCCTTATTTCGCCGGATCGGGAGGCGTGACTCCCGTGGGAGGGAACACTGGCACCCCCGGAGTGCCGGTTCCCGGGTTTACTCCCGACCTGCGCAAGGATGAGAGCCGGATCAACTTGGCGCTGCTTGTGAAATTCTAAAGATTTGTAGAGGGATCGCAGGCACTCTCCACTGCGCCTGCGATTTCCTCCGCGCATTTGGGAAAGGCTCGGGTGAGGTAAGTAGATCAATGCTCGACACAATCTTTGTAATCGCAACTGTGGCTTTTTTTACGCTTTCGGTCATCTATGTCCGCGGGTGTGAGCGGTTGAAGTAGGGAGTCCTCGAAGATGCTTGGGAACATCATTGTTCTCGCCATATGCGTGCTGTTGTTGGGTTATTTGGTGGCGGCCATGCTTTGGCCGGAGAAATTCTGATCGTGACTGCCAATGGCTGGTTTCAGATCGGACTCTTTCTGTTGGTGGTTCTGGTGATCACCAAGCCCCTCGGCGCTTACATGGCGCAAGTGTTCTCCAGCGAAAAGACTTTCCTCGATCCCGTCTTTCGCCCCATTGAAAGGATCCTTTACCGCCTCACTGGAGTGGACGAAACCCGGGAGATGCGCTGGACGGAATATACCGTTGCCATGTTGCTTTTCAGCGTCGTTTCCATGCTTCTTCTTTTCTTCATTGAGCGGCTGCAGTATTGGCTGCCTTGGAATCCTCAACGTTTGGCAGGCGTACAGCCGGACGTTGCCTTCAATACCGCCGCGTCTTTCACCACCAACACCAATTGGCAGTCCTATGTTCCCGAGACCACCATGAGTTACTTCACTCAGATGGCTGGTCTGGCCTACCACAATTTCACCTCGGCCGCCGTCGGAATTGTGTTGGCGATCGCCGTCATCCGCGGTATTGCCCGCCGGGAAAAAGATACGCTGGGCAATTTCTGGGTGGATTTTACGCGGTGCATTTTGTGGGTTTTGCTTCCGGTTTGTCTGGTTGGTTCGCTGGTGCTGGTTTCTCAGGGAGTGGTCCAAAATTTCAAACCTTATGACCAGGCGCATCTTCTCAACCCGCAGACCGTGCAGCAAACCGCCTCGGATGGAAAGACGGCTACCGTCACGGTCACCGATCAGGTGATTGCTCAGGGGCCCGTCGCATCGCAGGAAATCATCAAGGAATTTGGAACTAATGGCGGCGGTTTTTTTAATGGCAACAGCGCGCATCCTTACGAAAATCCAACTCCGCTCACCGATTTCATGGAGATGGTCCTGATCTTTTCCATCCCTGCAGGTTTAACGTTCACGCTCGGCCGGATGACCGGTTCGCAGAGGCATGGATGGGCGGTGTGGGCCGCCATGGCATCGCTTTTTGTCGTGGCCGTGATTTGTGTCTACGCCGCGGAATCGCAAGGAAATGCTCTGTTCAAAGGGGTGGACCAATCTGCCAGTGCTGTTCAGCCAGGCGGAAACATGGAGGGCAAGGAGGTTCGTTTCGGCGTTGCCAATTCCGCTCTCTTTGCCACGGTTACAACCGACACCAGTTGCGGCGCCGTCAATTCCCAACACGACTCGTTCACTCCGATCGGCGGCATGATTCCCCTCATTAACCTGATGTTGGGTGAGGTGGTCTTCGGCGGAGTCGGCTCAGGTCTCTACGGCATGGTGGTGATGATCATCTTGTCCGTATTCATCGCCGGCCTCATGGTCGGTCGCACTCCGGAATATCTCGGCAAGAAAATCGAGGCCTACGACGTGAAGATGGCCATGCTTTCGGTGCTCGTTTTCTCGCTCATCATTTTGGTATTCACGGCCATCGGCGTCGTCACGCCCTATGGCAAGGCGGGTATATCGAACCCCGGCCCGCACGGGCTGTCGCAGATTCTGTACGCTTACACCTCCTCGGCGGCGAATAACGGGTCGGCATTCGGCGGCGGCAATTGGAACTCCCTCTGGTACAACGTTTCCACCGCGGTCGTCATGCTTCTGGGCCGGTTCTTCATGCTGATCCCCGTGTTGGCCATTGCCGGCAATCTTGCCCGCAAAAAAATTGTTCCGGAATCCGCCGGCACATTTCCGGTAACGACCCCTCTTTTTGCGGGTTTGCTGGTTTCCGTAATTCTGATTGTAAGCGCGCTGACATTTTTCCCGGCGCTCAGCTTGGGGCCGATTCTTGAGCACCTGCTAATGCACGCTGGAAGGACTTTCTGAGGCCATCATGACCAAGCGTGCGGGTGAAAGTAAGAAATCGCTTTGGACCTCCAATATTGTCGCCGGCGCAATGAAAGATTGCCTCATCAAGTTGAATCCGCGCACGCTGATGAAGAATCCCGTGATGTTTGTCGTGGAAGTCGGCTCGGTGGTCACCTCCGTGGATTTGATCTACGGCCTCGCCACCCACGCCCGCGGATTCAGCTTTGCATTGCAAATCACCCTATGGCTCTGGTTCACAGTCTTGTTCGCAAACTTCGCCGAGGCCATGGCGGAAGGCCGCGGAAAAGCACAGGCCGATACCCTGCGCAGGGCGCGTGCCGAAACGGTTGCGCAGAGGCTAATGCCGGATGGCAAGACCGAAGAAGTCACTGGGTCAAAGCTCAGAGCCGGGGATATCGTCAAGGTCGTTGCCGGTGATTTCATTCCCGGCGATGGCGAAGTCATTGAAGGCGTCGCATCGGTGGATGAATCCGCAATTACGGGTGAATCGGCTCCCGTAATACGCGAATCGGGTGGCGACCGCTCCGCGGTCACTGGCGGCACGCGCGTACTCTCCGACGAAATCAAAGTCCGCATTACCTCCAACCCGGGCGAGACTTTTCTCGATCGAATGATCAAACTGGTCGAGGGTGCGGAACGCCAGAAAACGCCAAACGAAATCGCGCTCAACATCCTGCTTGCCGGGCTCACTATTATTTTTCTCCTGGCCGTTGTCACTCTTCAGCCCATGGCCATTTATTCCGGAGCCCCTCAGACGCTATTCGTCCTCATCGCTCTGCTGGTTTGCTTGATTCCAACCACCATTGGAGGCCTGCTCTCGGCCATTGGAATTGCCGGCATGGATCGCGTCGTTCAGCGCAATGTTCTGGCCATGTCCGGACGCGCGGTTGAAGCCGCCGGTGATGTGGACACACTCCTCCTGGACAAGACCGGCACCATCACGCTCGGCAACCGCAGGGCAACGGAGTTCATCACCGCTCCCGGCGTCACCGACATGGAGATGGCGGACGCGGCGCAATTGGCCTCCCTCGCCGATGAAACGCCGGAGGGCCGCTCCGTGGTCGTTCTCGCCAAGGAAAAATACTCCCTGCGCGGACGCGACATCGCCATGCATTCCGCGACATTCATTCCTTTCTCGGCTCACACTCGGATGTCTGGCGTGAGTCTCGATGACCGCGAGATTCGCAAGGGTGCGCCCAGCGCCATCGAAAAGTATGTCACCGAGGCGGGTGGCACCGTTCCTCCCGAGGTTCAGGACAGTGTCCGGCGGATATCGAATGCCGGTGGAACTCCGCTCTTAGTCGCGGAAAATCGCAAAGTCCTGGGCACTATATTCCTGAAGGACATCGTCAAAGGCGGCATGCGCGAGCGCTTTGATCAGTTGCGCGCCATGGGGATTCGCACCGTGATGATTACCGGCGACAATCCGCTCACCGCCGCTGCGATTGCACAGGAGGCCGGAGTTGACGATTTTCTCGCCGAGGCCAAGCCCGAGGACAAACTCGCCTTGATTCGCAGCGAACAAGCCAAAGGAAAGCTTGTCGCCATGACCGGCGATGGCACCAATGACGCCCCGGCCCTGGCTCAGGCCGATGTCGGAGTGGCCATGAACGCTGGTACGCAGGCCGCCAAGGAAGCGGGCAACATGGTGGACCTCGACTCCAATCCCACCAAGCTCATTGAAATCGTCGAAATCGGCAAACAATTGCTGATTACTCGCGGCGCTCTCACCACTTTTTCAGTCGCGAACGACGTCGCCAAGTACTTCGCCATTATTCCCGCCATGTTTGCGGGAGCTTTTCCCCAGCTGAACGTCCTGAATATCATGCATCTGAAGACGTCTGAATCGGCGGTCCTTTCCGCAGTTATTTTCAATGCGCTGATTATTATCGCCTTGGTTCCTCTGGCTTTGCGCGGAGTAAAGTATCGTCCGCTGGGCGCGGAAGCCCTGCTGCAACGCAATTTGTTCATCTACGGACTTGGCGGCATCATCGCTCCATTTGCCGGTATCAAGTTGATTGACCTGATCATCACTCGAATTGGTTTGGCGTGAGGCAACCGTGAAACGAAATTTCTTCATTTCGATTTGGATGACCCTGGTGACCACAGTCCTTCTTGGCGTGATCTATCCGCTGGTTGTTACGGGTTTGGCCCAACTCTTTTTCCCGGCTCAGGCAAATGGTTCGTTGATTAAGGTCAATGGCCAGGCGGTCGGGTCCCGCCTACTTGGTCAGCCCTTCTCAGCTCCGGGTTATTTCCGCACCAGGCCATCGAGCGCCGGTCCGGCTGGTTACGATTCGACCGCTTCCGGGGGGTCATATCTCGCCCCGACCAATAAGACTCTGATTGACCGCGTTTCAGGGGATGTCCAAAAGCTGCAAGCCGAAAACCCCAATGCTCCAATTCCAGTTGATCTGGTGACCGCGTCGGGTTCAGGTCTGGATCCGGATATCTCACCCGCCGCGGCTGAGTTCCAGATTCCGCGTGTTGCCCGCGAGCGCAAGATCAGCGAGAGCGAAGTGCGTTCACTAGTCCACAATCACACTGAAGATCGCCAATTCGGTTTTCTTGGCGAACCGCGCGTACATGTCCTTGAATTAAATCTTGAACTCGACCAGCGGCATCCACTCCACTGAGCGGCCATTAGAATCAGTGTCGTGCTTTGGATGCGCCGGCCGCAGGAAGTTCGAACCGGTAACCAATCCACGGCTCTGTGCAAATATATCGAGGGTTCTTCGGATCTGGCTCTATCTTTTTCCTCAGCTGGTTGATGAACACCCGCAGGTATTCCGTCTCCTCGCCGTAATCGGGGCCCCACACCGCTTGCAACAAACCGCGGTGCGACAGTGGTTTTCCGGCATTGGCCACCAATTGCCTCAATAACCCAAATTCCTTGGGCGTCAAGCGCACCGCTTGCCCTCGCACCACCACTTTCCGGCGCTCAAAATCTATTTGCAGGTCTGGCGAATTCACCGGCGCCAGGGGATCTGCTGCAGATGCTCTGCGCAAGGCCGCCCGTATGCGTGCCAGCAGTTCCTCAATTCCAAATGGCTTCACCACATAATCGTCCGCCCCCGCATCCAGCGCCTGCACTTTGTCCCGCTCGCCGCTCCTGACTGTGAGCATGATGATCGGCACATCGGAGCGCTCCCTTATCTCACGGCAGGCTTCCAAGCCGCCGATCCCCGGCATATTCACGTCCAGGATCACCAGGTCCGGTTGCTTGCCTCTCAGTTGCTCCAACGCCTCCTCGCCGCTCCGTGCTTCGGTAATCACATATCCTTGGCTGGCAAGCGACGCCCGCATCACCCGCCGAATTTGCGGCTCATCGTCCACCACCAGGATTGTCGCCAAACTCATCTGCGCACCGCCTGTTCGCGGCTCACCGGCAACGTAAAGGAGAAAACCGATCCCTGGCCCAACTGGCTGACCACGCTAATCGTGCCCCCGTGCGCTTCAACAATGGCCTTCGCAATGGGCAATCCCATTCCCGTTCCCTGCACAAGATATCGCTGTTCACGTCCGCGATAAAATTTATCGAATATCAGCCCCAGCTCATATTCCTCTATGCCCGGGCCTCGGTCCGCAACACTGGTCACCACGTTGTCCCCATTGAGTTCCGCCGTGATGGTAATGGGCGTTCCCGCGGTTGAATAATTGCGAGCGTTGGTAATCAACTGAACCAGCACTTGTTTCGTCCTTTCCAAATCCGCGCGCACCGGCGGCAAATTCTCCGCCCCTTGAACAATGACCGGCCGGCCATTCAATAACACTTTCACTTGATGGATCGCAGCTTGAATGATCTCGGCGATCGAGTGCGGTTTCAAATCAAGCTCAAATTCGCCCGCCTCCAATCGCGCCATCTCGGCGGCCTCACCCACCAGATCATTCAGCCGGTTGGCTTCCTCATCAATAATGGTCAGCAATTCCTCGCGGTGTGTTTCATCCGATCTTGAATCGGACAATAAACTCGTGACGGAAGCCTTAATGGACGTCAGTGGTGTTCGGAAATCGTGCGTTATCGAATCCAACAGTGCCGATTTCAAACGCTCGCCTTCTCGCGCCGCTTCCGTCTTTCCCAGCGCCTCAACGGCGCGCGCCCTTTCCACGGCCACAGCAATGAGCGTCCCCACCGCCTCCAGTGATTGTCGCGAGAGAATTCGCCCGGAAATTCCCAGGCTTCCTATCACGCGCACGCCCAACCGGACCGGCACAAAGCACAGACTCTGCTCTTCATCCAGCTGCATTTCTTCCCGCGCTACCACCGCCTGCAGCCGCTCCTTTTCTAATTGTGGAATCAACAGCCCCGACCGGTACACCTTCTGTTTTTCAGACAGAAACAGCGCCGCCGCCCCCACTTCAAACGAATCCACCACCAACCGTGGAATTTCATTCAGCAGTTCGATCGCATTTCCCGCGCTCAAAAGCCTCTGGCTGAACTCGTAGAGCTTCTCGATTTCTCGCCGCCTCCGGTTCGCCTCTTCCGCCTGCCGCTGCGCTCTCGACGAAAGATGGCTCCCGATTAACGCCGTAATAAGAAACGCAATCAGGGCTATCCAGTTTTGAGGGTCGGCAATCGTCAGCTTCAAGATGGGCGGCAGAAAGAAATAGTTATAAGCCAGCATCGCCGCCACGGACATTACCGATGAAACAGCGATGTCCCAGACCGTGGACACTGCTAGAATCGCAAGGATGAAAAGCATGGCCACGGTCGTGTTATTTAGATGGACCACTCGGAAGCAAACGAATGTGATCGCGGCCACTGTGGATAAGGCCACGGCGAACCCGGGAAGACGGCTGGAAAGGAAGCGACGCACCGGTTTATTCTAGCCTAGCTGCTCTATTCCCTATAGGTGAGTTGAAATAAATGCCCAAGACCCCCGACCAATGGCTGGAAGTTGCCTCGCCGCCGAAGAAGACCCGCGGCAATTTGAAGGTTTTCCTCGGTTATGCTCCCGGTGTCGGTAAAACTTTCACCATGTTGAGCGAGGCGATTCGCCGCCACAGCCGCGGCGAAGACGTGGTCGTTGGAGTTGTGGAAACCCACGGCCGCAAAGGTATCCAGGAGTTGGCCTCTCAACTGGAAACCATCCCGCGCAAGAAAATCGAGTACAAGGGCACCCTTTTCGAGGAAATGGATATTGACGCCATCCTCGCGAAAAAACCACAGGTTGTGGTGGTGGACGAATTGGCCCACACCAATATCCCCGGCAGCCGCCATCGAAAACGCTACGAAGATGTGCTCGAAATCCTCGCCGCGGGGATTGATGTGCTCTCCACATTGAACATCCAGCATCTGGAAAGCATCGCCCCAACGGTCGCTGCGATAACTGGAATAAAAGTCCGCGAGACCCTGCCCGACTGGGTTGTGCGCACCGCCGAGGAAGCGGTTATGGTGGACCTGACTCCCGAAGCCTTGCAGAACCGCATGAAGCGCGGCGACGTGTACACCACTGAAAAAGTGGACCAGGCCCTCAAAAATTTCTTTCGCCGCGGAAATTTGATTGCCCTCCGCGAATTGGCTCTGCGCCAGGTCGCTGAGCAGGTGGACAAGTCGCTCGAAACCTACATGGAGCAGAAGGACATTCAGGAAAACTGGGCGGTTCGGGAACGGATCGCCGTCTGCATCAGTTCGCATCCTCGCGCACAGTACCTAATCGCTCGCGCCGCCCGCATGGCCCGCCGCATTGACGCGGAACTCTACGCTGTCCACGTAGATGTCGGCCAGGACCGGGGGCCCGACGACCAGAAAACTCTCGAAGCCAATATTCAATTCGCCGAAAGCTTGGGAGCAACCGTTGCCCGCCTGAAGAGCGATAATGTCGCCGATTCCGTGGCCGCTTTCGTTCACGAAAAGCACATCACTCAGGTGATTTTCGGCAGGTCGGCCGTCGACGGCTGGCGTAAATGGGTTTATATGACCGCCATGAATCGCTTCCTTCGCGAGGCTCCCGCGGTCGACGTCCACATCGTCACGCAAGAGCCCGACTGATCGCTCAGGTCCAGGAGCCGCGCCCTCATGGGTTTTGTCAGCCATCTCTTCTATCCTTGGGGATTCATCCTCCAGATTCTTGCCCTGGTCCATTTTTTCCGCCGCCGCGGCGAATGGTATTGGGTTTGGATCATTTTCATTGGCGGAGCCATCGGAGCAGTGGTTTACATCGTTGCCGAAGTTCTGCCCGACGCGGGCTTGATCCGCGCCATGTTTCAAAGCCATGGCCGCAAGACTCGGATTCAACTCGTGGAATCCATGATTGTGGACAATCCCTCCATCGCAAATCTTGAGGAACTTGGCGAGCTTTATTGGGACGAGAAACAGTACGCCAAGTCTCGCGAAGCTTTTGATCGCGCCATCACCTCCAAAAGCGATTCGCCTCGTACTTTCTACCGCTGTGGCCAGTGCGCCCTGGAGCTTGGCGATCCCGCGGCTGCCATCCCCGACCTGGAAGTTGCATATCGTGGCGACCCCAAGATGGATTTCTATCGCCCCGGAATGTTTCTCGCTCGAGCTTACGCCGCAACCGGCCGAACTCAGGAGGCCGCAACTCTTTTTGAAGAAGTGGTGAAGCACAACATCACGCCGGAGATACTCTACAACTACGCGGTATTCTTGAAGTCCCAGAACCGCCGCGACGAATCGCTCGAGTGGGTGCAACGCCTCTTCGAGAAGAAACGCACTCTGCCTCATTACATGCAGCGAATTGAGCGCCCTTGGTTTGCCAAGGGCAAGGCATTACTCAAGGAGTTGACCGCCGTCAAACCGCCTGCTGAACAAAAATAATCCAGAGCATCGGTTTTCGATTGGCAGCTCGCGGTTTTTGCCGCCCCCTGAGCCCGTGTCCAGGTCAGGTGTTTTAACCCATGAAGAAAAACTATCGAATCTTGGCGATCCGGCCCGTGGTGGGGAAGTGCTCGAACTGCGCAGGGTCATGTCCCGGCACAACTCGATCCGCGGAACCAGCCAGCTCTACCATGCGATTCTGCGCCGCAATATTGGCCTCTGCATCCGAGCGTTCAAACGTCGCCCCGGCCCGATGTTGCTTGATGTTTTCGTACAGATAGCAATTGTCGGAGGCCAGCACAAACGGAGGCTGCCCATCCACGCGCAGGTACTGCGACGCATAGGTGTGCCGCGCGCCGGTGTAGGCGCGAATTCCCGGCAGAATTTCCTTGTCGTCGCCGTCCACCAACCGCACCTGGCCGGCAAGATTTCTTCGCACCAGCTCCTTCACGTCCTCCGGTTCGATGCCTCCATGGCGGCCTCCCGGCTGCCAGGCCGCTCCCGTGTAATACTCGAATTCCGCCTTCTGAATCCAAATCGTCGCCTTGGGAAACAGGTCAATTCCGCCCATATGATCCCAATGCGCGTGGCTTATGATGATGTCGGTCACCGCCGCGGGGTCAACTCCCGCCTCCTGCACCGCCCTTTCCGGCGAAAGAAATTCAGTCACCTTAAGCTGGTCAATATATTTTTGAAGGTGGAATCCGCTATCGAAGAGAATTGTGTGGCCGCCGCCGCGAACCAGCCATACCACCATGGCCAGCTCGATTTTTTGGTCGGCCGGCGCTCCCATGATTAACCCCGAAAGCGGAAACTGCGGCACCTTTGCATATCGAATCGCGTCGATGGTATATGCCGGCGTCGCTGTCTGTGGTCGCGCCGCACGCACTGTCCCGAACTCACAAACGCCGGCTATCAAAACGAGCAAAATTGGAATCGCCTTCTTCATATTTTTCCTCCGCGGCGTGCATCCTATCAGTGTTTGCGGGATGTATTCAGCGCCGCCCCTCGGGCGTCGAGCGGTAAAGAATCACGCGAACTTTTTCCAGCGTGATCAGCCCTCCGCCAATCATTTCATCCAGCCGCGGCAATATCTGCTCGATCCGCTCCGTGAATTCCACCGTCTCCAGCACAATCGGCAGGTCTTGTGATAAGCGCAGAATTTTTTCCGTGTGGTACACGCTGGTTGACCCAAACCCGCCCACGCCCCGCAGCACCGTCACCCCGGAAAACTTCTCGCGCCGCAGCATTTCCACCAGGGCCTCGTACAGCGGCTTCCCATGCCACCTGTCCGATTCACCAATGTGGATGCGCATCAATGTGCGCTCGCCTTCAAATCGCTCATGGGTCACTTTGTCCTCCTAGAGGCCGTCCGCGATGCGCATTCCCAGCACAATCGCCAGCAGTCCCCCGGCCACGCTCAAGCTCGTATAAAGCAACGCTCGCATCCATTCACCGTCTTCCAGCAACCGTACCGTCTCCAGGCCGAATGTCGAAAATGTCGTGAAGGCGCCCAGGAACCCAACACTGATCCCGATTCGCCATTCCGGCGGAATCGACAAATGGTGCAGCCCGTATTGCGTCACTCCGCCCAGCAGCAGGCATCCGATGAGATTTACGACCAGCGTTCCGGTGGGAAAAGATGAGCTTGCACGGTATTGCACAAATCCTTGCAATCCGTAGCGGGCCAGTGTTCCAGCAGCTCCGAAAATAATCAGCAAAGTAATGCGCACGGTCGCTCCATTTTCCGCGAGCCGCGGTGCCCGGAAAAAAAACTCCTGAGCGCCTTGCGGCGGCCAGGAGTCATCAGCCCTTGGGGGCGGTTCAGGCGAACTCCATCGCCTTTCGTTCTTCGCCCAAATCCTACACGCTTAGCGCAGCATCGGCAATCTCAGTTAGATGGGTATTTGATCTTGAATGTGATTTGCACAATGCACTATGGCAAACTTGAATTCCATGCGAGTCCGGCAAATTCGGCGATTTGCTTTCACACTGCTCTGCCTGTGTGTTCCGGCAATGCTGTTTGCGACTGCGACGCCGCATCAAAGCCCGGCCAACACCCCTTCGTCAAGCGCGCCCGCTTTCTATCGAGATGTCCTGCCCATCCTCCAGCAGCATTGCCAGACTTGCCACCGCGCCGGAGGTATTGGCCCCATGCCCCTTGAGACCTTCGACCATGCGCGTCGCAAGGCCTCCGGCATCGCCGACAAAGTCACCTCGCGCGAAATGCCTCCCTGGTTTGCCGACCCTCGTTTCGGCCATTTCTCCAACGACCCCTCGCTCTCCACTCAGGATATCGGCACGGTTCGTGCCTGGGCCGCCGCCGGTGCTCCGGCAGGCGATCCGCGCGATGCACCTCCTGCGTTGCACTGGGCGGGCGGTTGGAATATTCCTCAGCCCGACGTAGTTTTGAAAATGCCCGCCGCCATAAATATCCCTGCTCGAGGCACGGTCGAATACACCTACGAAATTGTTCACACCGGATTCACTGAAGACAAATGGGTGCAGAGTTCGCAGGTGCTCCCCTCCAGCCCGGAACACGTCCATCACGCCGTGGTTTACATCCGTCCACCCGATTCACCTTGGCTTCGCAGCGCGCCCATCGGTGTTCCGTTTTCAGCATCCACCTTGCACGACCCAAAGCTCGTCAATGATTCCCACTGGACCGACAGCGATATGCTCCTTGTCTACGCGCCCGGAAGCTCTCCCGATAATTGGCCCGCCGGCATGGCCAAAATGATTCCCGCTGGTTCCGACCTGGTTTTTCAAATGCATTACACCACCAATGGCAAACCCGCCGCGGATCAAACCAGCGCCGGAATTATTTTCGCCAAACAGTCGCCGCAGCAGCGCGTCATCACCCTCCAGCTGACCAACGATTCCTTTGTCATCCCGCCAGGTGCTGACGATTTCCCCGTCAAAGTCCATGGCACTCTGCCGAATGACGCCACACTCCTCAGTCTCTTCCCGCACATGCATCTGCGTGGAAGGCGTTTCGCCTATAACATCGTTCACCCGGATCACACCAAAGAAACTCTTCTCCTGGTCAACTACGATTTTCACTGGCAACTCAGTTACCGTCTCGCCGAACCTCGGCCTCTCAAGGCCGGAACCAATCTCGAAGCCATCGGCTGGTTCGATAATTCATCCCACAATCCGCACAACCCTGATCCCAGCAAGGCTGTCCGCTGGGGCGATCAAACTTCAGATGAAATGTTGGTCGGATTTTTCGACATTGCGGTCCCCGCTAACATCGACAAATGGCACTTCTTTATCCGCCACCCGGCCCCGCAACAATAATTTCATTTTTCTCTAGGGAAAATCGATTCGGACTTACTGTGGATTCGCCGAATTCGCTTCATTCAACATGTCGAGAATAGAATGTGAAAGTCCGGCCAGTTTCGGCGCTTCCGAATGAGCGGTCACATCGAAAACGATCACTTCATTTCGTCCCTTCTTCAGCCAGGCTCCGGGAAGATAGAGCGTCTGTTGCGGCCCGACATGCCAGAATCGCCCCAGCGCATGCCCGTTCACCCAGACCGCGCCTTTACCATATTTGCGCATATCAAGAAAACTGTCTCCTGTCTGCTCCAATTGGAAGTACCCGCGATAGAATGCCGGGCCATCTGCCACTTTCTTTGAGAATGCAACTTCATGAAGATCGCTCATCGGCAAACAAAACACCTTCCAACCCATCAGAGTGCTGTCGCCAAGACTGACTGACTCTGTGATTCCTTTCCGATCCTCTCGTATTTTCGGCCCAAAATTGATTCGCCCTGAGTTCTCCACCAGGATGTCGAGACTGTGCGCGCCTGCCGTCAATTCCAAATCAATAGAGTCCTCGTTCATCCGCCGGTCAAGCGTTCCCAAAAGTCTTCCGTCCAAATAGATTTGGGCATAATCATGCAGTTCGTGGACGACCAGCTTTCCCGACTTTGGTCCGTCCACCCGCGTGCGATAATTGATGTATCCATAGGACTGCCCAAGCGTCTCCATCGGCAGCGGTGAACGCGTGTCCACGCCGGCTCCCAGGTCGGTCCACAACAAGCTCGACTCACTCAACGCAAATTCAGGAACTTCAATCCGCTGAATGTCCGCCGGAAGAGCAGGGAATTGCCCGCCCTCGCGATGCTTGGCAATCACCTCTCGAAACGCGGAAAATTTTTGCGTCGGCTCGCCGGATTCATCGAGTGCCGCGTTGTAATCGTAACTCGTGGTTTGCGGAGAATAAACGTGATTGAAATTGGCTCCATTCATGAAGCCAAAAGTCGTTCCCCCGTGAAACATGTACAGATTCACCGAATACCCCTGCGCCAACATCCAATCCAACTCCCTGGCTTCGGCTTCAACATTCGTCACGTGATGAGCCTTCCCCCAGGAGTCGAACCAGCCCGCCCAATATTCTTGATTCATTCTCAATCCATCGGGCCGCAGGCGCGCAATCGTCGCGAATCCCCCTTCTGCTCCACCAGCCCCAAAATTGATTGCCGCCGGCAGATTGGGCAGCGATCCAAATGGAACCTGTTCAGGCCCGTCTGCCGTGAACAGCGGCACCTCCCCCAACCCCGCAGCCGCAATCGCAGCTCGAATCTTTTCCATGTACTCCGCATCATTCCCAAATGAGCCGTACTCATTTTCAACTTGCACGCCGATAATCGGTCCGCCACGATTGGCCTGCAGCGGAGCCAGCTCTTGCCCGAGTCGCTTCAAATATTTCTCAGCAGCGCCTATAAATTTGGGGTCAGTACTCCGCAGCACCATGCCGGGATCCGCCAGCAGCCAGGCAGGCAGTCCGCCCAGATCCCACTCGGCGCAAACGTAAGGCCCCGGCCTCAGCAGCACGTAAAGCCCCTCTTCCTGCGCCGTTCGTACAAACGACGCCACATCGAGTTGGCCGCTGAAATCGAATACTCCCGGCCGCGGCTCATGCGCGTTCCAGAAAGTGTAAGTGGAAATTGTATTCAGCCCCATCGCTCGCGCCTTGCGCATTCGGTCGCGCCAGTATTCCCGAGGGATTCGTGCATAGTGCATCTCGCCGGAAATGATTTGCAGTGCCCGTCCATCCACCACAAATTGCGGGCCTTTCACCGCCACCGTATGCGGTGGCGCCAGCGCAGTGAGCATTGAGGAAGCAGTCCCAACGATCACCGCCGTAATCACCGCGAACCTCTTGCGCAAAAGTGTCTGGATAATCATTGTTTTCGACACGCTCAACTCAAACCCAATATAGCCATTTTCGGGATCGAATTAATCTTACTTCCCACCGCATCCAACCACAAAACGCTCGGGACACTTCCATTATCATTGTTTCTCCGCTTTCATTGTCCGAAATCTTCGAGCTTCAGTTCCAATTTTCGTCGCAAGGTGTACAATCCCTTTCTGCCGCCAGTCTTGTTTCGATGCTGGAGGGTTGCGTTGCCGGCGGCAGCATCAAACTTAATGCAATGTTCCGTTTCTGGAAAACTCGGTCTTTCTCGCGGCGTGAATCCCCCGCGCCCGCGTCTCTCGGCCCTCTCGAGGAAAACGTTATGGAAATCCTCTGGGCCCGTGGTGAGAGTAGCGTCCGCGAAGTCATTCAAAAGCTGGAGCGGCCCCTGGCCTATACCACGGTCATGACCACTCTCGACCGTCTATTTAAGAAAGGTCTTTTGACGCGCCACAAATCAGACCGGGCATTTGTGTACTCTCCGCGATTTTCACGAAGCGAATATGATCGTGCCCGCGCCAACAGCCTCGTCGCGGGTTTTCTTTACGGGCCTGGATCCGGGCGAGAGCTCCTGTTGTCCAGTTTCTTGGATGCTGTTGGCCAGCACGACCGGGAATTTTTGGCCGACTTGGAAAAAAAGATTCGCGGCGAGCGCAAAAAACTCCTCCGTCGGAGTCCGCGATGACCCTCCCCTACATCCTGAGGCTGCTTTTGATCAGCTCCGCAATTCTATTTCTGGCCCACGCCATATTTGGTCTTGCTGCACGACTGTTTTCGCCTGCAATCATCCGGTTCTCACGGAAGTTCCGGCCATGTGTCGCAGCGCGTCTCCTGCTTTTCGCTCGACTTGCTCCTTTTGGGCTTGCCTCAATCCTCGTTTTTGGGTTTTGCGTGCCCAGTTATCTTTGGTTCGAGCCCGGCGCCACAACCGAACGCGTCGGATTGGCCTGTATTCTCGCTGGTTGTTTGGGCATATCTCTTTGCTCCCAATCGCTTTTCCGCGCATTCCGCGCCGTCCTCATTACCCGCAAATTCACGCGCTCCTGCCTCAAGAGTGGACGAGAGCTGCTTCTTTCACCGGAATCCTCTTCGGTTTTGGTTGTCGAATCACAGGTGCCCATCCTTGCAATGGCCGGCGTGATTCGGCCGCGCCTTGTCGTGTCGCAGGGCGTGCTCAATTCACTGTCGCACGACCAGTTGGCGGCGGCCGTCCGGCATGAACGGGCTCATCTCACCTCCGCCGACAATCTGAAGCGCCTCTTTGTTACGTTGTCCCCGGAAATTTTTCCATTCGTCCACGCCTTCTCTTCTATCGAACACGCTTGGAAGAAAATATCGGAATGGGCGGCAGACGATTCCGCCGTCGAAAACGATACCCTGCGTTCACTCTCTCTAGCCTCTGCTCTGATTCGCGTGGCGCAGTTGGGCGCTCCTCCACGCCTCTCGCCCTTGTGCACCGCGCTCGTCTCCAGTGACTCAGCCAGCGCGGACTCCGATCTCGCCGATCGCGTGGATCGCCTTTTGCATCCAGCACGGGCAAGTGCCAATCCTGCGAAGCGATGGGCCAATTTCGCCGGCTGCGCAGCCATCACCATGGGCCTGCTTGTAATGATTGCAGCGTCTCGCCCCTCAACGCTCCATTCCGTCTATCAGCTTCTAGAGCGCTTAATCCATTAGTCTCGCGTGCCCGCGCGTGTTCTCAACAATCTGATTTTTCCGCGACACCCATCTACGAGCCATGGTAGTACCTCCGCCCGCGGGGTACTCTCCAATGGTTTCAAGAGGCTCGTCCAAACATAAGTTGCCGGCTCAGGAGCCATACGTGAAGTGTTTCCGAATTTGTATGTGCATCATTTTAGTGCTGGCGATCTCCTCGCTTTCACGCGCCCAGGAATTCCGCGGCAGTCTCATCGGCGAGGTGGAGGACTCCGTTGGCGGACGCATCGCTTCCGCCAAAATAACCATCCGCGCCACCGAATCTTCCTTCGAGCGCCAGGTTACTGCCGACAGCCAGGGCCAGTTCCGCATCAATGATTTACTCCCCGGCGAATATCACCTCATCGTAAATTATCCCGGCTTCGCAGAGGCGCGCTCCGATGTCACCGTAGTCGTCAGCTCCGTCAAAGATATTCTTGTCACTCTCAAGCCAGCTCCCGTGTCCCAGACCGTAAACGTTCAAGCCGAAGCTTCCTCCATCACCACGCAGCAAATTGACGCCTCCAGCACCGTGAATCAAGGCATTGTGACCGTGCACGATCTGGAATCTGTCCCGCTCGCTCACCGCAGCTTCGCCAACATCGCCTTCATGACCCCGGGTACGGAACCCGTCGAGCCTTCAGATCCCACCAAGGCCCGCATCACTGCCGTCTCCTTTGGCGGAAGCTCCGGACTGAATGACGTGCTCTCCGTGGATGGCGCTGACAATTCTGACGACTATATTGGCGGCTTCCTGCAGAATTTCTCACCCGACGCGATCCAGGAATTTGCAGTGCGCACATCGCAGGAAGATGCCGACACTGGCCGCACTGTCGGTGGCTCCGTGGTCATCACCACCAAGCGCGGCAGCAATATCTGGCATGGCGACGCCGCTTTTTACGAACGTGACGCTGCCTTAAATGCCCGCTTCCCGATTGATAATCCCGCGCCGAATCCCAAGCAGCCCTTCTCCAGACAGAATTACGTCGGCACGCTCGGCGGGCCAATCGTCAACGACAAGCTTTGGACCTTCACCTCATTTGAATACGTTCCCGAAACCGCCAGCATCGCCTACAGCAACGCCAGCCTGGCTCAATTCAACGCCCTTGCCACTTTGGCTTCTCAAGGATTGATTCCCGGCGTTAATTCCATTGCGGTTCCAACCAATACCTCGGTCCCGTTCCACGATTTCCTGGGATCCGAAAGATTGGATTGGACCCAATCCAATCGCTCACAATGGTTTCTCCGGGTTTCCGGTGACACTTACATCACTGGCAATGACCTCGTCCAGCAGGGATCGCTTACTTCCACAGGCGCGACTTCACATTCCAATTACCTCAATGCCGTGGTCAGCCAGCAATATACTTTCGGTCCGAATTGGGTGGCCACTTTCACCTTTGGCGCAAGCCTCTTGCATCACACCGAGGTGCGCAATTCAAATTTCGGTTTTGCCCTGGCCTTCCCATTCACTTCAACATCCAGCACGATTTCTGGTCTCGAAACTTTTGGCGACAACCAATTTGTCACCGGAATCACAAATTTTCCTGTCCTGCGCAACCAGGAAAAATATCAATTCCGCTACGACGTCAGCCATTCCTTCGGTCACCATGCCCTGCGGTTCGGCGTGGACTTCATTCACGAACCAGTTCTGAGCGGCGCCTTAACCGCCAACCCGGAAATCCTTACCACCTTAGCCATGAACCCGACAGCCTATCTCGGCAACCCCTCTCAATTTGCCGCGGATTTTGAATGTTCCGGCGCCGGAGGTCTGGCCATCACGCCGGGCACTTCCTGCACAAACACTCCTCTGAGTGACGGCAGCTTTTCACAGAATGTTCAGCGCCTCGGTCTCTACGCCGAGGACTCCTGGAGGGTAACCTCGCACCTCACCCTCAATTATGGATTGCGGTACGACACCACCTTCGGTCTATTTAACGCTTCCGGCCACAGTCAGCTCGCTAACCCCGCAATAGCTTTCTTGCCCCAACTTCCTTTTTCGACTTCCAGCACAACCCCCAACGATGATCACTTGCAATTCGGGCCTCGCCTTGGTCTCGCCTATTCACCCGGCGACTCCGAAAAGACCGTCATTCGCGCTGGTATCGGCCTCTATTACAACGACCTTGCCCAGACCGGTTGGGTCACGGCGCTGCAGGCTGTCAACGGCGGCCCGTCCTCCGGCGTCGCCGCTCTAATCGATCCGAACTACAAAACCCCCTACGCCCTTCACGCAACTGCTGGACTCGAGCACGCCTTCAATTCCAATTGGTTGATCAGCGCAAGTGTCGTCCATGAGGAAGGCGTACATGCCTTCCGCCACTACCAATACAACGTAAATCCCGTTCCCAGTGACCCCAACGTCTCCAACCTTGCCGTATTTCGCACCGACAATCGCTCCCGCTACGACGCCTTGTTGTTGCGTCTCCAGGGCAACGTCACCCACCGTTTCAACCTCGTTCTGAACTACACACTCGCCAGCTCCGACACTTGGGGATGTGTATTGGGCGAGCTGTTTGATTATGTGAACGGTGTTTGTAATCCCCTTAACGCGTTTGCCCCGGGCGACTACGGCCCTTCGGGTGAGGATGTCCGTCATCGCGCCGTCCTCGCCGGAACTTACAATGCTCCCGGCGGATTCGAGCTGACCACGCTCACTCAAGTGGAAAGCGCGCGGCCCTTCACCATCACAACCCCAGTCGGCACGCGCGCCGTCATCAACGGTGTTGAAACCACCCTCGACGAATTCCGCGGCGCTCCCTACTTCCAGGTCGATCTCCGCGTCAGCAGGCCAATCAAACTTCAAGATCGCTGGACAATCTATCCCTTCATCGAGATCTTCAACTTGTTCAATCGCAGCAATCCCGGCGCGAATTACGTCACCAACCTTGCCGCGCTTCCCATACCCGTCAACAATCTCGCCAATGCCACCGCCTTCTGCCTCAACGCTGCCTGCTCGCAGACTCAGGCCATCACCAGCCTCAATCAGCTCCGCTTTCTCGCGGGCGCTCTCGGTGATTTCTTTGGCCCCGGCACCACCGTCGGCGTCCCTTTTGCTGCCCAACTGGGCATCCGCCTCAGCTTCTAATTCTGGGGCGCTCGCCCAACCTTTCTCCAACCTCATATATACTTGCCGCTGCCAAATTCATGCTTCCATTCATCCACATCGGCCCCATCACTCTCGGCACCTACGGCATCTTCGTCGCCATTGGTCTCCTGGTCGGTTTTTTCGTAGTCCAATCCGATCTGCTACGCCGCGGTCTCTCCGCGGATCCAAATGCAATCGTCGGCTTCACCGGCCTGGCGGGTCTTGCCGGTTCTCGTCTCTACCATCTCCTCGAAACCCCGCACGAGTTTTTCGCCAATCCCTGGCCCCTCCTTTTTAGCACCATGGGGTTCGCCTGGTTCGGTGCTGTTATCGGCGGCCTCGTCGCGCTTCTCCTCATCGCCCGTCATTACAAAATGTCCGCGCTCCTGATGCTTGACATCGCCTCTCCCGCCGCTGCCATAGGCTACGGTTTCGGCCGCATCGGCTGCCTCATCTCCGGCGACGGCGACTATGGCACGCCCACATCGCTCCCTTGGGGGATGAGTTTCCCTAACGGTCTGGTGCCCACCACCGACCGCGTCCATCCCACGCCCATTTACGAATTTCTGGCGGCAGTCCTGATTTTCTGGATTCTTTGGAGACTGGGTGCGCGCTGGATGCGCAATCCGCGCGCGGTCGGAAACATCTTTGCGGTCTATCTCTTGCTAAGTGGCGTAGCCCGATTCCTCGTCGAGTTCATCCGCTTGAACCCGCGCTCTTTTTTTGGCATGACCAACGCCCAGACCGCCTCCCTGGCCGGCATTCTTCTTGGCATCATTCTCTTAATGCGGGCTCGCCCAAAGGCAACATAGCAACAAGGCATAAATTTCAACGCACGGAGGTTGCCCATGAAAAAAAGATTATTCCTCGCGCCCTTGGCTCTCCTCACCGCAAGCCTCGTCCTCTCTCAAGCGGCCAAGCAAAACGTGCAACCCGCAGGCCAATCCAACTCCGCGGCCAAGACCGAGGCCCTCCGCTCGATCGACGACTTATCTGCGAATCTCGCCAAACTTGAAGATAGCCATGCCAAAATTCTCGACCTGAACGCGAAAATGTCACAGCTCTTTGAATCCTTACGTCAGAAAGCCGCCGACACCGCCAAGCTGGCCGCCAACGCCAAAAATCTCCCGCCGGACCTGATGCAATCTCTCCAGAATCTTCAGGAATCGCAAATGAGCTTCAACCTTCAATATCTCCAGCTCCAAAACAGCATGCAGAATGAGAATCGCCAATTCACTATGGTCAGCAACATTATGAAGACCAAACACGACACGGTGAAAAATTCCATCTCAAATATCCGCTGATCAACTTCCGCCGCTCCAATCACCCGGAGCTCCACAAATGACCTCTTGACCTTTCCAGCGCATATCGCATACCCTCCGGCTCACAAGTACCCTTCCCGCGCGTGGTCAAGGCATTTTGATGGAGCAAGATCGGTTTTCGATGGAGGTGGATGGATGCAACGGCCCACTGGCGTAACGATTCTCGCAGTCCTCGAATTCCTTGGCGCTGCCTGTCTCCTTTTGATCGGCCTTTTGGCTTTCGCCAGTGGCGCGTTCATCGCTCAACTCTTGGCTAAGGCGCCGGGGATGAGCGCCCTTGCCGGCGGAGCAGTAGCTGCAATAGGCGTAGTCTGTCTGTTCTTCGCGGCCCTCTATGGCGTCACGGGTTACGGACTTTTGGCCCTTCAGAATTGGGGTCGCATAATCACCATGATATTGGTGGCACTTGGCGCCATTTTCGGGCTCCTCGGCCTGGTGACCTCGGTGACCCACATGGCTTCAACCGGCGTGGGGATGATCATCTGGCAACTAGTCTGGCTGGCCATTTACGTTTGGATTTTGATGTACCTGAACAGGCCGGACGTGAAAAAGGCTTTCGGCCAGGCAAGTTGACCTGCGCCAAAATGCAAAGCGGCGGCCCCTCTTTCAAGAGGGACCGCCGCTTCTTTTTCGCGACAACCTATTTCACCGTTCAGTCGGGTCTTTATTTTCTATTCAATTTGATCCGGGAGTAGCGCTCTTCGCCGCCACGGGCTTGCCTTCGGTTGTGTACAATTCCACGGGCCCATATTTCTCCATCACGGATTTGATCTTGGTCCCATCTCCCACAGCCACAATTTGCATCGTCGCCGGATTGATGTATTTCTGCCCCACTCTTTGTACGTCATCAGCCGTCACCGCCATGATCTGCGCAGGATACTTATCCCAGTAATCTTCAGGAAACCCGAAAATCTTCCGTGTGATGGCATAGCTCATGATTGATTGAGGAGACTCCAGTGAAAGCGCGAAGCTCGCAACAATGCTCCGCTTGGCCTCCTCCAGTTCAGTCGTGGGCACTTTTTCGTCGCGGATGCGGTTCAACTCCACAAGGAATTCCGTCATGGCTCCGTCGGTCACGTCGGTCCGCACTTCGCTATTGGCATTCCACGGCCCTGCGTAAGATACAGCCGCAAAACTGCTATAGGCGCCATAGGTATATCCCTTGTTTTCACGCAAATTCATGAAAAGCCGCGCGGCTGCGCTGCCTCCAAGGATGCGGTTGAGTACGTTCATTGCATAGTAGTCTGGGCTTCGTCGATCAATGGCGATGTTTCCCATATACAAATTTGTTTGCACGGAGTTCGGCCGGTCCACCAGGAAAACTTTCCTCGCAGTCGCCGGTGATGGGCTCGCTGGAAAAACCGGTTTCACATCCGTTTTTTGCCACTCATCAAACCATTGCCTGAGTTTGGGCAACAACGCCGCGGTCTGCACATCTCCCGATATGGCTAGAATCGTGTTCTGTGGAAGATAGTGATCGTGATGCCATTGCGCCAGGGCTTCAGGTTTCAGTGCATCCAGTGTCTCCACCGTAGTCGTCATAGTGGCAGCAGGAAAATTGCCATACACGGCTTTGTTGAATCTTTCCAACGCCAAAAAGGCGGCGTTCCCACGTTGAGCTTGCAGGCTTGCTTTTGTCCTTTGTTTCAGGTTGTCGAGCTCGCTCGCTGGAAATGAGGGATGAAGTAGGACGTCCGCGACAATCGGCATCCATTGATCAAAGTTCTCCGACAACCCCGATGCGTTTACTCCCGTGTTCATCGCGCTGAATGTGGCATTCGCGCCGAACGATGCGCCCAGCCGGTCGACATCCTCCGCAATCTGTTTGCTGGTTCTCGTAGCCGTTCCCTCGCGCAGCATTTGTGCCGTGAAACCAGCAAGCCCCGGCGTAGATGATGGTTCGCAAAGTCCTCCCGATCCATTGATTTGGAATTGCACGTTGACCATCGGTAGCCGGTGATCTTCCAGAATCAATACCGTCAGTCCGTTGGGAAGCGTCGTCTCCGATGGCTTCGGCAGCTTTGGTTGCAGGACTTCCTTGGAAATTGGCGCCCGGTTCTTTCTTTCCACCTGGCTCAGCGGCGGCGATTGTGTGCTCTGTCCGCCCCCGCCCATTTGTGCAGATGCGGGAATGGCGATGGCCACCGTCAATGCCGCGGGCAGAAGAACTCGAAGCACGGAACTGAACTTGTCTGATTTAGTTTTCATGGCGGTCTGTCCCTCTCTCACTGATTTCCCGCGGCTGGCGCGGCTGGTTTCGGCACAGTGATGATCACGGTGCGATTGTTGTCGGTCAGATATTTCTGCGCCACCCGCTTCACATCGGCAGGCGTCACTTTGGCGTAGATATCATCCACTTTGTTAATCAGTTCGGGATCATTGAAATTCACCGCGGCTTCGCCAATCGCGAATCCGCGCCCAAGCGTGCCCTGAATTCCTGAGTAATGGTTCACTCGGTCGCGGATAATGGTCTTTTCGAGTTCCGCTTGCGTGACGCCGTCGGTTTTCACCTTCTCGATATCTGCCAGGATCCCTTTCTCAAGCTCTGCGGGATCCTTCCCCGGACGCAGCCCTGCCCCAATACCAAATAACGCTGGCCCGCGATCCTGCCCCGGCCCGCCGCCCACGCCCGTTGCGATCTGCTTATCCTTTACAAATTCCTGGAAAAGCCGCGACGATTGCCCGCTCATCAGAATATCTCCCAGCACATCCAGCGCATACCAGTCAGGAGTGTTTCCAGGGACAACCTTGTAAGCGATGTCCAGCCTCGTCAATCGCGCCAAAGGGTCCTCGATCGTGGCTGTGCGTTCTCCGGTTTGCGCCGGTTCCGTCATGTCCACTGCTGGAGGTGCTGGCCCCCGAGGAATGTCGCCGAATGACTTCGTGATTTTCGCCAACGCCTCGTCATGATTGAAGTCGCCCACCAAAATCAGGATGGCGTTGTTTGGTGCGTAATAAGTTTTGAAGAATCCAATAACGTCCTCAAGCGATGCCGCATTCAAATCCGCCATCGACCCGATCACCGAATGCTTATAGGCTGGATTGTCGTAAGCGACCTCGTCAATCTTCTCGAACGTCTTCCCGTAAGGCTGGTTATCAACGCGAAGCCTTCGCTCCTCCTGTACTGCATTTCTCTGGTTATCCAGGTTCGGCTGAGTGATTGCCAGCGCGCGCATCCGATCCGATTCCATGAACAATCCCAGGTCCAGTTGATTGGATGGCAGCGTCTCGTAATACACGGTGCGGTCTTTGTCAGTCGTGCCGTTCATCCCGCCGCCGTTGTTCGTCACCAGCATGTTCATTTCGCCCTTGCCAACGTTCTCCGATCCCTGGAACATCATGTGCTCGAACAGGTGGGCAAAGCCCGTGCGGCCGGGCCGCTCATTCCTTGACCCCACGTTGTACTCCACCACGATGGAATAAGTCGGCGCCGTATGGTCCTCCGAAAAAATCACCTTCAGCCCGTTCTTCAGCGTCGTTTGCTGAATGGGGATGTGAACGGTCGCCGCCGTCGCTGCCGGAGGTCTTCCTCCGTCCGCCGCCACAACTGGCCGCGGCTGGATTGCCAGCACGCCTGCCAAAAGGCAAGCGCTCATGCAAAACACGACTGCAAGTTTCATCCTTCCCATGGACCTCTCCTTCATTTGGTAGTGATGGACCCGGAATAAGTGCATATGCTCTATCTAGACGCAACTGCCGAAAAAAAGTCTCGTGGATTTATCAGGATTATAAGCAACCCAAGTATACTCCAACCCGGCTATTGCGGCGCGCGCCGCTTTCTCTCAAATCCTGAGATCGTAGTTCGCAACAGCAGGTCTTCTAATCGCCTTCTTTGGTCGCAAACTTAATTTGAACCCCGACAAATGGAGTGAGAATCCAATCACGTCCGATGACTGGAGGGAGGGCACGATTTCAATCGTGCCAAGAATTGAATCGCCGCAGCGGGCGATCTTCACCTCGCCCACCCATCTCTTACAGCATCTGCCTCAGCACATACGGCAGAATTCCCCCGTGCTGGTAATACGCCACTTCTTCCGGCGTATCCACTCGCGCGATCACATCGAAACACTTTTCGCTTCCCTCGGCGTCACGCGCCCGCACCGTGAATTTCGCGCGCGGCTTCAATGCGCTGATCCCTTCGATCGAGTATTCCTCATGGCCCGTCAGTCCCAGCGACTCACGTGTTTGCCCTGCGACATATTCCAGCGGCAGAACGCCCATGCCCACCAGATTGCTGCGATGGATTCGCTCGTAGCTTTCCGCAATCACCACTCGCACACCCAGCAGCAGCGTCCCTTTCGCCGCCCAATCGCGCGACGACCCGGACCCATACTCCTTGCCCATCAGCACCACCAGCGGCACATTTTCTTTCTTGTACCGCATGGCAGCATCATAGATCGACATTTGCTCGCCACTTGGCTGGTGCAGAGTCCACCCGCCTTCGGTGCCCGGCGCAAGTTGGTTGCGCAGCCGGATATTCGCAAACGTGCCGCGCATCATCACTTCATGATTCCCGCGTCGCGCCCCATACGAATTAAAATCCGAGGGCTTCACTCCCTGAGCAATCAGATATTTCCCGGCCGGTCCGTCGACCGCAATCGACCCGGCGGGTGAAATGTGGTCCGTCGTCACGCTATCGCCCAGCATGGCCAGCACTCGCGCTCCGTTCATATCCATCAACGGCGCCGCCGTCCTCGGCATGTTTTCAAAAAATGGCGGCAGCTTGATGTATGTGGACTTCGCTTCCCACACGTAAAGCTCGCCTTCCGGCACTTTCAAGTTCTTCCAGCTCGTGTCTCCTTCAAATATTCTTCCGTATTCCTTGCTGTACATCGCCGTGGTCACCGCCGCGCGCACAGCATTCTCGATTTCCAGCGGTGATGGCCAAATCTCCTTCAGGAAAACCGGCTTTCCCGAGGAATCATTTCCCAGCGGCTCCGTCGTCAAATCCATATCCATACGCCCCGCCAGCGCATAGGCCACCACCAACGGCGGCGACGCCAGATAATTCGCGCGCACCAGTGGATGTATCCGCCCCTCGAAATTCCGGTTGCCGCTTAAAACCGACACGGCCACCATGTTGTTTTCCTTAATGGCCGCGCCAATTGCCTCCGGCAGCGGTCCGCTATTTCCGATGCACGTCGTGCAGCCAAATCCGACCAGATTGAAATGCAATTTCTCCAGATATGGTGTCAGGCCCGACGCATCCAGATAATCGGTCACCACCTTCGACCCCGGAGCCAAACTCGTCTTCACCCACGGCTTTGACGAAAGCCCGCGCTCCACTGCTTTTTTCGCCAGCAATCCCGCGCCAATCATCAGCGAAGGGTTTGAGGTGTTCGTGCAGCTGGTGATCGCCGCAATCACCACCGACCCATTCGACAAATCGAATTGGTCGCCGTTGTTTTTCACCTGTGCGTGTTTGGTTGGCACTCCTTCCATGCTCTTCACAAACATTTGTTTCGCTTGCCGCAGCGCCACGCGATCCTGTGGACGCTTCGGCCCCGCAAGAGTCGGCTCCACGCTGCTCAGATCCAGCTCCAACGTCGTGGTGAAAATCGGATCGGGCGTTTCATCCGTGCGAAACAATCCCTGTTCCTTCGTGTACGCTTCCACCAGCGCCACTCGCGACGCATCGCGCCCTGTAAATCGCAAATAGTTGAGCGTCTCTTCATCCACCGGAAAAAATCCCATCGTCGCGCCATATTCCGGCGACATGTTCGCAATCGTCGCGCGGTCCGGCAGCGACAAGCTGGAAAGTCCCGTGCCGTAAAACTCTACAAATTTTCCGACCACGCCTTTGGATCGCAGCATCTGCGTCACAACCAGCACCAGATCCGTTGCGGTTGATCCCGCAGGCAATTTTCCATGCAATTTGAATCCAGCCACGTCGGGAATCACCATCGAGAGCGGCTGGCCCAGCATCGCGGCCTCCGCTTCAATTCCGCCGACGCCCCATCCGAAAACTCCCAGCGAATTCACCATCGTCGTATGCGAATCGGTTCCCACCAGCGAATCGGGATATGCGATCTTGCCCCCATCCTGCGCCGCGTCGTAAACCACTCTCGCCAGATATTCCAGATTCACTTGGTGGCAAATCCCCGTATCCGGCGGCACCACCGCGAAATTCTTGAACGATTGCGCGCCCCAGCGCAAAAATGCGTACCGCTCCACATTCCGCTGATTTTCCATCAAGGCATTTACGGAAAATGAATCCGCCGTTCCGAACTTGTCCACTTGCACCGAGTGATCAATCACCAATTCGGCGGGCAGCAGGGGATTGATTTTCTTCGGGTCGCCGCCCATTTGGCGCATCGCTTCGCGCATCGCCGCCAAATCCACCACGGCGGGGACGCCCGTAAAATCCTGCAGCAGCACGCGCGCCGGCATGAAGGCAATTTCCTTGCGCGCCGCGTCATTTGGTTTCCATTCGGCCAAAGCTTCGATGTCTTCGGGATGCACAAAGCGGCCGTCTTCGCAACGCAGCAAATTTTCCAGCAGTACTTTCAGCGAAAAGGGAAGCACATCCACGTGGCCGATGCTGCGCTTCGCGAGAGAATCGAGTCTGTAAATGTTGCAAGTATTTCCGGAAACTGTGAGCGGGGTGAGGCTGCGAAAACTGTTGGAACGGGCAACTGACATTTCGTCAATTTCCTTTCATGCGCAAGTGTTCACATTCTATGATAGCCGAACCGCGCCGCGGCTGCACGGCGCAGGGCCTTTGAGCAGGCATCGCAAACAGGATCGGCATATCCTGCTAGAATAAAATTTGATTTGCGCGAAACTAAAATGAACGTCGTCCTTATTTCTACTTACGAATTGGGTCACCAGCCATTTGGATTGGCTTCTCCTGCCGCATGGATTGAGGAACTTGGAGCGAAAGTAATTTGTTTTGATTTGTCGCGCGAAGAATTTCGCGAGGCGCCAATCCGTGAAGCAGATCTGATCGCGTTTTATGTTCCGATGCATACGGCGACGCGATTGGCGGTGGCGTTGTTGCCGAAAGTTAAGGCGCTGAATGCGTCGGCGCACATCTGCTTCTACGGGCTCTATGCGCCGGTGAATGCCGAGTATTTGAGGGCCATGGGCGCGCAAACCATTGAAGGCGGGGAGTTTGAGGAGGGGCTGGCTTACTTGGTTGGTCAACCAACCCAATTAAGAGAAAACGAAAAAATTGAAAAAACACGAAAATTGAGGGGAGACATATCGGTCGCGCGGCAACAATTTCGGGTGCCGGACCGCAGCGGGCTGCCGGCGCTGGCGAAGTACGCTCACCTGATCCTGCCGGACGGTACCTATCGCGTTGCGGGCTACACCGAAGCGAGCCGCGGGTGCAAACATCTCTGCCGGCACTGTCCGATCGTGCCGGTGTACGACGGAACCTTCCGCATCGTGCAGCGCGAAATCGTTCTGGAGGATATCCGCCGCCAGGTAGCCGCGGGCGCGGAGCACATCAGCTTCGGCGATCCGGACTTTTTTAACGGGCCGTCACATGCGCTGGCGATTGTGGAGGCGATGCACAGCGAGTTCCCCAACCTTAGCTATGACGCAACCATTAAAGTTCAACATCTATTATACCATAAGAATCGTTTGGCGAAGCTGCGCGACACGGGATGCCTGTTTGTGATCAGCGCGGTGGAGTCGGTGGATGATCACATTTTGGAAAGGCTGGCGAAGGAGCACACGCGGGCGGATTTCTTGCGCGTGGTGGAAATGTTTCAGGAAACAAATCTCACATTGCAGCCGACGTTTATGCCGTTCACTCCGTGGACAACCCTGAGAGGATATTTGGATTTGCTGGAAGTGATCGCGGAGCAGGGTTTGATTGAAAATGTCGCGCCGATCCAGCTGGCCATCCGGATGCTGATTCCCGCGGGATCGCGTTTGCTGGAGCTTGCGGAGATCCGCGAGGGAGTTGAGCCTTTTGACGCCGCGGCGCTGGTTTATCCGTGGAAGCACGCTGATCCGCGCGTGGATGCTTTGGCGGCAGAGGTGCAGCAAATTGTGGAGCGGGAAGAAAAGCAGCGCGCCAATGGATCGGGGCAGGGCAGCCGCCGCGCGGAAATATTTGCTTTGATTTGGGAAGCTGCGGCCCAGGCGGCGAGAGAATCGCGCGAAATGCCAGAGGCTCTGCGCGAGCCGCCAGGAGCGCGCGCTGGAATCCCACACATGAATGAGCCGTGGTATTGCTGCGCGGAGCCGACCAGCGACCAGTTGGTGTCGATTGGACAAGCTCGCGCGCCCAAGGCGGAGCCGCAATCATTGCCGCAGCCGGATGGATTTGTCTAACTTCGAGACCCCGCCCTTTTCTTACAGAAAAGGACAGGGCATCCGGGCAGTTCCTGGCTAATGCGGGTGCAAATCTTTCCAACCGTTCTCAAGATCCCACATGCTGACGAGGCGTGGCCCAAGGCGATCCGGACATTGGGCCTTTGAATGTTTCAGAACTCCTGACTTTTCAAGCTCTGCGTGAATGTCCCAGTAGCGGTCTCCGAAAGTGGCGCTTGTCAGTTCAAACGTATCGGAAAATCCGTATAGCACTT